>Ga0182019_10001269_pt1 | contig 12872 bp, 8 predicted proteins | sample 812E2MmetaG_FD_120483 | JGI IMG/M metagenome (GOLD analysis project Ga0182019, IMG submission 120483) | Permafrost microbial communities from Stordalen Mire, Sweden - 812E2M metaG | ecosystem: Environmental > Terrestrial > Soil > Wetlands > Permafrost | place: Sweden: Stordalen | collected...
CGCAGGCTTTTTCGAGCCAGGAAAAGGCCTGACCCTTATCTTCATCTTCCAGCCCCGCATAAACCAGGGCGAAGAAAAAGGCAGGTACAAAGCTCAGCTTGGACTGAGCCTTGAGTTCATTGAGCTTCCGCATCGCCTCGTTTCGGTCGCCCCGTCGAGCATGGGCGTACCCCAGAAGAGCGAGGGCAGTGACGCCACCTCGGCTGAGCGCCAAATACTTGTCCAGATCGGGCAGGGCTTCCCGGTACGAACCTTTGCATGCATACGCCTGCCCCAGCATCGCGTAGGCCACGGCATAGTATGGATCCATCTCCAGTGTCTTGTGGCACTGTTCAACAGCCTGATCGAATCGCCGTGACAGGTAGAGTTGCACCGCCAGGACGTGGCTGACGGCGGGGGAAGCAGGATCGATATCCGCAGCGCCTTTCGCCTCTGCCAGGGCTTCCTCAAACCGTCCGAGAGAGCTGAGGTAGAGGGGGTAAAATGAGTGGCTCCTTACATATGAGGGATACACGGCCAGGGCTTGCTGAAAATGCTTTCCGGCCACGGTCCAGTCCCAGTCGTAGGTGAAACTGGCATAGCCGAGCGACACGTGAGCCTCGGCTAGACCGTCGTCGATTTCCAACGCCCTGGCGGCGGCGGCCTTGGCTTTCGGCATCACCTCTCCAGGAGGAAAGACGTTCAGAAATGACGCCAGGTTGTAGGTGTCAGCCAACCCCGCGTAGGCGAGCGCGTAGGTGGGATCTTTTTCGATGGCTTCCCGGAAACATTCAATGGCTTTCCGCAGTCCTTCCGGGGTTCGCTGGTTCCAGTGGAAGCGGCCCTTGAGGTAGAGCTGGTAAGCTTCCAGACTCTTCGTGCGCGCCTTCACTAGCGGCTTTTGTCGCCCCGCTCCGAGCGTCACCTTCAGCCGGTCGGCGATGGTTTTCGCGATTTCGTCCTGAACCTCAAAGATGTCCTGCAATTCGCGATCGTAGCGCTCGGACCAAAGGTGGTAGCCGTCAGCGACGTTAATAAGCTGAGCCATGATGCGAAGACGATTGCCCGATTTGCGGACGCTGCCCTCGAGAACGGTGGTCACGTTCAAGCGTTCCCCAACGGTTCGCAGATCCGTCTGCTTGCCTTTGAAAGAGAATGCGGAAGTCCGCGCTGCGACCCTAAGATCCTCGATCTGGGCCAGGGCATTGATGATCTCTTCGGTAATGCCGTCCGCGAGGAACTCATTTTCCGGATCGGAGCTCAAGTTGGCGAAGGGGAGCACGACGATGGACTGATGCTTGGCCTTGGCGGGGATCGAGGTCAGCGCCTGCGCTTCGCCGGACAATTTTCCCGAATCCGTGTCCCGCTTCAGTCGCTGCAGGTCGGCCCGCATCTCCGAGGCGTGCTGATAGCGCAGCGTGCGATCCTTCTCCAGCGCCTTGTCAATGATGTCTTCCAGTTTAGGGGGCAAGGAGGGGTTCAGGCGCAGGGGAGTCGCCGGAGTGCGGTTCAGGATGGCGTCAAAGATCAGGCCTGAGGTGCCGCCCTGGAAGGGCAACACCCCTGTCGCCATCTCGTAGAGTACGACTCCGAATGAGAAAAGGTCGGTGCGGCCGTCGAGTTCCTTGCCCCGCACCTGTTCCGGTGACATGTAAGCGACAGTTCCCATAACTGTGCCCGGACTGGTGAGATGCTCTGCGCCAGGCGAGGCCATGGTTTCCGCCATGCCTTCCGCTTCGGCCACGCGAGCATTCGTGGGCGTGAGCTTGGCCAGTCCGAAATCGAGAACCTTGGCAGAACCGCGCTTGGTGACGAAGATGTTTACGGGTTTGATGTCGCGGTGAACGATACCTTCAGCGTGGGCGGCATCGAGCGCATCCGCAATCTCGATGGCCAGCGACAGCAGGGTCTCGATTTCGAGCGGTCTGCCGGCGATGCGGTGCTTTAGCGTCAACCCATCGAGAAACTCCATCACTATGAAGCGTTTCCCGTTCTGCTCGCCGATTTCGTGGATGGTACAGATGTTGGGATGGTTGAGGGCGGAAGCAGCACGGGCTTCGCGACGGAAGCGTTCTAACGCCTGCGTGTCTTGCGCAACATCGGCGGGGAGAAATTTGAGCGCGACGAAGCGGCCCAGCGAAGTGTCCTCCGCCTTGTAAACGACGCCCATGCCTCCGCCGCCGAGTTTCTCGACGATGCGGTAATGCGAGATGGTTTGGTCGATCATTCGGACGGGGCTGGCATTCTGGTTGCTTCATCTTAAGGACGCGGCATACGGTAGTCAACGAATGCGGGCTGTTGACCGAGGGTTGTTCATCGGACGGACGAGGGCGTCCGTCACTGCGCGAGTTTCTCAAGGTTCGGGAATCGATTCGGCTTGGGGTTCGGCCAGGTATTTCTGTAGGAATCGCAGGCTTCTTCGACCTGCGTCTTGCCAGATTGTTTGGTCCTCGAAACCGTGGCCGGCGCCGGGGTAGATTTTGATTTCGTACGGGATTCCCTTCTTCTCCAGCAACCTTTGCAACTGGTAGGCTTCCTCTACGGGGACGGTCGGATCGGCCTCGCCGTGCAGGATCAGCACTGGGCAGAGGCGTCTCATGAAGAGGTTCATTTCTTTGGGCATGCCACCGAAGAACTCGACTACGGCTTTCACGCGAGGGTCGATGGCGGAGTTGGCGAGCGAGAGGTAGGCCCCTAGCGAAAAGCCTAGCAGCGCGATGCGCTTGCGATCGACTTGCGGCTGCGTTTCGACGAAGCTGATTGCGTCCCAGAGGGTTTTCATCCAGAGTGGAAAATTGCGGAAGATGGTCTGCTTGTCGGCGGACTCGGTGCCGGTGCGGTCGAAGTAATGGAGGACGTATACGGCGAATCCCTGGGCCGCCAGCGTGTTGGCGTATTGCTCTATGCCGGAGACGTTGCCTCCCGCGCCGTGGAGCGCGACTACGGCGGGGAGTGGGGCCGCAGGATTATCCGGCAGGTAGGAGTTCAGGCGGATGACTTTGCTGCCGCTGTGGAAGGTGAGTTCGGACTTGGACATGGTGGGCATCGCGGAGAACTGCCGGGCTTTGCCCGGTTGGGCGGACGACTGCGTCCGCCCCTACGTGACCTTCTACGATGCCTCCGACAATTTCTTTAGCGATTCCGTGTACGGCGCTCGGGCTATGCCGCGTTCGGTGATGATGGCGGCCACATACTTTGCGGGGGTTACGTCGAAGGCGGGGTTCTCGACCTGGACTCCGTCGGGCGCCATCTGCTTGCCTGCGATGTGCGTGACTTCTCTTGGGCTGCGCTGCTCGATGGGAATTTTGCTGCCGTCGGGCGTTTCGAGATCGACGGTTGAAATCGGCGCCGCCACGTAGAAGGGGATGCCGTGCTCTTTGGCGAGGACGGCTACGGTGTAGGTGCCGACTTTGTTGGCCACGTCTCCGTTGGCGGCGATGCGGTCGGCGCCTACGACGATGGCTGCTATTTTGCCTTGCTGCATCATGACTCCCGCCATGTTGTCGGAGATTACGGTGGTGGGGATGCCGTCTTTCATCAGCTCCCAGGCGGTGAGGCGCGAGCCTTGCAGGAAGGGACGCGTCTCGTCGGCATAGACATGAATTTTCTTGCCTTGTTCTACGGCGGCGCGGATGACGCCTAGCGCTGTGCCGTAGCCAGCGGTGGCTAGAGCTCCGGCATTGCAGTGAGTGAGCACGCCTCCGCTTGATGGCATGAGGCCGGCGCCGTGGCGTCCCATGGCCTGGTTGGCGGCAATATCTTCGGCGTGCATGCGCTGGGATTCTTCGACGAGTTCCTGCTTGATTTGCGAGATGGGGTGGATGCGGAGGGTTTCAAATTTCTCCTGCATGCGGCGGATTGCCCAGAACAAATTCACTGCGGTGGGGCGCGTCTGGCGGATGGCTTCGCAGATCTGGTCGAAATCTTTCTTGAGATCGGCGCCATTCTCCGCTTTAGAATTTTTCATGCCGAGTGCGATGCCCATCGCAGCCGCCACGCCAATGGCGGGTGCTCCGCGGACAACCATGTTGCGGATGACGTCGGCAACCTGCTGGTGCGTGGTGCAGGTTACATACACTTCTTCGGTGGGCAGCTTCGTCTGATCGATGAAGACTACGCCGCGGGGGGTCCATTCCAGGGTCTGAATCATGAGTTGTCGCTGGTCTTTCGTCGTTGGTCGTTCGCTATTCGCTGTTTCGCGGCTAAGTGTTAATTGCTAGATGCTGTTTGCGCACATCGGTTGCGGTAAAGATCGAGATGAAGTTTGCGGGCGCGGCGGCTTTTTCTACACTGGGGCGGCCATGGGCATCCTGGCGCTCTACCAGGCACATCGTGCCTATCACTTCGAAACCGTATTTTCGGGCAGCCTCTATGGCTTGCACGGTGGAGGATCCTGTGGTGCACACGTCGTCCACGATCACCACGCGCGCGCCCTTTTCGCGGAAGCCTTCGATACGCTGGCCGGTGCCGTGCTGCTTCTCCGCTTTACGCACGAGGAAGCCGTGCATGGTCCCGCTAGTGACTGCCACGGCTACGACGATAGGGTCGGCGCCCATGGTCAGTCCTCCAATGGCGTCGGCTTCCCAGCCTTGTTCGCGGATTTCATCGAGGAAGACTTCGCCTACGAGTTGCGCGCCACGAGCGTCGAGCGTGGTGGTGCGGCAGTCGATGTAGTAGTCGCTGGTACTGCCGGAGGACAACTGAAACTCGCCCAGGCGAAATGACTTCTGCGCCAGCATTTCCAGGAGTTCTTGTCGCGCGGTGGACATAAATTTCTACGATAGCAGAAAAGCAGTTTCCGGTTCCCAGTTCCCAGTTCACAGAAAAGGAGCCCGTGCCAGAACACTGAGAACTGAACTGGGAACTCTATGGGTTAAGTTTTTCGAGATGGCGAAATCCGTCGGTGGCGGCGAACATCGCCACCGTGATGGTTCCGTTGTAGGCCATGTGGATCAGCAGACTGGCGGCTACGGAATTTTGTTTGGCTCGAACCATCGTCAGGACGAGGCCGACCAGAAAAATCACAAGCATCGGACCCCAGGCGAACTTCAGTTGTGAACCGTGCAGCAGGGCAAAGGGAACGGCGGTCAGCACGACTGCGGCAGGAAGACCGATGCGGCGGTTCAACACTGGATAAAGGAATCCGCGAAAAAACAATTCCTCCATCAGGGGAGCCAGCGTGATGCCGAAAATCGAAAGCGCCCACGCTTCCGCCGGTGTACGGAACATACTATCAATCGGCAGGTTCTTCGGAATCGGCAACAATTGGGCCAAGCCTTGAAGCACGACAGAAAGCAAAAGTCCTGCGAAGAGGTACCACCCAGGGTTTGAGGGCCAGTTCCAATCAATCGCGGCGAGAACATCCGGACGATGCTGCACGCGTGTGACCAGCAAATACATACACGCAAGAATGAAAACATAGCCGGCAGCTTCTCCGGATACGAGAACCAGCGGCATGAGCGCGATTTCGACGCCTTCGAGATGGGGGTAGATCCATTTCTTTGCAATCAGCACCGCTGAAACCATGTTGATGAAAAGAAATACCGAGGAGAGGACGGTAAGAACCACGAGCACGAACACATCCCACCAGGATGGGTGCTGCGGGAGGACGGGACCAATATCCACGTGCGGGCCAGCCGCCACGTCAGAGGCTGGACTCGACAGAGCTTCTGGAACTGCTTCCGGATTTTCAGGAAAAGAATTCAACGTACTTCCTGTGGACCGTTGGTCGCGACCAAGCCCGACTTCGCGCCATTGAAATACGAGGTCAGCGCCTGACCAGTGTAAGACTTCTTCACGCGCGCGACTTGCTCGGGCGTGCCCTGAGCGACGATACGGCCGCCTTCTTCTCCTCCTTCGGGGCCGAGATCGAGAATCCAGTCGGCGTTGCGGATAACGTCGAGGTTGTGTTCGATGATGATGACGGTGTTTCCGAGATCGGTGAGACGGTGCAGGACGTCGAGCAACTTTCGCACATCGTCGAAGTGCAATCCCGTGGTCGGCTCATCCAGCAGATAAAGAGTTTTGCCGGTCTGGCGCTTGCTGAGTTCGCGGGCGAGTTTGATGCGCTGGGCTTCACCGCCGGAGAGGGTAACGGCAGATTGACCGAGGTGAATGTATCCGAGGCCAACATCTACCAGCGTTTGCAGCTTTTGCTTGACCTGTGGAATGTTTTCGAGAATTTGGAGCACGTCCGATACGGGTGTTTCAAGCAGGTCGGCGATGGACGAGCCGTTGTAGTGAACCGCCAAAGTTTCGTGGTTGTAGCGGCGTCCGCCGCAGACTTCGCACTGGACATAAACGTCGGGGAGGAAGTTCATTTCGATGCGACGCTGGCCTCCGCCCTGGCAGGCTTCGCAGCGTCCGCCGGGAACGTTGAAGGAGAAGCGTCCGGGCTTGTATCCGCGCTCGCGGGATTCGGGCAGCATGGCGTAGAGGTCCCTAACCGCCGCGAAGATGCCGGTGTAGGTTGCGGGATTGGAGCGCGGGGTGCGTCCGATGGGAGACTGGTCGATGCGAATGACCTTGTCGATCAACTCCGCTCCGGTGATGGCTTTGTGCGTTCCCGGTTCCTCGCGGGACCGATAGAGCTGTTTGGCGAGCGCGCGGTACAGGATGTCGTTGACCAGGGTTGACTTGCCGGAGCCGGAAACGCCGGTCACAAGCGTCATCACTCCCAGCGGAAAAACTACGTCGAGATTCTTGAGATTGTTCTCGCGCGCGCCGAGGACGGTGATTGCTTTTCCATTCGGACTGCGGCGCTGGGTCAGCATGGCAATCTGCTGGCGTCCAGAAATGTAGGCGCCAGTAAGGGACGCGGGCGTGTTCATGATTTCCGCGGGCGTACCGGCAGCTACCAGTTCGCCTCCGTGACGACCGGCGCCGGGGCCGAGGTCGATGACGTAATCGGCGCGGCGGATGGTCTCTTCATCATGCTCGACGACGAGGACGGTGTTGCCGAGGTCGCGCAAATTTTCGAGCGCGGCCAAAAGACGGCCGTTATCGCGGTGGTGCAGGCCGATGGAAGGTTCATCGAGAACGTAGAGAACGCCGCGCAGCTTGGAGCCGATCTGTGTGGCCAGGCGAATGCGCTGACCTTCTCCACCCGAGAGTGTGGCGGCGGAACGTCCGAGCGACAGATAGCTGAGTCCGACGTTGTGCAGGAATTCGAGGCGCTCGGTGATTTCGTGCGCGATGCGTCCGGCGATGGTCAGCTCCCTGCCGGTTAGTTTGATCTTGCGCGCGGCATCCAGAGCACGGGCAATCGGGAGGCTGGTGAAGTCGGCGATGGACATGCCATTCACCTTTACTGCCAGACTTTCCGGCCGCAGACGCTTGCCGTGGCACACGGAGCATTCCGTGGCCGACATGAAATCGAGCAGATATTCGCGATAGGTATCGGAAGTGGAGGCTTCGAGATTCTGTTTGAGGTGTCCCAGAATTCCCAGAAAACCGGTCTTGCCGCCGCGCTGCGGCTCGCCGTTCAGCAGAAGGTTCTGAATCTTGTCCGGAAATTTCTCATAGGGCGTCGACAGGTCGAAACCGTAGGCCTGAACCAGCAACTGGATACTTCGAACAAGGTTTTGCGATGACGAGCCCGGACCCAGGCCGCCATCGAGCAGCGGTTTCGACCAATCGACAATTACCTTGGCAGGATCTAAATCATAGCGGCTTCCGAGACCGTGGCACTCGGGACAGGCGCCGTAGGAACTGTTGAATGAAAAAGATCGTGGCTCAAGTTGCGGAACGCTGATGCCGCAGTCGGGGCAGGCGAGACGGGAGGAGTAGAGCGTTTCGTCTCCGTTGACGACGGCGACCAGGACTAGACCGCCGCCCAATTTCATGGCCAACCCGACCGACTGTTCGAGGCGGTGTTCGATTCCGGGCTTCACCAGCAGGCGATCCACGACGACTTCGATGGTGTGATTCTTGCGTTTGTCGAGGGCGAGGTCGTCTTCCAGGTTCACCAGTTCGCCATCCACGCGGGCGCGGGGGAAACGGTGCTGGATCAACTTCTCTATTTCTTTTTTGAATTCGCCTTTGCGGCCCCTAACGATGGGCGCCATGATCATGACGCGGTCATCGGGCGTGAGCGCCATGACGCGCTGCACGATCTGCTCGGCGGACTGGCGGGTGATGGGCTTGCCGCAATTCGGGCAATGGGGTAGGCCGATCGAAGAGTAGAGCAGGCGCAGGTAATCGTAAATTTCGGTGATGGTGCCGACGGTGGAGCGCGGGCTGCGGCTGGTGGTTTTCTGCTCGATGGAAATCGAAGGGCTGAGGCCGTCGATGGAGTCGACGTCGGGACGCTCCATCTGGTCGAGAAACTGGCGGGCGTATGCGGAGAGCGTTTCGACGTAGCGGCGCTGGCCTTCGGCGTAAATTGTATCGAAAGCGAGCGAGGATTTGCCGGAGCCGCTCAGGCCTGTAATGACCGTCAAGGTATTGCGCGGAATCTCGACGTCAATATTTTTCAGGTTGTGCTGGCGCGCGCCGCGCACTGAAATCCGGGTGATGGCCATTTAACACAAGACTTCATGGACTTCCGTAACGTGGACGGGTCCTGGGAAATGTTGGAGAGTGGAGATACGCAGTTCGATTCCCGTATCTTAGTTGTTAACAGCTGCGGGGGTCAAATGCGGGTAGATTAAAACATTTGCAGCCGCACGATTCACCGGCTGCGAGCAAGGGCCAGCAACGTGAACCCACTCTTCGTCGCTTTCTTAATCAGCAGCACCGCAATTTTAGCTGTGATTCTGGGTGTATTCGGCGCGTATTGCGCGATTAGCGGTATATTGGCCGCCGTTAACCCCTCCCGATCGTCCAACGTCCTCCGGGCGTTGGTACCCCGTCAAAGCCACGTAAGCGGCGACTAAAGCGCGCGCCCGCAACCTCCGTTGAAAAATATAAGGGAAGTGTTTGGTGACGGAGCTTCGCCTCGCTACCCCACGAGCTAAATGACGCCTGGTGACAGGAATGCACGGCTACTGGTCGGGCGGTTGCGGAGGAGGTATGACGGGATTTCCCGGCTGCTGTTGTCTGCGGAGCATCTCCAGAATCTGCTCCGGGGTTCTGGGCCCCGCGTTGGGCTGGTTCGGGTCCGGTTGCTGCTGCTGGTTCGGTACATTTGCGCCGGTCGCGTCGGGCTGTCCAGGCTGTCCGGGCTGGGCCTGATCGTCGGCATTGTCGTCGGCGTTTTCCTCTTCATCTTTGTCTTTGCTATCGTCGGCTTCGGCTGCGGGTTGTGCGACTCCATTGCCGGGTTGCGGGACGATGACTTGCTGGTTGAACGGCTGAGGCTGAGGAAACCGATTTGGGGGCATCGCCGCCGCCGGATTATTCTGATACACATTCGCCGCGGTCTGGGTCTCGCCTGAAGACGATGGCCTTGCCGTAAGCATCACGGTCGAAACCGCTGTGGGATCTGCATTTGAGCCCACGAGCACATAATTGAAAGAGGAGCCGTTGAGCAACCCCGCCAGAACATCGCGGGGCGCTCCCGGGCCGAGGTGCGTGACCACTCGCTCGTTCGCGCCTGAGCCCTGAGGGATTTCAATCGACGCCCCAGTGAGCTTGCGTACGTCGCGCAGGATTTCGCTTAAGGTGGAATTTTGGGCCGAGATCTCCAGCAAACCGTCTTGAAAGCTGACCTTCGCTGGCGTCGCTGGAATCTGGTCCATCGGCATTTGACTCAGCGGGCCGCTCGGTAACGGCGGGAGCACGAGTGGTTTCTGGGTTTTATGGGATTTGCGGTGCCGGGAGGTAGCCGGGGCAGAGGTCGGAGCAACGGTCGGAGCAACAAGGTTCGGGCCAAGATTCTGGGCAAGAAGGACTGGAGCCGCCAGCAAAAGCCCCAAAGCAATCCATCTGCGCGTGTGCGGCATCAGAATCCCCCTTTTTCCGTAAGCGGCTACCGGTTCCGCAGCCACCGTGACCCTGCCCGATTTTACCATTTCTTATAGAACGCTGGAGGGCCTCATTTCTTGCATATTTGTGACCAAAGGCCTATGCAACTAAAACCCTGGCAAGCATTTGGACTATCCTCGGCTGTGACAGCGCGTAAAATGCCAGCGGAGGCTTTCCCTTTGGGTACTGCTTCGGAACCCGCGCTCCGGAATCGACGGTGCCGCCGGCAATGGCTGTGGTGTTTGCTGCTGGGAGTATCGGTCTACGTCCAAGCCCAAACGTGCGAGAGCGCCGCGGACATGGATGCCTCGGAACGAACCGCGCTCGAAGCTGCGGCGAATCGCTATTTCGAAATGTCGGTACGAGGCGATACGGCTGCTCTGAAGCAGAACTCCATTGCCAGCGTGGCTGCCGGTTTTGCCGGGATCGAAGCCGCAGTCAAAGAGAACCAGCCGGCATTCATCGGCGCTAAAGCGACGGTTCGGCCGCCTTTCCTGCTGACAGCCGATGGCCCGGAACCGCTCGCGCGCTCAGAATTTCTGTGCGGAGTATTTGGAAAGTCGGGTCAGACCAGGGACAGCGCGGTATTTGTCCTGACCAATCTGCCGCCCGGCAAGTATGGCGTCACCATTCTCGACGTGAACGGAGGCCACGAGCCGAGGACGCTGACGTTCGTCCTGCAGCAGGCAGGCGCCGACTGGAAGCTGGCAGGTTTTTATGCCAAAGCTTCGCAGGCGGCAGGACACGACGCCGCCTGGTTCGCCGAGCGTGCCCGCATGTTCAAGACCAAAGCGCAGAATCACAACTCCTGGCTTTATTACCGCGAGGCGATCGCCCTGTCCGCTCCCGTTGACTTCATCAGCACGCTGGCCACCGACAAACTCTACGACGAGGCCCAGGCAATGCAGCCCGCCGATGTGCCCGCGAACGGCAGCACGGTGGATGTGAGCGCCGGCGGAAAAATCTATCATTTGACGGAAATCTTCCTGCTGGCCGTGGGTGACGATCTTGACGTGGTAGCAAAGTACCAGGCCGCCGACGTGTCGAATGCGGCGCACACGTTTCAGGAGAATATGGCCGTGATCAAGGCGCTGGTGGCGAAGTTTCCCGAACTTCGAGAAGCTTTTGCTGGAGTGGTAGCACGAGCCGTTGAGCCCTCCGGCCGCGATTACGGTTCGCTGATGGCGATGAAGGACATCAAGTAGTTGAGCGGTTGCCTTCTCCGTCCCACGGGATTAGTATTCTGCCAGTTTATTTCACCTCGACGGGCTTCTCTCGCTCAATTCTGTTTTCAAGGAGGATTTATGGGAATTGCAGTTTCTCCGATCCAGATTGATTCGCACGCCAGCGACTTCATCGCCAAGCCGCGCAAAATGCTGATCGACGGCAAGTGGGTGAATGCCGCGTCGGGCAAGACTTTCCCAACCTACAACCCGGCCACCGGCGAAGTTCTGGCGCAGGTCGCGGAAGGCGATCGTGCGGATATTGATGCCGCCGTGAAGGCCGCGCGCAAAGCATTTGACAGCGGTCCCTGGTCGCGCATCACCGCCTCCGAGCGTGGCAAGCTGGTGTGGAAACTGGCTGACCTGCTGGAACAGCATCTCGAGGAATTCGCGACCTTGGAAACACTTGACAACGGCAAGCCGCTCACCGTGGCGCGCGCCGCCGATGTCCCGCTGGCCGTCGATATGTTCCGTTATATGGCGGGATGGGCGACCAAGCTTGAAGGCACGACCATTCCGATCTCGGTGCTGTATACGCCCGGCGTAAACTACCACGCCTATACACTGCGCGAGCCGGTCGGCGTGGTGGGCCAGATCATCCCGTGGAATTTTCCGCTGCTCATGGCGGCATGGAAACTGGCGCCGGCGCTGGCCTCGGGCTGCACGGTGGTTTTGAAGCCCGCCGAGCAAACGCCGCTCTCCGCATTGCGGCTGGGCGAGTTGATTATGGAAGCTGGCTTCCCGGATGGCGTGGTCAACATCGTCCCGGGATATGGCGAGACGGCGGGCGCAGCTCTGGCGGCGCACGATCTGGTCGATAAAGTTGCGTTCACCGGATCGACGGAAGTGGGCAAGCTGATTGTGAAGGCGGCCACCGGAAATTTGAAGAAGGTTTCGCTCGAACTGGGCGGCAAGTCGCCGAACATCGTGTTCCAGGACGCGGACCTCGACACGGCAATTGGCGGCGCAGCCAGTGCCATCTTCTTCAATCACGGACAATGCTGCTGCGCCGGTTCGCGCCTGTACGTGGAGCGGCCAGTGTTCGATCGCGTGGTGGAAGGTGTGGCGGCGCAGGCGAAGAAGATCAACGTTGGTTCGGGTCTGGAACCGAAAACCTCAATGGGGCCGCTTGTCTCCGAAGAGCAGTTGCAGCGGGTGTGCAATTACCTGGAGATTGGCTTGTCGGAAGGCGCGACCGCGCTGGCTGGCGGGAAAAAGCTGGGCGATAAGGGATACTTTGTCGAGCCCACCGTGCTGGTAAATACCAAAGACAACATGCGGGTAGTGCAGGAAGAAATTTTCGGGCCTGTAGTGGCGGCGATTCCCTTCGACAATCCGGAAGAACTCATGCCGCGCGCCAACGATACAGTATACGGTCTGGCGGCGGGCATCTGGACCAAGGACATTTCGAAGGCGCACCGGCTAGCAGCCGCGATGCGCGCTGGAACGGTTTGGATCAACTGCTACAACATCTTCGACTCGGCGCTGCCGTTTGGCGGCTACAAGCAGTCCGGCTGGGGACGCGAGATGGGCAAAGACGCGCTGGAACTTTATACCCAGACCAAGGCGGTGTGCGCTCGGCTGTAGTTCGGTCGGCTCGTGTAGGGTCGGGCGCGCTCGCCCGTCCGAGCCGAGCGCAGCTCGGCAGCTGCCTGCAGTCACAGCAACTCTGGAAATGCTAGACGGTGATTCAATCGGCGGCCTGCGGGCCGCCTTCTTTCTAGGGAAGATTTATGCGGGATGATATTGGAGGCGCGGGTGAGA
>Ga0182019_10001270_pt1 | contig 12866 bp, 11 predicted proteins | sample 812E2MmetaG_FD_120483 | JGI IMG/M metagenome (GOLD analysis project Ga0182019, IMG submission 120483) | Permafrost microbial communities from Stordalen Mire, Sweden - 812E2M metaG | ecosystem: Environmental > Terrestrial > Soil > Wetlands > Permafrost | place: Sweden: Stordalen | collected...
CGATGCCTCGCTGGTCACCGCCCTGGCGCTCGGACGGCGTCTCGGCGCCAGCCTGCCGACGAGCATCCAGACCGTCACAGTGCAGGTCCGCAGCACCGACGAGTTCAGCGAGCAGCTCACTCCCCAAGTCGAGGCGGCCGTTCCGGTGGCCGCGGCCGCAGTCGTGGCGCTGCTGCGAGGCTCTGGGAGATAGCGATGCATCAGGTCGCGCTGGCTCAGGCCGCCCTGGACAAAGTGGTGGCGCGCGCAGCCGAGTTGGGCGTCAGCCGGGTGGCCGCCGTCCATCTGCATCTTGGCGAAGACGATGAGCACACGGAAGATGCGCTCCGCTTCGCCTGGGCCGAAGTCTCGATGGGAACCTGCGCCCAGGATGCCGAGCTCGTCTTCGAACGGGTCCCAGGCGACGGCGTGCGCCTGGCCGCCATAGACGTGGAACGGGACCCGCCAGAACCTGACAAACGGCCCAGCGGAGATGAGGGCGGAATCGGATAAGGTGAGGCAACTCGAGGCGCTCCGGCGCCGCTGATCGCAAGGACTCCGGCACAGGCAGTGGGAGGTTCGGGTTCGAACTCCCAGTCAAGCGTTACAGGCTCCCTGGAGGGAGAGACATGAGTCAGCAATTCGTCGTCCAACTTCCGAATCGACCCGGTGAGCTGGCCCACCTCGCCAAAGCTCTTTGCGCGCGCGGCGTCAATATCGTCCGGGTCAACCAGACCACGGTCGGCGACAAGACCACGGCCGAGATCTTCACGGACTGCTGCGACGAGGACACGACGGACGTCCTCCGCGGCATGGGCTACCCCTTCGTCACCGGCGCCACCGTGACCGTCGAGATCGAGGACTCGCCTTGCGCTCTGGGCGAAATGACGGCCCAGCTCGAGCGCGGCGGCATAACGCTGAGGGGCTGCTGCGTCGTAGGCCGCCACGAAGGCCGAGCCCAATGGTCGGTCGCCGTGGACAACGAACCTCTTGCCCGTCACCTGCTGGGGCTGGACGAAGCCTTGAATCCGGTGCCTACGAAGCGTTAGCGAACGCACCGGGCCCCGAAACTGGGGCCGCCCCGGCGCCGTCGTGGCGCCGTCCTAGCGCCGAGTGCGCTGCTTGATCAAGCGGCCTCGCCGCGTCATGGCATGCGTCGACAGCGCCGCCACTCCCATAGCCACGACGGCCCGCTCGGCCGTGGGGAGCGGCCTCACGATCGCCAGGAACTCCTCCGCCCGCGCCCGATCCACCCGTCCGAGCAGAGCCTGGCCGCGGCCAGTTAGAGCCAGAGTCTTCTGCCGTCTGTCTTCCGTGTCGGCCTGCCGCTCGATCAGCTGCCGCTCAGCGAGCGCGTCAACCATCCGGCTCGTGGCCGAGGGCGAGCGGCCCAGCGTGTCCGCGAGGTCCGCCACGGTCATGGTCCCACTGTCCGCGAGGGCGTACATAGCTGCAAGCTGCGTGAAACCCAGGTTCAGCTCGCCCAGCTGAGCGGCAAAACCGATCACCAGGTCCCGCCAGATCGCGCGTCCCATCGCGATGCGATCGGAGAGCTGCCGTGGGTTCTGCATCCGGCTGCGGGCCGCCTCGACCGGCGCCGACAGGAGCTCTCGCGCCGCCGATTCCACCGCCGTCCGGCTCGGGACCGTCAGCGACGGCAGGTGCAGAAACGGCCGAGGCGATCCCCGCAGCAGGCGGAGGGGCGTCCGCGTCTGGGTGACGCGAAGGGTTGCGGAGACCGGCGCGACTGGCGGTGCGACGGCCTCCTTGTCGGCGACCGGTGCATCCGCGGCGGGAGCGCCCGGCGTGGCATCCTGGTTGGGCGGGACCGGCGGCGCGTCGGGTGGGCGCTGGGCCAGGCTGGGGAATTTGAACTGCGGCATCGCGTCCAGAGTAAGCCTTGACGGTCGATACATGCAAACCTGCACACGCTTTCGAGCGTGGCCCAGTCCGGCCGCCCTACTGTACGGTGAAGAGTTCGCCAGACAGCGGCGACGAATTCGGCAGAGAGATCGACCGGGCGGCCACACCCTTCCTATCGAGGGCACCCGCCGGTCGGAGGAGACCAACCAGACGCTCATGCATCGAATCGCGTTCGTGTTTCCGGGGCAGGGATCCCAGTCGGTAGGGATGGGCAAGGCCCTGGTCCTATCGTCGCCAGCAGCCGCGGCGATCATGGCCGAAGCCGACGCGGCCCTCGGTGAACCGATCAGCCGACTGGCCTTCGATGGCCCGGCCGAGCAGCTCGACCTCACGGTCAATGCCCAGCCCGCACTCGTCGCCACCTCGATCGCCTTCCTGGCCGCGCTGCGCGAACGATGGGTTGCGGCCGGCATCGCCGCCCCTGAGCCAGCGTATTGCGCCGGTCATTCGATGGGCCAGTACTCGGCCCTCGTGGCCGCAGGCGTCATTTCGCTCGGCGACGCAGTCCGGCTGGTCCGCGAACGAGGCCGCCAGATGCAAGCTTCCGGCCGTGGACGGACCGGTGCCATGGCGGCGCTCATCGGCCTGGACGACGCCCGCATGCCGGAGGTGATCGCCCTCGGACAGCCGTTTGGCAGCCTGACCGTGGCCAATCGCAACGCCCCGGGCCAGGTCGTGATCTCAGGCGACAAGGCAGCGGTCGAGGCCGCGGCCGCGGGCGCCCGAGACCTCGGCGCCCGGCGGGCCATCGTTCTACCGGTCTCAGTGGCGGCGCACTCGTCGCTCATGGCGGAGGCGGCCGAGGGAATGACCCGCGTCCTGGCACCGATCGCCTTCTCCGATCCGGCCGTTGCCCTTCTCTCGAACGCCGATGCGCGGCCCATCGCCACGGCAGCGGACGCACGTGGCGAGCTGATCGAGCATCTGACTCGTGGCGTCGACTGGGTCTCCGCGGTGCAGCGGATGACCGCGGACGGCGTCACGACCTTCGTGGAGATCGGTCCCGGCAAAGTCCTGACTGGCCTCATCAAGCGCATCGCGCCAGAAGCCACCGCCCTCGCCACCGACGACGCTTCCGCCCCCGGAGGTATCGCGGTCCCGTTCCTCGACGCATGAACCACCACCACATGCCCGCAATCGCCGCAGGAGTGGCGCATTCGGGCCCCAGGAGGATCTGACCCCCGTGCGCAAGCCTGATTACAACCGGCGAGTCGTCGTCACCGGAATGGGGGTCGTTAGCCCGATCGGCAACGATCTGGACACCGTCTGGGACAACCTGGCCAACGGCCACTCTGGGATCGGTCAGATCACCCACTTCGACACCACCCCATACGAGCACAAGGCCGGGGGCGAGGTCCGCGATTTCGATATCACCAAGTACTGGAATTTCAAGGACGCTCGCCGCACGGAGACCACGGTCCACTTCGCGGTCGCTGCGGCCCGGATGGCCGTGGCCGACTCCGGCCTGGAGATCAACGACGCCAACCGCTACGACGTCGGCGTCATCTTCGGCTCGGGCGGCGGCGGCCAGGGCCTGTTCATCTCGAATCAGGAGGTCTGGCACACCCGCGGAGCGCGCGCCGTCAGCCCGTTCTTCATCGCCAACGGCCTGGTCGACGCCAGCTCCGGCACCATCGCGATCGAAACGGGCGCCAAAGGCCACAACTTCTGCCCCGTTTCGGCCTGCTCCACAGGCACCACGTCTATAGGCGAAGCCTCCGAAGCCATCCGGCGTGGCGACTGCACCGCCGTCATCACCGGCTCGGCCGAGTCGCCTCTGCTGGAGCTGGTCCACATCGGGTTCACCAACATGCGGGGCATGGGCACGCCGCTGCCGGGCCAGCCGATCGGGTCCGTCTCCCGGCCGTTCGATCGCACCCGCGACGGGTTCGTCCTCGGCGAAGGCGCAGGCGCACTGATCCTCGAGGATCTCGAACTGGCCAGGGCCCGTGGCGCCAGGATCTACTCAGAGGTCGTGGGCTACGGCTCGGCCGCGGACGGTTTCGACATGATCGCCCCCGCAAGCGGTGGAGAGGGCTCGGCTCGGGCCATGAAGATGGCGCTCGAGCGACGTGACGTGCCGGCGGATGAAGTGGACATGATCAACCCCCACGGCACCTCCACGCCGGTCGGGGACAAATGCGAGAGCGAGGCGGTCTGGGCCGCCTTCGGGAAGAACACGCCCAACATCCTGATTTCCGCGACGAAGTCGATGACCGGCCACATGATGGGCGCTGCGGGTGCCTTCGAGGGCATCGCGACCGTCCTGTCCGTCTACCACCAGGCCGTTCCAGGAACGCTCAACTACCGCGAGCCCGATCCCGAATGCAACGTCAACGTTGCAACCCAGACGATCGAGAAGCCAATCCGGTACGCCCTCTCGAACAACATCGGCCTGGGCGGCCACAATGCGGCCGTCATCTTCAAGCGCTACGCGGGCGACTGAGGAGGCCGGGGCGCCGCACGCTCCGGCATCGTGGGCTCATTTTTGCAACAGCGGCCCTGTCGAGCCTCGCGTGGGCCATGATCGTGCCAACGTTTGTTCCGGCGTGACCGGTTGCGCCGGCGGCGTCGTCCCCAACCGACGCGTGGCGCAGCGTTCGTCGAAGTCGGTCACGGTTACGGGCAGCATTGGAACGGGTTGACATGGTTGGCAAGCGGTCGGTAACAGCAGAGGCTCCAGTGAGGGCTCTCATCTCGGACGACGCGCTCGAGACGAGCAAGCTCCTGGTTGAGTTCCTGCATGCCACCTATGCCACGCGGCGCAAGCTGAACGTCGGCTCCACAGCGGCCGGTTCCGGTTCGGGGGAGACCGGGGTAAGCGAACGGAGCATGTCCGAACACGCCGTTCGAGCGGCCATTCATATCTACCAGCACGGCGACCGTACGATCGGCCAGATCGCGGCCGGCCTGGGCATCTCCTACGGCTGGGCCAGCCGCGTGGTGGAGGAGCTCGAGGGCGAGCAGTTCGTCATTCGCCAGCGCGACGCCAACGATCGCCGGGTCGTCCACGTCCGCCTCAACGAGGGCGCGCTCGATCGAGTCGAGCATGAGTATGCGTTGCGCGGCGAGGCGGTGCGGCGTGCCCTGGAGCCTCTTTCCGAGAGAGAGCGGGCGGGCGTCCGCCACTTCCTCCGCCGCGTCATCGACCTCACGCGCGAAGCCGTCCCGGCGACTCGGTAGGCTTGTTCGGCGCCCGCCACCCGGCCCCGAGCCGGTACAATCCACTCAAGAGGTCACACGGCGATCAAGCCCGCGACCGCCCGAACGCCGTCCGGCGGAAGGGTCCACCCGTGCCCACCCGGGGTAGACGAACCGGAGCGCATGCCGCTGCGGCAGCCGCCCCGCCAGCTGACACGTCGTAGGAGATGTCGTGCCCAATCAGGATCTCGCCCGCCGCGCCGTCGTCACCGGTCTCGGGGCCGTCACTCCCATCGGCATCACGGCCCGAACCTATTGGGAAAGCCTGATCGCCGGAGTCTCGGGCGTCGACACGATCAGGTGTTGGGACCCGTCCGGGCTCGACGTGCGCATCGCGGCGGAGGTCAAGGACTTCGACCCCACGGTTGCCATGGACCGCAAGATGGCCCGCCGCATGAGCCGTTTCGTCCATTTTGCGATGGCCGCCGCGACCGAAGCCGTCGAGGACGCCGGCATCGACTTCGCCGCCTACACGCAGGACGAGATGGATCGGGTCGCGGTCAGCGTGAACACCGGCGGGGGTGGGATCGAGCAGGTGATCGAAGGTACACGGGTTCTGGCCGAAAAGGGCAACGGCCAGGTTTCGCCGTTCGCCATTCCGGCCCTGTCCGGCTCGATGGCAGCCTGCCAGGTCTCGATCAAATACGGCATCACCGGGCCGGTCATCACCCAGGTCGCCGCCTGCGCCAGCAGTGTGATCGCCTTCATCGACGGTCTCCGCCTGATCCAGGAAGGGGAGGTCGACGTCGCGGTCGTGGGCGGCTCCGAGGGCAACCTCGTGCCCATCGCCTTCGCCGCGCTCGGCAACATGGGCGCGCTGTCGCGCCGCAACGACGATCCCACGCGCGCCTCGCGACCGTTCGACCGGGACCGAGATGGCTTCGTCTTCGGCGAGGGCTCGGGCATGGTCGTCCTCGAGTCTGCCGAACACGCCCTTGCCCGCGGGGCGAAGATCCAGTGCGAGGTCGTGGGCGGCGCCCTCACCGCGGACGCGTTCCACATCAGCGCTCCGGAGCCAACTGGCCGCGGCGCCAGCGCGGCGATGACGAAAGCCCTGCGCCGTTCCGGCGTGGCGCCCGACGAGGTCGACTACATCGTGGCCCACGGCACCTCCACGCCGCTCAACGACGCCACGGAAACGCGCGCCATCAAGACGGCCTTCGGCGATCACGCCCGCAAGGTCGCCATCAGCTCGCCCAAGTCGATGGTTGGCCATCTTCTCGGGGCCGCGGGCGCCGTGAGCGGACTGGCAGCGATCGGCGCCATCCGCGAGGGCGTGATCCCGCCGACGATCAACCTCGAGAATGCGGACCCCGAGTGCGACCTCGACTACGTCCCCAATGTGAAGCGGATCAAGCGGGTCGACACGGCGATCATCAACGGCTTCGGGTTCGGCGGCCAGAACGCGGTGGCCGTCTTCCGCCGCTTCCACATCTAGCCCGACGCTTGCGGGCTGCCCTCATCACGGTCCGAGCCGGAATCGGACGCGGTCCGGGGCCCGCAGTGCGAACGTGTACGATGACTCCGTGGCTCGCCGTCGACTGATACCCGCGTGGCTGCGCCGTGGATTCCAGGCCGGCGCCATCGCGGCACTGTTGTCCGGCGGCACGCTGCTGGCCTACCACCTGAGTCGCCCGACCCCGCGCGTAGCGCTGCCCCAGGGCATCGATGGCGCCCTCATCCTCGTCCCCGCCCTGCTCGCCCTTGGCGTTCTGGCGGTCAGCCTTCCGATCTTCATGGCCGCGACCCGAAGCGAGGCGATCTTCGGAGCGCTGGTCGGGTTCATGGTCGCGGCCGACCTGCTCATGGCGGTCTCGTTCGTCTCGCGGGAGCTCATCGAGGTCCACTTCCTGACGCGCAGCCTGCCGCTCGGAGTGGTCGCGGCTGTGCTTTCGGTCCCGGTCGCACTGGTTGGCCTGGCGGCGTCGCAGTTCGTCTCCGAGCATGGCTTCGGCCACACAGCGGGACTGCGAGGCGTGATCGGCGCGGCCGTCGCTGCGTTCGCGATCGCGCTCCTCTGGCCGTTCGTCGGCTGAAGCCCGGGCGGACAACTCCCGCCGCCGGCGCTGCGGTGGCACGGCACGGCGGCGCTGTGTGGCCCTCGAATCCCCACCCATGGGGACCTACTCGCCGGCCGCCGATTCACCTACCAACAGCCCATGGTCGGGCCGGAGTCCAGCTGAGATCATTCTCGTACGGAGCCAACTCCAACTCGTACGGAGCCGACTCCAAACGGGTCCGCCGTCCTACGCCGCCAGCGCCTGCAGCCGTGCTGTGGCCACACCAGAGAAGAAACGATGCCCACTTCCCACGCCCGGCGAGGGATCGCCCTCGTGGCGGCGTCAGCGCTCATTTCGACCGCCGCCTTGCTTTCTCCTTCTGCCCTCGCTCGGTTCTCCGTCCCAGTGTCGTCGCCATCGATTCCGGCAGAAACCGCGAGATCTGTCGTCCAATCCGGCCCCACCGGGTCTGTTCCGACCGCGATGCCGACGCCAGTGCCCATCGCACTCCCCACCTTGATGGCCGCGGTTGCATCTGAGTCTCTCATCCCGGGCACGACGCCTAGACCTGCCCGAACGGTGAGCAATCTGGCATTCACGCATCCCGTCGACTGCGGTTCAAACTCGTGCCAGGTCCGCCTGGACGTCTACCAGCCTGCCGGAGTCGGGCCGTTTCCGGAAGTCGTGCTCGTCCACGGAGGTCCGTCCGGGCTCGGCGGTCGAGCAGGTTTGAGCGCCTTCGCCCGCCAGATAGCCGCGGCCGGCTATGTCGTCTTCAACACGGACACACGGGACAATGCTGCTATCGGAGGCGGGTATCCGGGAGCATTCCAGGACCTGGCCTGTGCCGTTCGCTTCGCCAGGGCTAGCGCGGATGAGTTCGGCGGCGATGCGGCCAGAGTCGCACTCGTAGGCCACTCGCTCGGCGGCTTCGTAGGCTCTGTGGTCGCGCTCGACGACGATGAGCTGGGCGCCAACTGCCTCGCCGACGGCTCGGGGAGACCCGACGCATTCGTCGGTCTCGCGGGCAACTACAACCTCGATGCCCCGGAGGTTTCAGGCGATCTACACGAGTTCTTCGGCGGGGCGGCGGCCTCGACCGCCGCGGCCAGATCCGCCAGCGACCCATTCAACTACGCTCTCGGGACGCCCATCCCCGTTCGTCTGGTCGCCGGGACCAGCGATGGGACCGTCAACCCGTCCGCATCCGTAGCGCTCAACGCGTTTCTGACTCAGAAGGGCTGGGACGTGAGCCTGAATCTGATAACCGGAGCCACGCACGTATCCCTGGTCCGCTCGACCGCCGCCGGTCAGGCAAGCCTGGAGGCCATCCGGCAAGCCGTCGCCGCTGCCGGCCGCCCTGCCCAGGAGGGCTGACACCGACCTGCCGCCCAAGACGCCGGCCCGTGGACGGAGCCGCAGCCGCCGCTTCCGAGGCCGCGATCGCGAACTCACCGGAACTGAAGGGCGTATCGCGGCCTGAAACTGGGCGATGTTGGAGTCACGCCCCGATCCGATGCCATTCCCTCGCCTCAACCGCTCAAGGCGAACCCACCACCGGTTCCCCCTCCCAGGGTCCTTGACCGGAGCGGCCATCGCCTCAGCCGCACTCATCCTGACGGCGGCAGCCTGGTCCGACACGACGAGCGCCACCAATCAGACACTCCAGTTGATGGGTTTCGATCCCGATCGAGCCCAGTTGATTACCGCGCTGCTCGTTGGAGCGGCTGCGGCCGCAGCCGCCACGCTGGTAACCGGCCGAAGGAATCAGAGGCCGTTCTTGGGCTGGCCGTTGCGGCGGCTCTCTTCGGTGGCACTTTCCTTGAAGAGACTCGATCGGCGCGAGCCAGCAGTGGCGCAGCGGGGAACTTCGACCCGGCGGGCTGGCTTCTGACACTGACGACGCTCATGGTCAGCGGATTGCTACAGGATTGGGCCTCGCGTCTCGCGGTGGTCAAGGTGCTGTGATCGAAGCCGTCCAACTCCGGTCCCAGGACGGCCCCGGGACTGCCTGGGCGGACTCTAGACTGGGATCGCGGCCGGGTTCAGGGCAGCTGCTTCGCGCGGGTTCCTGCCGGCGTGGCGTAGCCGCAGCGAGTTGGTGACCACGCTCACTGACGAGAGGGCCATCGCGCCTGCCGCCAGGGCCGGGTTCAGGGTGATGCCCGTGAATGGATACAGCAGGCCCATGGCAACCGGTATGAGGACGATGTTGTAGCCAAAAGCCCAGGCCAGATTCTGGCGGATGACCCGCAGAGTCTGGCGTGACAGCCGGATCGCCGCCGAGACGCCGCGCGGATCGCCGCCGACCAGCGTGACGTCAGAGGCCTCCAGGGCAACGTCCGCCCCGGTGCCGATGGCAATTCCGACATCCGCCTGGGCCAGCGCGGGGGCGTCGTTGATGCCGTCGCCGACCATAGCGACACGCAGGCCGCGGGCCTGGAGACTGGCCACGGCTGTGGCCTTGCCAGCCGGCAGAACCTCGGCCATGACGCGTTCTGGCGCGATGCCGACCGCCGCCGCAACGGCCCGGGCGGTCGCGTCCTGATCGCCGGTGACGAGCCAGACTTCGATGCCGGCGGCCGAAAGCTCGCGCACGGCGAGCTCGGACTCGGGCTTGATCTCGTCGATCGCGGGCAGCACGCCGGCGGCTCGACCGTCGCAGGCGACGTAGACGAGGGCGGCGCGAGGAACGCGCAAGGACACTAGCCCGCCCAACTCGACGCCTTCCGAAGCCAGGAACGCGGCGGTCCCGACGACGATGCGGCGGCCGTCGACCAGGCCTCGGACGCCGCGCCCGGCGACAGCCTCGAAGTCTTCCACTGGGCGCCGGCCAAGGCCCTTCTCCGAGGCGGCCGAAAGGATGGCCGCTGCCAGCGGGTGCTCGCTCCCCCGCTCCACGGACGCGGCGAGATCCAGAACCTCGTCCGGGGCGAAGCTCGGTGCCGTCACGACTTCGCCAATGGAGGGCCGCCCGCGGGTCAGCGTGCCCGTCTTGTCGAAGACGACCGCGTCCACTCCCGCCGCCAGCTCGAGGGCCTCGCCGCCGCGGATCAGGATGCCGGCCTCAGCGCCGTTGCCGGTCCCGACCATGATCGCCGTAGGAGTGGCCAGACCCATGGCGCAGGGGCAGGCAATCACAACGACGGTGATGAACGCGACCAGGGCATGCGTTGGGCGCGGCTCCGGGCCGAGCAAGAACCACGCCGCAAACGTCGCTGCGCCGACCGCCAGCACGAAGGGTACGAAGACGGCCGCGATCCGATCTGCCAGCTGCTGGATCTGCGCTTTTGACCCCTGCGCCCGCCGAACCACTTCGACGATCTGGGCCAGGGCGGTGTCACGGCCGACCCGCGTCGCCCGGAAGAGGAACGTGCCGTGGCCGTTCATCGTCCCGCCGATCACCTCTGCGCCGGGCCCCTTCTCGGCCGGGATCGGCTCGCCGGTGAGCATCGACTCATCCACCGCGGAGGTTCCTTCGGCGACCCGTCCGTCGACCGGCACCCGCTCGCCGGGACGGACACGCACGAGGTCGCCGACGCGCACCTCCTCGAGCGGGACGTCTACTTCCGCGCCGGCGCGGACGATCCTCGCGGAGCGAGCCGACAGCCCGATCAGCGCCTTGATTGCGCCCACCGTCTGGCCCTTCGCTCTGGCCTCGAGCCAGCGACCGGTCAGGATGAGCCCGATGATCGCCGTCGAGCTGTCGAAGTAGATCTGCGGCTCGATGCCGGCGGAGCGGAGCACGTCCGGCGCCACCGTCACGAGCACGCTGAACGCCCAGGCCGCGCTCGTGCCTACTACCACGAGAGTGTCCATGCTCGTCGTTCCGTGGCGAGCCGCGCGGAGCGCCGCCCGGTAGAAGCGACGCCCGGCCAGGAACTGGACGGCCGTCGCGGGGCCGATGAGCAGCCACGCGGCCTGCTCAGCCGTCCACGGCGCATTCGGCAGGTACATCACGAACATCGCGGCCGCGGCAACGACCAGCGAGGCGGCCGCGGTCAGCCCGAGGACTCGCTGCTCGCGCGCCCGGACGGCGGCCTCGTAGTCGGCCTCGTCCAGCAGGGTGGCGCGGACGCCGGCCTTGGGTTCGGGCAGCTTGCGCACGTCGTACCCGGCTGCCTCGATCGCCCGCGCGATCTCGTCGAGCCCGGCCACCTCCGGGAGGTAGCGAACCGTGGCGACTTCGGTCGCGAGGTTCACGTTGGCCTCCGAAACGCCCGGAGTCTTGCGCAGGAAGCGCTCGATCCGGTTCACGCACGAGGCGCAGCTCATCCCCTCGATCGGTAGCTGGATCTCAGCGGAAGGGTCGGTTTGGGGGTGGGCGGCTGGTGCGGCTGGTGCGGCTGGTGCGGCGGCATGCATACTCCGGGGGAGTATATGCCGGACTCGCAGAACGGGCAACCGATGGGCGTTGTCTGGGCTGGCCATCGTCGAAGGCGGGCCCCGGCTGCGAGCGTTGTCGGACGTCTGGCTGTTCCACCCCGCCCGAGCAAAGCGGCGTTGTTGGCCAGGTTGACGCCAGGCTGCCGCCGAACTACCGGGTCAGAGCCGCGGCCAGAGTGAGCCCGGTTTCGCGCTCGGAGAGTTCCCAGAGCTGCGCGAGCTGGGACGGATTGTCGATCGAGCGGCCGACCTTTCGGACGACGGGCGCGCCGAACGAGAACCAGCGTGGCGCATAGAGCGTGCCTCCGACCGCAGCCGGATCTGTGCCGGCCCGGAGCTGCGGCAGCGCTCCATTTGCGGCCTTCTGAGCGACAAACGGGGCAGCCAGGACCCAGAACCGCTGCTGCCAGCCGTTCATGGCTTTCGCACTCGTGGCCTGGAGATTCGTCCTGGCGAATCCCGGATCGGCCGCGTAGGCGGTGACGCTCCGGCCGGCCAGCCGGCGATTCAGAGCAATCGCGAACTGGAGATTGGCGCGCTTCGACATGCCGTAGGCGGCCCAAGGCTTGTAGCAGCCGCGCATGTGCGGATTCGTAAGGTCGTACTTGCCCGCGGTGAAGCGGGCGATCGACGAGGTGCTCACGACGCGCCCGGCCGGAGCTGCCAGCAGGGCGGGCAGCAGCCGCATCGTCAGCGCGAAGTGGCCCAGGTGGTTCGTCCCGAACTGGATCTCGAAGCCGTCCGCGGTATTGCCCTCGGGTACGGCCATGATGCCGGCGTTGTTGAACAGCAGATCGATCCTGGGATGGGCCTCCGTCACGACGCCGGCGAATGCGGCAATCGAAGCCAGCGAGCCGAGATCGAGCCGTCGGATCTCCAGAGACGCGCCCGGCACGGTCGCCTCGATCTCCCTGCGGGCGACCTCGGCCTTGGCGAGGTTGCGCGCTGTCATGATCACGTGTGCCCCATGCGCCGCGAGGTGGCATACCGTGGCCTGTCCGAGACCGCCGTTGCCTCCGGTGACGATCGCGACCTTGCCGGACTGATCGGGGATATCGCTCGCCTTCCAGCCCATCGCCCACTCCTGCAAACTGCGTTGGCCCTTGCCGTTCGAACGCCCTCCGCCATTATCGCGGCCGGTCAGGCCGGCCACTGGCGGCTGGCTGACGACCAACCGATGGGAAATACCCTGGCAGCCGCCTACTGCCGCGCGACAGGCCTCATCGGGAACACGCCCACTACGGCGGGGCTGTCAGGGTCGAGCAGCATCTCGCAACCAACGTCGCCGGCCCGCACGAGCTCGCCGAGGAAGCTGGCCTGCTCCGGCGGAAGCCCGACATAGATGGTGCCGCTCCCCGTTGCCACGGGACTGACTTC
>Ga0182019_10001272_pt1 | contig 12858 bp, 10 predicted proteins | sample 812E2MmetaG_FD_120483 | JGI IMG/M metagenome (GOLD analysis project Ga0182019, IMG submission 120483) | Permafrost microbial communities from Stordalen Mire, Sweden - 812E2M metaG | ecosystem: Environmental > Terrestrial > Soil > Wetlands > Permafrost | place: Sweden: Stordalen | collected...
CGGACGTCCTCTCACCGAGTCCGAATGCAGATCGGCGAAGTAGTCATCTCCGAACATCTCGTGCCCGTGATCTGCGAGGAGGCGGTAAATCGAGCCCAGCTTCAGCCGATCACCCAGGAGATTTCTCGGGTTCTCGAAGCGTTGTTGGGTCTGTGAGGTCCCGAGCGCCATGTACAAATTCTGTCAGCTGGGCAGGTGAATCTCGGGGATCCCCTGGCGACTACTTCAGCAAACTCCTAGACGTCTCCGGGAACAGGACTTGTACCGACAGGGCCACGAACTCGTGCCCGTCGGCGACCTTCAGCCTGCCGGTCGCTCAGAGGGTTGGTCAGCTGGCGGGGACTTTCGATGGAGGCGTGGCGAGGGCGTCAACTACTGCAGTGCCCCAGGCCGTGAGCTTGCCTGTTGTCGGATCGGTCATGGTATTGGAATCCACCACCCAGTTCCAGTCGAACATGAGGGCGCCGTTGAACCCCGAAGGGATCGCCTCGTCCTTCAGATAGGTCAAGAGGCCCTGCCCCCAAGCCAGCTCGGGCGGCCCGACCACGTCCTGGATGCCGTACTCGGAGCCGATGAGGGGGAATTTGCCGATGTACTGGCCGATGAGCGAGTTCCACCACGCGCGCTCGGCTCCACAAAAGCAGACATGGCCGTTCGGGTACCGATGGTTGGCGATCAGCAAGTTGGGCTGGCCCAAGAGCGCCCCGTCGTAGCTGATCAGCGCGCTGACATAAGTGGGGTCGAAGGCCCAGGACCAGCCCTCCGTGTCGGCGATGATGACGCCGCGATAGCCGATCGTCGCCCGCCAGTACTGCAGCATCTTCTCGGAGATCACGATCCACTGGTCCCAGCTGATCTCGTGCGGCTCATTGAACGGCTCGTAGATGACGCCGGGGTTATCGGCGAACATGAGGGCGACGGCGTGCATCATCGGGAACGCGCTCGAGTACTCCGTGATCACCGAATAGCCTTCGCCGACCGCGTCCGACCAGCACAGGACGACGTAGAGGCCTTCGGTGGTGGCGGCGTTGACGATCGCCCGCAAGCGCGCCAGGTAGGCGCTCGTCCCGTCGAGCCCGTACGTGTCGCCCGAATAGATCGATGACGAAACGGGGATCTTGACGGTGTTGAAGCCGAGCGCCTTCAAGCGGGCGAACATGGCCCGCCGGTGCGCGTAGGCGTCCTCGGTGACCGAGGCAAGCGCTGGATCCGCCTCCCCGTTGGTCTCGTAGAACGGCATCGCGTAGACGATCACTCCCCGCATTACAAAGCGCCGCCCCGAGCTCAGCTCAAGGGTGTTCCCGACGACCTGCAGCGCCGGGAGGAGCTTCACCTGATGGTGGTGACCCGGGACGCTGGTTGAGGTCGTGGTCGCCACCGTCGTCTTTGGCAGGGGCAGCCCGATGCGCGTCGAGCAGGCTGCACACACGAGCGCCACCACGACGGCGACCGCAACCGCCGGTGTCCAATGGCGACGGGCCCGCGGGGTAGACGAGGACTCGTGGCTGGCACGAGCACTCCTGAGCCCGACCCACAGATAACGGAGGCGGCGCACGCTGGTATCCTGACCTGGGCTATCCGGGCTGTGAGCTTTCGAGCGAAGAAGGAGATCGAGGTGGCGACGTTGCTCATAGCGAGCGCTGGAGGCCACCTCCAGGAGCTTTTCGAGCTCTTTCCGCGGCTCGACCTGGTCGATGACGCCGATCCGACGTGGGTGACGTTCGACACGCTCCAGGCGCGCTCGCTGCTTGCCGGAGCCGACGTCGTCTACGCTGCTTATGCTCATCCGCGGGACATCGTCGCCACTGCTCGGCACGCCGTGCTCGCCCGGCATTTGTTGGGTCGGGGGCACCGGTTCTCCCGCGCCATCAGTACGGGGAGCAGCATCGCCGTTCCGTTTCTTGCCGCCGCGCGCCTTCGCGGTGCGTCGTGTCATTACATCGAGAGTGCCGCGCGCCAGACGGCGCCATCGCTCACCGGCCGGATCCTGGCTTGTGTCCCGGGTATTTCTCTTTACGCGCAGGTGCCGACATGGAGAGATCCGCCATGGCACTACCGGGGAACCGTCTTCGACGGTTACGAGCCGATCGAGAGCCCCGCGCGGCCGATCAAGAAGGTGGCGGTAGCGACCGGCTCACAGGAGACCTATGGCTTCCGGCGCCTGTTGGAGGCGATCTTGCAGGCGCTCCCTGAGGGTGTCCAGGTGACCTGGCAGACAGGGTCCACGCCGGTCGACGGGCTCCCGATCGAGTCCCGGCCAGGCGCGCCGAGCGAAGAGCTCGAGGCCGAGTTCGCCGCTTCCGATGTCGTCATCACGCATGCGGGGGTCGGTCTCTCGCTTCTTGCCCTGTCTGCCGGCCGCTGCCCGGTCCTCGTGCCGCGAAGGGCCGAACGGGGAGAGCACGTCGACAACCACCAGTGCGAGGTGGCGGCCGAGCTCGACCGGCGGCGGCTGGCAGTCGCGTGCGAGGCGGACGAGCTGACGACCGAGGTGCTGGAAAGGGCCGCCGCTCGCTCGGTCGCTCGCGTGAAGTCGCCCCCCGTGTTCCGCCTCATCGAGGTGAGAGCTCGCCAGTGAGGTTCCGGCCGCATCCGGCGTCCGAGGCGACCAGTGCATCAAGACTCGATGGTGCAGTTACGTGCTCGATGACCCGAGTGCCGTCGGCTCCCTCAACAGAGCGAGCTTCATCAGGTCGTAGGCGTGCCGAAGGCTGTCGCGTGGTCCAGGCAAGGAGAAGGTCGCAATCAACGGGGCCAGCATGATCAATGCCCACGGCATCGGGGCAAGGGGCATGAGGATGATCGGGCCAAGGGCGATCACGAAGGGCCAGAGCCTCTTGTAGCTGAACCTCACGATCTCCCGGCGGACGACCCGCTGGATGTAGAGCAGGCTCACGAGCGAGCAGGCCGTCGCGGCCCCGTAGCCCGTGACGCCGAAATGCGGCACGAGGATGACCACGGCGGCGGCAGTGCAAGCTTGCCCGATGATCGTGGCCGTCACGTTTGGCATGTTGCGCCCGCGCGAGTACAAGAGCGTTGATTGGATGAATGCCGGTGCGCGGAGGAACGTGACGAGCGACACCAGGACGAACACGTCGATGGCCGGCGTCCAGCTTCGCCCGAAGACCGTGGGGACGATCCAACGGGCGTTCGCTGAGATGAGCGCGATCGGCATGCCCAGCGCGAGAAGCTGGAGGACCGATCCCTCTTCGAGGCCGCGTCGCAGGCGCGACCGATCGTTGCCGACGCGAGACATCGAGACGAGCCCGAGGCGCCAGGCGCCCCTTTGGGCGAAGGCGACCGTGTCGACGAGCCGGAGCGCGAACGACACATACCCGATGCCGGCCGCTCCGCGATAGATACCCACAACGATCGGGATCGTCAAGGCTCCTATGCCGCCGATCCAGCCGGAAGCCGAGTACGAGGTGCCATGGCCAAGGAGGGCTCGGGCGATCGAGTTCGACCAACGCAGTCGGGGCCGCAGGCCCGACAGCACGAGGCTGGCGAGCAACAGCCACGTCTGCCATGCGAAGAACCCGGCTACGAGCGACCATGCCCCGAAGTGCATGAGCGCGAGCGGCACGGAGACCGCGTAGAGCACGACGTCTCCGCTGAGCTCGATGAGGCCCATCTTGCGGTAGTCGAGACGCCGCTCGATGCGCGCCTGTGCCGGCGCCCACATCACATTCACCGGGATCGAGAAGACGAGCACGCGAAACACGTCGAGAGCCCGTTCGGAATGGACGAAGGTTCCCGCAGCGAACGACAGGCCGAAGCCCGCACCGGCGACGGCCAAGGACGAAACGAGAAGGTATGTGAACGCCACTTGGTAGAGCTCGTCGGACGGTTCGGACTTCTGTCTGATGAGGAAGACCTCCGCTCCCCCCTGGGCGAGCATCGCCCCGAGGGCGACAAAGATCGCCGCGCCGCTGTAGATGCCGTACGAGCTTGGTCCGAGCACACGAACGACGATCGTGACGCCGCCGAGGCGGATCAGCCCTCCTATCCCCTCGCGGGCTGTCAGGTACGCTCCGCCGCGCACCGTCAGATGACGTAGCGATCCGAAAACAGCGGCGTTGCCGGGCCCTCCAGGCGGCTCCAGGCCCTGATCGGAGTCCGTCACGGCCGGGCGCGACTGCGATCGGCTCGCAGGGAGGTCGTGCCCTCCGCGCTCGGATTCGTTGTCCGCATGGGTCGCGATGCTACGTTCTGCGTAATCAGGCAATCGATCGCTCGGGTTGCGGCTCGAATCGATAGATAGCTCAGGAGGTGACATTCTGAACCAGGACCAAACGGACCGGGTCCACTACCCGCGATCGTTCCTGGCGCGCCGGGCACGGCCGTGGAGGAACAGGACGCCTCGCAGGAGCATGATCCTCGCGGACCAACTTGACGCGTATCTCGGTGTGACCGCCCCGATGCGGCGAAGGCCGCTCGAGGCCAGCTTGGTTGCGCAGGGCGCTTTCGTGGACGCCGGGCCGGTTCTGTCGCGCAACGGTGGCAGCCAGGGCCGCTGACCGGGCGGCGAACCGAGCTGGTCCCCGCGGCCGGGACCGTCAGGCCGTGTCGGGCCGAGGAAGGCCGAGCACGGAGACGAGAGCCGCAAGTTGCGACTCCCACCTCGCGGCCTGAAGCCTGCGGGCGTTCTCCGCTTGGTCCTCGAGTGCCCGGAGATTGTCAACCGCGCGCCTAAGGCCCTCTGCGATCGAGGCAGGGTCGTTGGCCACGGCGACCGCGAACGGGAACAGCTCGCGACAGAGCGGCCAGTCGCTGATCACGAGCGGTCTCCGGGCGTAGACGGCTTCGTACGCGGAACGCATGACCGAGGTCGGCTCGGTAGTGAGCGCCACGACGAGGTCCGCCTCTGCCACCAACATCTGGTACCGGGCTGCGGGGAGGAAGCCGACGAACGAGACATTGGGCGAGGCACTCTCGGCGAGCTCCGGTGCCAGGTTCTCTAGTCGCCCGGTCACGAGCAGATCTATCTCCGGGATGAGCGCCGCGGCCGCGACGGCCGCGTCGACGGGCTCGTCGCGGCCGAAGCGTGAGACAAGGAGCGCCCGTGGGCGGTTCCTCACCTCGCGCGGCGACCTCTTCAGCGATCCCCAAGGACCAGGCGCCTCGTGGACCACGAGTCCTCGGCCTCCCCACGCTTGCACGATCTCGACCCACGATTCCGCCGTGACGAGGGTGACGTCCGCATGCCGGACGAGGTACCGGTGCACCGGGAGGAGGCGAGCCGAGACGCGGTCACCCAGCTTCCCGAAGGCCCCGGGGTGACTGTCGAGAGCGAACGGGATGCCGCGCAGACGTGCCCATGCGAGAGCGATGAGCCCGAGCAGGACCGGCGGGTTCGTGGTCACAACTGCTCCGGGATCCTCGCGTACGAGGTAGGCGAGCGTGAGCAGGCTGCCCACCGCGTACCGAACCGCTGGGGGTGGACGCCGATCATCGATGGGGGGGAAGAGGACATACGCGTGGCCACCGAGCGACTCGGCGATCTCGACGCTGCGCCCGGCCACCGCGCCCCAGGCCACGAACGCAAGCGGAGCTCGGGAGCGGCCGCGACACGTACATGCCCGGCCTCTCCGTCGCCGACCGGCCGTCATCCCTGTCTGGTCTATCATTTGCGAACCATGGAGCCAGGAGGTGGCGTCGTCTCGCGATCCGGGCTCCCCACCGTCTCGGTCGTGATACCGACCTATCAGCGGGTAACCCGGCTCGAGACGTGTGCGCGGGCTCTGCTCGCGGACCCGGCCACGACCGAGGTCGTCGTGGCCGTCGACGGCTCCGGTGACGGGTCCTATGAGCTCGCGACCCGCCTCGGCGCGAAAGACAGTCGGGTGGTGGCCTTCGAGCAGGCCCATGCCGGCACGCACGCGGCGCGCACCGCGGCGGTCGAGAAGGCCACCGGCGAGGTCGTGCTGCTGGTGGATGACGACGTCGTCGCCGGCGAAGGACTCGTCACCGGCCACGCCCTGCGTCATAGCGAGGCCGACCACCTCGTCGTGGTCGGTTACATGCCTGTCGTCGCGGCCCACGGCGACTCGGCGAACAGGGTGCTCTCCCGGATCTACACACACGAGTACGAGACGCACTGCGACGAGATCGAGGCCGATCCGAGGCTCGTTCTCCTGCACCTGTGGGGTGGCAATGTGTCACTGCGGCGTGCGGACTACATCTCGACCGGTTTCCTTCGGACCGATGCCGAGGCGTGGAAGCTCGAGCACGAGGACCAGTACATCGGCATCCGCTTTCACCAGGCGGGCTTGACCGGGGTATTCGACCGCGCGCTGTACGCGGAGCACCGGTACCAGCGAGACGCGGACTCGTTCCTGAGGTCCGCCCGCACCCGGGGCGCGGCGCAGTGGCAGCTCCACTCCCTGTTTCCCGAGCTCCTCGGCGCGTTGGATCGCGATTGGGCGTGCGCAGGGCTTCCTGGTCCGGCGGGATGGCTCGTTCGGTGGGTAGCCACTCCGGAGCGAAGTCGCTACCTCGTGAAGCCGCTCGTCCTAACCGCGCGGACCGCGCACCGGGTGCGCTTCGAGGGTGCCGAGTCCGCCGCCTACCGGTTCGCGAGACGTGTGGAGCTCCAGACCGGTACCCGCTGGGCCGTCTCCTCGTGGGTTCCGACACCGCGGCCGACCAACGGGCCCGGTGTCTCACCGCCTGGGATCAAGTCGTAGTGACCTGGTCCCTCGCTTACAACTTTGGAGCGGCAAGTGCGGCACGCGCCTGCAGATCAGCCTCGGCGTTCGACTCTGTGCCCGAGATCGGACTGCGCCTACCCCAGTAGACGCAAGCTGCAGCGATGCCCGCCGCGACAAAGAGCGGCTCGGGCAGGCCACCGGAGGTCATGTAGGGGTAGATGGCGTCCATCGGGACGAGCACAACCACGAGCGTCGCCACAGCGTTGCCGAGAGCGGCTGGAGTGGCCGAGTCCTCGAGGTCTTTCCGACGTGCCTGGCGCCGAGACTGGCCATAGAGGGCAACCATCTCACCTCCGAATACCACAAGGAGCGGGATCCCGCCGGCCATCAGCACCGTCACATACTGCGACTCGGTATACGGCCAGTTGATCGTGTCGGGCAGCGCCTGGCCCCAGCCGATGAGTGGCCGCTCGATGATGGCAGGAAAGTATTGGCCGGTCCACACCTGCCAGCGGAACGAGATCGTCTGAGGGACGAACGGGTTCCGGCCGCTCCCGGCCTGGGTCGCGAACTCAGTGTCGAGCCGCTTCACGAGGTAAGTGCCTCCGAAGACCGCCGTGACGATCAATCCGGTGATCAACCATCGCACCATCTGCTTTCGCTTCCCCGCCCAGACACCGATGAGGATCGCTCCGGCGATCGCACCGGCGATGGCGGAGATCTCGGCGGTCAGGATGAGCGCCACCGCGTTTAGCAGCAGGATGGTCCCGACGGCACGGCGTGAGATCGGGAGCTCCACTCCGAAGACCAGGCATGCAAACCCGATCAGCAAGATGACGATGAGATATCCGGCGAGCACCGTCCAGTGGGGGAACGGCCCGGTCGCCCGCGCGAATTGAAGATAATTGTAGGTCTGGAAGATGCTCCCACCCGTCACGTGGGCGATGGCGCTATTGACGAGATGGGCTCTGGTTTGCTGCAGGAATGCCAGGATGTCGACCGGCACGCTGGCAACCAGCAGGCAAGCGATCGCGGTACGCCGCTCTGCTTTCGTGCGCAGGCTCACTGCGATAGCGCGGTACAAGATCAAGAACTGAAAGGGGCCGATCAGCGGGTCGATCGTCGAGTAGCTGAGACCAGTGTGCATGTCGAGCGCGTCGAGGAGGCCGAGCACTAACCAGCCTCCACAGAAAGCGAACAGCATCCAGTCGAATGCTTGCCACCGGAACTCGGCTCGACGGGGCGCGACGAGGAGAAGGATCATCCCGACCACGGCGATAAGCGCCTCGGAGAGGTTCACGTTCGGGATAGGGAAGCCCTTCTCGAAGCCTGAGGTGATCGGCACCACCAAGGTGAGGAGGTAAGCGCCGAAGGCCGGTCTCGCAGCGACGACCGTCGCGACGATCAAGCCCAGAAACAGCGCTAGGCCGTCCAGCGGCTTGCGCGCGACGGCCGCGCCGATCATTGCGGCACCGAAGATGCAAGCGGCCACGAGTAGTCCGGGCCGCGGTCGGGCAAGCAACCATGCTGTCCCGGCTTCGTCGGGCTCCGGCCGAGGACGAGCTGGGACCTCCCCAGGGACCGTGACGCCCGAGCTCATGGGATGTTCCGACGACCGGCGCCCCCCCGTTCAGCGATCCGACGCCTCGGGCCGCCCTGGCGCGGTTGCTGGGCGACGGGATGCCCGTTCATGGCCCGCTCGGCTTCTACATGGGGCAGGCTTCCGAGGTCGGGCCTCGTCGGAGCTGACGAACGGTCGCGAACACCGCCACTTGGCACCAGAAACGCCCAGTCGGGAGTGTGACCGAGCTCGCGGAGCCGGCGAACCGTGTCGCGGAGCGTGGCCAGCGGCGTTCCCTGAGCGACGCACAACACGACGATGGGCGTCTTGGTGTCGAGGCCTTCGAAGACGCTCTTCCCACCGAGGTTCACCTTGCGGAAAGCGACACCGTGGTTGCGGGCAGCATTCTGGATGGTCCGCTGCAGCTGAGCCACCGCGACCGGATCGTATCGACCGACGCCGATGGTGCCGATTTGGATCTGTTCGTCCGGGATGGTCTGCTGCCAGTGGGCGAGAATCGAGATCGCAGCAGCAGGCGTGAACACTCCCTCCCACGAGGGGCACTCGACCTCGGATCGCAGGTCGGCCAGGTCGTCGGTACGTGGGTCAGATCGCTCCCAGGCAACCGCCAGAACGAGGCCGAGCAGCAGGCCGAGCACGCCCCCGAGTGCTCCCGTCTTGACCTTGCCGGGAGTGGAGCGAATTCCGGTGCTCGCGTCCTTCACCAGGACGAGGTACCCCGAAGTCGGCGACAGAGGGACGGCGGGGGAGAGGGGACAGTAGTACTGCACCTCGGCCGCCGTGGCGATGCTGGTATTTGGCGGCCTGGTCTGCGGTTTCGAGTCGACGAAGTTGACCGAGCAATCTGTGTGCTGTTGGTTGCTGGTCTTCCACCGGAGGACTCCGACGGTCAGGTCGGAGACAAGGGCATGAAGGCCTGCCTGCGCATGTTGTGGAGTGGAAGCGGTGAAGGCGAGGCTCACGATCGCGCTGTTGGCCACGACCGTTGCCACAAGGCTCTTGCCGATGCTTGCATACTGCGTGGGATCAGTGACGCCGATCGCGTTCGCGAGCGCCTTTTGCATGATCACGTCTTCAGGGATGAAGCCGGCGTAGGTCGCGGCGAGGCTGTTGGCTCCGTCCGCCGTGCCAGGCGAGCCGGCAACGACGATGAGCGCGGTGCTCTGGTACTTGACCCCGGAGAGGCTCGAGATCCCAAGTGCGGCCACCGCCCCGACAATCAACGCAAGCGCGACTACAGGGCCACGCCGCTGCGCGGCAAGCTGTGCCCTTGCCAGCCATGGCCGCCGAGCCGCCACCTCGAAGTCGGTGGGAGACCTCCGCGAAAGACTGCTCGTCATCGCTGGCCTCTCGCTTCATACCCGGCCCAGCTCTCAAGCCTCTTGGCCGCCGACATCGGTGATGCTCTCGAGGGGATTCTGGGTGCCTCCTTCGCGATGAGCGATAGCGGGCCTGCGCGCTCAGTGACAGCCGCGCGACCTCCTCCTTCCGACCCTTTCGCTATTCTGCAGAAAGAATTTCTAATAACGTAGCGGATCCAAGCCGATGTACCTTGTAGGGATCGCGTCGTTCTGCGACTCGTTCCCTCCTGCGGTCGCCGAGGGGCGCCCGGAAGTTGTCTTTGCGAGGACGTTGTCGAAGCAGTCGGTCGACTACGAGATAGCCGGGGTTCGCCGGGGAGAAATGCAGACCAACGAGGGTAGATGGGCAAGTTATTAGAAGACATGACCGTAAGCCCTGGGCACGCGGCAGACGCCCCGGGGACCAAGGTCCGCGGGGCAAAGGTGCTGGAACGACTGAACGGGAACGGGTCGGCGCCGTTGGGCTTGGTTGTCGCGCCTGGCGACGCTTCGGGCCGCGCCACGCTGAAAAGCGTCATCCGCCAGGAAGCCCACCGCCGGTGGCTCGGGCCGCGCATCGCCGTCGTGTTTACCGACCTCTTGGCGCTGGCGGCATGCGAGTTCATGGCGCTGTACATCGTGCAACAGCCCGGGTCCGGACCGAACCGATTGCTGGCAAACGTCTTCTTGAGTATCCCGCTGTTCATCGTCGTCGTGATCAGCCTCTCCATCAACAATGGTTACGCGACGTCGCCCGGACAGGTGCTGAAGAACTCGTTCACGGAGTTTCATGACATCGTCTACGCTCTCGGGGTCGCGGGTTGTGTAGTTCTCGGTATCGACCATCTTTTCGGCAGCCTTGAGAAGCAGGCGACGTTGGAGCCGGTGACGATAGTCGTGGCGCTGCTTCTTGCTGCGGCGGTGATCCCTGTGGCGCGGGGCTTGAGTCGCGTTCTGCTTAGGTTCGTTGTTGTCGAGCAGCTGCGGGTGCTCGTGGTCGGCACCGGCATGATGGCCCGCTACCTTCTGCGCTATCTGTCCTGGGACCCGCGCATCACGATAGTCGGGTGTGTCGACGATGACCCCGCGCCAGGCACAACCGTGCTCGGCGGGATCGATGACCTATCGAGGCTGTGCGACGAGCTCGCGGTGGACCAGGTGATAGTCGGCTTCTCGAGGACGCACCCCCAAGAGGCGATCTTGCGGCTGCAGTCGTTGAACGACCGAGTCGCAATCTCGATCGTGCCGCGCTACTTCGAGCTGCTGACCTGGCGGTCCGGGGTGAAGGAGATCGCCGGTCTCGCCCTCATCGACGTGGCCCCGGCTCGGCTGAACCTCGGATCCCGCATTGCCAAGCGCAGCTGCGACCTCGTGGTCGGCGCAGTGTTGCTGACCCTTTCTGCCCCCGCGCTCGTTGCTGCGGCCGTCGCGATCAAGGCCACGTCTCCGGGACCCGTCCTGTTCCACCAGCAGCGCATCGGCAAAGGCGGCAATCCTTTCGTGGTCTACAAGCTCCGGACGATGGCCAACGACGCGGAGCAAGAGCACGCTGAGTTCGCTGCGAGGAGAGGGGTGGACGGGCAACTGTTCAAGCTGGAAGCAGACCCGCGTGTCACCAGGGTCGGGCGCTTCCTGCGACGGAGCAGTCTCGACGAGGTCCCCCAGCTGTGGAACGTGCTGCGCGGTGACATGGCCCTTGTCGGACCGCGACCGTTCGTTCCATCCGAGTCGTCCAGCATCAACGGGTTTGCGCAGCGGCGCTTCGAGGTCCGCCCGGGGCTCACGGGGCTCTGGCAGGTGTCGGGCCGGAGCAACCTGAGCTTCGACGAGCTTCAGCGACTCGACTACCTCTACGTTGCCTCTTGGTCGCTTTGGTGGGATCTCCGGATCCTGTGGAACACGCCAGCACGAGTTCTCCGGGGGCATGGCGCGTACTGAACCGGTCGCGCTGGTCCACGACTACCTGACCCAACGAGGAGGAGCGGAGCGGACAGTCCTCGCGATGACAAGGGCGTTCCCTCGAGCCGCTGTACACCTCGCTCTCCGACCCGATGGGCACGTTTCGCGAATTCGCCGACCTCGACGTGAGACCGAGCAGGCTGGACCACGTCCCCGGACTGCGTCGTCAGCACCGCGCCGCGCTCCCACTGCTCGCAAAGACGTTCTCCTCCATGACCGTCGACGCCGACGTCTCGTTGTGCAGCTCGAACGGGCGCGGCTCGAGACGCTGGCGGGGCCCCGGGTCACGTTTCTCCGCGGGCTCGGGGACGACCAGCTCCGTTGGAGCTACGCAAACTGCAAGGCGCTGCTCACTGCGTCGTACGAGGACTTTGGCCTGACGCCGCTCGAAGTGGCCGCGTTGGGGAAGCCCACGGCGGCGCCTCGCCTCGGAGGGTTCCTCGACACGATCGTGGAAGGCCAGACCGGTGTGTTCTTCGAGCGCCCCGCCGCAGGCCTCATCGCCGAGGCAATGAGTCACCTCGGCGAGATCGCCTGGGTTGGCGAAGTCATCGCCGAGCACGCCGCCGGCTTCAACGAGGCGCGCTTCGCGGCCCGGCTGCGTGAAGTCGTCGCCGAGGAGGCAGCCGAACTCCAGTAGGCGAGGCTCTCGCAGACAGCCGAGGCATGACGACGGCTCGCGGCCGACCATGCCTTGGGTAGCAATGACCGCGGAGAGTAGTGTTACAACCGCGCTAAGTGCTCAACCTGGAGGCCAAACGCACCGACATACCTTGTATGCGAGGAAAGCTGGGACGTCGTTCAACGAAGACAGCTGGAACAAGGCTTACGAGTCGTTCCAAGCTCTCAGGAGGGTTCATCACCGTCGGCGTCGCAGCCGTCCTGGTGGCCTCGATGGTCATCTCGCCGTTCGCAGCGGCCACATTGACTCGTGGGACCTTGGCCGCGTCTGCTTCTTCGAGAGTCGGCTCAACCCGGAGCGCTCTGGTATCTCCGATGGCTTGGGTTGCCCTTCAAGTAACCGGGGCGTCGGGTGGGATGGACGCCACGGCTGTCGGTCAGGCGGCGACCGTCACCGGTGAGAATGCGTCACTCGGAAACCGCTGGCAGAGATGGACCGCACTGCCGACGACCACCACCTCGACGACCGCACTGCCGACTGACACCACTTTGACGACCCTGCCGGCGACGACCACCACTTCGACGACCGCACCGCCGACGGGCACCACCTCGACGACCGCACCGCCGACTGACACCACTTTGACGACCCTGCCGGCGACGACCACCACTTCGACGACCGCACCGCCGACTAACACCGCCTCGACGA
>Ga0182019_10001273_pt1 | contig 12851 bp, 10 predicted proteins | sample 812E2MmetaG_FD_120483 | JGI IMG/M metagenome (GOLD analysis project Ga0182019, IMG submission 120483) | Permafrost microbial communities from Stordalen Mire, Sweden - 812E2M metaG | ecosystem: Environmental > Terrestrial > Soil > Wetlands > Permafrost | place: Sweden: Stordalen | collected...
CGAGGCGCCCCAGCTGTGTCCGTAGAGGATGATGCGGGCGTTCTGTTTCTCTTCCGCCGAAAGTGTGCCGTTGCGATCGATGTCCACGAATCGGACGATTTCCGCATGGGCTTTTTCCCGGCGACGATTCTCGAAAACCTCCACATATACGCCTGACGGGTAATCCTGGCGCAGATGCGCAGCCACTTGGACAGTGCTATGGGCCGTGGCATCGTGCCTGACAAATCCGCCGACAAACCCAATGACGATGACGGGGCCCGGCGTGGGCGCGCCGGGCGCGCTGAAACGGCTTGCCGAGCCTGCGTAAGTGGCGGCAAGGGTGAGGCAAAGAATAAACGAAATACTACGGATTGAAATGCCGATTCTGCGACTCACAATCCAGCAAATCATAACAACAAAGTACCGCTGTTTTCGATAGCAATCCCGTGCCTGCTGAGACTATTCCCCTGATTCTTGCCCAACCCGCATTGCCGTCTTGCGCGCCTGAACCTGTTTTTTTGGGCGCACGCAGCAACGAGCAAAACGCGATTGCCATCAATGCCAACTGTCAATGCCGTGTCGGGAATCCGGAGATGGCATCTCAGTGTTACGAGTTCGCCAGGTTGCTTCTTGGACGGCTCCCATTTTGGGAATCTGGACATCGCGCGTGCGCATTCGGAACAATGCCTTAGTGTGTCGCGCAGCTTGGTTCCCGCTGCACTAAGGGCACATTGACCGGGCGGCATTTCAAAAGTAGATTGCCACTCAACGCTTTCTAAACTTCCGCTGTAATTAGCGGAGCTTCCAGCCTTGGGGCCTCTCCGGCCCAAGGCGCAACTGTCCTCGCACGAACAGGACGACGTCAGCCAGCGCTGGCCAAGCCTGTGATCGACTGGGTGGCATCAAGCACGGCGCCATCGTCTCTCAACAAAACGCCATTAGCCGTAGTGTGTCTGGCCGCCAAGGAGTGTTCAAAATGAAGAGATGGAATGCAGGTAGCGTAGCTTTGCTTGTTTTTCTTTGGACTTCAATCGGAGCATGGGCTCAACAAGACCCAGGGCCGCGCCCTGGTCCCGCGGCGACTGGCGGGCCTTACCCCACTCTTAATGCCAGCGAGGTGACTTTCTTCAACCAGGCATTTCTGCGCTTCCAGGAAGTGAGCTCGGTGTCAGGAAAAATTGAACCAGGAAATGGTCTGGGGCCGACCTTCAATGGCAATAGCTGCACCATGTGCCATGCGCAGCCGACAAGCGGCGGTACCAGTCCGGGTTTGGCGAGTCCGCAGAATCCGATTGTGAATCCGCAGGTGGCGCTGGCTACTCTTGATGGAGCCGCCAACTCGGTTCCGGCGTTCATCACGGCGAACGGTCCAGTACGCGAGGCGCGGTTCGTGCGAAATGCCGATGGTTCGCCGGATGGCGGCGTTCACGGTTTGTTCACGATTACAGGCCGCTCGGATGCGCCGGGTTGCACTCTGGCACAGCCGGATTTCGCGCACGAGGTTGCCCGCAACAATTTAATTTTCCGGATTCCGACTCCTGTCTTTGGCTTGGGCCTGGTGGAAAACACTCCCGATGCAACTCTGCGAGCTAACTTGGCGGCCACGCAAAACGCCAGGTCTCAGCTCGGTATCGGCGGAAGTTTCAACAGCAGCGGCAATGACGGTACCATCACGCGCTTCGGGTGGAAGGCGCAGAACAAGTCGCTGCTGGTCTTCGCCGGCGAAGCGTACAACGTGGAGCAGGGCGTTTCGACAGAACTATTTCCGAATGAACGCAGCGCGGTGTCCGGGTGTGTGTTCAACGCGGAGCCCGAGGATGCAGGCCCACTATTGAACGGCAACCCGGATAGTCCGAATTACAACACGCCCATAGGGACCTTATCGGAGATGTCATCGGATGTGGTCAATTTCGCAGCGTTCATGAGGCTCTCGGCGCCACCGACACCGGCGGCTCCGACGGCATCCACGCACAACGGCTCGAACCTGTTCAACAAGGTTGGTTGCTCTCTGTGCCACTCAGCCTCGCTGACTTCCGGCCCCTCGCCCTATACCGGCATGGGTGGAGTGACCTACAATCCGTACTCCGATTTTGCGCTCCACCACATGGGGCAGAGTCTGGCGGACGGCATCAATCAAGGCGCGGCCGGACCGGATCAGTTCCGCACGGCTCCGCTATGGGGTATTGGCCAGCGTCTATTTTTCCTGCATGACGGACGCACCTCGGACCTGTTGCAAGCCATCAAGGACCACGGCAGTGACGACTGCCGGGGCCATTACGATCATCGGTCCGACCAGCACAACTGCGGTTCGGAAGCCGACGCCGTAATCCATAACTTCAAACTGCTCAAACCGTCGGAGATTCAGGATCTCCTGAACTTCTTACGCTCGTTGTAACCGTTGCGGCGCGACAATTCGCAGAATGGAGGGACGGGCGTCTCGCCCGTCCTTGGGCAGCCATGAGCCGGGCGGGGACGCCCGGGTCTCCACATGAAGTGCTAAGATTTCGGGATGCCACAGCGCGGCAAACTCAAAAAGCCCACGCGCGCGACGGGAAAGCTCGCTCGCGGGCGCAAGGGCGAGGCGCACGCCGCGGCGGAACTGGTCATCATTACCGGCATGAGCGGGTCGGGAAAGGCTTCCGCGCTGAAGGCCTTCGAAGATCTGGGCTACTACTGCGTGGACAATCTGCCGGTGGAGCTGATTCCGCGGTTTGCCGAGCTGGCGTTGCAGTCGGGAGAGATTCCGCGGACGGCGCTGGTGGTGGATGTACGCGAGGGTTCGCAGCTGGAGAAGCTGCCGGCGATTCTGAAGTCGGTGAAGCGGGCGATCCCGACGCGGGTGATTTATCTGGAAGCGAGTGATGCCGCGTTGTTGCGGCGCTACAGCGAGACACGGCGGCCGCATCCGCTGGGGACGGGCACGACGGTGCGGGCATCGCTCGGGGCCGAACGGCGGCACCTGCGGGCGCTTCGCAAGCTTGCCGACCTGGTCATTGACACCTCCAAATTTAATGTCCACGAATTGCGGGCGCACTTGACCGACCGTTTCAAAAAGCAGTCGGGGAGCCAGCAGACGATTCTGGTCTCGTGCGTGAGTTTCGGATATAAGCACGGCTTGCCGGATGATGCAGACCTGGTGTTCGATGTGCGCTTTCTACCCAATCCGCATTTTGTGCCGGAATTTCGCGCATTAACCGGACGAGATCCTCGCGTCGCCAAATACATCCGGTCGTTTCCGCAGACACAGGAATTCATCAACCGCATCTCGGAACTGCTGATCTACCTGCTGCCGCATTACATTCGCGAGGGCAAGAGCTACCTGACCATCAGCTTCGGATGCACGGGCGGACAGCACCGCTCGGTGATGATCGCAGAAGATGTGAACAAGCGATTGCGGAAAGCGGGATACAGAGTGAAGGTCGTGCATCGCGACAGTCCGAAGTAGGACAGCGGCTGGACACTACTCTATCTGTAGAGACGGGGCTCGCCCTGTCTCAATCGCGTCAGGAGACGAGGCAAGCCGCGTCTGTACGGGAAATCACATGTAGAATTGACCCTTACACGCATGGCAACCTCCACAGTGCCGGACGCGAAGAGTGCAGGAACACCGGCAAAGCCCCGCCCACTGGTCCGCCTGCTGCGGTATGTTTTGCCTTACTGGGGCCCGTTTCTTGCGTCGGTTGTGCTTATGGCGCTGGTTGGGCTGCTGGATGCAGGCCGGGTTCTGCTGATCCGCCCGATTTTCGATCGGGTATTGAATCCTGGATCCCAAGAAAAAACCATCCAGCTATTCAAGCTTCCGGGCACGGAACGCTTTCTTAATCTTGAGCAGTTGGTTCCGTCGCACTTTCATAATCCCTGGACGGTGGTGGCCTTTGCGCTGGTGGCCGCCACGGTGCTGAAAGGGATCTTCGATTACATCGGAACCTACCTCGTGAACTACGCGGGGTTTGGGATGATCACCGACCTGCGGGACGATCTGTATAACGCCATCCTGCGAAGTTCGTCGGCTTTTTTCGTGAAGCACACTACGGGCACGCTGCTCTCGACCATCGTCAGCGATGTGGAAAAGGTGCAGTTCGCGATGTCCAGCGTGCTGGCGGAATTCCTGCAGCAGTTTTTCACCCTGATTTTCACAGCGGCAGTGGTGGTTCTGGTGGGAGGGAAGCTGGCGTGGGTGCTGCTGCTGTTCGTTCCCGTGATTCTATATTCGTCGAGAAAGATCGGCCGGCAAGTGCGCAGCACGACGAGGGGCGGGCAGGACAAGCTGGCTGAGATCCAGAACATCCTGCACGAAACCATTACCGGGAACCGGATCGTAAAAGCGTTTGGCATGGAGAACTGGGAGATGGAGCGTTTCCGCGCCGCCGCGCGTCGGCTATTCCGGGCGAACCTTCGGCTGGTGGCGGCGTTTGCGATCAGCTCTCCTCTGATGGATATTCTGGGCGCGATCGCGATTGCCCTGCTGCTTCTGCTAGGACGCGACCAGATCAACCGGCACGGGCTCACCGAAGGGGCCTTCTTCACGTTTATTATCGCCGTCTTCAAGCTCTACGATCCGGTGCGAAAGTTCTCGATGTTCAACAACAATTTTCAGCAGGCGGTGGGCGCCTCATCGGAAATTTTCCGCTTCATGGATATCGAAGACGAAGTGCGGGAGAAGCCGGGGGCGAAGCGCATGGGGAAGTTTGCGCGGGCGATCCAGTTTGTGGACGTGTCTTTCTCCTATGAACACGCTGAAGATTCGCCGGTCGTGCTGCATGGCATCAATCTGGAGGTGAAGGCGGGCGAAGTGCTGGCGGTGGTGGGATCGAGCGGCGCGGGCAAGAGCACGCTGGTGCACCTGATCCCGCGCTTCTTTGACGTCAGCAGCGGGCGCATTCTGATTGACGACAATGATGTGCGGGATGTGACGCTGGAGTCGCTGCGATCGCAGATCGGGATTGTCACGCAGGAGACGGTGTTGTTCAACGACACGGTGAGGAACAATATTGCCTACGGTCAGCCGCATGTGCCGCAGAAGCGGGTGGAAGAAGCGGCGCGGGCGGCGCGAGCGTATGAATTTATTCGCGGGCTTCCGGAAGGGTACAACACGATGATCGGGGAGCGCGGGGTGCGGCTCTCGGGCGGGGAGCGTCAGCGCATCGCGATTGCGCGGGCGATCCTGAAAAATGCGCCAATTCTGATTCTGGATGAGGCCACGTCGGCGCTGGACAGCGAGTCCGAGTCGCTGGTGCAATCGGCCCTGCAAAATCTTATGAGTGGGCGTACTGTGTTGGTGATTGCGCACCGTCTCTCGACGGTGCGCCGCGCGGATCGCATCGTAGTGCTCGAGAATGGCACCATCAGCGACATTGGCCCGCATGAAGATCTGATGCAAAAATTGGGCACGTACAGGCGGCTTTACGAGTTGCAGTTTGCGGAAGCCGACGCGCCCAAGGCTGTCGCTACCTGACTTGAGACGAAAACTTTATGCCACTTCGCTCCATGACGGGATTCGCGCAGGTCAGAGGGCAGGTCACCGCTCAACTGGCGTTTGCGCTGTCGCTGAAATCGGTGAATCATCGTTTTCTGGATCTTCACTTCCGGCTGCCGTCTGACACCGATTCACTGGAGATGAAGCTGCGCCGGATGCTGAAAGAGAAAATGGCTCGCGGCCACGTGGAAGTGATCCTGAACCTGGATCGCTCGGGCCCGAACGGGGTCGCTCTCAATCGGCAGTTGGTTGCCGGTTATGTGGAGGCGTTCCGCGCGGCGGCAGACGAGTTTGGGGTTGAGGGTGAGCCCGATCTGAACGTGGTTCTGCGGATGCCGGGCGCGATGGATTCGGGAGCCGAGAAATCGGGAGACGAACTGGAGACCGCGGTAATGGCGCGAGTGGAAGAAGCGCTTTCCCGGCTGAATGAGATGCGCGAAGAAGAAGGCCGAAGCATCAGCACGGAGTTGCGCGCTCGCATGGCGAATCTGGAAAAAGCGGCGGCCGGGGTGGACGCTCATCGCACTACCATTCTGCGTAGCTACTCGGAACGGCTGCAGTCGCGCATGCAGGAATTGCTCGGCGCACAGGTGGACAAAGAACGGATCCTGCAGGAAGTTGCGGTACTGGTGGATCGCAGCGACATTCAGGAGGAGTTGGTCCGGCTGCATGCGCACGTGAAACATTTTCTCGGCTTGCTCGACCAGGGCGGCGAGGTGGGAAAGAAGATGGACTTCCTGCTGCAAGAGATGAACCGCGAAGCCAACACGCTGCTTTCGAAGACTTCAGGACTGGCAGGCGAGGCGTTGAGGATTACCGAGATGGGCCTGCTGATGAAGTCGGAGATCGAAAAATCGCGAGAGCAGGTACAGAATCTGGAATGAGCATCGTCTACATTGTTTCCGCGCCATCGGGTTCGGGGAAATCCACGCTGGTGAACGAACTGTTCAAGATGGTTCGTAATCTGGACTTCTCGATCTCCTACACCACTCGCCCGCCGCGTGGAAGCGAGCAGAATGGCAAGGAATATTTCTTCGTCTCGTGTCAAGAATTTGAAGCCATGATCGCGGCGGATGAGTTTCTGGAGCACGCGACGGTCTTCGGAAATTACTATGGTACGGCGCGACGGTTTCTCCGCGAAGCGGAAAACCGAAGTAACGACCTGTTACTGGACATTGATGTGCAGGGAGCGAGTAAAATCAAGGAGAAGATTCCGGAAGCGGTGAGCATCTTCATTCTTCCGCCCGACCGGGATAAGTTGGAATGGCGGTTGCGGACCCGAGGCCTCGATTCAGAGGAAGTGATCCGTCGCCGGTTGGACACAGCCCGGCGTGAGATTGAGAATTACTCGAAATACGACTACATTTTAGTTAACAATCTGCTTGAGCAATCCGCGGACGAACTAAAGGACATAGTGCTGGCGGAGCGGTTAAAAAAAAACCGCGGGGCGGAACTTTCTGATGAAGAAAAGCGGTTGGTCAAGACCGCGCAAGCTTGCCAGTTGGAAGAGGCGCGGGAGCGGGTGCAGCCGATTCTGGCTTCGTTTAACCCGCAGGTGGTAAAGGGAACATGAAGTTTCGGGGGAGAGTGTATGAAGCTGATTGAAGGGTTCGACAGCAACTACCGCTACATTCTTGTAGCGGCGCGGCGGGCACGGCAACTGCAGGGCGGCGCACCGCCGGTGATCGATACCGGATCGCGCAAACCCTGCCGCATCGCGCAGGATGAAATCAAGGCCGGCAAGGTGAAATGGCTGATTCCGGAGATTCCGAAATTGCCAGTAGTGGCCGCAAGCGAGACTCTGAACAAAGTGTTTCTGGAAGACGCGTAGAGACTTAGCGCCGGCGCTGCCTGATGAGTGCCGCGCTTTTTTTTCGCCGCCCATGCGAAGGTTGAGTCTCGCGCCAAGCGGCGGCATCAGTTCTGTGGGCGGGGCTGGATGTTGAAGCCATGGCCGCCGACTTCCTGCTATGAAAATTGCCTTGGGCGTGTCCGGAGGGATTGCAGCTTATAAGGCAGCGGAAATCGTACGCCTGCTGCAAGACCGCGGCATTCGTGTGCAAGTTGTGATGACGGCTGCGGCGCAGGAGTTCGTTCGTCCTCTCACGTTCGCAGCTCTCTCCGGTGAAAAAGTGATCACCGGCATGTTCGGTTCAGGGTCCGGTTCCGAAGACGCGCAGGCGAATGTCGAGTCGGCGATCGAGCACATCGCGATTGCGCAGACGATCGATGCGTTGCTTGTGGCTCCGGCAACGGCCGACGTGCTAGCGCGCTTCGCGCAGGGAATTGCGAACGACTTTCTGAGCACGCTTTATCTCGCCACGGCCGCTCCGGTGGTTGTCGCTCCGGCGATGAACGTCAACATGTGGAATCATGCGGCCACGCAGGCGAACTTGGAAATCTTGCGGAAGCGCGGCGTTCGTATTGTCGAGCCCGGCAGCGGCTATTTGGCGTGTGGAATGACCGGCGCGGGGCGACTGGCGGAGAACGAAACGATTGTGGCGGCGGTGATGGAAGCGCTGGGCGCCGCGCAGGATCTGGCGGGCGAAACGGTGCTCGTGACGGCGGGGCCAACGCGGGAGAAGATCGATCCCGTGCGGTATTTGACCAACCGGTCGAGCGGGCGCATGGGCTATGCCGTTGCGGAAGCGGCGCTGCGGCGTGGAGCACGCGTGCTGCTGGTGAGCGGGCCGACTGCGATTGCCGCTCCGGGCGGGGCGGAACTGACGCGGGTCGAAACCGCGGAAGAGATGCTGGCAGCGGTTTTGAAATTGCTGCCCGAGAGCACGGTGCTGATCAAGACGGCGGCGGTGGCGGACTTCCGGCCGAAAGCGGCGGCGGGCCAGAAGATCAAACGCACCAGCGAGATGACGCTGGAACTGGAACCGACGGCGGACATTCTGGCAGAGGTGGCGCGCCGGAAGACTTCCCAGGTTGTCGTGGGATTTGCGGCCGAGACGGAGAACGTGCTGGAAAACGCGCGCAAAAAGCTGGCGTCGAAATCGCTCGACGCAATCGTGGTCAATGACGTTTCGCGTGAGGGCATTGGCTTTGATTCCGACCGCAACGCGGTTACGATCATCTTGCACAGCGAAGTGATCGAGGTTCCTGAAACCTCGAAGTGGGAAGTTGCGCACCGCGTGTTGGACCAGGTGGTGAAGCTGCGGAAGCGCAGTGGCGTGGCATCCCGTTAGTTAGCACTCCTATAGACCACAAAGTCACAGAGCGCTTTGCGACCTCTGTGTTCGCGGTGGTCCAGAAAAAGATCTTTACTACAGGGGGGGCACAGAGGTACACACAGGGGAAACCATCCTTTTCTGATTTCTCCGTGACTCTGTGTCGGTGTGGGGAAAAGTTGTTATCCTTATCCGCAATGCCCCACGTCCTCGACCCTGAACTTCGACGCGCACTTGCCGCGCGTATCCGCTACTACAACGAGATGGGGATCTACGATTTCTACCGGCAGCCAGTGTCGAGCGGGACAGAAGAGGCTGGATCGTCGATTGCGGTGGACGAAGAAGAAATCGCTCTTTCGCAGCACCCACTTGATCCAGGAGAAGAGATGAGTCCACGCAAGGCCACAGCGGCTGCTGTGCCGGTTGAATCAAATGTTTTTGAGGTGGTTGCGCTGAAGCCCGAGCAGAGCGTTAGCGATCCGGTGAAGGCGCTGAAAATCATCCGCGAAGACCTGGGCGACTGTACGCGGTGTGTTCTCCATAAGCAGGGACGGAAGCAGATTGTGTTTGGTGTTGGCAATCCAAGCGCCGAGTTGATGTTCGTGGGCGAGGGGCCGGGCGCTGACGAAGACGAAAAGGGCGAGCCTTTTGTGGGGCGCGCCGGACAACTGCTCAACAACATGATCAAAGCGATGGGGATCGAGCGCGAGCAAGTGTACATCGCAAACATCGTGAAGTGCCGCCCACCGGGGAATCGCCAGCCGGAGCGCGACGAGTGTGCGACCTGCTCGCCATTTCTGATGCGGCAGATTGCGGTGGTCAAGCCGAAAGTGATCGTGGCCCTCGGCGCTACCGCCGCCAAGACGATGCTGGCGATGAGTGCTTCGATGATGCAGTTGCGCGGACGCTTTTACAACTTCAAACCTGCGGGCGTGCGGAGCAACGATCCCGACTGGGATGGGTGCAAGCTGGCGGTCACCTATCATCCGGCGTTTCTGCTGCGCGATCCGCGGCAGAAGGGCGAGGCGTGGAAGGATTTGCAGATGGTGATGAAGGAGTTGGGGATGAAGGCGCCAGCAAAGGGCGCGGAATAGGAAGAGCGGGGGGAAGTCCTGCATCCCACCTGTTCCCGTTTCGGGACGTGTTTACTGGTTGATTACGCCCCCCCCCGTCTAATGGAATCATGGGGTTGACGGGATTTTCTCGATTCAGTCTTTGAATCTAAAGGGCATATTAAAGTATTTCGGAATAAGGACTTAGGGGCAGTTTTCAGCCGTCAGCTACCAGTTGTCAGTAAAACCTGGCTAGCGACCTGGCGGAAACAAGGTCTCCAAGACACCCAATGAAAAAGGGTGCGGGAATGATCCGCACCCTTTTCTTGTCTCTATAACTCTATATATATCAATTTCGATCTACCCATACCGACAACTTTTCCGACTTTATTTTGCCAGCCAATGCATGGACTTACGGGGAAAACGTCAAAAAGGGGGCTTGACAAGAACTGGCAAGAATCGAGAGTTAACGCAAAAGCTATCAGCAAACTGACGGGGAATGGTAACGGGTCCCTGGTCAACTTGGTGAGTGTCAAGACGAATAGACGCCCACCAGAAATACTGACCGTGAGCCTTTTCATATCGGCGTCCCTCCAGGGTTTCTACGTCACACCTCCAAAGAGCATCAAGCCGATGGTAAGGCAGAATCAGTTGCCAACGTTTGCGCATACTTTATTAGATACCGGAGGTGAAACTCTAACGTGCGCCGGCCACTGCGGCGTCATACGCAGCCTTACGCGGTTTAATCCCTTTGCCGATTCCGCTGCCTTCCGCGAGTCTCAGATCGTAATCATTCTGAAGATTGAGCCAAAACTGCGCGGGCAGACCGAAATACTTGCCCAGACGAATGGCAGTGTCAGCACTGACGGCTCGGTCTCCCCGGACAACTCCATAGATGCCCGGAAAACTGAGGGCTTTGGCCAGCGCATAGGCGCTCACGTCCATGGGCTCCATAAACTCGGTCTTGAGAATTTCTCCCGGGTGAACCGTAAACACCTTCCTCGATTTGGCCATGGCGACTCCGTTCTTAGTTTATTCGGAAATACGATAGGATTTCATTAGAACTGGTCTCATGAATGGTTTTCTGAGCAAGCTGTCCGGCGCTCAGGGGCTAAGGCCCTCAATTTTATTGGCCGGTAGCGGCACGGCTGAAGCCGTGCCCTTCCCGGAACCATTTATGAGACCTGTTCTAGTCCCTACACATGGCCCTCTTCTGCGACGTCGCCCTTGCCGTGCCGCTTGACATGGCGTTTACCTACGCCATCCCTCCGGGCATGGAGCCGGTGGTTGGAGGGCGGGTGCTGGTGCCGTTCCGGCAGCAACGATTGTCGGGCATCGTGGTGGAGGTGCATGACCGCCCTCCGCAGGTTAAGACCAAGAAGGTTATTGAAGCGCTCGACCTCTCGCCGGTGCTAGACGAACATCTGCTGAAACTTGGGAAGTGGATTGCCGACTACTATCTCGCTCCGGTCGGTGAAGTGTTTCGCACCATGCTGCCGCTTTCGGCGGAGTTCAAGCGGGCGGTGGAGTTCCGCATCACCGATGCAGGGCGGCTGGCGTTGCATCTGGCGGGAATGTCGGGGTCTCCGGCGCGGTCGCAGCGAACGCCGGAACAGCAGCTAGTCGAGTTTCGCGTGCTCGATTATCTGGCGGAACGGGACAGCGTGCGCGAAGAAGGTTTGCGCGGCGCGACCAAGGTGGCCAAGTCGTTGCTTGCCGGGATGGTACGGAAGAAATGGATCGCGCGGGAGGATGTGTCGGCGGCTCGGGATGCGGCGCGGCTGGTGAAGGTCGCGGTGTTGATCGACGCGGAAGCTGCGGTGGCTTCGCCTCCGCAGGACGGGCGAGGCGCCCGTCCCCACACGAGCACGGCGGGCACGGCGAAGAAGCTTAACGAGAATCAGCGGACTTTGATTGAGACGCTCGCTGCCGCTGGCGGGCGCTTGCCTATCGAGGTTCTCCGCGGACTGGATGTGCCGCGCACTACTCTCAGCACCCTGGTGCGACGCGGCTTGATTGAACTTGTGGATGAGCCGCAGGACTTCACGGCTTCCAAGCTCAAGCCTCGGCAGTCTCCGTTTGAGTTTGAGTTCAGCGCGGCGCAGAACGAAGCGCTGGCGAAGATCGGCGCGGCGGTACGTTCGCGCAAATTCGGCGGTCTGCTGTTGCACGGCATCACGGGCTCGGGAAAGACGGCGGTGTATCTGGCCTGCATGCGCGAGGTGCTGGAGCAGGGGCGGTCGTCGATCATGCTGGTTCCTGAGATTGGGCTGACTCCGGCGGTGGCGGCGGATCTGCACCAGGTGTTCGGCGACGAGGTTGCCATTCTGCATTCCGGGCTGTCGGATGCGGAGCGGGCGGAGCAGTGGCATCGCATACGGCGCGGCGACGCACGGGTGGTGGCGGGAACGCGGTCGGCGGTGTTCGCGCCGGTGAGCGACCTCGCACTCATTATCGTAGATGAAGAGCAGGATTCGTCTTACAAGCAAGAGGAGACGCCGCGCTATCACGCGCGCGATGTGGCGGTGATGCGGGCGAAGATGGCGGGAGCGGTCGTCGTGCTCGGCTCGGCGACGCCTTCGCTCGAGTCGTACTACAACGCTAAGAAAAACAAATATGCGCTGGTGGAGTTGCCGGATCGGGTGGAGATGCGTCCGCTGCCCGAAGTCGAGATTGTCGACATGCGGCAGGAGTTTCAGGAGACGGGACAGGAGCAGGTAATCTCGCGCAAACTGGCGGAGGAGATCCGCGAGCGGCTGGAAAAGAAAGAGCAGGTCATGGTGCTGCTCAACCGGCGCGGATATTCTCCGGTGGTGCTGTGCCGCGCGTGCGGCAAGACGTTGCAGTGCAAGAACTGTGCCGTGTCAATGACTCACCACAAGCGCGAGCGCAAAATGGAATGCCATTATTGCGGGCATGTCGAGCACATCCCCGACAAGTGCGCGCTTTGCGGCAGCGAGTATGTGTATTTTGTCGGGACGGGATCGGAGAAGCTGGAAGAGTTGCTGCACGGCATGTTTCCGCAGGCGCGGATCGGGCGGTTGGACCGCGATACGGTGCGCGGGCGGGAAGATTTCGAGCGGGCGCTGAACGCGCTGAATGAAGGCGCACTCGACATGCTGGTGGGCACGCAGATGATCGCGAAAGGCCACGATATTCACGGCGTGA
>Ga0182019_10001278_pt1 | contig 12829 bp, 18 predicted proteins | sample 812E2MmetaG_FD_120483 | JGI IMG/M metagenome (GOLD analysis project Ga0182019, IMG submission 120483) | Permafrost microbial communities from Stordalen Mire, Sweden - 812E2M metaG | ecosystem: Environmental > Terrestrial > Soil > Wetlands > Permafrost | place: Sweden: Stordalen | collected...
CTCTTGCCAATGCATGCACCACGCCCTGTGCCCGACCTGACCGAGCAGATCGCGACCGACACGGCGGCACTCGAAGAGGCCTACGCCACCGATCCGGAGCGATGGCTCGAAGGGTTGAAGCGATGAAGCCCCCACAAAACAGGCCGCCACTTTTGTAAGAGGGTGCCCGAAATACCAGACCAAGCAAGCCGGCAATCGCGACCTTGCGATGAACGTTCACCTGAAATTGCGATATTCACCGGCCCCCTGAAAGGAGGCAGATCCACATGAGAGGGAAACCGTGCACGACGTGTCACCTCGCTGCCGTCGCCGCGATCAATGCTGAGATCCTGTCGGGCCGTCCCATCCGGGCGATTGCGGCGGAATTCAGCGTGGGCTACGGGGCGCTATACAGCCACGCGCGAAACCACGTCAGCCGCGTTGGCAAACCCAGCCGCCCGGCCGTCGAGAGCGGACCCGGCCCAGCGGCGGTACCAGACGCCGAGCCACAAGGCGCTGTCGAACCGCTCGCGGAGTTGGTCAACTCGCTGCGCGAGCACGCGCTGCAAGGCGATGTAGGCGCTGCCCGCGAGTACCGCTTAGCCATCGCTGCCTTGGAGGCTCGCACGAGCGGCTCGGCGGCGCCGGCCTATTCGATCCGCGAGGACCCCGGATGGGTCGCGATCAGGACCGCGCTATTCCTCGCCCTTCGACCGTTCCCTGATGCTCAATCGGCCGTCCGTGACGCTCTCCGCCTATTGGATGCCGACGCCGACGGCCTAACCCCCGAAACACAAGGAGACTTACCGTGTCCGCCATCGACGAACTGATCGAAGCACTGCGGGCCGACCCTGACGCCTCGCGGCATGAACTCAAGCTCGCGCTTCGTGCGCGCGGCCGATGGTACGACCGCCTCGAAGTGCTCATCATCACCGCACTCGATTCCTCGTCGGCGCTACGCCGCCGGCGTCACCAATGACCCGGCGCAAGATCGCGTCCGGCAATGGGCTGCGCTTCCCCACGTTGCCCTGCCTCGAACCTATCGCAGAGATGGAGCTGCGATGGGGGCCTTGGCCCGGCATGCCGTCATGCTTCCTGACCCCTGGCGATCGTCAGCGCAGCCGCGCTGCAATGGCTGCCTTGCAAGCCCTCCGTGACCTCGCTCCGGCGAGCATCGACGAAGAGGCCCGAGACGGCTTTTTCGCATTTCGAGACGCGCTGCGATCCGGCGATGCCGACGGCAAGGGCCGGGAGGTGGCCCTCTACTTAATCACGGAATCGAATGACCTCCTGTCGAGGTGGCTCGAATGGCGCTCCCCGTTCGATCGCGAGTCGGAGCATCGTGAGGCCGCCGAGTTGGCTGCCCGCCGGACAATTGCATGAGAAGGGGGTCGCTGCCTATGCAGGCGGCGCCCTCTCCGGCTCCCCGCGACAACGAGCGCGAGGATCACCCCCAACTCCGGTCGCGGATCGAGGCCACAGTCGGCCCGCTTGACGATGACCATTGGCACGCGATCGAGGCCGAGTACGCCGCCGACCTGGCCGCCGGCGTAGAGCCAGCGGATGCGACCCGCGCGGCCCGCCGTGCCGCTGGTCGTCCCGTCGCGGATCTCGTGTCCGCCTATCAGGTCACCGGGCGATGGCTGGCAGTTTCGGCGGCTCAGAAACTACCCGCGGAAACTAGCGAAACTGCCGCGGCCGCGGTCGCGGCCGAATGGCCGGGCGATCCCGACGAACTCGTCAGCGAGCCGGAGGCCGCCGCGATCTTGGCGCGACTAGAGGGGAACGCCCGGCGACGTCTCGGTTGGTGGCGCGTCGCAATCCTTCCCGACGGACAACTCTTGCTCGACCCTGGCCGCAGTGCTACGTACGCCGACCCGCGGGCCATCCTGCCAGAACTGCGGCGGCTGGCGCGTGCCGTCAAGCGCGGCCGCGTCATTGCGGACCTGGCTGACCGGCCGGCTTCCATGGCGATTGTCGCGGCGCGCTGGGCGACGTCGCCCGACACTCTAGCCCGCTTGCTCGCGGCGCCGTGTTCCGCAGATTCGCCCGGATCTGCGGAGCCTTCCGAAGACGGTATTCGCTAGCTTGGGTGAGTGACCGGCCGAATCGCTCCGGTCGATCAATGGGGGGCCGGGTCCTTCAGTCGTCTGGGCCTGGCCCCCCAAAGCCGAAAGGGACACACGAGATGGGAACCACGCAGGACCCGCTGGCGAAGCTCGAAACGCGTGTCGCCGAGATGACCGCGGAAGTCGCCAAGCTCCGGCAGCGCAAGGCTGAGCTCGGCGAGCAGCTCGGCGAGGCCTTCCTGGCCGTCGAGTACCGCGGCGAGGCAGACAAGGCTGGCACTCTGGCGAAGCTGCGCAGCGACATGGCCGCACTGGACGAAGCGATCGAGTCCAAGAATGGCGCACTGGCACAGATGGACGGCCTCCGCAAGAAGGTCACTCGCGATGCGCGGCAGGCCCAACTCGAGCGGCGGGTCGCCGACCAGGCTATTTACCGTCGCGAAGCTGGCGCACTGGTCCGGCAGATCGCCGACCGGCTCGCCGGCATGTCCCAACTTGTGCGCGACCTCAACGCGCTCGGCGAGGAGTCCCACACGGCCTACCAGGAGATCCTCGGACTCGAGAGAGAAGGGGACCTGCCCGAAATGCCCCGAGCGCATCTTCAGGTGTTGCGCAATCTCGGCAACCTGCTCGGCGTGTCAGACGACGTATACGAGATGCGCCTGCTTGACCTCGCCGACGCCGCCGGCGAACTCGAACACCCCGAAGGCGTCAACCCGCGCAGCGTTCGCCTGCAAGACGACCTGTCCGACTGGGAGCGCCGAGACTCCCTCAACAAGGCCCGCGGCAACGCCCTCCTGGCCGACGATCGCCGAACCCAACGGCTCGCAAGCCTCGGAGTGTCCAACATCGCGACGAACGTCGACGAGCGAGCGGCGGAGCGAATCCAGCAGGCGGAAGCCAGGACACCGTCGGAGCGCGTCATACTCGGCGATCGGATCGTGACCGTTCAGCGGCTGCAGAAGAGCGACCTATGAGCTGGTGTGTTGGCGGTTCGTCGTGCGCGCACGTCCCGGCTCACGGCCGTGGTGGCGCCACAGTCGAGGGTCCTGTCTTCACGATCGTCCCAAACAGCCGCGCCTTACAGGCAAGCGCGGCAGATATCGGCCGCCGCACGGCCGCTCGCCTTCAGCCTGCCGGAATGGGAAAGTCGCGACCTGGGTATCCGGTGAGCGACGGCCTCGGCCTGGCGGTACATGGCAGCGCGACGCGTGGTGGACCTCGCCCGCCTACGGCCGTAGAGCTTGCGGCCTGGACACAACGCCAGACCGCTCTGCGCGACGTGATGGGCGGTCGGAGGCCGAGCGTTCCGCTTGGATCAGCCGACCGCCTGGCCGTCCATGAGTCGGCCGTCCGGTCGTACGACGCCAACCTGCTGCGGTACGGCTCCCCGGCCATTCGGAGCGCTCCGCCGCAGTCGAAGCGCGCATGGCTCCGCGCCCAACTCGCCAAGCGCAAGGAGTATTTGGAGGCGATCCGCGCCCTGCTAGACGGTGGTGGCGCCACGCTCCTACCAGGGCGCGCGGCCGCATACGGGCGGATCGAGGAGGAATCCCTCGACGACATTCTGGCGAAGCTCGACGCGTAGAACTCACGCAATGACATCGCCCGGCAGGTACCTCGTACCGCCCGGCCCCGCCTCACGGAGCGCAATCCCATGAACGACCACACACCGACCAATCCGCGCGACACCGCCGAAACTCCGGCGACAGTGCCCGGCGAGCTACGCACCGCCGGCGCGGCCGCAAGGCGCGTGCCGGAGCTGGACGCGCGGGTCGAACAACTCGAACGCGATGTTCGCGAACTCTTAGCCGTCGCGGGCCTCGTTCGAAAGCCTGGCGTGTAATGGCCACGGCCCAGCAGATCGCGTCGCCCGGCGTCTGGATCACCGATGACGTCGGCGTAGAAATCGTGGACGGCCTAGCGTCGCGCGTCATGCTCGGCTTGCTGCCCGACGGCTCCTATGGTCTGCGCGTGAACGGCGGCGCCCTCGAACTGTTCGACCAATACGGCCAGACGGTGATGAGCAACGGCGCGTTTGTCGGGCCGATGATCGACTTCATCCGCTCGGGCATCTACAACAACATGTTCGTAGCCGGCATCAACGGCGTGTTGCCAGCCGGCGCGAGCCGCGATGATCCGGCGGGCCATACGGCTAACTTGCCCGGCTGGACGGTCTGGCAGAACAACGCCGGAGCCACGGCAACCCGCGTTGGCGACTTCACCTGGCCCGGCGCGGCCTACGTCGAGTTCGACTTCGCGGCGGTCGGTACAAGCTCATCGAACAACATCTGCCTGACGAGCGACCTCGTAGCGGTAACGCCTGCGTTCCCGCTCAAGCACGACATTATCCGCGCCTACAACGCCCCTGCCGCTGTCACTCTCAATAACACCCAATCCGTCCTTTGGTATGACGGCACCCGAGCCTACATATCAACCGCGGTCCTTGCAGCGTCCTCCTACTCAAACTTCACGCAGTCGATCGCCGACGGCGGCTCGCTCACACCTGCGGCGGCCCCGAACAATGCACGCTATGCGCGACTCGAACTCGACCTCTGGGAGAGTGGCTCTCACAGCGCGGCGACCTACTACCGCCTGGGGTCGACGGTATTCTCAAACGGTCTCTCGGTCTCGCTTGATGTACTGAACAATCTCCATGTGTTCGGCACGAGCCAATTTGACGGGGGGATATACCCCGGTAACTGGCTTGACATCGGCAGCACGCTTGGTTACCAGAACTCATGGAACAACCAAGGCGGCGCCTACCAAACGGGGAGATACATGAAGGACGCGATGGGATTCGTGCATCTTTCGGGCGTGATCGGTGGCGGGACAGTCAACGCCACGGCTTTCACGCTACCGGTAGGATGCCGCCCGCTCGGCTACCTCATATTCCCGGGCACCGCAGGGCTCATTACCCGCATAGACATCAACGCTGCTGGGACGGTCACGCCCAAGGCTGGCTCCTCTCCAGCCGGTCTAGATGGGATCTGCTTCCGCGGCGAGCAGTAGCGCCGTCGTCCGACCGCCCGCGCCTCGCGGCGTCCGGCCGTGGGGAGCACACTAAGGAGGCGCCGATTATCGGCGGATCATTGCGGAGGTGGGGATCATGAAACGTCTAGCGTTGGTCCTGGTCCTGGCGGCGGGCCTTCTAGGCTGCAATGGCCCAACCGCGACGACGGTCGTACCGCTCGTCAACGGCCAGCCGATCAATCAGGCGAAGCCCTGCGATTCCTACGTCGGCCAGACGCTAACGAAGGCGGATGAGACGATCAACTGCACGCTCGGAGGCAGCGGCGACCAGATCGTGGTGCAGCCGGCGAGCACGACTGATTGCGACAACGGGCAGACATGGATCATGCTCGGCGCGGAAGTCGGCGGCGTTGAGGGGCAGAAGGCCGTCAAGCTTGCCGCGGACTATTCCCTCGACCGAGCAACCTGCACGGCTTCCTGAGAAGCGGCGAATCCGCGTGTCGAATTGGCAATGGCTGCAGTTCCGGATCTATGAAAGCAAGACTCCCGGCCGGGACCGTTGGGCGGTCGCCCACCCGCTCGGCCCGGCAGGTGAGTTGGGAGGCGGGCTGCAACTCTGTGCGGCCTTTAGGCCAGGCTTCCGGCCGTGGGCCAGCGAACGGCTCGTTCGCCACGCGCCGGAGCGGGCTCGCAGATGCCGCGACTGCCTGCGGCTGCAACAGCACGCGGAAGCGCGCCACGGCGGAGACTTGGACGACCTTGCCGCGAGTTTCGGGTCGAAGTGATGAGGCAAATACGGGCCGCCTCATGAGGGGGAGTGAGGCGGCCCGCGGGTGAAGTCTGGGAACCATGAGAGCTAGCCGCCGGACGGCGGCTCGGTCGGGCTATAGCGCAACTCGGAGACGAGGCCCAGCGCCGCCAAGTTCTTCGGCCTCGAAACCAAGCGCTCGCGGACCCGCATGGCAATCCGAGCGACGCAGTAGGCGACGATGCACCACGGGCCATAGGCGTCGTATCCATGGATGGCGACAGCGATCCCAAGCCCCAGCCACGGCGATCGCAGCGGCATCGCGAAGGTGGCATAGAAGTACTGCGCAGCGGGCCAGAGAGCGGGCACCGCGAGCCAGCCAGCGGCCCGCCGATCGACCAGGGCGAGGCCGGCAAGCGAAGCGGCGGTGATAGCGAAGAGGCGAGGATCACGAGCGGCTGACCACCCGCCGTGCGTGACCGCGAGTAGCCAGGTCTGCACCGCCGAGTAGTCGCCGATGTACTGACGCCAGAGCGGCCAGCAGGCGACCACCGAGATGGCGAGTCCGACCGCAAGAAAGGCAAGAGCGCGCCACTGGCGCTCGGAGACCATCGGGATCACGGCGTATGCCTTCATAGGCGCCGCCAGGGCTCGCAGCCAGGGCGAGGCGCAGAGGAGCAATGCCAGACAGACGATCTGCGGATTCGCCACCTGGACGCCCTGAACGAGCGGCGGGAAGAGGAGCCAGTACCAAGGCAGGCGAAGTCTGCGGACGATGTAGAGCGCAGCGCCGACCGTCGCGTACAGCCAGAGCGGCACGAAGGCCCATTCCGGGATCAAGACGAAGGGCACGAAGGCCAGCACGGTCGGAGGCGGCCCGGTGAAGTTGAACGCGATCATGCCGCCTGACGGTGGCCAAGTGTTCGTGAATGTCTGCGCCGTCGTCGCTGTCCAGGGGTCGCCGCCGGCGACGAACGTCGCAGCCGCGCGGTAGTAGAGCCGGCCATCGATGCCGACGGTATCAAGGTGCGCCGGCCAGTTCGCGAAGGTCCCCGTGGTCATCTGCCATGCGAAGTAGGCGAACACGAGCGCGAGCGCGACATGACCGGCGATCTCGAGCCGGGATATCGCAGCCGAGTGCCGGTCTCGGAACCGCTTGTGCTGCTCCCTGCTGTCCATGCTCCCCACTCCCTCAGAGGCGCCCCGCTGACACCCGATGGATGCCAGCGGGGCGATTGTGCTACACGTCAGTTCGCGCGGGCAGCCCCAAGCTGCCGAACGATCAACGGGGCTTGTCCGTCTTCCAGCCTGTCGAGGAGCCAGACGCCGAGAGCCTCTTCCATCTCTTCGAGAAGGTCGTCGGCCGTCGGCTTGCCGGTCACGCCGGCGATAAGCCCCGAGAGTGCAATGTCCAGCCGAATCCATGTTTGGCTCGGGACCGTCTTCGGCTCCCGGAAAGCGCAGAGCGTTTCTGCAAGGTGATCCACGAGTGTCGCACGCAACGCGAGCCGGTCGGCGATCACCTCGCGCATTGCCTCCGAGATTTCGTCATCGGGGGTGGTGAGGATTCCGAACATGTTGTGAGCCCTCCAAATGTCTTGCTTGCGGTATGAGCTATCTCCCCGTCGTGTCCGCGACTCAGGGCATAGGCGCCTCCGGTGGGTACTCGGGCGGCCGGTTCATCGACCCGGCCTCAACCACCCGAGAGTTCGGAAGGCCGGGAGGAGGCCGACTACCCCGAGCCGCAGATAGGCGTCGGACAGGAGACTTCGGGCGGTACTTGGCGACCGGCCGACCATTGCCGCAGCCATCAGCGAGTGCGGCCAGGATTTCGATATGCGATGGCTTGAGATATCTACTTGCGCGGCTGCCCATCGCATCGGAGCCGAGCGCGTTGGCTTCCTCTCGCACCGCTGCCAGTTCGCGGAGCAGAGCCCGGTCAGACGGCCGCACCCCGGTTGACTGCTCACCGCCAGAGACCAGCGACGCGAGCAACGCCTCATTCAGCCGGCCATAGTCGCGCACGGCTCGCCAGGCCTCGACGTACCATTCCAATGCCGAGTACTTAGCTCGGTCGTGGGCATTGGCGAATGCGGCCGCCTGCCACGCCCGCTGCGCTGCTGAGAGAGGCGGCTCTGGTGGCTCCGGCCGGTTCATCGGATCGACTTGCGGATCTCGCCGAGCTGTCGGCGGGTCGCGCGGATCGAGGCTTCGATGCCTGCCTCTACGACGCCGAGCACATCATCAGCGGCGCCGAGGTGCCTCAGTTCCGAAATCGCCGCGCTCGTCGCCTGCGCGATTTGCTCGATGAGGCGCGTTCGGATCGCGTCTACCGCGTCCCGGTTCTGCGCGTCCATGGGGGGTCTCCCGGTGCGTTTCTGTAGCCCTTTTCGTAGCCCTTAGCGGTTGGATTTCAGGGCTACGGGGGGACTCCGGAGGACGCATTGCACGAGGGAAACCGGGTATCATGAGGGGGTATTTCGAAATGGGGTTCAGGAGGCCGAGCGTTCGAATCGCTCCGCCCCGACCAACTCTCTAGCATCAGCAGGCCCTCGGTGCCGTCCAGGGTCTTGTTTCGACACGGGGAGCGTGAACGTTCCTGTCAGGCAGGATTGGGAAGGGGAGTCGTCACGGTGATTTCGATTGAGGTTCGTAATGTCGGCAACTAGCAGGCGGACATCACGCGCAGCGACCCTCCTAGTGGCGAGCGGGATCGTCGCCCTCGCGGTCTCGGGTTGCGGCGGTGGCACCGCAAGTACGTCGGCGGACGTGTCGCCAGCTCCCAGCGCCACCTTAACCGCGACTCCGTCGGCAGTCGCGTCCGCCACACCGAGACCCAGCGCGAGCCCGCGCCCGAACGGCGTGTTCAGCACGGCCGGATCGATGGACGCTTATCGCGAGGGTGGTGCCACGTCGACGCTGCTCGCCGACGGCCGGGTGCTCGTGACCGGTGGCTCGGATCCGACCCACCTTTCAGAGGCGGAGCTCTACGACCCGGCCACGGGCCAGTGGACAAAGACCGGGTCTATGGTAGGTGCTCATACTGATCACACTGCAACGCTTCTCAAGGACGGACGCGTGCTTGTAGACGCAGGATGCGACACCCACACGACAGCCGAGCTGTACGACCCCACTACCGGCAAGTTCGCCCGGCTTGGCAAGGTTGCCGTTGACGATACATGCGACTCGACCGCTACGCTGCTACACGACGGTCGCGTGCTCATTGCCGGCGGCTCCGGAGTAAGCACTGACTCCAAACTCGCCGAGTTGTTCGACCCAGCCACGGGCAAGTTCACACGCACCGGCTCGCTGCATACCGCTCGCTCGTTTGCTCAAGCAGTGCTTCTACCCGACGGCCGGGTCTTGGTCATCGGCGGAGCCAAGAACGTTGGCGTCCTGCCCGGTGGTGGAACGAACGAGGTGGACTTCGACTCGGCCGAGATCTACGACCCGGCCACTGGCAAGTTCACCGAGACGGGGAAGATGGAGAAGCCTCGTAACGGCTTTGTCGCAACCCTGCTCACCAACGGCAAGGTTCTCGTCGCCGGAGGTAGCTCCATGGCTCCCGATGGTAGCTCCGTCCTGGCCTCGGCCGAGCTGTATGACCCCTCCACCGGCAAGTTCAGCGAGACGGGAACGCTGGCCCAAGCACGCGTCACTGGCGGCAGCGGGTGGGGAAACACATACACCGGTCTTCTGCCCGATGGCCGTGTGCTGTTCGTCGGCGGGGCTGAGTCCAATCCAGCCACAGCCGAGATCTACGACCCTGCCACAGGCAGGTTCTCGTACACAACCGCGCCGCCGCAAGACCAGGAGCCATTCGGCATTCCGGCGGTGACCCTCAAGGACGGCCGCGTCCTCATGCCTGGCGCTCCCTCGTTGCTGTACACGCCGTAACCGGCAACGCGACCTGTACGCCGCTTCCCGCCTCCCGCGCCTCCGCCCGGCGCTACGCTTGCCGGATGAATTCGCGCGCCGAGTCACCCGAATCCGCTTCAGGCTCCCTCTGTAAGTGGTAAGCGCAACGGAGGGAGAAGGTTGGTGACCGTCGCATTCGCCGAAGAGGCAGCCGACACGTCGTTCGGCGACGCGCTCGCAAGGCATGGCGCCGTTCTTCTCGCGGCCGCGCGCCTCATAACGCTCGACGAAGCCGAAGCCCAGGACGTCGTCCAGGCCACGTACGAGATTGCTCTCAGGCGCCGGAATACCCTTCGCGAACCCGAGTCACTTCGCGCGTGGCTGCTCACGATCGAAACGCGAGAAGCGATCCGCCGAGTGGGGCTGATGCGCCGCTTCCTGTCGCTGAACCCGCTGGTCCACGACACGGCGTCCATCGACCCGTGCCCGGACGACGCGCTCGTGCTCAAGGCCGGTATGCGGGCGCTGCCGCGCAGGGTACGCGCCGCGATCGCGATGCACTACCTGGAGGGCTATTCCGTCCGGGAGACGGCGGCGGTCCTCGGCGTGAGCGAGAACACGATCAAGACGCAGATCAAGAAGGGCCTTGCCCGTCTGCGGGAGGAACTCGGAGATGAATGACTGGCCGGCTGATCCCAAGCTGGACGCGAGTCTGCGGCGTATGGTCGATGCGGAACTCGCCGCGGCGAAGAAGGATGGAGCAGTCCCGCTGCTGGGTGTCTCGCAACGCGTGCGGCGCACGCGCATGTCCTCGGGTCTCGGGGTCGCCGCCGGCGGTGCCGTCGTACTCGTGATCGTGGCCGCGCTTGTCCTGAGGGGGACGATCACGGGACCCGGCACCGGAGCGGACACCGAACCCGGAGGTTCGCCCTCGGCGGCCGAGTCCGGCTCGTCCCCTTCGGCGGCGGAGTCCGCCTTGCCGTCCGCTTCGAGCCAGGCGTCGTCTCAACCGGCTGAGTCGGCCGTACCGTCGCCGTCACTTGCGTCGCTGCCGCCGGGCGCCGGCAAGTTCGTGCCCACCGGCAGCCCGATCGGCAACCTGGGCGCCGACGTGCGCCTGGCCGACGGACGGGTGCTATTCATCGACAACCCCGGTGCGGAGATCTACGACCCCGCCACAGGCAAGTTCACATCGGCAGGCGACCCGGCGGCGATTCATCCGGACGGGACCGCCACCCTGCTCGCCGACGGTCGCGTGCTGCTCGCGGGCGGCTACGACACGACAGTGCTGAACCCTGTGGAGTCAAGAAGGGCCGAACTCTTCGACCCGTCCACGGGCAAGTTCACCAGCACGGGCTCCATGACCATGGGTCGTAGCGGTCACACCGCTACTCTCCTCGCCGACGGTCGCGTGCTGATGGCCGGTGGTGGCATTGTGCACGAGGGTGTTCAGAGCCCTAGCGGGGCGGGCGACGTCCGCCACACGAGCAGGCTTGCCGACGTCCGCCGCGAGACAGCCGATCCGAGGGTCGCCGGTCCCACGGCAACCATGGAGATGGTCGCCACCGCGGAGCTGTACGACCCAAAGACCGGCACATTCCACGCGACGGGTTCGATGACGGTGCCTCGTGACGAGGCTTCCGCCACCAGACTCGAGGATGGACGCGTGCTGATCGCCGGGGCCGGCGACGAAGGCGATCAGGCCGTCGCGTCAGCGGACCTGTATGACCCAACCACAGGCAAGTTCAGCGCGACCGGGTCGATGTACACGGCCCGGTACGGACAGAACGCCACGTTGCTTCCTGACGGACGCATCCTTATCTCGGGGGGTACCGACGGCAACGGCGGCCTGAGCAGCCTCGAGACTTACGATCCTGCGAAGGGACGCTTCGAGGATGCTGGGTCCACCGGCACGCGCCTATGGCCCTCCGTGGCGCTTCTTCAAGATGGCCGGGTGCTGATAGTCGGGGGCAGTCCGCCCTTGAATGCGAAGTCCTTCAACGTGGTCCGCGAGTGCGAGTTCTTCGATGTCGCGACACACAAGTTGAGCCCGGCCGCGTCGATCGGCATCGAGGGCAATGCCTTTGTCCTTGACGTGGTCCCGCTCATCGACGGCCGCGTGCTCGTGACGGAGATGACCAATGCCACCACGCAAAACCTGGCGGCCGAGCTCTTCGTGCCCTGAGGCGCGGCGTCTCGGGCTCTGCCGGGCCCGGCGGCGATGCCGGGCTCGGCTGGACGCCGTGGTCCGGCGGTGGGAGTCGCCCCGTATGGGCTGCCGGAATGGGACCCGCCTCGCCACTCTGAGTGGGAAGGCGCCATAATCACGCCATGACGACTCAGTGCCCGCGATGCGGAGCCCCGCGAGGGGCCGACGGAGTGTTCTGCCACCAGTGCGGTTTGGACTTCCGGGCAGCCGGCGAGCCGTCGATGCCGGCGCAGCAAGCCCTCCCGCCACAGCAATCGTTGTACGGCACGCCGCCCCCGCCGGCGGGCTATCAGCAGCCGGGTTGGGGCGCGCCTCAGCAGCCGGGTTGGGGTGCCCCGCAGCAAGCGCGTTGGGGCGCGCCGCCGCAGCCGCCGGGTTGGGGAGTGCCGCCGCAGCCGCCCGGTTGGGTCGCCCCGCCGCAGCCGGCCCCGTGGACGCCCGCTCTGACTCCTCCGCCGGCATGGCCGCCGGCGCCGACCGCGCAGCCCGCAGACGCGCAGCCTGCCGGCTCCGCCGATCCCTCGGCCGCGGCAGACGCGTCGCAGCCAACGGCCGTCGCGATGCCTCCACAGCCGGTCGCCGCACCGTCGGTCTGCCTGCGGTGCTACTCGCCCTTGCATCCAGGCTACGCCCAGTGCGGGAACTGCGGTTTCGACAACAGCTCGGCCTTCGCCGCCGCGGCGCTCGCGCCGGCCGGGCAGATCCCGCTGCTGGCGGTTGCCCTGGCCCTTCTCGGTGCGGGGCTGCTGATCGCCGCCGCCGCGCTCGTCTTCGTGGCCCAAAGAGCGGGCTGAGGCCGGTATCGGCGAGCGGCGGTAAACTCGATTCGGGATCCGCAGGCCGCAAACGCGGCCGGATCAGTCCCGCCAGGACGAGTGAAACATGGCCCGCGAACGCACCCAGACCGACGCCGACCTCGACATCGCCCAAATCGACGGCCTAAATGACATGGACGCGGCGAGCTTCCGCGCTTCCGCCCACGCCGCGGTCGAC
>Ga0182019_10001279_pt1 | contig 12822 bp, 10 predicted proteins | sample 812E2MmetaG_FD_120483 | JGI IMG/M metagenome (GOLD analysis project Ga0182019, IMG submission 120483) | Permafrost microbial communities from Stordalen Mire, Sweden - 812E2M metaG | ecosystem: Environmental > Terrestrial > Soil > Wetlands > Permafrost | place: Sweden: Stordalen | collected...
AGTGGCATGTTTCCGAATCCCATTTCCTGGAGACCTGGAGCGATGCGCGCGCGTTCGACGGCACCGCCAGCATCATTCAGCCGCTCGTTTCGCCGCTGTATTACACGCGATCCGCGCATGATGTGCTGGCGGCGTTCAGCGACAAGCCGGGGATGCCGGCCTACGATGCGGTTCGCGGTTACTGGACGGAAGCTTCGGCGCATCAGGAATCCTCGGTGGATGCGGGCTGGCGGAAGTGGCTGAACGACGGGGTGATCCCCGGAACAAAATTCGCGCCAATCACGCCGGAATTGAAATTCAGCGCAGCAAGTTTGCCGGCGTTCAAAGTGTCGAGTCCCGATCAGGTCGAAATTATCTTCCGTCCCGACCCGACGGTGCATGACGGGCGGTACGCGAACAACGGCTGGCTGCAGGAATTGCCCAAGCCGATGACAAAACTGACGTGGGACAACGCGGCGCTAATCAGCCCGAAACTGGCGCAGCACATGGATCTGGCGCACAAGGTGGCGGCGCGCGGCGGCGAGCACGGACAGATTCACTCGGCCGTGGTGGATATTGCGCTGAATGGCAGTAAGGTGACGGCGGCGACGTGGACGTTGCCGGGCCAGGCGGAAAATACGGTGGTTCTGCCGCTGGGCTACGGACGAACCCACGCCGGGTTCACCGGGACAAATAAGGGATTTAATGCCTACGCGGTGCGGACTTCGGAGACGTTGTGGACCGCGGCCGGCGGAACACTCACTGCGACGGGCGATAGCTACCCGCTGGCTTGCACACAATACCACTTCAACATGGAAGGCCGGCAGATTTTGAGTACCGGCACGCTGGAGGAGTACAAAAAGAATCCAGCGTTTGCGCATGAAGGCGTGGTCGCACCAAAGAAGGAAGACACGCTGTACAAAGAGTTTGCCTATCCCGGGAATGCCTGGGGCATGGCGATTGATCTGAACAAGTGCAACGGCTGCAGTGCGTGCGTGGTAACTTGCCAGGCGGAGAACAACATTCCGGTGGTGGGCAAGGATCAGGTGATGCGTGGGCGGGAGATGCACTGGATCCGCATCGACCGCTATTACCATGCGGAATCGGCGACCAATGATGCGTCGACGTACAACGCGTCACTCGACAACCCCGAGACATTTTTCCAGCCGGTACCGTGCATGCAGTGCGAGAACGCGCCGTGCGAGCAGGTCTGCCCGGTGGACGCGACAGTGCACAGTGCGGAAGGCTTGAACGATATGGTGTACAACCGCTGCATCGGCACGCGGTACTGTTCGAATAATTGCCCTTACAAAGTGCGCCGGTTTAACTTCCTGCGGTTCCAGGATTGGGAAACGCCACAACTGAAATTACTGCGGAATCCGGAAGTGACGGTGCGCAGCCGCGGAGTGATGGAAAAGTGCACCTACTGCGTTCAACGCATCAACAATGTGCGGATTGACGCGGAAAAGCAGAATCGGCCAATCCGAGATGGAGAAATCGTGACCGCATGCGAGTCGGCGTGCCCTTCCGAAGCGATCGTGTTCGGGAATGCCAATGACCCGAACAGCCGGGTGGGCAGGTTGAAAGCGCAGCAGCGGAATTATTCGATCCTGGCGGAAATTAATGCGCGGCCACGGACGACGTATCTGGCGGCAGTGCGCAATCCGAATTCGGAGCTGGAAAAGGCATGAGCGAAAAGCAGCCGCCAGTGAATTCACCAGAGATTCGCCGGCTGGAGCCGGTGCTGGCGCCGGGACACACCTATGCTTCGGTGACGGACAAGATTGCGGCGGTGGTTCTGACGCGGCCGCTCGGAATCGGCTGGCTGGCGGGATTTGCGTTGGCGTTTACCATCGTCATGGTGCTGTTCGGTTCGCTGGCCTGGCTGATCATCAAGGGAGTGGGAATTTGGGGCATTAACGTCCCGATCGGTTGGGGCTTCGCGATCGTCAATTTCGTGTGGTGGATCGGTATCGGTCACGCAGGCACTCTGATATCGGCGATTTTGTACCTGTTGAACCAGAAGTGGCGCACATCGATCAACCGTTTCGCGGAAGCGATGACCTTGTTTGCGGTGGCCTGCGCGGGCATTTTCCCACTGATCCATACCGGCCGGCCATGGATGGCGTTTTACATGTTCCCGTATCCCAGCACGATGGGGATCTGGCCGCAATTCCGCAGCCCGCTGATTTGGGACGTATTCGCGGTTTCAACGTACGGAACGGTTTCTCTGTTGTTCTGGTTCGTGGGTTTGCTCCCGGACTTGGCAACGCTGCGCGATCGTGCGACGAAGCGGCCGCAGCAGCTGATTTACGGCATATTGTCGCTGGGATGGCGGAATTCAGCGCATCACTGGCACCGGTATCAGTCCGCATATTTGCTGCTGGCGGGGTTGGCGACGCCGCTCGTACTCTCCGTGCATACGGTGGTGAGCTTCGATTTCTCGATTGCCATCGTTCCGGGCTGGCACACGACGATTTTCCCGCCGTACTTTGTTGCGGGCGCGATTTATTCCGGGTTTGCCATGGTACTGACGCTGGCGATTCCGCTGCGAAAAGCGTACGGGCTGGAAGATTTCATCACCATGCGCCACCTGGAAAATATGGCGAAGGTGATGCTGGCGACGGGATTGATCGTGGCTTATGGCTACTTCGTGGAGTTTTTCATGGCCTTTTACAGCGGCAACAAGTTTGACGTGTTTCTGGCGACGCAGCGGCTGCATGGGCCGTACGCGCATTTCTATTACGCGCTGATTCTATGCAATATTTTGACGCCGCAGTTGTTGTGGTTTGAGAAGGTGCGACGGAATGTCGCGGCGCTTTTCGTAATGTCGCTGATCATCAATGCGGGAATGTGGCTGGAACGGTTCGTGATCGTGGTGATTTCACTGACGCGCGACTTCATGCCCTCGGCATGGGGCCGGTACTCGGCGACGTTCTGGGACTACAGCACGTTCGTGGGAACTCTTGGCCTTTTCGTGATGTTGATCTTCCTGTTCGTGCGTGGATTGCCCGCGATTGCGATCTCCGAAATGCGGGAATTGGTGGCGCACCAGTCTCACGGCGAGAAGGGCGACGAGTGATGGAGCAACGCGCACACATCTACGGGGTCATGGCGGAGTTCTCCACGCCGGAGCAGATCATGGCCGCGGCGAAGAAGACGCGCGAAGCCGGATACAAACACATCACGGCGTACACTCCATTTCCCATTGAAGGGCTGGCCGAGGCGATCGGTTTCAAGTGGACCGCGGTGCCGCTATTGACGCTGATCGGGGGGCTCGGCGGCGGAATAACGGGATTCGCGATGCAGTACTGGATGATGGCCATCAGCTACCCGTTGAATATTGGCGGCAGGCCGCTGAACAGCTGGCCGGCGTTTATTCCGGTGACGTTCGAGCTGACCATTCTGGGAGCGGCGTCGTTTGCGGTGTTTGGGATGCTGGCGCTGAACAAGCTGCCGCAACCGTATCATCCGGTGTTCAACATAGAGCGTTTTTCGCGCGCATCCACGGATAAGTTTTTCCTATGCATTCAAGCAAAGGACGCGAAATTCGAATTGGCAGACACCGCGAAGTTTCTGAAGGGTTTGAACGCGCAGCATGTTTCCGAGGTGAAGGATGAGTAGGCGGATCTCCTCATTCGCGGTAGTGCTGCTGGCGGCGTGCGGAGTCGCGGGTTGCGACAATACGATGCGGCAGGACATGGCGAACCAGCCACGGGTGAATCCGCTGGCTCCATCGGAATTTTTTGCGGATGGGCGTTCGGAGCGGCCGGCGATTGAGAATACCGTCGCGCGGGGATCGATTGAGAACGACGCGCTGTTGGTGCCCAAGGATTCGAATGCGTTTCCGCTGCCGTTGACGAAAGAACTACTGCAACGCGGCAAGGAGCGTTACAACATTTTCTGCACGCCCTGCCACGGCATTCAGGGCGACGGGCAGGGCATGGTGGCGATGCGTGGGATGAAGCATCCACCGAGTTACCACCAGGAGCGGCTGCGCGCGGAGCCGAACGGCTACCTTTATGATGTGGTGACGAACGGATTTGGCGCGATGTACGGATATTCCTCGCAGATTTCGCCGCGGGACCGCTGGGCGATCGTGGCGTATGTGCGCGCGCTGCAATTGAGCCGGAATGCGCGGGTGGGCGAGTTGCCGGCGGGATTAAAAGAGAAGTTGATGGCCGGAGGATCCGCGAAATGAACGCGCAAGACTACAAGGCGCCGGCAAGCGTCCACCGCGTTCAGAGCGTGGCCTTGGCCGTGGGCGGAGTGGCGCTGCTAGCGGCCATTCTTGGAGCAGTGACTTCGAGTGAGAATTTCTACCACGCGTATTTGTTCAGCTATATGTGGGTGCTGGGATTGACGCTAGGTTCGTTGGGATTGCTGATGCTGCAGCACCTGACGGGTGGCACCTGGGGAATCATTATTCGGCGGCCACTGGAAGCCGCTTCGCGGACGATCTGGCTGGTGCTGCTGATGTTCATCCCGATGGTGCTGGGGATGAAGTATCTGTACTCGGGGAATGGAGTGGAAAAAGGCTGGTTAAATTCGCCGAAGAGCGGTGAAGGAGCGCTGTCGCCTTTCCAGCAGAATTATTTGACGACGAACGGATACCTGACAAGAGCCCTGCTTTATTTCATCGTCTGGCTCGGGTTGGTGTGGATCTTCAACCGCTGGTCGAAGGAACAAGATGCCAATCGCGACGATCGCGCGCTACGTAAGCGAATCAAGATGTTTGCGGGGCCGGGAATCATTCTATACGTCTTGGCGATGACGTTCGCGGCGATTGATTGGGTAATGTCGGTTTCACCGCATTGGGCGTCGACGATTTATGGATTTCTTTTTGTGGCGGGGCAGGCCATATCGTCGATGTCGCTGATGATCGCGATCGTGGCGTTGATGGCGTCCTCGGAGCCATATGCCAATGTGATCCAGAAGCGGCACCTGCACGATCTGGGCAAGTTGCTCTTCGCCTTCAATATGTTATGGGCGTACTTTGCGTTTTCGCAGCTGCTGATCATCTGGTCAGGAAATCAGCCGGAAGAGATCACCTTTTATCACACGCGGTTCAACAATGGCTGGGGCATTCTCGCAGTGCTCGTGCTGCTGTTTCACTTTGCCATTCCGTTTTTGCTGTTGTTGTCGCGAGATGTGAAGCGGACGGCTGGCCTGGTCTCGAAAGTGGCAGTGTGGATGATTTTCATGCGCTTGGTTGATCTGTTCTGGATGACGCGGCCGGAATTTGCCTCGAAGGCAGGAGTGACCTGGCTGGATATCGTAGTGCCCATCGCGCTGGTCGGATTGTGGCTGGGCTTTTTTGCGATGAATTTGAAGCAGATGCCACTGTTACCGTTGGGAGAGCCGAAACTTGCGGAGGCCATTGCCCATCATGAGCACTGAGCATAAGAAGAGCGGCCCGGGAGAGGTAGGTGCACCGCAGCACGCGGACGTATCGTTTGAGAGGACGGACGTCAGCTCCAGCCCGATTCTGAAATTCCTGGTGTTTCTGGGAATCGTCGTGGTGGCTTCCTACGCAATGACACTGGGGATATACAAGGGGCTGACGAAATACTGGAATTCAACGTATGAGCAGATGCCGCCGTCGCACGCAGGTATGTCGGCAACGATGCCGCCGGAACCGCTGTTGCAGGGAATGCCGGGGCATTTGACGGATCCGCAGACGGACTGGCGGAACATGCTCAAGGCGGATACCGAGGCCAACGATCAGCTTGGTTGGGTGGACGAGAAGGCGGGAGTGGCGCGAATTCCCGTGAAGGACGCGATGGATTTGATCGTGGAAAAGGGTTTGCCGCCGGTGCCTGTGATGCCGGCAGAGAAGAAGTAACGAATGAGAGTAATGATATACATAGCGGGAATGATAGTTCTGCTGGCGGCGGCTTCGTTTAGCGGGGCGCAGATGATTCCCGATAACGTGGGCCAGTCGTCGAATGGACTGCCACCCGCGCTGGCGAATGTGGGATTCGATCCGCAGCTGAATGCGCAGATACCCCTTGATCTGGCGTTCACGGATGAGATGGGCCAACCGGTGCAGCTGAGGCAATATTTCGGGAACAAGCCGGTGGTTCTGGCGTTTGTGTATTTTACCTGCCCGATGTTGTGCAACCAGGTGGAACAGTCCGTGGTCGGCACGCTGAAGATGATTTCGTTTAATCCGGGAAGGGATTATGAGGTGGTGTTCATCAGCTTTGATCCATCGGACACGCCGGACGAAGCGCTGAAGAAGAAGCATGAGGCGCTGTCGCGGTTTGCGAGGCCAACGACTGACCCGGGTTGGCACTTTCTGACGGGCTCGGCGGAAGCGATTAATGCGGCGACAAAGGCCGCGGATTTCCGGTTCAGCTACGACGCGAAGACGAAGTTGTTTGGGCATGCGAGCGGGCTTCTGCTGCTGACGCCGGATGGACGAATTTCACGTTATTTTTTTGGAGTGGATTATCCAGCGAGCAATGTGCGGCTGGGACTCGTGGATGCGTCAGCGGGGAAGATCGGAACGGCGGTGGACCACCTGCTACTGTTTTGTTACCAGTACGACCCCACGAAGGCGCGGTATAGCGCCACGGTTCTGACCGTGATCCGCATGGGCGGCGTGGTAACGCTATTTTGTATGGCACTCGGGTTTGTGATATTCCGCCGGCGCGAGCATCGGCCGGGCGCTTCCGGAAGTTCCGGCACGGGTACGCCGACGCAAGGAGCACATTAGAACCGTGCAGCCGCTGCCATTTTTTCCAGTTGAGGCCTCGAACTTCGCGGGGAACGTGGACTCGCTGTTTACGTTTATCTTGCTGACGTGCCTGTTTTTTGCCGTGACCGTCACGCTGCTGGTCATTTTCGCGGCTTTCAAATACAAGCGGAAGGGCGTGGGAGAAGTGGGCAGCACGGTGGAAGGGAACACGCCGATGGAAATCGGTTGGACGCTCCTCCCCCTGCTCCTCGCCATCGGAATGTTTGCCTGGGGCGCGGTGATTTACGTGAATTTCCGGACCCCGCCCAAAGACACCCTGGACATCTACGTCATCGGAAAGCAGTGGATGTGGAAGCTGCAACAGCCCAATGGACGCAAGGAAATCAACGAACTGCATGTGCCCATTAACCGGAACATCAAGCTGATCCTGGGCAGCGAGGATGTGATCCACGATTTTTACGTGCCGGCATTTCGTGTGAAGATGGACGTGGTTCCGGGCCGGTACAACACTCTGTGGTTCCAACCAACGAAGATTGGGAAATACCACTTTTTCTGCTCGCAGTATTGCGGCACAAACCACGCCATCATGGGTGGCTGGGTAACGGTGATGGATCCGGCGGAGTACGCCGCATGGCTATCGGATGAAGGTGGAGACGTAAACCCGGTGTCCGCGGGAGAAAAATTGTTCACGCAGCTGGCCTGCGCCACGTGCCATATCGCGAACGGCACGGGACGCGCTCCGTCCTTGAACGGAGTTTTCGCGGCAAAGGTGCTGCTGGCCGACGGATCGACCGTCACCGCGGACGAATCTTACATTCGCGAATCGATATTACAGCCGAAGGCAAAGATCGTGGCCGGGTATCAGCCAGTGATGCCCACGTTCCAGGGATTGGTGACCGAGGAGCAGGTGCAGAACCTGACCGCGTACATCAAGTCCCTGCAAGGGCAACCTGTCCCCACCAAGGGTTCGGGCATTGCCCCAGCAGCAGCGGGGAAGAAATAGTATGAGTACGAAACCGATGAGAGCCGAACCGCATTATCCTGAAAAGAACTATCTCAACGAGACATATGGGATCCGTTCGTGGTTGTTGACGACCGACCACAAACGCATCGGCCTACTCTATCTGGCTTCCGTGACATTTTTCTTTTTCATCGGCGGATTTTTTGCCATGTTGATTCGTCTGCATCTGATGACGCCGTCCGGCTACATTCTGACGCCGGATACCTACAACCGCATGTTCACCATGCACGGCGTGGCCATGATCTTCTTCTTTCTGATCCCGTCGATCCCGGCGGTTTTGGGGAATTTCCTGATTCCCCTAATGATTGGGGCGAAGGACCTGGCGTTTCCGAAGATCAATTTGCTGAGCTGGTACGTGTATGTGGTGGGAGCGGCGTTCACGCTGTATTCGATGGTGAACGGCGGATTGGATACGGGCTGGACGTTCTACACGCCATTGAGCACGGTGTACTCGAATTCGGCGGTGGCCCCCGCGGTGGTTGGGATTTTCATTACCGGATTTTCGTCGATTCTGACCGGCCTGAATTTCCTGGTGACCATCCACACGATGCGGGCGCCGGGAATGTCGTGGTTCCGGCTGCCGCTGTTCGTCTGGACGCACTACGCGACGGCGGTGGTGATGATTTTGGGAACCCCGGTGGTGGCAATTACGCTGGCGCTGGCGGGGATGGAGCGGTTGTTCGGGCTGGGTTTCTTTAACCCGGCGATGGGCGGCGACCCGATCCTGTTCCAGCATCTGTTCTGGTTTTACTCGCACCCGGCGGTGTACATCATGATTTTGCCGTCGATGGGCGTGATCAGCGAATTGATACCAACGTTTGCGCGCAAGAAGCTGTTTGGTTACAGCTTCGTGGCGGCGGCAAGCCTGGCGATTGCGGTGATTGGCTTCCTGGTGTGGACACACCACATGTTCCTGACCGGACAATCGACATATGCGGCACTGGCGTTTTCGTTCTTGACGTTCCTGGTGGCAGTGCCCTCGGCGGTGAAGGTATTTAATTGGACGGCGACGTTGTTTGGCGGATCGATTTCGTTCGATACGCCGATGCTCTATGCGTTCGGATTCCTGGGATTGTTCCTAATCGGCGGGTTGACGGGATTGTTTTTGGGATGCCTGGGCACGGACATTCACATCCACGACACCTACTTCGTTGTTGCGCACTTTCATTACATTATGGTGGGCGGCGCGGTTATGGGATACCTGGGCGGACTGCATTTCTGGTGGCCGAAAATGGTGGGCCGGATGTATCCGGAGTGGCTGGCGCGGGCGGCGGCGATTATCTTGTTCGTGGGATTCAATCTGACCTTCTTCCCGCAATTCATCCTTGGCTATCTGGGAATGCCGCGCAGATACCACACCTATCCGCCGGAATTCCAGATTTACAACGTGATGTCAACGGCCGGCGCTTCGATTCTGGCAGTTGGCTACCTGCTGCCTATGATCTATCTTGTGTGGGCGGCGTTCTATGGCAAGGTAGCGGGCGACAATCCGTGGCCCGCCACGGGGCTGGAATGGCTTACGACTTCACCGCCACCGACAGAGAATTTTCACGTAACACCGGAAGTGACCTGGGAGCCTTATGACTTCCACAATCGGCCGGATTTGGGACTGGATGTGCCTGCGGGGAAGCCGGGCAAATTATCGCCCTCGCCTGCTCATGGGGACGATTAGGAATTGCCGGACTTCGGCCCGGAGGTCCAGGCGGAAGTATTACGCCTGATACTGAGAGATAGAGGAGTGCGAAGTGCATCGCACCGGCGAACTGTACGGACAATTTAAGACGCTTGAGCAGCAGAAGGACACTGCGACGCTGGGAATGTGGATCTTCCTGGTCACCGAAGTCATGTTCTTCGGCGGCATCATGCTGGCGTACACGCTGAACCGGCATGTCTATTTCCACGCGTTTGCGGCAGGCAGCAACACGTTGAGCCTGCAGCTGGGCGGATTCAACACGGTGGTGCTGCTGGCCAGCAGCTTTACGATGGCGATGGCGGTATGGTCGGCGCAAACCGGCAAGAAGCAACTCATCTCGGTGTTTCTGACCTTGACGATTTTGCTGGGGTTTGTTTTCTTCGGCGTGAAGTACGTGGAGTACGGCCAGAAATTCCATCACCACCTGGTACCCGGTAAGAGTTTCGATATTTTCTACTGCGTTGATAATCCCACGAAGTGCGAAGACGTAAGCGCCGAGGAATTGACCACAGAGCGCGAAGAATTGGAAAAGGCTCGCGCAGCGGACCCGGATTTGAACGCGCACGCACAGCTGTATTATTCGGCGTATTTCGGAATGACCGGATTGCACGCCTTGCACATGGTGATTGGGGCAGGTTTGCTGCTATGGCTGTTGAAGAACTCATTGGCTGGTTTGTATTCGCCGCGCTGGAATACGCCGGTCGATATGGTTGGTTTGTATTGGCATTTTGTCGATATTGTGTGGATCTATCTGTTTCCGCTGCTGTATTTGATCGACCGGCACAAGTAGGGAGCGAAGCCAGTGTCTGAACACGAACCTACAGAGCATATCGTTTCACCGGGGGTTTACCTGACGATCATTCTGACGCTGTTGGTCTTGACGGGAGTAACCGTCTGGGCGGCATACGTCAACCTTCACCAGTTCAACATTGTGGTGGCGCTGGCGATCGCGACGGTGAAGGCGACGCTGGTGGTGCTGTTCTTCATGCACGCAAAATATGTGCCCAAGCGAACGCAACTGGTGATTTTTGCGGGGATTTTCTGGCTGGGGCTGCTGCTGTTCATGACCATGAGCGATTATATTTCGCGGGTCGATTACCGCGGAATTCGCTTCCCATTTACGTGATCTGAATTCCGGGGAAATCGCCAAGGAGTGCAAGTCCGCGTAAACCGGAGCGATCCCCGTTCTACACCAAGCGGAGGCCGCAGAGGCCTCCTTTTTGATTTTCTGGGCATATCACCCCTTCGTCATAGGGAGCATGTAATGAAGGAAACGGGTTTCGGTCATTACAAAAGCCTGGAGCGCAATTATGGGAAAGGTCGTGGATCTGCACCGAACCGTGCCAAGCGAGTCCGAAGCTTGCGATGGTTGTGGGAAGGGGGAAGAAAAGTGAGGGGAAGCGCGAGCCGGCCCAGCCCTCAATCCCCTAAAGGGATCCTCGGCTCGTCTCCCCCACATCGATAGAGGAAGCACGCTGCTGACCATTGTAATCCCAATGTTTTCAGCGAATTAGATGATGGGCGGTTGGTAAAAAAGCGCTACCCCCGGGGAAATTTTTACGTGGGCTGGGGGGGGACGCACAGACACGCACCGCCAGCGCATCCAACCGCTGCAGAAACCCGCAGCGTCTTGACCCGCAAGACACGGAGTTGTTATGTTGAATGATTAGACTGGGAGCAGTGTACCCACTAGGTCCCAGGGCTCCTGTGGAGAGGCAACGCCGATTTATGGGACTTACTAAACTGATTGTGCGGGGCGCGCGACAGCACAATCTGAAGAATATCAGCCTGGAAATACCCCGGAACTCACTGACGGTGATCACGGGGCTATCTGGCTCGGGCAAATCCTCTCTCGCATTCGACACGATTTATGCCGAAGGGCAGCGAAGATACGTCGAATCCCTGTCGGCGTACGCGCGGCAGTTTCTGGATCAGATGGAGCGGCCCGAGGTTGATGTGATTGAGGGGCTTTCGCCGTCGATTGCCATCGAGCAGAAAACCACCACGCGGTCCCCGCGATCCACTGTTGGAACAATCACTGAAATTTACGATTACCTGCGCGTGGTGTACAGCTCCGTGGGCGTGCCGCATTGCCCGAACTGCGGGAAACCGATTACGCGGCAGTCGAGCGAACAGATCGTGCAGGCGATCCTGCATGGAGAGCTGTGCAAGGCGGACGACCGCATCATGATTCTGGCGCCGATTGTGCGCGGGAGAAAAGGCGCGTACCGGAAGGAGCTGGAAAAGCTGTCGCAGGATGGGTTTGTGCGCGTGCGAATTAACGGCGAACTGTATCCCCTGGACGAACCGCCGGTGTTGGACAAGCGCAAAAACCACACGATTGAAATCGTGATCGACCGGCTGCTGGTGAAGCAAGGAGTGGCTACGCGGCTGGAGCAATCGATTGCCACGGCGTTGAAATTGGCGCAGGGGCTGGTGACGGTGGCGGTGGTTGGCGGGAAAGAGCATGTGTTTTCGGAGAAGTTGGCTTGTCCGGACTGCGGATTGTCCGTGCCGCAACTGGAGCCGCGGTCGTTCAGTTTTAACTCGCCTTATGGCGCTTGCGCGGCGTGCAACGGGTTGGGGTCGAAATACGATTTTGATCCGGCAAAGGTGGTGGTGGATTGGACGCGACCTTTGTTTGATGGAGGGCTAGGGCCCGGGTCCGGGTCGGCGATACTGAGGCGCACGCTGGAACTGGGCGCGTATGCGCATGGGTTTCATCTGGATACTCCATTTGAAAAACAAGCAACGAAGGTGCAGAACTTGCTGTTGTACGGCTATCCCCCCCAGGGATCGAAAAAAAACGGGGGCGCGCCGGGAGTACGCGCGGGAAGTGGAGAGAAAGAGAAGGGATTTCGCTTCCAGGGAATCCTGAAATTCCTGGAGCGGAATTTTGAGGAATCGAATTCAGATTCGTACCGCGAATGGATGACGCAATACATGTCCGCGACAAGATGCAGCGAGTGCTCGGGAAGGCGGCTGAGGCCGGAGTCGTTGGCAGTAAAGCTAGCGGGATGGTCGATTGCGGATTTCACGGCGCTTTCGTTAAGCGATGCACGGCCGGCGGTGGACCGGATACTGGCGGAGATGACAGCGCGGCAAAAGGAAGTGGCCGGGAGGCCGCTGGGAGAGATTTCCGAGCGCATCGATTTTCTGCTAGCGGTGGGACTGGGATATCTGAGCCTGGAAAGGTCAGCGGCGACATTGTCAGGCGGAGAAGCGCAACGTATTCGGCTGGCTACGCAGATAGGCTCGCGGCTGCGCGGAGTCTTGTATGTTTTGGATGAGCCGTCCATTGGATTGCACGCGCGTGACAATGATCGGTTGCTGCATTCCCTGGAGCAATTGCGGAATTTGGGCAATACGGTGCTGGTAGTCGAGCACGATGGGGACACGATTCGCCGCGCGGACTATGTGGTGGAT
>Ga0182019_10001280_pt1 | contig 12818 bp, 12 predicted proteins | sample 812E2MmetaG_FD_120483 | JGI IMG/M metagenome (GOLD analysis project Ga0182019, IMG submission 120483) | Permafrost microbial communities from Stordalen Mire, Sweden - 812E2M metaG | ecosystem: Environmental > Terrestrial > Soil > Wetlands > Permafrost | place: Sweden: Stordalen | collected...
CCTGCGCCCCACGTGCTCCACGGGGTTGCTGTTGCAGATGATCGGACGGGGCACGCGCACCGCCCCGGGAAAAGCGCACTGCATGATCTTCGACTACGCCGATGATTTCGAGGGCAAGAACCTGGCCGCGGTCGGACCGATCTTCGGCCTGGCGCAGAAATTCGATTTCAAGGGCCGCGACGTTCTGGAGCAGGTGCGGCAGATCGAGAAGGTTGAAAACGGGCTGGGCGGCCTCCCCGTGGACGAACCCGAAAGCATCGAGGCCTTGAAGGCCGCCCTCGAACGGTTGGATCCCCTGCAATTCTACAGCCGTCCACCCAGGGCCATTGAGGCATTCTCCGATTTCTGGTGGTCCACACGCGGCGCGGAACGATTCAAGCTGTATTGGCGTAATAAAAGCCTTGGGGATTTGGAGGGCATTGCAGGCGGGGCGGCATGGGCGCTTCGGCAAATAGCCATGCTTAAGAAGGATGACCTTTTCGACACCAGCGAACAGATCATCGTGACCGTGAACCAATTGGGCCAATGGGAGGTACAGCATGGCAAGGGCCGAACCACCGTCGGCTGGACGTGGGAGCGCCTTTTCCTGGAAAAGAACCTCTCCTCGGCCGTCCGCAACGCGGAACAATGGGTGCGGGAGAAGAGGTCCTTTCTTGTCCGCCTCTTTTCCAGAAGCGCCCCCTGGAATTACGAGCCCGCCACCCCGGCCCAGATCGAGGCCCTCTTGCGCAAAGGATACCCGCGCGAACGGCTTGTGGCCAAGCGCGGGCGGCCTTTGCTAACCAAAGGGCAGGCCACCGCACTCATCACCAAACCGTTTTCGGAACTGATTGCGGGATTTAAAAAGATGCCGGAGGTGTAAAGGGCAACCCCCTTTGCGGCGTTTGAACATGCTTGTAAATCAAAGCATTGTCTTTTAAATTGCAAGGAACCGGTAACGGGCGGGATTTGCATCCCGCCTCTACGGGAAGATTGCTTGGCTTTGCCCACAATGCTCATTCACGGATTACGATTTACCAATCCCTCCGTAGGGGAGGGCTGAGCCCCGACCCCGTCGGGGCGAATCCCTCCCGCGAAATTCATCCGATTCATCAGCGCAAACGGGGCCGCGGGGCTATGCCGAGGCGCCGGAGTAGTGGCGCAGGCCGAGGCGCCAGACCAGGCGCGACGCCGCGGCCATCCCCACCGCCAGCAGGGCCGCGCCCGCCAACGTGCGCGCGTCGGCATGGCGTGTCAGGGCCTGGGCGGGCACGGTGACGGCGAAGGCCACGGGGACGATAAAGGTCATGGCGAAGCGCAGCCACCGCGGATAGAGGGTCACGGGCCACCGCCCGGCCTCGTACATGCTCTGGAAGATCTCCAGGATGTTCTCCATGCGCACCAGCCAGAAGGAAAGGCTGGCGAGGATGAGCCAGAAGCCGTACACGATCACCGCGCCGCAGGCCAGCATCAGCACGAACAGGGCGGCGTGCCCCCAGCCCACGCGCGTCCCCAAGCGGAGCAGGGCCGTGCCCAGGACCCCGGCGCCCAGCACAACGTCCGTCACCTTCCAGATGTTGATGCGCCGGATGCTCACCAGCAGTTGCGCGTCGGCGGGTTTGACGAGGGTGAAGTCCAGGGTGCCGTGGCGCACCGCGTCAATCAGGTCCGTCATGGCGGGGCGGATCATCAGGCTGATGATGCCGCCCACCAGGTAATACACTCCCACCAGCCCCAGCATCTCGTCGGGGCCCCAGCCGGCCAGGGAATCGGTGCAGTTGAAGACCACGGCCAGCCCCGCCAGTGCCGTGCCCAACTCCAGCAGGGACTGGAAGAGCTCGATGAAGAAGTTCACGCGGTAGGCCACCTCGCCCAGCACGTTCACGCGCACGAACACCGCCAGCAGGCGCAGAAGGTTCATGCCCCCACCGCCGAGTAGATCTTGATCCCGGCGCGCCAGACGACGCGCAGCAGCAGGAGCACGGCGCCGAACCAGGCCGCCTGAATCGACAGGCCCGCCAGGGCCGCGGATGGGGTAAGGCGCCCCATCAGCAGTTCCACGGGAAAGCTGATCATCCAGCGGAAGGGAAGGGCGGCGGCAAGGACGCGGATGGGGGCGGGGAACAGCTCCAGCGGCGCAATCTGGCCGGAGAGGAACAGCAGGAGCATGAAGTACATCTGGTTCACCGCCTCCGTGCGCGTGGTCCAGAAGGCCGTCTGGGCCACCGTCCACTCCACCAAAAAGCGCAGGAGGAACGCCATCACCGCCGCGGGGAAAAAGAGCGCCACGGCCCACAGCGGAGGGTGGAGGTCCGGGTGGAAGATCACGGCCAGCACCGCGGCGGCGAAGAGGATGATGGGGAAGGTCACCACCTTGGAGGCCAGGTTGTCGGAGATGTCGGAGTGGATGGGGTGCACGGGGCGCAGGAGGGCGAAGGAGAAGGTGCCGTCGCGCACGCGATATTCGTGCTCCCACATGATCCACGTGTAGGTGATGTGGTTCACCAGCATGGCCGCGATGAAGTAGGCGGCGAAAGTGCGCGGGGTGAAGCCGCCCGTGCGCCCCCCGCCCGTGGCCACCGCGGACCATACGATGAGGTACACCAGCGGCTCCAGCACGTGCCCGATCATCCAGATGCCGAGGGCGGCGCGGTACTGAAGCATGAAGGCCGTGACGGTCTTTAACTGCTGGAGATAGTACTCAACGTAATAGCTCATGCCGCTCCTCCCACCACACCCCATTTAGAGCGGGAGAGGGATTCCCCTCTCCCGCCAGGCGGAGTAAATCCACCTGGTTCCACCCTCACCCCAAGGCGGCGCTTATCCGCGCTCGCCTTGATGCTATTTCTTCCATTATAGGGAAAATTTCTCAGAAATAGCATTACTTTCCCTCTGCGAAGACGCGGGCGATCACGTCGTCAATGGGGCTGTCCTCCACCAGCAGGTCCGACACGGGAAGTTCCCTCAGCAGGCGCTCCGTGACGCGGGCCGTGTCGGCCTTGGGGACGCGCAGGGTCACGGCGCCGTCAACGTTCGACACCACCTCGCCGTAGGGGCTCAGGTCCGCCGACGGGTTCTCCGGCCGCACGATCAGCGTCTTGTGCGAGGCGAAGCGCTCCACCATCTCCGTCAGGGCGCCATCGAAAAGGAGGCGCCCGTGGTGGATCACCACCACGCGGCGGCACAGGGCCGTCACATCCGCCATGTAGTGGCTGGTCAGCAGGATGGTGGCGCCGAAGCGGCGGTTGTATTCGATTAGGAAAGCGCGGATGCGCCTCTGCATGGTCACGTCCAGGCCGATGGTGGGCTCGTCCAGAAACACCACCTGCGGCCGGTGCAGGAGGGCGGCGGCGATCTCGCACTTCATCCGCTCCCCCAGCGACAGGTTGCGCACGGGCTTGCGCATCAGTTCGCCCATCTCCATCAGCTCCGTCAGCTCGGCCAGCGTGCGGCGGTAGTCGGCGGTGGGGATGTGGAAGATGGCGCGGTTGAGTTCGAACGTGTCCGCGGCGGGAATGTCCCAGATGAGCTGGTTGCGCTGGCCCATCACCAGGGTGATTTGGCGCAGAAACGCCTTCTCGCGCCGCCACGGAGTGAATCCCAGCACTTGCGCCTCTCCCCCGGTGGGATGGAGCAGACCCGAGAGCATCTTGAGGGTGGTGGTCTTGCCCGCGCCGTTGGGTCCCAGAAATCCCACAATCTCGCCGGCGGCGAGGTCGAAGGTGATGCCGTCCACGGCACGCGTCTCCTTTTTCTTGCGGCGGAAAAGCGTGCGGAAGGCGGCCCCCACCCCGGCCTCGCGTTCTGAGGTGATGTAGACCTTCGTCAGCTTCCTGATGCGTATCGCCGGTTCCGGCATGCGACCCCCTGCAATGAAATGGAAATGCTGTCAGCGTTTCTTCACGGCAATTCTACAATGAAAAGCCGGCACGCCTGCGCTCATTTGCTGCCGTTATTAAAATCCGAGCGCACCGTCCTCGATATTCAAGGCTACTGCAAGCGCAAGGGCATTTCGAAGCATAAACGCTCCGTACTCGGTGGCGAGTGAAACCACGGCCCGCGCACCTTGCTCAGTCCAGTCATGTTTTCTGGATAGTTCCGCGATTAGATTCTCAGCATCCAAGCGTGTTGTATCTCTCTCGTATTTTGATGGGAGAAGTCCTTTATACTCGGATATTGTGCTCGCAAGCAGTTCATTTTCTTGCACAGCAAACCTCCTTTTTCAAGAAGCTAATTCGGGCAGACCTATTTCTTTCAGGTAATTGTAAGTTGAATTGTAGTAGCTTGGATCTCGCGTTGGATCCGAGGAGGACCCTTCTGGAACAAATATGACCATTCCCTGTCTCGCTCTTGTCAACAAGACACGATAAGCATTTTTGAGGTAGTGCCTCCTTGATTCTTTGTTAATCTTCTGCCATTTGGACCCACGAAATGAAAAATGCTGCCAGGACTGCCCATCAAACCGAAAATCGCCATCCCAAGAAACGCAAACCCAATCCAGTTCGAGACCTTGGACATCAAATTCCGTTGCGACATCCTCAAGATAGTAGGAGGATCTTACATCATCTTTTCCATCAAGAAACCATTTAACTGGATCTACAGGGCTACGAACATCCATGGCGTATGGCTTTAGCCGCTCGGCTTGTGATGAGACAATAATGCCATAGCGCTCGCTTCCACTCGCCTGATCTCGCAGCCATTGCTTTGCTTTATCTAAGTTTCGCGTTAAAACAATCGGATAGCGCTGGTTCAAAGCGCTCAATAATCCCCGAGCCTCAGCAATTTCACAATCCAAAATCTTCTTAACAAAGGCCGAAACCTTTTCCGCTCTGAAAGATCTCATTGATACAGAAAGATGGAGTTTTTCGTGGTAATGAACGAGATTTCGTCCCTTGATCTCTCTAAGGAGATGTCCAGCTCCATATTCGCTATCCATTAATGCGGGAGAGATATAGAGATGCCAGTCGCTGAAGCTACGACGGATCGCTTCGATCCATTCGCCGATTCCAGCTTCACCCGTGTTGATCTCTTGGCCGCCCCCCACAAGGCAAACAATGACAGCCCAATCTGTCTGACGATTCATACATGAGATTAGGAATTCTGGCTCGGAAACTTCGAAATTGCTTACATTTTTCTTGCGTTTCATGAACGCTGCAGTTTGTTCTTTATCCCATGCTCTCTGCGCTTCATCAAAAAGGGTCACGTGGTCCACAGGCGGACGATCCCCATCGAGCAAACACTCATCGCGGAAATGGTGCACATTTTGGATGAATGCTTTCACACGCGTTGATGCTTCTCCCTTTTTAAGCTTTCTGCCTTGCAGGCGCTCACGAGAAACTAAGTCACGTGATAGCGCCTCTCTGAGAATTGCGACCAAAGGACCATTCCCGGAAAGAAATACGCTATGAAGCTCGCTATTGCTGTCATTGAATTTTGTCGCAATATTGAGGCCCACCAGCGTCTTCCCCGCGCCAGGCACTCCCGTTACAAAGCAAATCGCTTTTTGCCCCAGTCGACGAGAATTTTCTATGACTTGAGAAAGAATCTCAGACGTCTCATGCAGATTGATCGCTCCTGCGTCATATCGGGAAATATCAGCTACATTATGCCCGGCATAAAGAGCACGTGCTGCTTCGACGATGGTCGGCGTTGGGCAATATCGGGAAGATCCCCAGTCTTCGGGACTTATGGTTATCTTCGGAACATCTTCAAGCACCTGGGCAAGTGCTTCTTTGAGGCCTTCCCCATTTACGCAGATCGGTTTGTACAACCCAGAAATGGTCGGATGGGAGATAAGCTTGATGGAAGGCTTCTTGGCTTGCGATGCCACCAGGACGGGGACAACCGACAGATTATGGCTGCCCTCATGAAAGTATTTAAGATCGAGTGCGTAGTCAAAGACCTGGTCCACATCGCTGAGCAGGTAGGCTTTTTCACCAATCTTGAATTCCAGAACGATTACAACACCTTCTATCAGCAGGACAGCATCGGCTCTGTGGCCCATTCGTGGAATGGAAAATTCCAGATGTATCGCACCCGTCTTCTCTGCTAGCGCATGCCGCAATATCGGCAATTGCTCAAGCCATGCATCTTTTTGCGATTGCAGAATTGGATATGCACTGCCCCTTACAAGCTCTGCAAGAACGTCATTGTCAGATGTTCTGAGAAAATCGGCAATACTCGCAGAATACCAGGAACGTTTCATCACAGAGACAGATGCGTATGATGTCATGGTTTGCTAAAAATTGCTACGGATAAGCGTCTTATTGGAAAAGCCATGCCCAAAAAGCGTATCACTGCATCAGGCTGATGTCAAATTCTGCATTGCATGAATGCCCTGGTTGGCGGCCGGTTTTTGTAGCCGCCCTTCTGCGAAGGTCGCCAAGGATGAGAAACCTGCGCGGTTTACAGAACCAAGCCCGGATTCACAGAACCGTGGCTGCAAAGGGCGACCCACCGGGTCGCCCCTACGGGAACAGGCGGACAGGCGTTCGCCGCCTGTCCCACAAAACAGCAGGAGGAGTTTACACAGCCGGGGGCGGCTGTGCCAAAGAAGAAGGGAGGCTACAGAGGCGCGGCAGGGCGGGCGGACACATGGGTCCGCCCCTACGGCATGCCGCGGAGGATTGATGGGACGGCCGCGGGAAACGCCTTCAAAGGGATGGCCGTGACCTTGGGGGCGATGGGATAGGTAGAATTGCAGGCAACAATGACCTTGAAAATCCGGCGATGATTGCCGGAATTTCAAGGTAATATTTCCTATGAGGAACATTCTTTTCAGCGGCCCGATGGGTGAAGGGGGCAGTCCTCTGTGGGTCGGAGTCGCCCGGTTCTTGTAGCCGCCCTGCTGTGAAGGGCGCATTAATGAACGGTTCACAGGACCGTGGCTACATACATTTGTTGAGGGCACGGCATGCCGTGCCCCTACAGGAACCGGGAATGAGGGCGACCCACCGGGTCGCCCCTACGGGATCGGGCGGACAGGCGGGGCCGCCTGTCCCACAAAACAGCAGGAGGAGTGCCACAGAAGAAAGGCAACAACAAAGGCGCAACACAGCGGGCGGACATACGGGGCCACCCCTACGGCGCAAGACCGGATTATTTAGAGGCTTTGGCGGCGTGGTTCCGACATGGGGCGGATCCTCTTGACAACGGATGCATAAATGCACATAATAAATATGCAATGACATACCAAGGAGCCCGCCCATGCGTACGACCCTGATTCTCCCGGATCCCATCTTCAAACGGGCCAAAGCGGCCGCCCGGGCGATGAACAAGACCCTTTCCGAACTGACGGCGGAAGCCCTGGAGCAACACCTCCTGGCGCACCGACCCAACGAAGGCACGGCGCGAAAACGGACGGTCCTGTGCACCTATGCCATGGGAGAGGAACGCGTGGACCTGGCGGACCGCGACGCCCTCTATCACGTCATGGAGCAGGGCGGATGATCGTCATTGACACGAACGTTCTCCTCTATGCCGTCAACCGGAGTTCGCCCTTTCATGAAACCGCGCAGCGCGCGCTGGAGGAGGTGGTCAACGGAGGCGGCCCATGGGCCGTCACCTGGCCCATCGTCTATGAATTCCTGAGAGTAGCCACCCATCCCAAGGTATTTCCAAAACCTCTTGCCATGGATCATGCATTGGATGCGCTTGTAAATCTTCTCCATTCTCCGTCGGCGAGACTCCTGACGGAAACAGAAGAACATCTTCCCCTTTTGGCGTCATGCTGCAAGGAGGTTCCGCGTCTCAAGGGGAATCTATTGCATGATTTCCACACCGCGGTGCTGATGCGGGAGCATGCCGTGAAGGAAATCCTCACGTTCGATCAGGACTTCAAAGCCTTCCCCTGGGTGGGTGTGGTCATGCCGGGGGCGTCGTAACATTGGGCGGGATTGGCATCCCGCCCCGGAAACCTGGAATGCGGGCGACCCACCGGGTCGCCCCTACTCTGAACTCTCAACTCTGAACTCTGAACTGCCTTGGGGATTTACGAATCTGATTTTTTCTTTTCCAACGCCTGTTTGAGCAAATCCCCAAGGCTGGTGGTGGCCTGCTGTTTGTCGGAGAACTCGCGCGCCATGTATTTTTCGCGGGCGCGTTCCTTGGGGGAAACACGGCGGTCCAGGAGGTTGCCGGTCTTCTCCGGCTGGGTGTGGCCGCAGGCGCGGTCCTGGCACCTCAGCATCGCCTCGCCCTTGCCGCTGACCTTCACCATGAACTTCCCGCACACAGAGCATTTGACCTTGGTGAGGTTGTCCTCGCGGTACGTGGCGGTCTCGGCCTTGACGCTCTCCACCAACTGCCCGGCGTTCCTGCGGATGTCGTTCAGAAACGCATCGGGCTTCTCCGTGCCCTTCGAGATCTTCGTCAGGCGCATTTCCCACTGGGCGGTGAGCTCCGGCGAGCGCAGGACCTCCGGCGCAAGGCCGATGAGCTGGATCCCCTTCGACATGGGCACCAGGTGGTTGCCCTGCCGCTCCACGTAGCCGTAGGTGATGATCTTTTCGATGATCTCCGCCCGCGTGGCCGGCGTCCCAAGGCCGCCCTCCTTCACCGCCTCGCGCAGATCGTCGTCCTCGATGAACTTGCCTGGGCTTTCCATGGCGGTGAGCAGGGTGGCTTCGGTGTAGCGCGCGGGCGGCGCGGTCTGCCCTTTTTCCAGCCGGATGTTCTTGACGGCCTTCTGCTCCCCCTTTTTCTGGTGCTGAAGGGTCTGCTCGGGGAGGTCGTCCTTGTCCTTCGTCTCGTCCCCCGCCACTTTCCCCGTGACGGCGCGCCAGCCCATCTCCTTCACGGCTTTTCCTTTAGTGAAGAAATCCTCGCCGTTGACGCGGGTGACGACGGTGATCTGGTCGTACACGCAGGGCGGATAGAGCACGGTGACGAAGCGCCGCACGACGAGATCGTATAGTGTGCGCTCCTCGCCGCCCAGCTTTTTGAAGTCCGGGGCCTGCTCCGTGGGGATGACGGCGTGGTGGTCGGAGACCTTGGCGTCGTTGACCAGTCGCGGCCCCGGCTTCAAGGGCTTGGCAAGCAGAGGCTTGATAAAGGCCGCCCAACTGCCGGACGACGCCGCTTTGAGGCGCGCGGAGAGGGTGGGCACGAGATCCGTGGTGATGTAGCGTGAATCGGTGCGGGGGTAGGTGACGATCTTGTGCGTCTCGTACAGCCCCTGCAGGGTCTGGAGGGTTTTCTTGGCGGACCAGCCGTAGAGGCGGTTGGCATCGCGCTGGAGTTCCGTGAGGTCATAGGCTAAGGGTGGCGGCTCGGTTTTGCTTTTGGAATCCACTTCCACCACCATGCCCGCGTGCCCCTGCGTCTTGGCGGTGATCTCCTCCGCCCGCGTGCGGGAAAAGACGCGGCCATTGCCGTCGCGGTCGCGCCAGCGTCCGGAGTAGTCGCTGAAGTCGGCGTTGATGGTCCAGAAGTCCTGCGGGATGAAGGTTTTGATCTCCCGCTCGCGCGCCACGATCATGGCCAGTGTGGGCGTCTGCACGCGCCCGGCGGTGAGCTGGGTGTCATGCTAGCACGTCAGCGCGCGTGTAACGTTCAGGCCGATGAGCCAGTCGGCCTCGCTTCTGCAGCGCGCCGCCTGGAAGAGGTTGTCGTAGGCGCTTCCCGGCTTGAGCCTGGCGAAGCCATCCTTCACCGCCGCGTCGGTCTGCGACGAGATCCACAACCGCTTGAAGGGCTTGTGCCACGCGGCCAGTTTCATGATCCAGCGCGCCACCAATTCGCCCTCGCGCCCGGCGTCGGTGGCGATGATGAGCTCGCCCAGGTCGTTGCGCTTCATCAGGTCCGCCACGGCCCGGAACTGGTGCGACGTTTCGCGGATGACCTTCAGGCGCATCTGCTCGGGGAGCATGGGCAGATCTTCAAGGCGCCAGGTCTTGTATTTGACGTCGTAGTCGTCGGGCTCGGCCAGGGTGACGAGGTGGCCGAGGGCCCACGTGACCACGTAGTTGGAACCTTCGGCATAGGCCCGGCCGCGCGGGGTGCAGTTGAGGATGCGTGAAAGCTCGCGTCCCACGCTGGGCTTTTCGGCAAGAACCAACGCTTTCATTCCGATTTCATTCCTCCGGCCAGGGATACGGCCTGCGGTTGAGAAGTTTCGACGTGCCGCGCTTTCTGGCGTGGTGCTTCCAACCCCAATTTCCGATGAACGTGTAAAGCCGGCGCGGCATTATGTTGCGCGCGGCGAGGGCGGCGGCTTCCTCAGGGACCGCCTTCGCACCAGCCAGCGCTTCGGCGCAGAGGTCGAGGGCGCGGCGCAGGTTGCGTGTGCGGCCGCCGAGCCGTACCAATTCTTTTCCCCCGAGGCTTCCGCCCATTCCGATGGCCAGGCCGCCCGCCCAATTCATCCCCGTTTCCCGCGCGAATTGACGGCAGATGTCGAGCGCCGCGCGATTCTGCTGCGCCTCCGGAAAACCGCACTGGACCACGGCCGCCATTTGCCGCGCGCCCGCGTTGGCGCTGCCTTTGCCGGCCCACAATTCGAAAGCTTCCATGACGATGGCCGGCGGACCGTCGTAGTAAAGCGGAAAAACGGGGATGAAGACGTCGGCGCTGTTCATGGCCTGAAGGAAGGCGGCGCGTCCCGCATCATCCGCTATCACATTTCGCACCCAAATCGTTTCCGTTTCACATCCCCGCACCTCCAATGCCGCCGCAAGGTATGCGGCGATGGCGCCGGAGGTGGCGCGGCGGGGCTTGGGACTTCCCATAAGAATCAGAACGCGGCGGCTCATTTCATTTCTCCGAACGCGTCAAGGAGGGCGGAGATTTCAGGGCGCAGGACCTCGGCGGACTTCCCTGCGGGGAAAACCCCCGCGCGGTGGATGCGGGAGCGGATGTTGACGGCATTACGGCGCGCCAGATCCGCGAAGAGGCGCGCCCCTTCTTCATCGGGCTCGCGCTGGACGCCGAGGGCGAGGTAATCCGGAAAGCGGGGGTAGCGGCGGGTGTGATGCACTTCGCCGCCCACGGTTTCGAAAAAGGGCGACAGGAGGGGGAGCATGCGCTCGATGGCGCGCTTGGCCGTTGAAGAGTAGCATCCGAACGTGACCGGCGTAAGCACCGCCAGCACGTGCGCGCCGATGACCTCCGCCGCCAAGGGGCGGGCGTCGTCATCCTGCACGCAGATGCCGGGGGTCTGGATCCAGCAGCCGTAGCATCCGTTGCACGGCGCGATGCGCAAATCGCGCAGGAACTGCGGGCGGAATTCCCATCCCCGGCGGGACGCTTCGGCCTTCAGCGCCTCCCGAAGGGGGCCCAGGAGGTTTTCCCCCGGGCGCTCCCCGTCGAGAACGGCCAGCCTTATTTTTCGAGGGCTTTCCATGGATACAGCGGGGGCCGGCCCCAGACGCGCACGGGCAGCGCTTGGCCGTCCTTGAGGCAGGTCCATGAGGCGTCGGTCCCGAATCCAGACATCTCCGAAAGCCAAAAAGCCCCCATGCCTTTAGCAGAGGGGATGGAGGCGGAGAAGGAGTTCACCGCTTTCATTTTGTCCTGCTGAATGTGGAAGAAAACAACCTTGTCGGGGGGAAGATCCCCCAGCGGCCCGCCGTTGAACTCAAGCCGCCCCCCCGAAAGGGACCAGGCGAACAGTCGCATCTCGGACCGCCGTCCCGCCTCCACCTCGCGGGTGAAGGTGAGCGTTTCGGGCTCTTCGGACCTGAGCATCCCCGCGCGCCAGATCACGGACCCGTTGGGCGATACGGCGCGCAGGCGCTCGCTGTGGAAACGGTGAATTTGTTGAAGCAGGACCATCCCGGCGAAACTCAGTAAACCGTAAATCACGAGGCGCTTGTCCATCATATGCTTTGCATAAAGTTACTGCCCATGATCCATGGCGTAAATAGTAAATAGTAAATAGTAAATAGTAAATGGATCGGAAAAGTACATTTCTTTTACGGAAACCATTGTTTTCGGGTCTAATTTCACTTCAGAACCATTCGCGAAACACGCCGCTTGCCGGACATTGCACACTTGCCGCCGACTCCTATGCTCTTTACCATTTACTATTTACCATCAACCCGAGCCTATCCATCAGAACTGCCCCAAGGTCCCATCCTTCTTGCCTTTGCGCACCGCGAGATCGAAGGCCCACAGGCTCGCCGGAAATACGATCACCGCGAAGGCCGTCAGGAACAGAAAATGCGGCGCCAGGGCGCCGAACCCGAGCCCCTCCAGCACCGCCCCGCGCATGGCCGCCAGCGCGTGCGTGGTGGGCACGCAATCCGCGATGACCCGAAGGGCCTTCGGCATCACATCCTTGGGAAAAAAAACGGTGCCGAGCAGGGCCGAGAAGGTGGTGAAGAAATAGGCGATGGGATCGCCCCGCTTCAACCAGATGACGGTGGCGGAGGAGAGGTTGCCGATGGCGCCGAAGGTCAGGGCCGAAAGCACCACCGCCGCCAGGGCCGTGAGGACGTTGAGGCGGCCGATGGGAAACCCGAATAGGAGGGCGGCGCCGGCGATGAGGAGGACCAGGCGCACGAACGAAACGGTGAAATCGGTCACCATCCCCGCCAGAAGGGCCAGAAACGGCCGCGGCAGAAGATTGAGGGTGTATTCCAGCGTTCCGGTCAACTGCTGGTCCCGGATGCGCGCGGCGTTGTCGTAAAGCGCGGAGGTGAGCATGGCCTGAAGGATGATCCCCAGCAGGACATAGGGGAAATAGCCGCCCTGCGACGCGAAGGCGGGCATGGCCCCGTTGAACAGGCGGGCGATGAAAAACCAAAGGACCAGCGTGAAGGCCCATCCGGCCGCCTGAAGCACGGCCTGAAACCGGTAGGAGAGGGAAATGCGGAGATCCTTGAGGATGAGGGCCTTCA
>Ga0182019_10001281_pt1 | contig 12817 bp, 13 predicted proteins | sample 812E2MmetaG_FD_120483 | JGI IMG/M metagenome (GOLD analysis project Ga0182019, IMG submission 120483) | Permafrost microbial communities from Stordalen Mire, Sweden - 812E2M metaG | ecosystem: Environmental > Terrestrial > Soil > Wetlands > Permafrost | place: Sweden: Stordalen | collected...
GGCGACCTTCCACGGCTTCGTCTACGCCTGCGGACGGAGCGCGCAGGCCGTGGCCCAGGCGCAGAAGTTCGCCCGCACCTCCATCGCCGTCCACCTCGCCGGCGAAACCGGCAGCGGCAAGGAAGTGATGGCCCAGGCCATCCACAAGGACTCCGCACGAAGAAACGGCCCGTTCATCCCCGTCAACTGCGCCTCCATCCCCGAAGCCCTGTTCGAGGCGGAACTCTTCGGATGGCGCAAGGGGGCATTCACGGGGGCGCTCCTCGACAAGCCCGGCATCGTGGAGGCGGCCCATGGCGGAACGCTGTTTCTGGATGAAGTGGGCGACCTGCCGCCGTCCATGCAGGCCAAACTGCTGCGCGTCCTCAACGACCGGAAGATCCAGCGCCTGGGCGACACTTTCGCGCGCGAGGTGGACTTCCGCCTGATCACCGCCACGAACAGGAACCTGAAAGAGCGGGTGCGCGAGGGCGCCTTCCGGGAGGACCTCTATTTCCGCATCGCCGTGGGTGTGGTGGACCTTCCGCCTTTGCGGGAACGCCGGGAGGACATCCCCTTCATCGCGCGGGCGCTCCTGGAAAAAAACCGGCATCTCTTCGACCAGGCCGGTGTGGAGATGCACCCGCTCTTCGTGACCCATGTGATGGAACAGGCGTGGCCGGGAAACGTGCGGGAACTGGAGAATTATCTTCTCGGATGTTTGGTGCACGTTCAAGGCGGGGAAGCCCTTTCCATGCGCCATGTCCATCCTTTCGGAACGGGCGCCGATAAAACGGAGCCCTCCCCGAAAAATTATCAGGAGCTCATGCGCGAGCACCGCCGTCGGATCATGATCCAGGCCCTCGAACAGGCCGGCTGGAACCGCGGGGCGGCCGCCAGACTCCTGGACATCACGCCGCAGGCCCTCGGATATCAGATGCGGGAACTGGGCATCCACCGGGAAAAAGGATGATCCGGCCGTGCCCCGGACCCTGAACCCGGAAAAACCCTACTCAACGGGCGAGGAGATCGCCAACAGCGCCACGCATGGGCTCGGGGCGGCGCTGGCGGTGGCGGCCCTGGTGATCCTCGTGGTCATGGCAGCCTGGCGGCATGACGCGTGGCGCATCGTCTCCTTCAGCGTTTACGGCGCGACGCTGATCATCCTCTACACGGCCTCCACCCTCTATCACGCCATCCCCTGGCCGCGCGCCAAGCGGATTTTCAAGATCTTGGATCACACGTCCATCTACCTCCTCATCGCGGGCACCTATACACCCATCATGCTGGTGGCGATGCGCGGCCCGTGGGGGTGGACCTTGTTCGGTCTCATCTGGGCCATGGCCGCGGGGGGCATCCTGTTCAAGGTCTTTCTGATCGGGCGGGCGCGGATCCTTTCCGTGGCGTTTTACATCGCCATGGGATGGCTGGCCGTGGTCGCCGTCAAGCCCATGTGGCGCATGCTGCCGCGGGCCGCGGTGGCGTGGATCTTCATCGGGGGGGCCTTTTACACCCTGGGGGTGGTCTTTTACGCCATGAAGCGCGTCCCCTACCATCACGCCGTCTGGCACGCCTTCGTCCTGTGCGGAAGCATGGCCCATTTCTTCGGGATGCTGATCATCGCCTGACCGACGAAAAGACCCGCTCTGCAGTTTGCGGAGGGTCGAAATACAGAATTTCAGGCAACTTCACGTCAGTGGTGCATCGGAATGGAGCCCCACGGGCGCTGCCCGGGGCACCTTGTGCTTCGCCCCGCAAGCGGGCGACATCCCTAATCCGATTCATCCACGGCCCATGGCCGTGGTCTTCCCGGCTTAAGGATAAATGGAAACGTGGCCGGCTTGTCCTGACCCTTGTCGGGGCAAGCCGGGATGGTTTCCTTATGGGGAGAGGGTGGAATCCTGATGCTTTGCATCGGGACGGGACACCTTCCACCCTCTCCCGCCTTAATAGGCAGCGCTTGACATATCTGCCTTGTTATCTTGCATTTAGTTACACTTGCGCTGCCTTAGACTATTGATATCTATGGGCCTTTCGTGCTAAAATAACCGGATGATACCGGAATTGAAGATCCTTGTGGACCTTCAGGATAATTTCCTGCAACAGGCGAAAATCACCTCGGAACTGGACAATCCCAAGGCCTTTGAAGCCATCCGGAAGGACTATGATGCCGTGCAGGCGGAGCGCCGGGAGGTGGAGGGGGCCATGGCGGAGGCGTCGAAAGGCCACAAAGACCTCGAAACGGACATCGAGGACAAGCGCGAGGAAATCAAACAGCTTCGCCATCAGATGCAAAGCGTGCGCAACCAAAAGGAATATTCGGCCGCGCTTAATTCCATAGACGCCGTGCAGAAACTGCTCACCCAGCAGGAGGACAAGCTCCTGGCCAAACTGGAGGGCGTGGAGGAGGCGAAAAAAAAGGTGGAAGCCGCCTCGTCCCGGTGGGAATCCGTCGAAAGCAACTATCAGGAGATCAACGCACGATGGCAGGTGGAGAAGGGTGCGCTCGAAGAGCGGCTGGATCTCCTGCGGCACGAGCAAAAATATATGGAAAAGGACCTGGCGCCGGATCTGCTGAAACTGTTTCAAAGGACCCTCAAGCTCCGCCAGGGGGTGGCCGTGGTCGCGGTGGAGGCCAAATCGTGCGGCGGCTGCCACATCATGCTGCGGCCCCAGCAATGGGCCGACGTGGCCAAGGGGGATTCCCTGGTTCGGTGCGACCAGTGCCAGCGCTTCCTCTATGCCAAATGAAACGCAAACCGTCATCTACGCCGACGGCGCCAGCCGCGGCAATCCGGGGAAGGCGGCCTTCGGGATCGTCATCCACCGGGACGGACAAACCCTGAAACTCGGCCGCTACCTCGGCACCGCCACCAACAACGAAGCCGAATACCGCGCCCTTCTGGCGGCGCTGCAATGGGCGGCGGAGCACAAGGTTTCCCGCGTAACCTATTACAGCGATTCCCAGCTTGTGGTGGAGCAGATCAACGGCCGCTACAAGGTCAAACATCCCAACCTCAAACTCCTGTTCCTGGAGGCCCTGGCACTGAAAAAAAGGCTTCCTGAATTCAACGTCTTTCACATCCGGCGGGAAAACAACGAGGACGCCGACGCCCTCGTCAACGAAATCCTCGACGCCGAGAAAAAGAAGGCCGGCAAGGCCCGTGTTGAAGGATAACGCCGACCGCATCCACGAAGCTATCGCCTCCGCATGCCGGCGCTCGGGGCGCGGGGATGCGGTGACGCTTCTGTGCGCCACCAAGGGGGTGACGCCCGAGCGTCTGCATGAAGCGGCGGCGCTGGGCCTTACCCTCTTCGGGGAGAACCGAATCCAGGACGCCCTGCCCAAGATGGCGGCGCTGGAAGGGTTGGGGATCGTGTGGCATTTCATCGGCACACTGCAGAAGAACAAGGCCGCCGTCGCGGTGGAGCGCTTCGCCTGCGTACAGAGCGTGGACTCCATCGGGCTGGCGCGCAAGCTTCAGGGCGCGGCCATGCAGGCGGAAAAGGTGCTGCCGGTTTTTATTGAAATCAACATCGGCGATGAACCCCTGAAGGGCGGGATCAAGGCGGCGGATCTTCCGGCCCTGCTGGAGGAACTGGGGCGCCTTGACAACCTCCGGTTCGAGGGGCTGATGTGCGTCCCACCCTACCATCCCGATACCGAGATCTCCCGCCCTTATTTCCACCAGATGCGTGAAATTTACGACCGCCTCTCGCCGCTCTTCCCGTCGCTTGCGCATCTGTCCATGGGGATGAGCGAAGACTATGCGGTGGCCGTGGAGGAGGGGGCCACGATGGTGCGCGTCGGGCGGGCCCTGTTCGGGGAGAGGGTTATTCAATGGACTGCGGAGGGGGTTGAGGCATGATCGGAAGCGCCTTTCTTCACGCGGCGCTTTCCGTCCTCATCTGGGTGATCGAAGTCTATAAATGGACCATCGTGGCACGGGCCCTCATATCCTGGGTCAGCCCCGATCCCCGCAATCCCATTGTGCGGGCGCTTGTGTCCGTCACCGAGCCGGCCCTCCGCCCCTTCCGGCGCCTCGTCAATCCCTACCGCATGGGAGGCATTGATTTCTCGCCCCTTTTTCCCATTCTCCTCCTTCAATTCCTGGAGATGTTCCTGAAGGAGCTCTATTTTTCGACTTGGAGGTTGCAATGAATATCAAATGGAGTCCGATGGAAATCCAGCAGATGACGTTCCCCGTCGTGAAAAAGGGCTATGATCCCGAGGAGGTGCGCGCGGCGTTGATGGCCCTGGCCGAGCAGGCGGAATTCCTCATGCGGGAGCGGGAGGAGCTGAAGAGCCAGACGGCCACCCTCTCCGATCAGGTGTCCGAATTCCTCAAGCGCGAGACGATCCTGAAGGAGACGCTACTGACCGCCCAGCGCATGTCCAAGGAACTCAAGGAACAGGCGGTGCGGGAGGCGGACCTCATCCTCAAGGAGGCGGACCTGAAGGCGGAGAAACTGTCCCAGCAGGCCCTCCAGCGGCTCAGCCAGATCGAACAGTCCGTCAAGGAACTGCGCCTCATCCGCCGCCGGTACCTCCTGGACCTTGAGCAGACCGTGACGCGTTTCGGCGCGTTTTTGAACGAGGAAAAGGAACGGCAGAAGGAAGCCAACGTCATCCTGACGCCCGTCATGAAAACCGCGGAGCCCCGATGAATTACCTGATTGAGGCCCCCGAGCAGATCGTCTCGGCGCTGGGGACGCAGGCCGTGCGCGGGGAACAGCAGGACCGCCTGAACGTGATCACGGGCCGGTCCCTCCTCGTCGCCGACGGCAAAATCATCGCGGTGGACACCACGGCGTCCCTCCTCAAGCGCTTCGTCAAGGCCCGCTCGGCCAAGCGGATCCCCGGCAAGGGGCGCGTGGTGCTGCCGGGACTGATTGACGCGCATACCCATCTGCCCTATTCCGGAAACCGCCGGCAGGAATTCAACCTGCGCCTCCGGGGCGTGACCTACATGGAGATCGCCAAGCGCGGCGGGGGCATTCTCGCCACGCTGAAGGCGGTGCGCGGGGCGACATCCGCGCAACTCCTGAAGGAGACCCTGGCCCGCGCGCGCACCTGCATGAATTACGGCGTTACCACCGTGGAGGCGAAAAGCGGATACGGCCTCAACCTCGGCGATGAGGTCCGCCAGTTGGAGGTCTTGCGCCAGGCGGCGGCCAGGGCGCCCCTGCGCATCGTCCCCACCCTGCTGGCGGCGCACGAATTCCCCGAGGAGTTCAAGCAGAACAAAGAGGCCTACGTGGACCTCATCTGCTCGCGCATCATCCCCGAGGTGGCCGCCAAGAAGCTGGCGGTGTTTTGCGACGTGTTCTGTGAAAAGGGGGTCTTCACCCCCGCCCAGGCCCTGCGCATCCTGCGCACGGGCCAGCGGTTCGGCCTCAAGTCGCGCCTCCACGCCGACGAGTTCGTGAACAGCGGGGCGGCCCTCGTGGCCGGGCAGGTGCACGCCCTCTCCGCGGACCATTTGAACTTCCCCTCCGAGGAGGGACTTACGGCCATGGCCCGCGCCGGGACGGTGGCCATTCTCCTTCCCGGGGCCTCCATGTTCCTGCTGCATCGCCAGCACCTCAACGCGCCGGACCTCAAGCGCTACGGCATTCCCATGGCCCTGGCCACGGACTGCAACCCGGGCTCGTCCCCCACCACGAACCTGTTGATGATGATGCGGCTGGGGTGCTTCACCTACGGCATGACGGCCGAGGCGGCCCTGAACGCCGTGACCATCAACGCCGCGGCGTCCCTGGGACTCGCCGAGGAAACCGGGACGATTGAAGCGGGGAAGAGCGCCGATCTTTCGGTGTGGGACGTACCCCACTATCTGGATCTTTTTTACCATTACGGGGACAATCCCCTGGCGTTCGTGTTGTGCCGGGGCACCCTTGTCCCCCCAAAACGCTCCCTGCCGGTTTAAATCATCCGTAGGGGCACGGCTTGCCGTGCCCTTTTGCCGGCCTGTTCTCAAGGAGGTTTTATGAGCGGAATTGAAAAAGCGAAACAGATGCGCAATATATTGGAACGGCTGGCCGCCAAAATCCCGGGCTTCAAGGGATTCGTGGAACGCGAAACCCGCCGTGAAGTGGACGCCATGGAGCGACAGGTAATGGCGGTGAGCCTCTCGGACATCCGCACCGCCCTCCTGCGCAAAATCGAAACGGGCGGATTGGCGGGCCTCCAGCTGTTGGGCGAAACGGAAAAAACGCTCGACGGCCTGGCCCAGGAAGTGCGGTACGCCGACTACGGCTACACCGGCTTCTTCGACGTGGCCAAGATCCATGAGGCGCAATTGGACCAGGTGTATCAGTTCGATCTCGAGTTTTGCGCGCAGATCGAGGCCCTGAAAGCCCTCGTGGACGGCAACGCCGCCCCCGATGCGCTACTGGCCAAGGTCCGCGAACTGCAAACCACATTCGGCCGCCGCAAGAATCTGCTCTTGCAGGTGGTCGGGGAGGTGAAGGCATGATCCGCATGGAAGTCATCCAGCACGCACCGACGTCCCCCGACGAGATCGTCTTCCGGTTCCCGCAGGACGGGACCACGGACATCAACATGGGCGCACAGCTCATCGTGCAGGAAAACCAGGAGGCCGTCTTCTTCCGCGACGGCAAGGCCCTGGACACCTTCGGCCCCGGGCGCCACACCCTGGCCACCATGAATCTGCCGCTGATTACGCGCGTGCTGACCATCCCGTGGGAAAAATCGCCCTTCCAGGCCAACGTGGTCTTCGTCAACAAAAAGACCTTCATCAACCGCAAGTGGGGCACCAAGGAGCCGGTGCTGTTCCGGGACAAGGAACTGTCGCTGGTTCGCCTCCGGTCCTTCGGCGCCTACTCCATGCGCGTCAACAACAGCCAGGTCTTTGTCAACGAGATTGTGGGCGGGCAGGGGCTGTACGGCACGGAGGAGCTGGAGGATTTCTACCGCGACGTCATCGCCGCGCGCCTTGCCGACGTCCTCGGCGAGAATCTGAAAACCATCTTCGACCTGCCGCAGTTCTACGACGAGCTGGCCACCCTCATGAAAGCCCGCCTTGCCGCGGATTTCAACAAGCACGGCGTGGAGCTTGTGGATTTCGTCATCTCCGCCGTCACGCCGCCGGACGAGGTCCTGGCCAAGATGGATGAACGCGCCGGCATGGGCGCCGTGGGCGATCTGAACGCTTATATGAAATTCAAGGCCGCCCAGGCCATGCAGGACGCCGCCAAGAACACCAGTGGCGGCGTGGCGGGCGCGGGCGTGGGGATGGGCGCGGGCGTGGGGCTCGGCATGGTGATGCCGCAGATGCTGCGCGAGGCAATGGCAGGCGGCCAGGGCGCGGGCCCCATGGTCCCCTGCCCCAAATGCAACGCCCAGGTACCGGCCGGATCCAAGTTCTGCCCGACCTGCGGCCAAACCATGCCCACCAATATGGGCACCATGGCGTGCCCCTTCTGCGGCAAGCCCGTCTCCGCCAGCGCCAAGTTCTGCCCCGAATGCGGCAAGGCCCTCAACACCTCCTGTCCCACGTGCGGCAAGCCCGTGGCGGCCGGAGCGAAGTTTTGTCCGGAGTGCGGGGGGAAAATAGGGTAAATGGTAAAGGGTAAATGGTACGGAAAGGAAGTTCGGGGACCGGAAAAAGCGTAAATGGTAAATAGTAAAGGGTAAATGGTCCGAAAAGGCAGTTGGAAGTTCGGAGATAAAGAAACAAACGCAACAGCAAAAGTACAACCCGAAGGGGAGGGCTGAGCCCCGATAGCCATCGGGGCGAATCCCTCCCGCCTGAAGTTCGGAGCAGGGAGTTCGGAGATCGGAAAAAGCGTAAATGGTAAATGGTAATGAATTTAATTCTCGGCCGCTTGACTTTTCCCGCCATCGGACCTTAAACTGTTTCCCTTAATAACATGATGATTCAAACCCGTCTTGAGCCGAACCATCCTTTCCCGCGGATCTTTGCATTTGCATCCCTTGCCGCCGACGGAACATCTCCGTGGAGCTCATAGGATGGGGCGAAAGACCCGGAAGCGCCAGCGCATTGCCCGGGAGGCCGACCCCCGGATTCCTCGACATACTGTAAAGCCTTCCGTCACCATAGGGTTCATCATGTCCGCGATCCTCTTGACGGCGGTCACCTTCGCGGTTTATGCCCCCGTCACCGGATACGGGTTCGTGAACCTGGATGATCGGTTCTTCACCATGGGCCGGATCGGGGACGGGCTCACCGCAGCCAATCTCAAATGGGCCTTTTCCGAATTCCATTATGGATTTTACTACCCCCTCACCCTGATCTCCCATATGCTGGACATCCAACTGTTCCACGACCGGGCCGGTGGGCACCACCTGACAAGCCTGCTCATTCATCTGGCGAACACCCTTCTTCTTTTGACGCTCCTGCATCGGGCCACGAAGGCCCCCTGGCGGAGTTTCTTCGTGGCGGCCCTCTTTGCGCTCCATCCCCTGCACGTGGAGTCGGTGGCCTGGGTGGCCGAGCGGAAGGACGTCCTCAGCACCTTTTTTGAACTCCTGGCATTCCACGCCTACCTCCGTTACACCGAAAAGAGGTCCGTCGGACGTTATCTGGCGGTTTTCATGGGCTTCGTCTTCGCCCTTCTCTCCAAATCCATGGTCATCACCTTTCCTTTTCTGCTCATTCTCCTCGATTACTGGCCCCTTGGCCGCCTCGATTTCACCCGCGTCCCGGGGGAACCGGCGCGCGGAACGTGGAGGACCCTGAGAAACCTCGTGCTTGAAAAGGTCCCGCTGTTCGCCCTGATACCGGTGACCGCATGGCTGACCCTTCTTGCCCAAATGAAGGAACATGCCCTCAGCGCCGCCGCCCGCCTGCCCCTGGATCAGCGCCTCGCCAACGCCATCCTTTCCTACGGGAGATATATCCTGAACATGGTCGCCCCCTACGGATTGGTGGCCTACGTTCCCCATCCTCAGGGAAACTACTCCGTGCCGCTCGTGATCCTGGCGGCCCTTTTCCTGGCGGCCTGCACCCTCGCCGTGATGATCCTGGGCCGGCGTTTCCGATATCTTCCCATGGGCTGGTTCTGGTACCTGGGAAGCCTCATCCCCGTCATCGGGCTGGTTCAAACCGGCCTTCACGCCTCCGCGGACCGATTCACCTACGTGCCGCTGACGGGCCTGTTCATCATCCTTTCCTGGGGCGCATGCGACGCCCTGAAAATTTTCCTCCCCGTGAAACGCATCCAGGTCCGGGGGATTGCCGTCGTGCTGATTCTTGCGCTGGCCGTGCCGGCCCGCTTCCAGGTCGCCGCCTGGAGCAGCGACGAAGTCCTGTATGGACGAATTCTGGCCCGCTATCCGCAATGCGCACTGGCCCACAACAACCTCGGCATGGCTCTGGAGAAGGCGGACCGGCTCCCCGAGGCCAGGGAACATTATGAGCAGGCGGCGCGGATTGATCCAGGCTTCCCCGATGCCCGTATCAGCCTGGCCAACATCCTGGCCGGCGAGGGCAAGGTTGATGAGGCCATGGATCAATGCAGGCAGGTGCTGAGGTTTAATCCGGGAAACCCCAAGGCCTTGAACAATCTGGGCGTGATGCTTTCGGGGTCGGATCGGATTCCCGAAGCCTTGGAGTGCTTTCAGAAGGCGGTGGAGAATGATCCCGATTTTGCGGAGGGGCACAACAATCTTGCCCTCCTTCTGGATCGGATGAACCGCCCTTCCGAAGCGCTGGCCCATTTCAGTCAGGCGCTGCGCATCCAACCCGGTTCCTTCAAGGTGTTGGACAATCTGGGGCTGGCGCTCGCGAAGATGCATCGGCTTCCCGAGGCCATCGAGCGTTTTCAGCAGGCCGTGCGGATCAATCCCGATTTCGCCGACGCCCATTGCCATCTGGGACTCGCCCTGGCCCAGGCGCACCGCTTCACGGAGGCGCGGGAGCATCTTCAGCAGGCGTTGCGCATTAATCCCAACGACGAAGAGGCGCGCGCCGGCCTGCAGGATGTCCAGAAAGCCCTCGGCCTTACTCCGTAGCCGCACCCTTTATGGGTGCGCGCCTTGAAATTTCCCCGTGCGACCTTCCCGCGTTCCAGCTTGCCCTCCTTCCCGCACAGCAAAAAGGGGACAGTCCCGTCCGCCACCCCGTCGCCCTCGGTACAGTCCCTCTTTTTGCCTTCCCGCGTTCCCGCATTCCGGCGGTTGTGTATGGTACGATGGGTGCGCATGACGGACGATATTCGTTTCATGCGCCTGGCCTTGAATCAGGCCCGCAAAGCGGCCTCTTTGGGGGAGGTGCCGGTGGGATGCGTCATCGTGCAGGACGGCCGTGTGGCGGGGCGCGGATTCAACCGGCGGGAGACGCGCCGGGATCCGCTGGGCCACGCGGAAATTTACGCCCTTCGGCAGGCGGCGCGCCGAGCGGGCTCGTGGCGCCTGAATGACTGCGACCTCTACGTGACGCTGGAGCCGTGCGCCATGTGCGCCGGGGCCATGGTGCTGGCCCGCGTCCACCGGCTGATCTACGCCGTTGCCGATCCTAAGGCGGGGTATTGCGGCAGTCTGGGCAATTTGGTCCAGGACGCGCGCCTGAACCATCGGATTCCTACGGAAACGGGCATTCTCGCCGACGAGGCGGGGGAATTGATGCGCGCCTTTTTCAAGGCCCTGCGCGCAAAACACAAGCGGAGCAAACAAGGATGATCGGACGACGCAATTTCGCCAGCGATAACAACGCAGGGGTCCATCCGGAGATCCTCGCCGCCATCGAAGCGGCCAACACGGGCCATGCCGTAGCCTACGGCGACGACCCCTGGACGGAGCGGGCGGCGGAGGCGTTCAAACAGCATTTCGGCGCCGACGCGGCCGTGTTTTTCGTCTTCGGGGGCACGGGCGCCAACGTCACAGGCCTCGGCGCCGTGCTCCGCCCGCACCAGGCCGTCCTCTGCACGGATGTGGCGCACATCCACGTCCATGAATGCGGGGCGCCGGGGCGCTTTCTCGGGGCGAAGATCCTGCCTATTCCAACACCAGACGGCAAGCTCACCGTGGACCGCCTCCGGCCGTTTCTGGATTATATGGGCGATCAACACGTGGTTCAGCCGGGTGTTGTTTCGCTGACCCAGGCCACGGAGGTGGGCACGGTGTACACACCGCGCGAGGTGCGCGCGCTGGCCGATTTCGCCCACCAAAACGGCATGAAGGTGCATATGGACGGGGCGCGCATCGCCAATGCCGCCGTCCACCTGGACGCGCCCCTGGCCGCCTTTACGCGCGACACGGGGGTGGACGTCCTCTCCTTCGGCGGAACCAAGAACGGGTTGATGTTCGGCGAGGCCGTCGTGCTTTTCGATCCCGCCCTGGCCCGGGACTATCCCTACATCCGCACGCAGGGGACCCAGCTCCCCTCCAAGATGCGCTTCATCGCCGCGCAGTTCGAGGCCTACCTTGAGGCGGACCTCTGGCGGCGCAACGCGGCCCACGCCAACGCCATGGCCGGGCGCCTCGCCGCGGGGTTGGCGCGTATCCCGCAGGTGCGGATCACGCAGAAGGTGGAGGCCAACGGCGTCTTCGCCGTCATTCCCCGGCATGCCATCCCCCTCATCCGGGACCGCTATTTCTTCCATGTGCCGGATGAGACGGCGGGCCTGGTGCGCTGGATGACGGCCTTCGACACGACGCCGGCCGACGTGGACGACTTCATCCGGATTGTGAAGGAGTCCGTGCAATAACCCGGGGCGGGCCGGCGTTGTACCCTTGGGCGTCCTCCATGGGCGCCTGCAAGGAGAAATGATGAAAACAACCACGGTCTGGAAAACGCTGGAAATCAAATGCGGTGGGGAAAAGCGCAAGGCGCGCCTCCTCACCGAATGGGTGGAGAAAAACGGATCACGGGAACTGAAGGGGATCATCTGCGACAATCCTAAGCTGTCCCAGGAGGAACCCTACGACTGTGCGTGGTCCTGCTGGTCCGCCCTGACCGGCCGGCCCGAACCCCGCGCGGCCCGCAAGCCGGCCCTCGGGAAAAAGACCGTTGCCGTCAAAAAGGCTGTTGCCGTCAAGTCCCGCACCCACCGCACGACCCGATAAATCAACGGCCCTGGCCGCCCGTTTCTTCGGAATCCGAATCTTCACGCCACGCTCCGGCCCGCCGTCGGACACCCGCTTGACAGAGCGCCCGCCGGCGTGTAAAATGAACTGCTTTGTGAAAAATATCACAAATCTTGGGCCGCCGGGGACGCGCTATGCCGCGCCCCGCCGCAACGGACCCCAACCGCAAGGAGGACGATTGTGAAGACCTTTTCCATGAGGATTGATCCCCTCACCGGGGAGGATTATTACGAAGTATACCTTCGGGGCCAGCAGCTTTTGAATGATCCCCTGTTGAACAAGGCCTCCGCCTTCACCGCGGAGGAGCGCCTGGGGCTGGACCTGGCGGGCCTGATCCGCTCTGGCGTCTCACCCCTGGAAGTGCAGGAGGAGCGGGCGCTGGAGATGTACCGCCGCAAGGACGACGAGTTGGAGCGCTACATCTTTCTCAACGAGCTCCTCAACCGCTCCGAGCCCCTCTTCTACCGCCTCCTGGTGGATCATCTTGAAGAGATGGTCCCCATCGTCTACACCCCCACCGTGGGGCAGGCCTGCCTCCAGCTCTCCCACATCACGCGCCGTTACCGGGGCGTCTACATCAGCCCGGAGAACATCGCCGCCATTGATCAGATCTTCCAATCGCTCTCCCTTCCCAGCGTGGACCTCATCGTGGTCACCGACGGGGAGCGCATTCTGGGCCTCGGCGACCAAGGCGTCGGCGGCTTGGGTATCTGCATAGGCAAGCTGGCCTTATACACGGTGTGCGCGGGCGTGCCGCCCTACAAC
>Ga0182019_10001282_pt1 | contig 12814 bp, 13 predicted proteins | sample 812E2MmetaG_FD_120483 | JGI IMG/M metagenome (GOLD analysis project Ga0182019, IMG submission 120483) | Permafrost microbial communities from Stordalen Mire, Sweden - 812E2M metaG | ecosystem: Environmental > Terrestrial > Soil > Wetlands > Permafrost | place: Sweden: Stordalen | collected...
ATCAGGTTATCGGGATTTATGAAAAAGTTATTCGCGAAGCGAATGGTGAATCACAAACCGTGAAACGTGAAGAGTGAAGAGAAAAGACAGTTTTAAGTACATTAGTTTTAAGATTTTCCCCACGGCACTACGTGCCTGGGATAATTCCCAATAGCAACGCCATTGGATAGTTCGACTAAAAAATTTCAATGCACTATGTTTTTGAAATTTAAGTCTCACTACGACTTGCGCTTCGAACATCGTCCCGACTTGTCGGGACTCGTTCTTAGCGAGCCTCATTAAAGTTTTAAGTAGTTAAGTAAAATAGAAGATGATTAGGCGGTTTAGATGTTTGGATGATTGGAAACTTATTCATCCACCTCCGTCACTTCGTGAAACCTCCGCCAGCAGAGGATAACATGTCGAGCACTAAACAAATATTTTATGAATAGCACTTCTTTTCTTAGATTTATTGCCATCGTATTAATTACGAATTCGCATCTTGATAGTTTGTATCCTATTCCTGCACTTGGAACAGGCGGCTCTATTGGCAATGCACTCTTTTTTATGTTATCGGGTTATGGCATTTTTCTCAGTGAAAAAAATCAAATCAGACCTTTTCTCTCCTGGTACAAACGACGAATTGTCAGGATTTATCCCAGTGTTATAATGGCCACAGTTCTTTTGATTATTATTCCACTTAAAGTTTGGACTGAATGGGCTTTCATGGACTATATCAAGATGCTTATTTGGCCCACAGCTTACTGGTTTATTTCCGCGCTCATGGTTTTTTATGTAATTTTCTTTTTTATTTTAAAAATGAAAAATTATAAATATTTTCTAACAGGTATTTTTATCCTTATAATTCCATATTTGTTTTTTTACATAACAATGGTTGACCTTTCCCGCTATTCAATTGAAGGTCCCAGCTATTTCAAATGGCTATTTTATCTTCAAACAATGTTTTTTGGCGGTTACATGGCGGGCAGAGAAAAATTTGTAAAAACTAATTTTATCAAAGACGGCTTGGCGCTTGTTTTGGTTATAGGACTTTATTACGGCATCTTAAACCTGATGAACAAAGGTTGCGGTTGGCAATTTCAAGCAGTGACACATTTACTGATGTTCCCCATATTGTTTTTATTTCTTAGAGTTTCTGAATCAGATTTAATAACGTCACTTATGAATACAAAATATATTGGCGCTGCAATATCTTTATTGGCAGGATTGACTCTGGAAATATATCTACTTCAATATGCCGTTTACAGTCATTCAATAATACAGAGCATCCTATTCCCCCTTAATATCATTACCTTCTGGATAGTTGTAATTATTTTGTCATTCATTCTGAATAGGGTATCCCGTTTTATAACCAAGAAATTAATCAATGCTTAAAGAAAAGAGAAGTAAAAAGACAGTTTTAAGTAATTAAGAGATAAAGACAGATTTAAGATTTAAGGGTTAAGTAGTTAAGGGAAAAGTGAAGATGATTAGACGGTTTAGATGTTTGGATGATTGGAAACTTATTCATCCACCGCCGTCGCTTCGTGACACCTCCGCCCGCGGAGGACAGTAGGCTGAAGTCGGATGAAAGAAGATATTCTTGGATATTATATAAATACTTTTTCTGTTGAAGACTGTGCGGACAGAATCTTTCAATCTCTGCGGGAGGGAAAAAGAACGTGGCTGGCCTGTTTTAATCCCCACTCATACGCGATAGCGCTGAAGGATGAAGTATTTTCCCGTGCCTTAAAATCCGCCGATTGGCTGGTGCCGGATGGTTCAGGCGTGGTGCTGGCTTCGCGCTTTTTGGGCGGCGCGATACAGGAAAGGGTTACCGGTTCGGATGTGTTTGCTGGCTTGCACAAGCGAATGAATGACGCCGGTGGCATGCGGGTATTTTTACTTGGTTCGACTCAGGAAACTTTGGAAATAATCCAAAAGAAAATGGCGCGGGATTATCCAAAGATTAAGATCGTTGGTGTGTATTCACCGCCGTTTAAGGATGTCTATGCTCGCACTGAAATCAATGAGATGATCAAGGCGATTAATTCCACGGCTCCTGATGTTTTATGGGTAGGGCTTTCTGCGCCGAAGCAGGAAAAGTTTATTTTTGAAAATCGTGCGCAACTGAAGGTGAAGTTTGTCGGCGCGGTCGGCGCTGTCTTTGATTTTTATTCGGGTAATGTCAAACGCGATAAAGATTCCTGGCTGGTCAATCACGGATTGGAGTGGCTGCCAAGGCTTATTCAGGAGCCGGGGCGGTTATGGCGGCGGATGTTTGTTTCCGCGCCGGTGTTTGTGGCACACGTAGTGAAACAAAAATTTATGAAAAGACAGATTTAAGATTTAAGTAGTTAAGGGAAACAAAGTGAATGGTGAAGGGCATAACATAGACGGTTTAGATGCTTTAGACGGATTGGACGGATTAATAGGAACAGACGGATTAGATGTGTTATTTTTTCTTTTACAAATATCTCATTATGAGATAGGTTAACTACGTGCATATAATAACACGAAAGCGCTTGATCGAATTTACTAAAAAGCATCCTGATTGTTCTTCGGCGATTGAATCCTGGTACAGGATAGTAAAACGTACTGATTTTAATTCATTTGCTGAACTGCGCCAGGCGTTTCCGGGGGCTGATAGGGTCGATAATTTAACGGTTTTCAATGTTGGTGGAAACAAGGCCCGTTTAATTGCTGCAATACACTACAACACGCGACGGATTTATATTCGACATATTCTAACTCACAAGGAATATGATCGAGGATTTTGGAGGAAATAATGAATACTCAACTTAAAGAAGTTGCCAAAGTTTGGCCGAACATACAGAGTGTATTTTCTGTGCCACACAATGAAAAAGATTATAATAAACTGGTCAAGCTGCTTGATAGTCTTATTGATGAGGTGGGTAACAATGAGTCTCATCGCTTATCTCGATTGATGGAGACGATTGGAAGCCTGATTGAATCCTATGAGTCACAAAATTACCCGGATATTGAGGGGGGTCCGATAAATGCCCTAAAGTCCTTGATGGAAGAACATGGCCTTAAGCAATCAGATCTGCCCGAGATCGGGAGTCAGGGTGTAGTGTCGGAAATTATATCCGGTAAACGTCAGCTCAATGTTCGCCAACTTAAACTTCTCGGAGAGCGTTTTAAAGTTTCTCCTATAGTGTTTGTATGATTAAGTTTTTCCCCACGGCACTACGTGCCTGGGATACCACGGATATCTTCGATATCCTCCGCCTGCTGCGGGATAATTCAACTAACAAATATTACCGCGCTATGCTTGTAATATTTGAGTTTCATTAGTTCCCAATCCCGATAAATCGTGGATTGGATAGTTCGACTAAAAAATTTTAATGCACTATGTTTTTGAAATTTAAGTCTCACTACGACTAACGACTCAAACCTCACTTCATTCATTTTCGTCGAGTCTCATTAAAGGGTGAATGGTGAAAAGTGAAGAAAAACTTAACTTCCACCTCCGTCCCTGTGGGACACCTCCGCCAGCGGAGGATAAAAAAGATTTGACAATTTTCTTAATTATGTAGATTGAAAGTATGAATGGCAAATTACATAGTTATATACCGCGACTTCACGAGGCGGAACGAGATTAATTCCCCATAATTATATGATTATGGGGAATGTTAATCTTTATAATTGACAAATAATGGTCGTTTTGCTATTTTAAAGCTATGATTTTACCAAGAATTTATGACAATCTTATTTCATTCTTGAAACCAAATAAAGTCTTGGTCATTTATGGCTCTCGCCAGACCGGCAAAACTACGCTTCTGAAAAATTTTTTGTCTGAAAACGAAGGAAATTTCAAATATAAGCTCGATTCAGGTGACGATGTTAATACTCAGATTGTTCTTGGCTCATCTGATTTCAAAAAAATAATTGACTACGCCAAAGGTTACGATCTGATAGCCATTGATGAAGCTCAAAGAATTAAAAATATCGGCATGGGTTTGAAGATTCTGATTGACCAGCTGCCGAATATAAAAATTATAGTTACGGGTTCATCTTCTTTCGAATTAGCCGGACAAATTGGCGAACCGCTGACTGGAAGAAAAATAACTCTGACGCTTTTTCCGCTTTCACAAATCGAATTGGGAAAGCTCTATAATGATCATGATTTAAGAATCCGTCTGGATGATTATTTGATTTTTGGCGGTTATCCTGAGGTCTTAACGGCGGATAACATCGCTGACAAAAAAAGAATTCTGGAAGAACTGGTCGGTTCTTATCTTCTGAAAGACATTTTGGAATTAGAAAAAGTAAAAAGTTCCAAACTTTTATTAGATCTTTTACGTCTGTTGGCTTTTCAGGTAGGCAGCGAAGTATCGCTTTCAGAATTGGGCAAGCAACTGGGAATTGATAGTAAAACTGTGGCCCGTTATCTGGATTTGTTTGAAAAATCATTTATCCTTATCAATCTGCGTGGATTCAGCCGCAATCACCGTAAAGAAATCACTTCTAAAAGCAAATATTATTTTCTTGATAACGGCATACGCAACGCTATCATTGCCAATTTTAATCCTTTGGAAATTCGCGATGACATTGGAAAGCTCTGGGAAAATTTTCTGGTTGTAGAGAGGTTGAAAAACCTGGGATATAATCAGGTGTACTCTAATAATTATTTTTGGCGTACATGGGAACAAAAAGAGATGGATTGGGTTGAGGAAAGAGATGGCAAGTTGTTCGGTTATGAATTCAAATGGAAAAGTAAACCACGGAAATCGTGCACTGCATGGAAAGTGAATTATCCCGACGCCTCTCTGGAAATTATTAATAATAAAAATTATCTTGCGTTTGTGAAGTAAGTTTTAAGGAAAAGTTTGGTTGAAGTATGACGATAATTAATTCTTTGATTCTTTTGTTTTTGTTCGCTTTTTGTTTTTCTCTTGTTCTCACTCCTCTGGTCGGGGCGCTGGGAATCAGGCTTGGCGCTATGGATATACCGATGGAACGCAAGGTCCATATAAAGCCGATACCGCGGGTTGGCGGGATAGCCTTGTTTCTTGTCTCTTTTATCACGATATTACTTTCGGTTATATTTATCCCATCCGTATCGGAATTTTATAAATTCCATTCAGGTAACGTTTTAGGCTATTGCGGCCTGATTGTTGTCTTCGGTTGTGGTTTGTGGGATGATTTCCGCCGCCTCAGCCCCGGAATAAAGTTGCTCTTCCAGATTCTTGGAGCAACGCTCGCGTTTGCCGGTGGAGCTGCCATCGGCGGATTCTTTATTGCCGGCTACGGCATTCAGTTCGGTTTTATCAGTAGTTACGCGCTCACGGTTTTATGGTTCCTTCTGTTCATTAACGCGGTGAATCTGATTGACGGATTGGATGGTCTGGCCAGCGGCGTGGTGTTATTCACCTGTATTTTGATGGTCTTTTTATCATACATGAACGGCGATTATGTTTCCGCGTTTTACTTTTGTATAGGAAGCGGCGCTATTCTGGGATTTCTGAGATATAATTTCAATCCGGCGAGTATCTTTCTGGGCGACGGCGGGAGTTATTTTCTGGGCTATGCTGTGGCCATTCTGGCCATCCGGAGTTCTATGAAAAGCCAGGTGGGCGTCCTGATGCTTATTCCTCTGCTGGCGCTCGGTGTGCCTATCTTTGATACAATCTTTTCGCCGATCAGGCGCTGGATCATCGGGCGGAATATGTTCTATCCTGATAAGGGGCATATTCATCATCATCTTCTGAAAATTGGTTTTTCGTCTCGCGGCGCTGTTTTGCTTATCTACGGCATTACGATGGTGCTGTGTTTCGCTGCCATTCTTCTAATTACATTGCGCGGTAAAGGCCTTGAAGGCATATTTCTTGGCGTGCTTTTGTTTGGTATGCTTTTTCTGGTAAGCAAACTTGGTTATGTGGAATATCTGGCCTTTGATAAATTCTATGGCTGGTTTCAGGATATAACCGATGTGGCGGGTATCAGCCAGAATCGACGAAGTTTTCTTTCTTTGCAGATAGCGGCAGGTAAATCGCAAAACATGGATGAGCTGTGGGAGAACCTCCTTGAAGCGCTGGATGTGCTTAAATTTAATGAGGCCCAATTGCATTTACCAAACGAGCCGGTACGTGAATGGAAAATGGCAGATGACAATCATCTTTTAGAATCTAAAAGCACCGGCGCAGACAATAAAGAAGTTAATGCTGCAGATAGTTTATTTAGAGTTGAAATTCCGCTGAGAGACAACGGGGACGAAGATTTTCTGGGCAAGTTGATTCTGGTTAAAGATTTGAGCCGGAGTCATCTTCAACCATATACGATACGCCGTGTAGAACATCTGCGACGCACTTTGATTCCGATTTTGAAAAGACTGAATAAAAAGATTTAAGATTTAAGTAATTTCCCACGGCACTATGTGCCTGGGATAGTTCGGCTTACGTTTCGATCTGCGCTTCACTTGATCTCAACTGGTCTCACTAAAGATTTGAGTGCAAATCGTGAAACGTAAAATGTGAAGAGTGAAAAGAAAAAACAGAGCCAAATACATTTAAAAACAAAAACACTCCGCTGTCATTCCCGTGAAGGCGGGCCATGGTGCCCATTAGGGTAAATCCGGGAAAATCATAAATAAATTGTGTGAAGGAAATAAAATCCGATATGAATAAAAAACATTTGATGCGCTTAACGATTATTATCTTCGCGATTCTTTTTACACATATTCCATTTTTTTCGGCACAAGCGGCCTCATCAACAAACGTTCCACTGGATGATGAAATATACCGCGACATGGAATTCTGGGCGGCGGAGGGTCTTATTCAAAGCCAACTTTCTTCAATCAAACCTTTCGCCAGAAGTGAAGTTGGCAAACAGATTGTCAGGGCGCTGGATAAATGCGCTGCCATGGAAACGCCAACCGCGACATGCAAAAATATTCAAGCACATTACGCAAAACTTTTTAAAACGGAAATCGCCGAGGCGCGCTCTGACGAAAATGCCAGCGAAACTTTTTTAAAACCGGTGGATAGCGCTTCCGTTTCCTATCGGTATCTCAGCGGCCCGTTTTCCATTTATAACAATGAAGGAATTCATTACAATGACGGCCAAAACGCAATGATTCAGCTCCAATCAAGCGCAAGGCTCTGGAATGTGTTTTCCTTCTATGTTCAACCCCTGTTTTTATACAATCAGCACTCAATAATTGACGAGGAAGGCAGCAACACGGAAGTGCGCCTGCATAAAGGCTACGCGAAACTGAATCTCTTCAATCTGGAATTGGAGGTGGGCAGAGATGCTATGTGGTGGGGACCCGGTTATCACGGCGCACTGCTCATGTCGAACAACGCCCATCCTTTTGATATGATCAAATTATCCAATCCCGAACCTGTGCTTCTGCCATGGATTTTTTCCTACATCGGGCCTGTTCAGTTCAACCTGTTTTTTTCTCAGCTCAACGATGAGCGCAAAGGTAGTGAACTGAGCAATCCGTTCCTCTATGGCCTGCGGCTGGGCATTAAACCTCATCCTTATCTGGAACTGGGCGCTTCACAGCTGGTCGAGTTTGGCGGCCCGGGAAGACGTGACTTGAGTTTTAACGATATCATCACAACACTCTACAGCAACACCAACCGGGACGGGCAGGCAACAGACAGCAATGGTGAATTTGCCGTTGATTTTGCCCTGACCATACCGAACACGGGGAAATACATTTTTCTGGCTGACGGCATCAAGGCTTACTGCGAAGTTGGCGCGGAAGACACCGGTAATCCACCGGATAGACGGGCCTACGTGGCCGGACTGGCACTGTTCAAACCGATCAGCCTGCAAAGAGCTGTTTTGCGGGCGGAGTATGCGATCATGTCGCCCTACAGCGTACCGTTGGCCTGGTATAATCATGGCTCATATCCCATGCGCTATGAGGGGAGCGTCTTCGGCCATCATGCAGGCAGTGACGCGGAAGATATCTTTGTGGAATTCTCCCAAAGCTTTGAAAAAATATTTTATAAGTTGAGCTTTGACCGGGAAAGAAGCGGTATTCAAACACAAATCTATCCGCAGTTTAAAAATCAGTATCTAGGTGAACTGGGCTACCGCTTCAACGATAACATAAACATGACTCTGCATTATACTTACGAGGAAATCAACAATCTCGGAAATGTTCAGAATGAGCGCCAGACAAACCAATTGCTGGGAGTGGATGCAACTATTAAGTTTTAAAAAATAGTTTTACGTTTTACGTGAAGACACCCTCTGTCATTCCCCGGCGTGAAGACCAGGGAATCCAGAGAGCGACGGAAAAAAAGGTTTACGTTTTAGGCATTTAGTGCTATTTTAAAAACGAAGTTCAAAACCAAACACGAAAAATGCAACAAAAAGGAGAAAGGACTATGAAAAAAGTTGGCATTTTAATAATCTTTTTTGTGCTGATGTCTGCATTCACTGACGCACTGGCGGAAGTTAAAGCCGGCTCTGTTTCATTGACTCCCATTGCGGGAGTTCGTTACTTTGAAAGAGATCAAGACTTAAGGCCTTCAGCCGTTTTTGGTTTGCGTGCCGGTTATAATTTCACGGAAAATCTGGGACTGGAAGGATTTTTTACCTACACCAAAACGGAAATTGAAAGTGATGCAGATTGGAGGCCCTGGCAGGAAATATTAGGTTATGGCATTGAAGGCCTTTATCATTTTATGCCGGATGGCCGTTTTGTTCCGTTTATCGCCATAGGCATCGGCGGAACGTATTACGGTAAAGGCGAACATTATTCGGTTGATCCTTCTTATGGTGAGCGCTTTGAATCAAATAAATTTACTGTTGATTACGGCGCAGGCGCGAAATATTTTCTGACGGATAATATAGCTCTTCGGGCTGATGTTCGCCATGTCATTCCACTGAATGGCAAATGGAATAATCCTGATTACTTTCACAATGATTTCCTCGCTACTTTGGGAATTAATCTTTCTTTTGGCGGAGTGAAAAAGGGGGTTGCTGAAGTCAAGTCTGAAGAACAACCTATTCCGGTTAAAGAGATAGCGGATTCCGATCATGACGGCGTGCCCGATTATCTTGATAAGTGCCCCGGCACTCTGGCCGGTGTCGCGGTGGATAAAGACGGCTGTCCGATTGATAAGACAACGGACTCAGACAGAGATGGCGTGCCCGATTATCTGGACAAGTGTCCCGGCACTCCTCCCGCTGTGGTCGTGGATAAAGACGGTTGTCCGCCGGATTCCGACCACGATGGTGTACCCGATTATCTGGACAAGTGTCCAGGTACGCCCCCCGGTGTAGCCGTAGATAAAGACGGTTGTCCTCTTGATAAAAGCGTCGTTCCCATTGCTTCCGTCAAGGTTGTAGTTCCCTCTGATTCCGATCATGACGGCGTGCCCGACGATCTCGATAAATGCCCCAATACGCCTGCCGGCGCGATTGTAGATAAGGATGGCTGTGTACAAGAAAAAATTTCCCTGTTGCTTAAAGTGTACTTTGATCCGGGCAAATCTATCATTAATAAAAAATATTACGCCGAACTTAAAATGGTGGCTAAGTTTATGAAAGAGCATCCTAAAGCAGATGCTACTATTGCAGGTCATACAGACACTGTTGAGAAATCGCATAAGCCAAAGAGCAGCATGCTGCTTTCTAAGGCTCGCGCCAACAGCGTCAAGAAATATCTGGTAGAAAAATTCCGCATTAAAGGTTCTCGAATTACTGCCGTTGGTTACGGACCTGATAGACCAATAGCGAGCAATGCCACCAAGGCAGGGCGGCAGAAAAATCGTAGAATTGTGGCTCTTTTTGAAGAGATAAAAGTTAAATAATTTAAAAATAGTTTTAAGTAATTAAGTTTTAAGGGTTAAGAAACAACCCGTTAGATTGCGGGTGTTGCGCAAAAGTAACAATAATAATATAAAACTTTCGATAATTAAAAGAATGAAAACCCCGTGGCCTATGCAAAGTCACGGGGTTTTTTGTTTTAAAAAATAATTTATGTGGGTTCAATCTTGCAGATTGAATCCAGAAGTTTACATCGAAATCAAATAAACGGTTCAATCAGAATGAATGAACCAGCATAAAATCTTCGCCGGGAATGGCTGAGGAAAGGCTTCATTATTCACTATCCACCCCGCGTCACTTTACGACTTGTGTCATTGCCCAACTCGATTGGGCAATCCAGTTTTATTTTTCCTGGATACCGGCCTGCGCCGGTATGACAAAGAGGTACTTAAATCTTAATATTCCTGGATTCCCCGGGCAAGCCGGGGAATGACAGTAGGGCTGGATTCCCGATCAGGTCGGGAATGACAAGCGGTGGTTTTTAACTTAGAACCGTTTTTTCCTAACGTCGAACCTAGAACTTTTTTTACTTAAGCGCTTGCCTTCTCTTCGAGCGGCTTGCGCTTCCTTCTTTGGTTGAAGGCCACAATAAGGGACTCGATGACCGCTCCGATCGATATTTTTTCCGTATTTATGATGATATCATAATCTTTGGGATCAGTAAGGTCGGCATTAAAATATTTTCTCACGAACGCTTTACGGTTATTTTCCGTTTTAATCACATACTGTTCCGCTTCAGCTTTGGTATATCCTCTGTCGTCCATAAAATATTTAATGCGCAAGTCCATGGGCGCGATTATTCTAACCCGGAAAGTTCTGTCCTTCGGCAAAACATAATGAGCTCCCCTGCCCACCATAATTACATTGCCGAAGATCCCGATAGTGCCTATCACTCTGGTCAGATGATTCAGGTATTATCCCGGCCAGGTACGATTTTCACCGAACAATGATAAAAGCAGCGTTTCCCGAAACGTCACTTCTCTTTCGTCAAGCGATTCAATGACTCTTCTGCTCATCTTGGCGCTGTCCGCAACGTGTTGGATAATCTGACCTCCAATGAGGTCCAGACCCAACGCTTTAGAAAGCCTGCGGGCAATATCGCTTCCGCCGCTTCCCGGTTCTCTCGAAATAGTGATTATCGGCCCACCTTTAAAATTCTCTATTTTGACTCCCTGTTTCAAAACCTTATCCAGCAGTTTACGCCACTTATCCAACTGCCCCTGGACCATCCGATCCATGATCGTTTTTTCATCTTCCGCTTCATCCGAGGCCGTAGGTTTAAAAGACAAGTCCCTTGTATAATCAGGACAATGGCTTCCTATAAATCCGTCGGTTCTTACTTTAAACTTTTTTTGACATTCCCTGCGCCACGCGCAAATACCGCAAATGTGCATTTCTACTGCCATGATTATCACCTTCTTTCTTGTTGACTATCGCTGTTCATTTATTAACTCAACGCCTCAAAGCCGGCAACAATATCCAGCAGTTCTTCGGTTATAGTCATCTGACGCGTGCGGTGGAATTGCACGTGCAGATCCTGCATTTGCTCTTCAATATTTTTTTCCGCGTTCTGCATGGAAGCCAAACGGCTGGCGTTTTCACTGGCCAGCGATTCTGCAAAAGCGCGGTAAAGAGAAACGAAGAGATATTCTCTGATCAGCGATGAAAAAAGCCTATGGCAGTCCATCCGGAAAATAGGCAGTGATTTGGAATTCCATTTTTTGCGGGCAAGATCCCTGAGCCAATCCCGATTTACAGGCAACAGTTGAACTTTGTAAGGATGATAGTTGGCGCCGCTGATATAATCGTTGTAGAACAGCATAAAATGATCAACGTTCTGACGAAAATGCCACTCTTCAATAATCATGATGATTTCCTGAACCAGCGGCGTTATTCCTGCTGTGGAGCTTGGTGTGGCCATCAACTCATCTACCGGCTGTCCGGCGTCTTCCACATAATCCGCGACGCGAGCGCCCACCGCCAGCACCTTTCGATTTTCCTTTTTCACGCCGGTTTCTTTGAAATGATCCAGCGTGAAGACGGAAATCTGTTCATTGAGCTGTCCGCACAGCCCCTGATCGGAACCAAAAACGATTACTCCCAAACGCTTCACAGCCCTGCTTTTACTTTGCGACATTGCTCCCAGGCGTTCCTTGAGTACAATTTGCAGTCCCATTTCTACGGTCCGGTTGTAATCGTCCAGAGACTCTACGGCCTTTTGATATTGCCGGATACTTACGGCAGCCAGAGCCTTCATCGTCTTGACCACCGACAAGAGATCGCCCGCGCTTTTAATTCTTCTTTTCAGGGACTCAGTTGTTTGCATTGGTTTCCTCGACTTCTTCAAACGGCGCAATGGCCGGTTTGATTTTCTCCATAACGTTATCGCGATCGCTTATTTCCAGTTTCTTCCCGGCCTCGATGCGTTCGCACAATTCCGGCAATTCCTGATTGACCGCTTCGAGCAGGACACGTTCCACTTCACGGATTTTTTGCGTCGGCACTTTATCCAGCGCGCCGCCGGTCACGGAAAGCAGACTGGCTATCTGCTCAGAAGCCCGCAAAGGCTTGTACTGCCCCTGTTTGAGAATTTCACGCACGCGCCAACCGCGCTCCAGAATCTTGCGGGTGCTTTCATCAAGCCTGGTCCCGAAACGGGAGAAGGATTCCAGTTCTTCAAATTGCGAGTAGGACAAGCGCAGATCGCCGGCCACGGAACGATACGCGGGCAATTGCGTTTTGCCGCCCACGCGCGATACGGATTTGCCGACATCCACCGCCGGTAATATGCCTTTGCTGAAAAGAACCGGCGAAAGATAAATCTGCCCGTCCGTAATGGAAATCAAATTGGTGGGAATGTAAGACGACATGTCCTGCGCTTCCGTTTCGGTAATGGGCAGTGAGGTCAACGATCCGCCGCCCAATTCCGGCCGCATATGCGTGGAGCGCTCCAACAGTCGGGAGTGGATATAAAATATATCACCGGGGAAGGCTTCACGTCCCGGCGGCCGCCGCAAGA
>Ga0182019_10001283_pt1 | contig 12810 bp, 11 predicted proteins | sample 812E2MmetaG_FD_120483 | JGI IMG/M metagenome (GOLD analysis project Ga0182019, IMG submission 120483) | Permafrost microbial communities from Stordalen Mire, Sweden - 812E2M metaG | ecosystem: Environmental > Terrestrial > Soil > Wetlands > Permafrost | place: Sweden: Stordalen | collected...
CCCCCCAACCCCTGGGAAGAGGGCCCCCGTCTCGGGCACAAAAAAAAGGGTGGGGGCGAGGCGGGGCCCCGGGACCTCCCCCCCCCCCCCCCGAAAGAATCAGTGCACGAGAACTATTCTTCTTGACTCCATGTAATCTTCCACCTACAGCATGTAGAAGCACGTCCCTGAGGCAAGCCGGCTTCCGTCGACCTGCGTTTCATGATACCCGGCGTCCTGTCCTGTGAACACCCCGGCGATCTCCTTCCTGTCTGTGAATCCTTCCACGCAAATGACTTGCCGGGCGTCCCGGAACGAAACATTCTCCATCCCGAACGTACAACTAAAGGGGGAAACTCTGTGTATTTCCACAACTCTGGGAGAACATCATGAGAAAGCGTCGCATCGCGCCGGCTGCCGGACTCCTCTTCATCTGCGCCAGTCTGATGTACTCCTCTCCGCACGGAGAGAAAGCTCTCTGGATCGAAGTGAAAGAAAAGGGGGAGCATAAAACGACAATCGCCGTTACCGAGGCCATTGCCCGCCAGATTCTCGAGTCCGATGAGAATGATGCCCCCTTTGCAAAGAACGGGAAGAGCGAGTTTATCACGAAGGAAATGCTGAGGTCTGTGCTCGACGGGAGGGAGGAGTCTGTCGTGGCGAAGGATGAAGACGGTTCCGAGGCGAAGCTCTTCATGGCTGACCTGAGTGTGCCGGAACGCAGAGAGGGAACCGCGAAGCTTGTTCTCGAGACATTCAAGTCGGGATCCCGGACGTTTCGCCTGGCCCTCCCCGAGATTGAAATGGAGGCGACGGATGCAGAAAACGGCGGGACCGGAATCATTGACATGAGGCTGGGCTGGAAGGGGCTTCTCCCGTTCCTTGCGAAGGAGGGGGGAGCAATTTACATTAATACCGCCAAGGACGACACCGAAGTCTGGCTGTACGTTGATTGAATTGAGGACCGGGTCAGGTCCGGAGGACACAATGGGGACGAGCGGAAACGAGAATCGGGACAGGCTGCCGGAAATGAAATTCCGCGACCGGGTTTTCCGCGAATACGGGGACCTCAAAGAATCCATGTTGACCGACGACCAGCGCGCGCGTGTCCAGGGGCTCTGGGCTCCCGTCCGCTGGATCGTCAGCGGGTGGTGGCTGTTCCGGGGGATGTTGATCAATCTTACGCCGACAAGGCGGGCGCTCCTCCTCGCCGGCCTTCTCCTCGCGCTTGTGCGCATAAGCATCCACAGCGCAAAGGCAAACACCGACGAGAGTTTCGTGACGGTCGGGCTTATCCTGATCCTCTTCGTCCTGATGCTCGAGCTGAAGGATAAGTTGCTGGCGAAGTACGAACTTCAGGACGGCCACGCTGTGCAGCGCGCTCTGATGCCCGACCGGAGCCCGGAATTTCCGGGGTGGCGGCTCTGGTTGTTCACCCGGCCGGCAAACAACGTCGGCGGGGATCTCGTGGATTTCGCCGGTCTGGAAGAAGGGAAGGCGGCTCTGACGCTCGGGGATGTCGCCGGAAAAGGACTGAAGGCGGCTCTTCTTACCGCCAAGCTTCAGGCGACGCTCCGGGCATTCATTCCCGAGAGCGGTTCGCTTGTCGAACTCTTTGGAAGAGTGAACACCGTTTTCCGGCGCGACGCCCTCCCACAGGTGTTTGCTTCCGTTGTCTCGGCCGTCATCGAGCCGTCGAGCGGGACGATACGGATTGTAAACGCGGGTCATCCTCCCCCTCTTGTAGTCCGGCAGTCCGGAGTTGAGGAGATAGACAGGGGGGGGCCTGCGCTGGGGCTCATCGACGCGGCGGAATTCAAAGAACAGGTGGTGGACCTTCTGTCCGGCGAGATCCTTCTCATTTATTCAGACGGACTTATCGAAACCCGGAATGCGGAGGGTGCGTTCTTCGGGGAGGAGCGGCTGAGGTCGCTCCTGACGGGTTCGTGCGCCTCGGGGGCGGCCGACCTTGGAGAGCGGCTTGTGGAAGCATGCGACCGGTTCCAGGGCTATGCGCCTGCACACGATGATCTGTCGCTTGTTGTTATGCAGCGGGCCTGACCCCTCCTTTCGGGTACCCCGTTTTCCAGGGAAGTCGCCCGGTCGTCAGTCCCATCTGACCGGTGTCCACGTCATCTTATTCGAGCTTTTTCCCCTCGAAATCCCCGTCCTGGTATCCCAGCAGCCCTGTAACCTTACCCGTGCTGTCTTTGACGAAGCTGATCCACACGCCATATTTCGGTATCGAGAAATTTGTCTCTGTTTCCGGGATCAACGGATCGCCGTCGGGCCCCTGCAGTATCGCCTTCAACTTGCCGCAATCCCTTACAATATTGACAACCGGACCCTGCGTGATCTGGTACCGGCCCGCATAGGAATCCAGCACCCCCGTCTTCAGGATCATCGTTTCGTCCGGGCGGTGGCGGAGACGGCCTCTTGCCCGTACCGCCGAGTCGCCGCGCACTACGAGCGTATCGTTGAACCGCCAGTTGCAGTCAAACATCCCCGACACGATTCTGGTCTGCAGCGCTGACGCATGTTCCTTGTATGCGCCGATGATCCCGTCGGCAATGACAAAATCCCAGTCGTTAAGCCGCTGGGGGTTGAGTTCATTGAAGTACATCCCGTCGGCTGACGTCCCGGCGGCAACCCAGACGTACTTCTCCGCGTTGAGCGGATTGGGGTAGATCAACTGAAGTGCCGCGTCTCTGGCCGGGAAGGCCTTACCGTCGATGACGATACGATCTGTCGAAATCCGGAACGGGAGCCTGGCGGCGAGTGATGCCGTCACCCGGTTGTCGTCGACGCCCCCGACAAGGAGGAGCGAGTACTTCGACATCTCGGCCTCCCCGATGGATGTGTCCGCGAACACGCGGGGCGGCTGATTCTGCCATGTGCGCCACCCCTCGATGAACGCGTCGGCCTTTTCACGGCAGAGCTTGGCCATCCCGGGGTCCCGGGAAATCGTCCCTACGACGACGGCGAAGGGAGTGATGGTGAAATCCGCGATGGAGCCGGGGATGACTCCGTTCTTGTGCACGATCGCGGGCTTGTATCCTGTTGCGGCGAGATGAAGCTTCCCGTCCTGAAAGCTCATCTTCCGGGCGGCTCCGTTCCAGACCACATTCACGGGCTTCTCCTGATCCATAAGCGCCGGAGAAGGAGTCAGGTCGATGTCGAGGACGTTCCTCGAGTCGAGTCTGATCACGTCGCGATCCACGATCTCCGCGTCGACGGCCATGAAATCCAGGGGATTGGCGGTCTGATGCACGTGGACCCAGTATGCGGACGCATTGCGCAGCTCGGCCGACCGGATGCGAACGCGGCGCGGATCGGAATCGCGGCGGTGCTGCAGGAACCATGCGATGTTCAGGTTGCCGTTCTGGCTCTCCAGAGCTTCGTGAACGCGTCCGGGATACTCGTGATACCGCACGTCGTAGCCCCAGCGCTGGAGCAGCCGGACCCCCCACCGCGAATAGTCGACATTGACGGATTGATCCGCATCGCCGTGGTGCACGAATATCGGGAGATTGAGCAGCCCGTCGGCCATCGCCCATGAGCTCTGTTTCTCCTGAAAGAACCGGTCAACAGGGCCGAGTCGCGCGAGATCCTCCTCCGACATGAAGGCATGGTAGTCGGTCCCTCCGAACACCGGCGCGATTGCCGCGAACAGGTCGGGATGCCGGGTCGCGACATTCCACGTCCCCCACCCCCCCATGGAATCACCCGTGAGATAAATCCGGTCCTCATCCACGTTGAAGAGCCGCTTCACTTCGGCAATGACCGTCATGATATCCTTGTCCCCCATGCCGAGGTATTGGGTGTTTCCGCGGCCGTGCGGTTCCAGGTAGATCACCTCCTGGTGGTTCTGGAACTCCGCGTCAATGTGCGAATGACGCTCGTCGGCGGCCCACCAGCGGACATAGACCGGATTGGCCGGATTGTATCCGTGCATCTGTATCACGACGGGCCACTTCTTTGACGGATCATAGTCCGCCGGCAGGTACACGCGGCAGAATTGAGGAGAGCCGTCCACTTCGTCGATGTACGCCAGACGGACGAACCCGTCGGGACGGATGCGGCCGACAAGCCCTTTCCGTTCCAGCATCATCTCCCGATATTCCATGAGGGGGGAATGGACCTTCCGCCACGGGTTCCCCTTGACATCGCTGAGCTTGCTCCCGAGCCGGTCTTCGACCATCGTAGCGAGCATTTTCAGTGTGATCCCCTCGGGCTTCGATGCGTCGGCCCGGGCGGCTTCGGCCGCCAGCTCATTCGCCAGGGGAAGGAATTCCCCTTTGTACCAGGGAATATGCGCTGTGTAGAGAAGCCCCGTGAATGTGTGTGTGCTGCAGCGTACTTCATAAGGGCCCTGAGCCCAATTCCGGGCATCAACATCTACAAGCGCTCCCCGGCCGGCCTTTGTATTGAAAACCACCCTGCCGCCGGGGAGTATGACCTCGACGTTTACCGCGTCAATGGCGCTCCGTTCTGCTCCAATGTCCGTCTTGAGCGTAAACCCGTCGGGGGAGAGCTTGATAATGGATGGACCGATTTCGGCCTTCGGGGAAAGGACGGTGCCCGTCTCGAGGACCCTCGCGCAGAATGCCCCCTGCGCGGCAATCTTGACAAGCAATGTGTTCTCCCCGCCCGTCATATCCACATCGACATGATCTTGGTCGGGAGTGCTCGAACGGAGGCCGTCACGCGAGAGGACCAGCTTGCCGTTGAGCCAGACCCGTATGCCACCTTCGCTCCCCATCGAGAGGACCGCCTTGCCGGGCCCCGGACGCGAGAGCGTGGTAAACGCGTAATCGACATCCTTCTCCGCCGAGCCGGTCGCGTCATCGATTGTCACGTCATCTCCCCACGATTTCTGGGAATGCCATTTCACAATCGTGCCGGCGCCGTTCTTGACTTCCTGTCCATCTGTGGGCCGAAACCGAGCTTCTCCCCCCTGTCCCGTGAGGCAGTCGGTCTCCAATCCGCCCGGGAAAGGCCCCGCAACGAGCCAGAGCCGCAGAAAATGATCATCCCCCCGTTTCCACGGCATTCGCATCTCGTCTTTAAGTTTGGGGGGGGCGGGAGGCGTCTGAGCCACGGCGAACCAGACATTGAACAGGGCAATTGCGACAACCGTCGCATAACGGATGGGATTCATATTCGTTTCCTTATGTGCGTTCCCGCCTTGAACGTGGAACGTGAGAGAGGGTGGGGCCGGAGGGAGATGTTGACTGGTCTTCCGCGTCGACCCGGGTTGGGTGCATCCATCTGGTGTTTATAATAATGAATTCCGTTTGCAATCGATACTGTCCGATGTTGTCCAATTTCTAAAGAACTAACTACTCTTTCATCCCCGTGGGTGATGGGAATCAAACTCCCCGTGCTGTAACATAAACACATGAACAAGTTCGTGCTCCCATGAACCTGTCTGGGGGCTATTGATGGAACCCTTCAAGAACCGCACCTCGAATCCCACGGACCCCGCTTCCCTGTTCCGGTGAGGGACCATCTCCGTGGCGCGTTCCGGGAAGAGATCTCACGCAGGTTTTTCCCAACAACACAATAAGGAGGTTTCAATGAGACAGTTCAACATAGCCACGGCGGCAGGGAGTTTTCTTCTTGCTGTCGCAATTGCAGGCTGTGCAAGCGGCCCGCCGGTAAACAAAGAGGCGTCGACATCGGCGATTCGCGCCGCTGAAGAGGTCGGTGCTTCGAAGGTTCCAAGCGCTTCCTTCTATCTGCAGCTCGCAAAGGAGGAGTCGGAAAACGGCAAGGCGCTGGCCGCCAGCGGTGACAAGGAAAAAGCTGAATCAATGCTGATGCGAGCCCAGGCGGACGCAGAACTCGCCGTCGCGCTCTCCCGAGGGGAAGCCGACAAGACAGAAGCGGCACAGTCGATGGAGCGGGTACGCCAGCTTCGGGAAGACAACAAATTACCCCAGGAAAGGAAGTAACATATGAAACCCGTCACATTTCTCTTCAGCATCGCATTCGCAGGTTTGATCGCCGGCTGCGCGGCAAGCGTCCCCCCCCCGGAGCTCATCAATGCCCGTCAGGCGTACGAGCGCGCGAGCGCGGATCCGGTGGCGCGATTGGTCCCGGCAGAGGTGCACAAGGCGCGGGAGGCACTTCTCATAGCGGAGAAGTCTTTCCAGGACGATCCCAATTCGTTCCGTACGCGCGATCTCGCTTATGTCGCTGATCGCAAGGCCAAGCTCGCAGAAGCGCTTGCCGCGACTGCAAGCGAGAATGCAACAACGGCAAAGGCGAACAAGGACTACCAGGCAACGCAGACCGAGATCGTGAAAAACGCGAAGGATAGCCTTGCAACGTCGGAACGGAACAATGCACTGAAAGGCGAACAGCTCGCCGCAGAGCAAAAGGGACGTCTCGACGCTGAGCAGAAGGCGGCGAATGCCCAGGCGGATCTTGTCAGACTCGCAGCGGTAAAGGAAGAGGCTCGCGGTCTCGTCATCACTCTCTCGGGGAGCGTCCTCTTTGCATCCGACAAATCCGAGCTCTTGCCGGCGGCCCAGGACCGGCTGAACCAGGTCGCCGTTGCGCTTCTGGCGACGAAGGACCGTAAGCTTACCGTTGAGGGACATACGGACTCGCGCGGGTCAGCCAGCTACAATCAGGTGCTGTCGCAGGCGCGTGCAGACGCAGTGCGCGCGTATCTTATCTCCCGCGATTATCCTGCAGATCTGATTCAGGCGAAGGGGATTGGAAAAGATAGACCGGTTGCAGACAATACAAGTGCTGAAGGCCGTGCGAACAATCGCCGGGTGGAGATCATCGTTGACCATCCGGTCAAGCAGTAACAACGTTGAATATGGTGCAGGCTGCAGGGGACCCGGATTTGCTCCGGGTCCTTTGCGTCCTTGCGGCCGGGATTGAACAGCGACACGGAAAAGGTCACAACCTGTCTCTCACCTGACGGTCTTCACATTTTCCGCTCACGCCGGAAGGACGAGAAGCAGGTCCGGAGCTCATCTTCAGAATGATGAGGGTGAGATCGTCGTCAAGCGATGATTCGCCGGATTTGCCCGACCATGCGGCAAGGTGTTTCATGAGTTCGTCCGCGGCCCGTTCGGCTGATTCATGCGCATGGGTCTCGATGAACTCCCCCAGACGTCTCTCGCCGAACAACTCCCCCGCCTTGGTCCTTGTTTCGATGATGCCGTCGGTGTAGAGGACAAGCCAGTCATCCTTTGCGAGACTGAGGTCCGCATTCTCGTACACGGTATCCGGAAAGGGACCCAGCACCGTGCCGCCGGACGAGAGTCTCCCCAGACTCCTTTTCGATGAGCTCCACAACAACGGCGGAGGATGTCCCGCACCTGCATACCGGAGTGTCCCGCTCGTGAGATCGATGAAAAGGGAAAAGGCTGTGACGAAGGACTCTTCCATTTTTCCCTGGAGGATCCGGTTGATCTGAGTCAACACCCTTGCGGGATCGGAAAGGTTTTCCGCTTGTGAGGCGAAGGCGATCTTGAGCATCGATCCGATGAGTGCCGCGCCTACGCCGTGACCAGACACGTCGGCGATGAGGATGCCCACGCCCGTCTCGTCCGTGACCCTGATATCGTAGAAATCACCCGCGACCGCTGACATGGGGGAGTACCGTGCGGCGATTTCGAGGCCGGGCGGAGCGCAGAGATTTTCAGGTAGATTTGACAGCTGAATTCTCCGGGCAATGTCGATCTCCTTCTCGATTGCCAGGAGTTTTGCCTCGTTGGAAAAGAAGTGGTGCGCGGCGATGTAGCCCACGCCGAAAAGCCATAGGACGACAAGGACCGGTTGTTCGAGGTGAACGTTCCAGGGGAAGAGATGCAGAACCACCAGGTTGTCGATCATCGCCGGACCGATGAATGCGGTCAGGAACAATATCCTGAGGACGCGCAGCGCGATCGACTCCCGTCGGGGCACGATGACGAGATTGACAAGCCACACAAGGACCCAGAGAACGGCAACCGCCGGGTGGATCGACGGTTCCGGCGGCGGCCCCCGGTGGATCAGTTCGTATCCCACGATTGCCGCCATGTACACGATCGTGGATCGGAAGACCCAGACTGTCGAGTTGTATATGCCCGGCCCGAAAATCTCGACGAGGAACGCAGAGATGGCAATCACGACCGCGTAGGTTACGGTGGCGTTGAAATACGGGTGGGTGAAGGGGAAGCCTACGAGCGCCCTCATCGTCGGCGCATGGGCGAGCCATCGTATTCCACCGAGAATCAGGATGAGGCCGAAGCTGACGAGTGAAAGGTCCCTGCTTCTGCGGCGAAGGAGAGCGATGACGATGACCGTGAGGCCGATGGACGACTCGATCAGACCCGCTGCAATGTCTCCGAAATCCGCCCCGAGGGTGCTCATGGTCGTAACCTGACCGGGCGGCTCAGGAATCCTCACGGGTTGAGGAACGAATCGCCTTGTCAATCATGGCGAGTATGTCTTCGACCGGCGTGGGCTTTCGCAGGAAAAAATCGATCGGGGAATCCGCTGCCAGTGCGCGCAAGTGCTCGTCATCATATGCAGAAATGAATATGAACGGGACGTCCCTCGAATCCGTGTATTCCCGTACGAAACTGTGGAACCGTATGCCGTCCAATGTCGGCATGAAAACGTCGGAGAGTATCAGGTCGATCTTCTCTCCTTCCAGGGCTTCGCGGGCCTGCTTGCCGTCCTGCGCCTTGACGACATCATATCCCTTTCCGCGCAGGACGCTTTCCATGATGGTCAGGAAGTCCACCTCGTCGTCGATAATGAGAATTCTCATCGCACATCCGCAATTGTAATGATACATCGGTGGATGGCCCCGGGCCGGCGATGATAAACGCAGGTGCCTTTCCCATCACCGAGAAAGGCACCTGTTTTCTCAACGTCGTCTCTCTTCTGTCTCAGATATCCGTCTTCAGGTAGAACGGCAGGCTCTTCTTCAATTTCTCCCTGTGGGCTTTGTAACGCTGGTCTTCCTCCTTGCAGCGCGGGCACCGGTAGGAGCCGGCCTGACCGCGGAAGTCGTTGCCGCATACCCGGCAGACAGCCTGAACTGCCTTCTTCGTATTTTGCCTCATTCCATCGCTCATTGGGGACTTCCTATCCTTTCTGGCATAACTGCAAAACCCCTACCGGGATGCCCGGTAAGGGCTTTTACAAAGAGTGTGGCGGGGACCCGGCGTTTGTTCTAAAGAAAGTTGGGTAATGAGATGGCCCCCTCTTAATGCTATCAATATAAGGCGTTGAGAACCGAAAAGCAAATCCTTTCTGTCTCCATTTTCCGCCCGGCGTAATTACCCGAATTCAGCGAATTCAGGCTCATTGACTCCCCCCGTGTCCTCTCAACCTCAAACTTTCCGGTGGTCTTGACATGAGGCATGAAGGGGTTAGCTCCTTTATCCTCCTTTCGCCCTATTACAAGTACCGGTCGTTCTCGCTACACTTTCCTGTTCGCTTTCAATCCATACGTAGGCCCCGTTCACTGATTGGATGCAATGATTCACACTGCAGTATTGGTCCGCTTGAACAATTCGGAGAATCACACATGAATACTCTACGAGCTCTTCCAACTCTACTTGCGATGCTGGTCTTCTTGCTGGCGGCTCCGGTCGTCCGAGCCCAATATGTCAAGACAAGGGTCGAGAATGCGGAGGTTGTGTATGTCGAGGGGAACGATGTCGTATTGAAGTTTACGAATGGCGAGGTAAGGCAATTTGAAATCCCCGACAGCAGCAAGTTTACCGTCGGCAGCATGGACGTGACCGTGCACGAACTGAAGCCGGGGATGATGTTGACGGCAGTGATTGGCACCCCGAATGCTCCCAGGTGGGTCGATACGGTCGAAGTAACTGAAGTGGGGGCGGTGTGGAAAACCGTCGGGAGTGATCTGATCATCAAGACGCCGGAGGGGCAGAACAGGATGTACCGCGTGCCTTCGGGGAGCAAGATCATCATCGATGGGAAAGAGAAGTCGCTGGATCAGCTGCGCGAAGGCGATAGAATCACAGCGACAGTTGTGAGAACGAGGGTCCCATCGGAGAGCAGCAAGGCGGCCCCGATGGTTCGTAAAGCTCCTCCAACGCCGGCGCGGGTGGGCGCGCTGCTGATTGACGAATCCGCCAATCCGGTTGAGCCTTCCGGGAAGTGGGGGACTCCTGCGATCATTATTCTCATTGTTGTCCTGCTGGTGGTGGCGACCGTCGTCCTGCTGGCATTCCGGCGCAAGCGAAAGGCATGACTGAAGAAACGAACGAGCTGCCTCGATTCTTGTTTGAATTTTGATCTTCCCCTGCAATCACGAAGAATCCCTGCTGGATGTCACCGGCAGGGATTCTTCTTTTCGATTCCCGCTGCCAGGGATTGTACAGTGGAATCGGAAGATGGTCGAACCTGCGATTGGGGTCGGAAGGGGGTTAGCTCCCTTATCATCCTTCTGGCCCATGCTTTCAAGGAATGCCATCGCGATATTATTAACCCATGACTGGCAACGGGGCCCTGATCATTGCAGCACGTTCGGTGCGAGGGTGCGGACAGGATTCCAAGAAATAACTACTATTCCCCCTGTTCCTAACCCTCTATCCTCGGCTTGTGGCGTGCAGTTGGCAAGGAAGTGTTCTTTGTTTCAAACACATACACTCGACCCGGATCCTGTGTGAACTGGGTATAGAACTCGAGAACCTCCGGATTCGCATTCTGCGATGAGGGAGGTTTTTCTGTTTTTGCAGGGTGCAGATAACCGTATTGCAGAGGCAATTGGATGATGAGGGCTAAGAGGAACCGTAGGTCGAAAATCAAAGAGACGCAGGCATCAGCGGGCAAATCTCTAAGTGTGGCTTTGGCGCGTTATCGGATATTGTTTGAGCAGTCGCCGGATGCCAACCTCATAACCACGCCAGAGGGGACAATTGAGGAGGCCAATGGCGCCTGTGCGGCTTTGTTCGGGCTCACGCCCCAGACCATACGCTCACGACGTGCCGCCGATCTCTATGTAAATCCTGCCGACCGTCAGGCAATTGTCGAAAAGCTGAACCTGGGCCAACCCGTACGAGACCACGCAGTCACCCTTCGGCACGCAGGCGGCTCGATCTTTGAAGCACTGATCAGCACTCAACTCATCGCCGTACCCGGGGTTACAGGTTCGCGCTACCTCTCAACAGTCCGGGACCAGACTCGCGAGCGCATGGTACAACGAGCGCTCGAAGCAAGTGAACTCAGGTTCCGACGGGCAGCGGAAAGTCTGACTGATGTCATTTATGAGTGGGACCTCAAGGAGAGGGTGGATTGGTACGGCGATATTGACGGCATGATGGGGTATCCGGCGGGCGAATTCCCCAGGACACTGACGGCATGGGCGGCATTGCTGCATCCGGATGACACCCAATCTGTCTTCGCAGCAATTGATCGGCAACTCAATGGCGCGGCGCCGTACAATCTCGAGTACCGCATCAAGAGGAAGGATCATGAATGGCGCTGGTGGTCAGCGCGTGGTACTGTGCGACGAGACGAGAACGACCAACCGTCTGGCTGGATTGGCTCCATTACGGACGTCACCGAGCGCAAGCTGGCAGAACAGGAATTAGTCATCGCCGACAAAGAACTTCTCTTTCAACACGAAGAGAAAGAAAAGCGGGCAGCAGAATTGGTCATCGCCAACAAAGAACTTGTCTTTCAAAACGAAGAGAAAGACAAACGGGCAGCAGAATTAGTCATCGCCAACAAAGAACTTGTCTTTCAACACGAAGAGAAAGAAAGACGGGCAGCAGAATTAGTCATCGCCAACAAAGAACTTGTCTTTCAAAACGAAGAGAAAGAAAAACGGGCAGCAGAATTAGTCATCGCCAACAAAGAACTTGTCTTCCAAAACGAAGAGAAAGAAAAACGGGCAGCAGAATTAGTCATCGCCAACAAGGAACTGGTCTTTCACAACGAAGAGCGAAAGCGGGCGGAGATTCTGATGAACAAGTACGCCAATCAACTTGCAGTGATCAACCGGCTTGACCATGTCATTTCGTCGACGTTTTACATCGAGGAAGTATACGACGCGCTGGTTTTAGAAATGCAGCATCTGTTTGAGTTCGACCGCACGTCCCTCATCGGGATCAACGACGATGGGACGGAATGGAAGATCATCAAGCAATGGACAATCGGAGAAACGGCGTTCGTTCCAGGAATCTGGCGAAAACTAGAAGACTCTGTTGTCGGCTCGTTGCTCAAAAACAAGCAAACCTACGTGGAGGACCGGATCGGCGAAGGCAAGAACTGGCCCGAAACCGACCTTCTGAGAAAGGAAGGCATTTCTTCACGGGTGCTCGTACCGCTCATCGTGAAGGGAAATGTCATCGGCGTTATGACACTTGCGAGCAAGAACTCACATGCGTATAGCAAGCTGGACGTGCAAATTCTCGAATCGCTCGCCGACCAGGTAGGCATTTCGATGCATAACGCCCTGATGTACGGCAAGGTGCAGGAGTACGCGGGGACATTGGAGAAACGGGTCGAGGATCGAACCGGTCAGCTTGAAATTGCGAACAAGGAGCTCGAGGCGTTTGCCTATTCGGTTTCGCACGACCTGCGCGCCCCCCTGCGCCATATCAATGGTTTTATCGAACTCTTAGGCAAGGATTCGGGGTCAGGAGTGAGCGAGAAAAGCGCACGATATCTCCAGATTATCTCCGAGGCCGCAAAACAAATGGGGGAGTTGATCGATGATCTCCTCACGTTCTCCAGGATGGCCCGGGAGGAAATGCGCAAAACCAGCCTGAATCCGACGTCGCTTGTGAATGATGTCGTGGCATCGTTAAGTAGCGAAATCGAAGGGAGAACTGTGCG
>Ga0182019_10001284_pt1 | contig 12810 bp, 10 predicted proteins | sample 812E2MmetaG_FD_120483 | JGI IMG/M metagenome (GOLD analysis project Ga0182019, IMG submission 120483) | Permafrost microbial communities from Stordalen Mire, Sweden - 812E2M metaG | ecosystem: Environmental > Terrestrial > Soil > Wetlands > Permafrost | place: Sweden: Stordalen | collected...
GCCAGAAAGTAGTTGGTCGACAGCGGCGTCACCTCCACATGCGCGAACACAGAGGCCAGCGCCTTGTAGATCGCGGCGTTACGCGCCACCAATTCCGGACTGTAGTAGTTCTCAGCACCGGGCAGGGCAAAGGCCAACACGCCACCGGGCCGCAACGCGCGCCGGGCCTCGGCGAAGCTCTCCCGGGTGAGCAGCCGACTGGCGAGCAAGGTCGACGGCTCGGCCGTCGAAAGCAGAACGACGTCATAGGAAGGATCTGAATCCTTGCGAAGGAGATTGCGTACATCGCCGGTTAGCATGTGGACCCGGGGATCGCGCAGCGCCTGGCGTGTTTCAGGGTCAGCGGCCTTGATCTCCATCTCGGCCAAGGTCGCCTCAGGTTCTGCCATGGCCACCTCGACGACTGGATACTTGAGAATCTCGGGCAGAAGGCCACCCATTCCACGTGCCACGAAGATCCGCCGCGGCTCGTGCACCTGCAGCAAAGCCAAGTGCGCCAGCTCTTCGGACGACTGGCGCTCGGGCAGCACCAGGGCCAGATGGCCGTCCTCGTAGAGAGCGCGCTGCTCTGCCCGAAGCAGCACGACCACATGGCCGTGACGGGTGTATGCGCTCGCCTCGATGGTCTCCCCTGGCCAACGCCAGGCCAGGCTGCGCGCCTCAACGCTGCCCAGCCCACGCTGGCCCAAAACGGCAACTGCGGCGAGCCCGACCGCCGCCAAGATCCACGCGCGGCCGGCGAGCAAGGCCGCAGCCAGCACTGCACCGACGCTCAGCCCGGCGGCCACGGCAAACGGCTGCCAAGTCTCCACCAGCCAGGTCGCGGTCACGCCTCCCAAGAGCCAACCTGCTGCCTCGGCCAGGTAGGCCCGCTCCGGGGCCACGCCGGGCAGTCGACAGGCCAGGGTGAAGCTGGTTCCGCCAACCAAGCAGACCGGCGCCAGAGTGAGCAGCAGCCCAAGCACGTGCTCATCGAGGCTGAGCAGAGCGCCCGGCGCCAGCGAGAAGATGCGCGGCAGCCCGCGCGCAGTCAGCAACGCAGCGAAGAGCGCCGGGCCGAGCAAGAGCGCGCCGACCATGAAGAACTTACGGGAGAAACGGCTCGGAAGCAGCCCGGCCGCGGCGCTGCCGACCGCGGTCAGAAGCAGCCATTGGCCCAGAGCCAAGGCGATGGCCAGCTCATTGCCCTGCGCGGCCGCAAGCGTCTCACGCAGCAATATCGTCTGGCTGGTCGCGATGACCCAGCCAAGCAGCACGACACTGGCAAGCGGCGAAATCCGGAAAGGCATGGCGGGCAAGAACCTTCAATCTACCTGCAAGACGATTCTGGCGCTTGGCCCGGTAAATGATAAGAGAATGCCTCGCCCATGTTTCGCCGCAGTTCGCCCTTCAGACTGGTCCTCGTCCCGTCACTGGTGGCCCTGCTGGCCAGCCCATTTCTCCGACACAACGTGCAGGCAGAAACCGCAGGAACACCCCTTTCGCGGCCCGCGGGCTACAAGCCGGAAAAGAAGACCGTGCGCTTGTGGGATTCCAAGTGCGCGACCTGTCATGGCGAGGACGGCCTCGCCCACACCGAGCAAGGCACCGAGATGGGCATCGACGACATGACCAAGGCCGCCTACTGGAAAGACGTGACCGTGGAACGGGCCCGCAAGTCGGTTCTTGAAGGCATCAAGCGGACGGTCAATGGGAAAGAACAGGAAATGAAGCCGTTTGGCGATCGCCTGACGCCGCAGCAGGTTGACGCCCTCAACCTTTACGCCGTGTCCTTTTTCAAGAAGTAGCCCACAAGCCGGCCCGATCCCTGTAGACTCGTACAATTAGGAGGCTACGTCGAAGCAACTATGTCGACCCCTGGGGTAGGAGAGGATATCGAGGACATTTGTACCCGCTGTGGCGACACCTGGCATGTGGTGATGGCCAAAGTGGGCGACCATGTGGCCAAGGTCGTGTGCAAACTCTGCGGCGGCCAGCACAACTACCGCGGCGACCAGCAGCCTGCGGCGGCTGCCAGCGGTGGCTCGGGCAATGCGTGGGGGCGATCCCGAAAACGGCGCATCACGCGGTCGAACCCAATCACGCCGGCCTCCGCGGTGGTCTTTGACCCAAAAAAACCACCGCGCACCTACTCGCCCAGGGAAGGTTACCTGACTGGTGAGCGCGTTGCCCACGCGACCTTTGGCATCGGCGTGGTCAGCGGCGCGCCAGGCCCAGGCAAGGTCGAGGTGCATTTTCCCAGCGGGATGCGTACCCTGGCCTGCGCCAAGGCGGTGTCGACCCTGGAGCGGCCGGTGGCAGCATTGGACGTGGCCTTGCCCGACCACCCGCCAGAGCCCAAGCCCAGTTCGGGCAATGGCACCGGCGTGTAGCACCACACCCTTTAGCCAGAGCGCATGGGCCGTGGATCGAGGCTAGCTATTTCGCAAAGAGGCCACAGAGGACGCAGAGCCGGATGAGAAACGGATCCAGCGCAGTCCGGATTCCTTCTTCCTATCCGATCTCTGTGTTCTCTGTTGTGGAAAGGCTGGCCAGGGACGTTCTCGCTTCGCGAGATCCTGGCTAGAAGGGCGTGGCTTTGCCTCTGGACGCGTCCCTTGAGCCAGGCGTAAGCCTTTTGGTGACGATCGACCGGCTGGACCCCGATGGGGCCGGCGTGGCCGAAGTACCAAGCAGCGCAGCTTTCTTTCGCCTGCATGTGGCCGGCGCCCTGCCAGGTGAGCGCGTGCGCGCCACGGTGACGCATGTGTCGCCGCACCTGCTTCCGCAAGGCCGAGACGCGTGGGCTGATCTTGAAGACATCGTGAGTTCCTCGCCCGAACGGGTGACGCCGCCCTGCCCGGCCCACCATGCTTGCGGCGGTTGCCCACTGGCAAACTGGGCCTATGCCGCCCAGCTGAAATGGAAACGCGAACTGGTGGCCGAGGCGATGGCAGCGCAGGAAGTCCACGCACCGGTGGCGGCCTGCCTGCCCTCGCCGCACCCATTCGGCTATCGCGCCAACGCCAAGTATGTCTTTGGACACGACCGCGACGGCAAGCTGGTGCTGGGGGCCTATGCCCCGCGATCACATGAAATCGTGGACATGTCCGGATGCCCCGTCGGCGAGCCGGCGCTGGCCGAGGTCGCGGCCGCGCTACTGACCCTGCTCGTCAAACACGCGGTCGCGCCTTTCGATGAAATTCGTCGCACCGGGCTTCTGCGGTACGTACTCGTGCGCGCCAATGCCGAGGGCAAGCTGCTGGTTGCGTTGGTCACCGGACGCGAAAGCTGGCCCCAGGCGGAGACTTTGGCGCGCGAGCTTGCCGCCGCCTGCCCGGCGGTGCTGGGCGTGGTCCACAACATCAACAGCACGCGCGGAAACGCGCTTTTCGGCGAGAAAGAGCATCTGCTGTTTGGCTCCGCTAGCATAGAAGACACCATCGGCCCGGCGCGCGTGCGCCTGGGGCCGCGTTCATTTTCTCAAGCCAATCGCCTGGTGGCGGGCCGCGCCTACCAAGACATTGTGGCCGCTGCCGAAAGGCTGGGATCGATCGATCGCGTGATCGACGCCTATGCTGGCGCAGGCGGCATCGCCATGGCGCTGGCGCCGCTGGCGCGAGAGGTGGTGGCTATCGAAGAAAACCCGGCGGCCTGCGCGACCGCGCAGGCATTTCTCGCCGAATGCGGGCCCGGAGATCCCGGGGCACGCATTCGCTTCGTGACCGGCGACGTTGCGGATCATGTTGCTCGCGTGGGCAGGGCTGACCTGGTGGTGCTCAATCCGCCGCGCAAGGGGTGTGCCGCGGCCACCATCGCGGCTGTGGCACAACTGCGCCCGCGCCTGGTGGCCTACCTGAGTTGCAATCCCGCTTCGCTGGCGCGTGACCTAGCGGCCCTCGCGCGTCTGGGCATGCCCACCGTCGGCATCACTGCCTACGACATGCTGGCTCAGACCCCACATGTAGAGGCACTGGCTCTGGTGGTTGGAGGATAGCGCAGCGGCTTTGTGTACTGCACCGTGCACTGCTATCCTAGTTGGGGTTTGCCAGAGATGAACGCCACCAACCCGATACAAGCTGGCCAGATCTTCGCCCGCTACCAGATCGTTCGGACCATCGGTGAAGGCGGAATGGGAACCGTTTACGAGGCGTTCCATCCTGCCCTGAAGAAGCGCTTCGCGATCAAGACGCTGCTGCCCGCCATCGCGCAAACCCCTGAATTCCGCACACGCTTCTTGCGCGAGGCGGAGGTGGCTGCGCGCATAAACCACCCCAATATCGTACGCGTGAGCGATGTCGGCTGCGAGGGCGACATACCCTACATGGTGATGGAGTTTCTGGAGGGGCAGACCCTCGGTCACCTGCTGGCCAGCCGCGGGCGCCTGGAGTTTCTCGAGACGGCGGATATCTTGCTGCCTGTGCTTTCGGCGGTTGCCGCCGGGCATGCCGAAGGCATCATTCATCGCGATCTCAAGCCGGAAAACATTTTTCTCATCCAGGGGCCGTGGGGCGATCTGGTTCCCAAGGTGCTCGACTTTGGTGTGTCGAAATTGATGACGGACGAACCGTCGGGGGCGCTCACCGGGACACTGACGGTACTGGGCACCGCCGCCTACATGTCCCCCGAACAGGCCCGCGGCGCGCGCCAGGTGACCCATCTCAGCGATCAGTACGCCATCGGCCTGATTCTGTACGAGATGCTGACCGGGATGCGAGGCCACCCGGGCGAGAACCCATTCGAGATTCTCTTCAACATCTCGAATCTCGCCATTGTTCCCCTGCTCGATCTCAGGCCGGACTGTCCGCCCGAGCTGGAGCAGGTGGTGATGCGGATGTTGTCGCCTGAGCCAGAGAATCGCTACCCCTCACTGATTGAGGTCGGAGCTGCTCTGCTACCCTTCGCCAGCGAAAAGAACCGGCTCACGATGGGCGATGCGTTCGGCCAGATGTCGCCACCGACAGACCGAACTCCTGCTCCGCTGCAACTTCGGGCTCGCCCCGCCTCGACGCCATCTCGATCGCTGGTGAACGGCGCCACCATGCCTCCGAGCGGAGGGAAAACGCCTACTGCTGACAGCCTACAGCCGCGAGGCAGCGAGCAAACCACCGACCTGGTGCCCCGCGGCCGCGGCCGACGTGAACTGGTGGTCGGCGTGGCTCTTGCCGGCGCAGCTCTGCTTGGCGGTGTTTTCTGGGTGCTGCTCCGCCAACCATCGCCACCTCCCCTTCCGCCGCGCAATGCTACCCCCGCGCCTGCGCCTGTGGCGGCCGAGCAGCCCAAACCCCTTCCCCCACCCCCTGCTGCCAGACACATCGACGTCACCACCATCCCCGCCCAAGCATGGATCTCCATCGACAATGGGTCGCCCTGGCCCGGCGAGTTGCACACCACGGTTCCAGCCGATGATGCATCCCATGTCCTGCGGGCTTGGGCGCAAGGCTACGAGACGAAGGCCATCGCTTTCGGTCCCGACGCCAGACCCCCAGCCCAGATCCGCCTCGACCTGCTGCCGAAACCGACCGCGAGTGGAAAGCGGCCGAAAATGGGAAGCTCCCAGCCGCCTGCCAAGACGACACCCGTGGTAGAGCCGCCCGCCGAGGCTCGCAAGGGTCCAAAACGCGGCGTGAACGATGCCTTTATCATAGAATGATCTCCCCATGAGAACCCCAACAGCAACTCATCTACTCGTTCCCATCATCCTGCTCGCCTGGAGCAGCAACGCCGCCGCGGGCCGCAAAAACTCCGAGTCGAGCGACACCGGCAGCGAAAACGCGTCGATCCGGAAAGGGCTCGAGCTGCGCCAGAAGGGTCAGGACGAGGAGGCGCTGAAGGAGTTCCGCCGCGCGTATGAACTATCCAAGAGTTCTCGTGCATTGGCCCAGATCGCGCTGGCCGAGCAGGCGCTGGGCCGCTGGATGGAGGCTGAAAGCCATCTGACCGAGGCGCTCACCCACACCGAGGAGAGTTGGATCGGTCGCAACAAGAAGCATCTCGACCAAGCCTTGAACGACATCCAAGGACACCTTGGATCGCTTGAACTATCGGGAGAGACCAAGGAGGGGACAGTGAAGGTGGATGGCGTGCAGGTCGCGACTTTGCCATTGAAGGCGCCGCTGCGCGTGCCGGCCGGGAGCATTGCCCTGGAGGTGGAGGCGCCTGGTTTCCTGCCGATTGGCCGAACTGTCGTGGTGCCCGCGCGCGGATTGGCGCGAGAACCCCTGGTTTTCGTCGCGGTCGCGGCCACCAGGCCGTGGCCTCCGGAGAATCCAGCTGGTGCGGCCGGTATCGTCACCTCACAAGCGGAAAAGCCTTTGGCAAGGCCCACCACTTGGGGGACGGGACGGACCGTCGGTGTGATTGTCGGTGTGGCCGCACTTGGCTCGCTAGGCATTGGTATCGCCTACCACTTGCAACACGAAAGCCGAGCCAAGTCGTACAATAGCCATGGTTGCACCCCAGCCAGCGGCCTGCCGCCCAGTGATTGCCAATCCCTCTATAGCGGCGTCAATTCCGCCGAGTACATCGCAATCGCAGGCTATGTTGGCACCGCGGTGCTGGGCGGATTGGCGACCTACCTGCTGGTCAGCGGACCGAGCGCCCCGGCAGACAAGGTGGCGGCCGCCGACACCGGCTTCCGCTTCCAGTGCGGCCCGACAGTCGGCTTGGGCGTAATCTGCGCCGGCAGGTTCTAACCGACTCTGCTCGGGCCTCCGCCATGTTTCGGCTGGGGCGAGCAAGGCGCCGCCAACCGACCGAGAGACAGCAGATGGGTGTCGCCTATACCGCCCGGACACTGTTACGGGCACTTGTTGCTGTAGTTGCAGTAGCCGGTCGAGCACTCACTATCGAGCACTCCAGTGCAGAGCTGGCCCGAGGACGTTTGCGGGCAGACCCCGCCGGTGCATGTCCCGTAGGCGCAATCCCCGGAATTGATGCAAGGCCATTGGCCGGCCATCTTGCACTGACCGCTCACACAAATCTGTCCCGCGGACGGGCACTGTGCCCCTGTTCCGCAATGACAGTGGTGATCGGCGCCGCAATCAGGGGCGTTGGACGGGCAGGTCTGCGTGGGACAATACACCGAGCCATCGGCGTTGCAGGATTGAGCGGCCGAATTGCAGGCGACGCAGCCAGGGGTACCAACCGCCAGCTGACAGTTCGGTGCCGTAATCGGACAGGTGTAGTCAGTGATACATACTTTGCATGTGGGTGTCGGATTGACGAAGCTACCAGTGCAGGCGCCGTTGGTGCACTGGGTTGCGTCCGCGCACGTCGCTCCATTCTTCGCGGTGCAAGCACCGGCGGCGCAATAGAAGTATTGTGAGCAATCCGACTCTACGAAGCATGAGGTCTTGCAGTTAACCGCATCTTGGCAGGTCAATCCCGGCGCACCCTGCGGAGCGCCGCACGTCGTCGGTGTGCTCACGTTGTCAACCAAGCAGCCAGCCGCGCCCGCGGCAGTTCCGTTGCATTTCTTGTTGCGGCGGAGCGATGTCGAGGCCCGCTGGCCCGCGATGATGCTCGGATCGTCGGTGCAGACGGTGCCACCACCGCAAGCAGTGCCGCTCGGGCTGGCCTGGCAGTCCCCGGAGCCGTTGCAGCCGCCGTACATGCAGTTGGATGAATCCGCCGGGCAGGCTGCATCGGAGGTGCCCGCGGCCACGGCGCTGCAGGTTCCCGCGCCGTTCAGGTTGCACGCGTGGCACTTCCCGCACGACGAGGAAGTGCAACACACGCCGTTCGTGCAATAGAGCCCGGCGTTGCATTCGCTGGTTTGCGCGCACGATGCGCCAGGGCCCTTTGTGGTAGCGCAAGCAGTTGACGAACTGCAAGCTCCGGACGAACACGTGATTGCCTGACCGGCATTGCATTGGCCGCCTGAAGTGCAGGTTGGCGCAGGAGTAAAGGACCCCGCCCCCACACACGACGCGGACCCGCAAGTGGCCCCAGTCGTTATCGCGCAAGCACCCGCGCCGTTGCAGGTTCCGTTCTGGCAACTGGCGGCACTGGTTCCACAGGTGGAGTCGGCCACACCGGCGTTCTTGGGCGTGCATGCGGAACCGTCGGTCTTGCATGCCTGGCAACCAGCGGAACAGGCACTCGAACAACAGATCTTCGACGTTCCCGCCGGGTTGTCCACGCAGAATCCGCTGTCGCAGTCGGCTGTGGAGGTACAGGCAGAGCCGGGCAGCTTCTTCGTCGTGCTACAGACGGTACCGTCACACACGTAGGGGGCGCAGGACTGGTTGGTGCCCGAAACACAGGCGCCTGCGCTGTCGCATGCCTTTGGGGTCAGGGTCGATCCCGTGCATGTGGATCCGCAGCTGGTGGACGACGTCGGATAGGAACAGGTTGCGCTGGTGCCACTGCATTTGCCGGCACAGGTCGTGTCCGAGGTAGCGCAGGGTGCGTGACCAGGGTGCGGCGTCGCGTTCAAGCCCAGGGTTGTGCAGGTGCCAGGGGTGACGTCACAGGCTTGACAGGATCCGGAGCAAGCGCTGTTGCAGCAGAGGCCATCGACACAGGGTAGCCCCCCCGCACAATCAGAGTTGGCTTTGCAGGTTTGCCCCTGCGTGGCTTTGCACGCGCCGGTAGAGTCGCACGTGCCAGTGCATCCGGTTGGATCATTCTGGCTCTTGACCGCTGTGCAGACACCGCCGGCGCTGCAGGTCAGGCAAGCACCCGCACAGTCACTGCGCTTGGTGCATCCAACACACTGATTGGTGGCCGTGTCGCAGGTGCGAGCTGAGCCTGTGCAGTACGAGTCCGCTGTGCACGCTGCGCACAGGCCACTGCTGGCGACACAGGCAGGGCCTGCCCGACCCACGCAGTCCGTGTCGCTGCTGCATTTTGCGCAACGATTGCCGAGGCAGAGAGGGGTCGCCGCCGAACATTCATTGTCCACGCTACATGTGCCGGAAGCGTCGACAATCCGTACATCGGGGGCGGCATCGGGTGCGCCGCTGCTGCCGCCACTGCCAGCGCTTCCACCCCCGACACCACCACTGCCAGCGCTTCCACCCCCGACACCACCACTGCCAGCGCTTCCACCCCCGACGCCGGTACTGCCAGCGCTTGCGTCGCTTCCAACCACGCCGCCGCTGCCAGTACTTCCACCCAGGCCACCGCCACTGCCAGCGCTTGCGTCGTTTCCAACCGCGCCGCCGCTGCTTCCGGCGCTTGCGTCGTTTCCACCGCCACCGCCGCTCCCTCCAGCTCCGCCGGTTCCACCGCCCGAAGCCGGGACGTCAGCTGCGCTGGCCACGTCCGTCGCAATCTTGCCGTCGCCGGAAAGGCCTGCCGCGTCTCCACCCGCCCCACCTCCACCACCGTCACGACCGCCTGAAGCGAGCGCGCCGCTTGCACCGCCAGCAGCGGCATCGCCGAGAAAACCCGCTTTCGGTGGCGAGACGCTGGTGCATCCGAGTCCGCCAGATATGAGGACTCCGACGATGAGAAGGATTTTTCGGGACTGTGTGAAATGTCGCAGAGATGCAAAGTACATATATCTTTTCAGATTAGCACATCCAGCCCGTGGCGGGCACCGCCTGACACGCGCGACTATGGCCAACGAGAAGCATTCGGCCATGCCTCAGCTCCTCGGCCAGCGGCCAGGCTTCGATGTGAGAACCTGGCACCTCCTCAGAAACCTATGGGCGGCTGCGCTTCCCTGTGTGCATACACAAACCGAAGAACCAGCACACCCGCTACAAGCAAAACAGCGGCACCGTACTGTCCTGGCGTGAACTGAAAATAGCGGACGTCGGCGATGCGGAGAAAATCGAGCATGAAGCGCACCGGCGCGTAGACCACGGGGAGCAGGCCCACGAAGAATCCCGGTGCACGGGTGCGACGCTGGCCGAGCCAGAGAAAGAGCAGCGCCACCGGCAGGATGTAGAGCGCCTCATCTAGCCCCAGATTGTGGCGGACAACGCCGTCGGCGTAGCGCTGGGCGAGGAAAAAGCTGGTGGCTGAACCGGGATGGTCGAAGGCGAGAAAACAACCGATGCGACCAAAGAACCATGCGGTGGGGAATGCGTAGAAGGCCAGATCCAGATACGACCACTTCTGCTTGCCCAGGCGTTCGCGGCGCAGGAAAAGCGCGGCTCCCACGATCGCACCCAAGAACCCGCCGAACGAACTCAGGCTCTCCCAGAAACGGAGGAGACTCCAAGGATCCGCCAGCGTTTCACGGGGATAGTAGACCAGCCGATCGACTAGATGTGCGCCAGCGAATCCGCCCAGCAGGATCCAGAGAGTCAGCCGTTCAGCCGTGATCGGGTCCATGCCCCAGGCTGCGGCTCGGCGCCGAATCAGGTACATCCCGCTCAAAATTCCCACCGCCACCAGCACGCCAAATGAGTGAATGGTGACAGGGCCGAGCGAGAGGCTGGGCTGCTCGAAATAGGGGATCATGGCCTCTTCCCGTCCACGGCATTTACATAAAACCTGCGCGTCCATTCGGCCATGGCGATGCCGGCAGCCACGGTGACCGGGAACGAGTTGTTGATGCCATACATGGGAATGGCGACGATGTCATCGACCTGGGCGAGAAGTTCCTCGGACACGCCACTGGTCTCGCTGCCAAACACCATCACACACTCCTCGGGAAGGGTAGCCCGCCACAGGTCTACGCGGGCGTGCTCACGTTCAAAGGCGATGAGCGGCAGCTTGCGCTCGCGCGCCCACGCCACCAGCGCCTGCTCGTCAGGAAGCTTGACCAGGTTCTCGTAGCGTTGCATGCCCATGGCCGCGCGCTCGTAGTAGGGTTCATCTCCCACCAGCAAGATTTCTTTGACCAAGAACGAATGGGCCACCCGAATGATGGCGCCCACATTGAAGGGATTGCGAAAACGCAGGATCGCGATGCGCAGGGGACGGCGCAAGGTCTCCAGGCTGGCCCTGACCTCGTCGAGCGGGAGTTCAAACCCAGGAACTTTGGCCACAGTGGCGCAAGGCTAGCACCCCGCCGCGCCGGAGAAGGCTAGCTTTTTCCCCTACCGTGGAACCTGCAAGTTGACCGGCTGGCCAAAGCCGCGCACGCGCATTCTGCCAGGGCCCCAGATGAACGCGGCAGCGATGGCCAGCGCCATCGCTGCGACGATAATGACCCAGAACCACTTCGATCGCGTAACCGGCGCGGACGATTGCCGTTTCTGCGCCATCAGGCCCAGCGTCGCCTTGGCCAGAATCTCCTTCTGCATCTTGGTAGCGATGGCATTACCGGGAAAGCGGTCCAGGCGATCGCGATAGCAACGCCCAGCCGCGGGTAGCAGATTCGCTTGCAAACAGTACTTGGCGAATTCTTCGTGGCGTCGCAGGTCCTGCCAGTTGGCTTCCACCTGCTGCCAATGTACCTGGCCGGCAGGGGACAATTGCACGCGCGGGTCAGTCAGGCCGGGCCTCCACAGCGCAAAGCGCAGCCCGCAACGCGGGCAGGACGAGGCGCCCGGGTCGCGCTTGCGCCCGCACTTCGGACAGATTGTCCGATCGCTGCCGCTGGCGTCGATCATGGTGGGTTTGGCTGAATCACTCGGTTCGGCCCATCACCCGTCGCGCCCAAGCTGGCACGCAGCGGGACGGGCATGAATATTATGGCGAAGGTCACGAAGACCAACCAGAAGAGGCCCGCGCGGCTGGCCGGCAGGGGCCGATCGTCGACGGGTGGATGGTCGATGCCGCCCGACAGCCGCCGCAACAACGCGAGCAGGACGAACCACATCAACCAGGGCATCCCAGCCGAGGTTGCGATGTTGACCGGGGAGACCGGCAGGCCTCCGCCCAGCCGCGCCAGCTCGGCCACCGCGTCCAGATAGACCGCGACACCAACTCCGAGAGCGAAAACCGGAAGCAGATTCTGCAAGATGCGCGAAGCCCGGCCGTAGCGATTGCCAAAATAGGCGATGGCCACATGGCCACCATCGAGCTGGCCCACCGGCAGAAGGTTGAGCATGGTAACCAGCAACCCGGCCCACCCGGCCATGGCGGTCGGATGCAACATCACGTCGCGTCCGCCGCCCGGCAACCAAGCGCCATGCAGAATGCGCTTGAGCACGGCATACAGGATGGAATTGCCCTCCTGAACCCCGACCCCCACCAGGGGCTGAACCGGCGAGATGGAAAGACCGTAGATGAGAACCGGGATGGCCACCAGCAGCCCGGCCAGCGGCCCGGCAGCGCCGATGTCGATGAGCTTGCGCCGGTCGGAAGTCCGCGACTGCAGGATCACCGCGCCCATGGTCCCGAAAAGCCCAATGCCCGGGGGCAGCGGCACGAAGTACGGCAACGACGCGGGCACGTGATGCCGGCGAGCGGCCAGGTAGTGCCCCATCTCGTGACAGAGCAGGATCGCCATCAGCGGCAGCGAAAACGAAAGCCCGTCCTGCAACGGGAACATGCTGGCATAGCCGTGGCGTTCCAGCGCGCCCTGCATGGTGGTGGTCAGCAGGGTCGCCAGAAAGAGTGCGAGGTTCAGAAATGGCATGGGGTTTCGACGGGGCTGTGGAACGAACGGTCAGCGCAGGTACACGCGCACCGTGCGACTAGCGTATTCCAGCGAAGGGCTCGCTGCCATCGCTGTCATCGACTCTCGCACCGCTGCATCGCCGCCCAATGCCCTTGCCAGTTTTCCAATTCCCCAATCCCGTAGCAGCGTCACTCGCCTTCCCCCCGCCCGATGGCCGCCGTCATCTGCTGGAAAGCGCGCTGGCGGGGATAGGCATGCTCGCCGAGCATAGCGCCCAACTTGCTCAGCAACGCGCGCGCTTCATCGCTGCACCCGCTGGGCACTTCGACCTGCACGCGCACATGGGCGTCGCCACGGCCGCC
>Ga0182019_10001285_pt1 | contig 12789 bp, 12 predicted proteins | sample 812E2MmetaG_FD_120483 | JGI IMG/M metagenome (GOLD analysis project Ga0182019, IMG submission 120483) | Permafrost microbial communities from Stordalen Mire, Sweden - 812E2M metaG | ecosystem: Environmental > Terrestrial > Soil > Wetlands > Permafrost | place: Sweden: Stordalen | collected...
CGAAGACTGATCACTCCATTTCGCAGGAATTCTTCTACGACATCCTCGACGAGCACTTCAGTCAGGATGAAGTGGAGCGGCAATTCGAAACCGCAATGAACTGGGGCCGCTACGCTGAGATTTTCGACTTCGATCGCGAATCACACCGCCTGGTGCTCGCTGAGCCGGTCAGCGAGTCGCATCCGCCAACCACCACCCCGGTGCAGTCGTGAAGCGTCCGCAACGAATCGCTTTTCGGCCACTGGTTCGTGTCTGGTCGGTGTTGCCGCGTCCGCGCGCGGCGAGCCTGCCCGACCTCATTATGTTTTCCGGTGGGCTGGCGCTTTTCTACGGCGTCGTGGAAGTCGGACGCAACTGGCTCGGTCCCTTCACTCCGCATGTAGACATCAGCCGCAGCCTCGGTGCCCTCCCGGTCTATGCGGGATACTCGCTGCTGCGTATCACGCTAGCCTACGTATTGAGCCTGATCTTCGCCGTCACCTACGGATACATTGCCGCCTACCGTCCCGGTGCGGAACGTTTCATGATTCCTCTACTCGACGTTCTGCAATCCATTCCTGTGTTGAGCTTTCTCCCCGGAGTGATGCTGGCCATGGCCGCGCTTTTTCCGGGACGTCAACTGGGCGTTGAGATGGGCGCGGTCTTGCTAATTTTTACCGGCCAAGTCTGGAACATGGCCTTCAGTTTTTATGCGTCGTTGAAAAGCATTCCGCGCGAGATGCGGGAAGCGGCTACGATCTACCGTTTCAACTGGTGGCAGCGCCTCATTCAGATCGAATTGCCCTTCGCCACCATCGGACTGGTCTGGAATTCCATGATGTCGGTTGCCGGGGCATGGTTCTTCCTGATGGCCTGCGAACAATTTAGCGACTTCCGCCTGCCCGGCCTCGGTTCTTATCTCCAGACCGCTGCCGATAACGGCGACACTCGGTCTATTCTTCTCGGCATTCTCACTATGGTGGCCGTGATTGTCCTGATCGACCAGTTCGTATGGCGTCCCGTGATCGCCTGGGCCGAAAAATTCAAGATGGAGCAGGTGGAGAGTACGAGCGCCCCGACTTCATGGGTGCTCGATTTTCTTCAGCGCTCCCGTGGCGTCGCGCTCTTCCGCAAACGGGCAATTCGTCCCCTCCGCGAACAGATGGTGCACTATTTCGCCCGCCAGTATGAAATTCGCACTGAATCAGCGAGTGACAACGTTGCGGCTTTGTGGCTCTGGCGAGTCGTCGGGGCAGCGGCTCTTGGTGCGATCGGCTACGCCGTGGTCCGCGTCGTCATTATCTTGACCGGCCTGAACGGCGCCGAATTTCACCAACTAGGCATCGGCCTGATGGCGACCTTCCTTCGCGTGAATCTCACTCTAGTGCTCGGCGCGCTGTGGACGATCCCTGTCGGTGTCGCCATCGGATTCAACCCGCGCCTGGCCCGCATCGCCCAGCCGCTCGCACAAATTGCTGCGTCGGTTCCGGCCACGGCGTTGTTTCCGGTTGTGCTGCTGGTGCTGATTCGCCTGGGCGGAGGCTTGGGACTGGGCTCGATTGTTCTGCTGCTGCTCGGCACGCAGTGGTACATCCTGTTCAATGTGATTGCGGGTGCCATCGCCATTCCCACCGATTTGAAAGAAGCCGCCAGCGTTTTCGGCATCCACGGCTGGGAGCGTTGGCGGAAACTGATCCTGCCCGGAATCTTTCCTTTTCTAGTTACTGGGATGGTTACCGCCTCCGGCGGCGCATGGAACGCCAGCATCGTCGCAGAGTATTTTCACTTCAAAGGTCAAACCTATTCGACGGTAGGCATCGGCGCCATGATTTCCGCGGCCACCGATGCCAAGAATTTTGATCTCCTTCTCGCCAGCACGATCGCTCTAGCCGCTGTGGTAGTCACCACCAATCGTTTAGTCTGGCGACGTCTCTATCGCCTCGCCGAGACCCGCTACAAGCTAGAAGGCTAACTGGCATTCAGTAGGTAGTTGCCTGTGCCAGTCGACCCCGTTCTTCTGAGAACTGGAAACTGAGAACCGAGAACTGGCCTTCAACAGTCCAGTGCCTTTCGTTACCGCCCTTCGGGACGTTTCTCGTTTCTTCAGGGGGTTACTTAGAGAATACTTATTCACGAACGTTTAACCATCCCTTCATAACTGTGCAAACACGGCTAGGCGAGAATCAGCTATGCCCAAATTGCCAATCGCGGGCGACGAAGAGCGAGCGGTACTGACCGAGCCGCCGCTTCTGGCGGGGTTCCCGGGGTTTGCCGGGAAATTCATTCCCATGGATCAGGCGCGCGAACTGTACCAGCGAGTGCGCTCGGCGCCGCAGGGCTTTCGACTGGAAGCTTTGCTGGCGGAAATGAAGGTCAAACTCGATGTCCAGCCCGCCGACCTGGAGCGCATCCCGGCAAAGGGTCCTCTGGTGGCCGTGGCCAACCATCCTTTTGGTGTGTTGGACGGCGCGGCTCTGGCTGTGCTTCTGTCACGCGTGCGCCCCGACGTCAAAATACTTGCCAACTCGCTACTCGAAGGTATCCCTGAACTTCACGAGCACTGCATCTTCGTGGACCCCTTTCGCACACCGGCTTCGACGGACAAGAATGTGAAACCCCTGAAGCAGGCGCTGGCATGGCTACGCCAAGGCGGAGCGCTTGCCGTATTTCCAGCCGGCGAAGTCTCACAGTGGAATGTCCGCCAGGCACAGGTCACCGACCCCGTGTGGAACACCGTGGCCGCTCGCCTGGTGCGCAAGACCGGTGCGAACGCGCTTCCGGTATATTTCTGCGGCCGCAACAGCGTAACCTTTCAGTTACTCGGGTTGATCAATCCAAGACTGCGTACGCTTTTTCTCTTGCAGGAGTTTCTGCAGCAGCGCGAGAAAGACGTGCAGGTTCGGATCGGCGGTGCGATTCCGTCGGAGTTGATTGCTAACCTTGATAGCGACGAGGAAGCCACCGAGTATCTTCGACTGCGGACGTATCTGCTGTCGTATCGTGGCAAGAAGACGATCTCTCTGCCCAGCAAGATGCGTTCGGCGCTTCCGCGCAAACTGCAGGAACACATCGCTCCCGAAGTTCCATCGCGATTCGTGGTTCACGATATTGCGGCATTGCCTGCCGAGCGACTGCTAGTTGAAAACGCGGAGTTCGCGGTGTACGCTGCGCGCGCCTCTGAATTGCCCCATGTTCTCGATGAACTCGGACGGCTCCGCGAAGTCACCTTCCGCGCCGCCGGCGAAGGCACGGGACGCAGCGCCGACCTTGATCAATTCGATTCCTATTACTGGCACCTGCTGCTCTGGAGCAAGGAGAAACAGGAATTGGCCGGTGCCTACCGAGCCGGCAACACCGATGAGATCATTCGGGACCATGGCATCAAGGGTCTCTACACGAACACCGTGTTTCGCTATGACGAGCAGCTATTTTTGAAGATTGGCTCCGCGCTGGAACTGGGCCGCTCGTTTGTGCGTCCCGAGTACCAGCGCCAGTACGCGCCGCTGCTTCTGCTGTGGAAGGGCATCGCGCGTTTGGTGGCTGCACACCCCGAGACTCCCGTGTTGTTCGGAGCGGTCAGTATCAGCAACGAGTACAGCAGTTTGTCGCGCGAGATGATTGTGCGCTATTTTGAGCAGCGCGAAGACGGCCGCGAGTTTGGTGACCTCATCCACGCGCGCACGCCCTTCCGCGCGCCCAAGCTCCGCCGCTGGGATTGCGGCGCCGTCTGCAGTGCCTTGCGCGATCTCGACGAACTCGCCGAGCCCATCTCCGATGTGGAAGAAGACGGCAAGGGGTTGCCCATCCTGATCAAGCAGTATGCCAAGGTGGGCGGCAGGTTGGTGGGCTTCAACCTCGACCGAAAGTTCTCCGATGTGGTCGATGGCCTGGTGATTGTCGACCTGCGCCAGACCGATCCCTCGGTCCTCGAGCGTTATATGGGTAAGGAAGGCTACGCCGGTTTCCGTCGCTTTCATCGGCTCGATTAGCGTGTATTCCGCCGTTGTGTAATAAACTGCTACGCTTCGCGGCCTTGGGTTAACGGAGATCGGTCTTCTTTCCCTCGATTGTTCCTAGCCGGCATACCTGCACCGCATCCTCCAGCGCACGCGCCAACTCGTCTCCCAGCGATTTCAGTTCTCCCGTCTGCATCTGCTCCTGCAGGGCTTCGAACAGTTGTCGTTCTTCATTGCGGATGTGTCCGGAGAGCAACTGCACGAAGGTGGCCAGTTCGCCTTGATTCATCGTGCCCTGCCCGGCGTGGACAAAGTGCTCGCGCAAACGTTCGTGTTCGCCGTTGAGCTCCTCGACCAGCGCGACGAGTTCCGGAAAACGCCGGGCGGTAGGAAACAGGACCTTCTCCTCCGCGGAGAAATGGAACTGCGCTTCGTTCGCATAGTGCTGGTGCACTTCCAGTTGCCACGCCACCAGATCCGCGGCGCCCGTTTGCAGCGCCCGCTCGAGTCGCACACAGAGCGACAGGGCGTGCTGGTGTTGATGCGAAAGCGGGACCAGGCTCGGGTCGCGCAGCATGTAACTATTATCGCCGATGTGGTTGCTCACAGTTCTGGGTTGCGCAATCGGTTTGGCCAATGAGCAATCCAAGCGGATTTTTCCTGGTACGCCCAATTGATCCCTGACCTCCTTTGCTAAATCCACCCGCATGTTGAACAATGAATAGTTGTCCTGGTCCCTGCCGGTCGATTCCGCTGGGCGCGCCAGAAATAGCGTAAGGAGCCTTCATGCCCGCAACTGGAGAACTTATCCGCCTCATGAATTACATCGACGACATTGCCACTACCCTCCGCCGTATCAGCGCCAGCATCCCGGCGATGACCAAAGAGGAGGCTGGCCGCTTGGGCGAATATATCCGCAAGTCCGAACCGAGTTATGAGAGCGTGGTCCAGCGCCTCGAGCAGGCGGGCAAAGAGTGACTGAGGTCCGCACGGTTGCGGTGATCGGCGCCGGCATCATGGGCCGGGGCATCGCGCACGCTGCCGCTCTCGGCGGCTATCGCACCATTCTCGAAGATCTTCTCCCGAATGCCCTGCGCAAGGCCGAGACGGAAATCCGCGCCAATCTCGACCAGGCTGTCGAACTCGGCAAGGTCGATGCTGCCGACGCGGACGCCGCTTTCTCCCGGCTGGAGTATGCCGGTTCTGTCGATCAGGCCGCGCGCGAGGCGGATCTCGTCATCGAGGCGGTTCCCGAGGAAATGGAATCGAAGATCGAGATCTTCACCATGCTCGACAAGATTTGCCGTCCGGCCACGATTCTTGCCTCGAACACTTCCTCGCTCAGCGTTACCGAGATCGCCAGCGTTACCTATCGCGCCAAGAGGTGTGTTGGCATGCACTTTTTCAATCCTGTGCACAAGATGAAGCTGCTCGAAATCGTGCGCGCGCTCGAAACCGATAAGGAAACACTGGCGGCGGTCGTCGAGGTTGGCAAGCGCATGCGCAAGGAAGTGGTGGTGATCAAAGAGGCGCCTGGCTTCATCACCAGCCGCATCAACGCCATGATTGGCAATGAAGCCTTCTACATGCTCCAGGAAGGCATCGCCAGCGCCGAGGATATCGACAAGGCTCTCAAACTTGGGCTGAATCATCCTATGGGACCGTTCGAACTCGTCGATCTGGTGGGCCTTGACACCCGACTGAATATCCTCGAATACCTGCACAAGAGCCTGGGGGAGAAATTCCGCCCGTGCCCGCTGCTGTCGCAATATGTGAAAGCTGGACGGCTCGGCCGGAAGTCAGGGCGGGGAGTGTTCGAGTATCCGGAATCACAGGCCAGTTCCTTGAAGAGCTAAAATCCGCTTGGTTTGTCCCACTTTTGCTGCTGTTAACTCCGAAGGTATTAACCCGCGTTTACTACCTCCCCCCTGTCTATTGGAATCATAGGGTTAGGAAGGGATTTCCGAAAGGTCTTTGATTTTAAATCACTTACTGGAAAGTATTCCAGAATAAGGACTTAGCTCGATTCCTGGCTCGGTTCTCGCTGCGCTCAAGTTCTCGTGGCGAGCAAACTCCCACTTTCGCCTCAACCCCCAATTTTTCAAAGAGTCGTTTTGGGCAGGTTCTTGGACCGTCTCGGAAGACGGGCACACTTGGTCCGGCGCAATCAGTACCATTGTCGCGCATTCTCGGGTGAGAGTCTGTGACGGATGGCCCGGATATTTGTGATGAAAAAGGTCAGGCGTCAAATTGTGGAAGCGAAACGCCCGCAGCGAAAACGGCGACGTGGGGTGCCCGGTTGTTCTCCCGTCCCGTTTGCGCTGAGCCTACATGTGCCCGCTGAAGATGTGATGCTGCAAGCACCCGCTCCTTGCAGGAACACCGCAAGGAGCGGGCCACCCCTAGTCATTCATGGGAGAAGTGTCCCGAGCTAGCCACGCTGCTAAAACGGTTTTCGAGCCAACCGGCGTGAAGGGACTGTCGCATGCAAAGGAGAAAGACGGGCTGCCGGTCTGCTACCGAACTGGCAGGCCACCGGCTTCCTCCATGCGATCTCTTGACTCATGGCTATGAGTCAAATAGACTCATTATATGGCTAAGAGACTGCAAGTGATTCTGCAGGACCCCGACTACCGGGAAATCCAGCGCATGGCGCGCTCACGCCAGATGTCCATTGCGGAGTGGGTCCGTCAAGCGCTCGACGTGGCGCGGCGCCGGGAGCCGCTAGGCAGCGTTGGCAAGAAACTGGAAGTGATTCGTGCCGCGGCTCGCTTCGACTATCCCGTAAGCGATATCGACGGCATGTTGGCGGAAATCGAGAGAGGGTACGTCACGGGTGCGCAACCGTGATTCTCGTCGACTCCAACATCCCGATGTATCTCGTGGGCGCGCCTCACCCTCACAAGAGCGACGCGCAACGATTGCTCGAAAAGCTGGTCAGCGAGCGCCAGCGCCTGGTTACCGATGCCGAAGTGCTGCAAGAAATTCTGCACCGCTACGTCGCGATCAACCGCCGCGATGCCATCCAGCCAGCATTCGACGCGCTGCTTGGCATCGTCGATCAAGTGCTGGCGGTTGATCGGGCTGTGGTCGAGCGTGCGAAAGAGATTGTGTTGGGGCATCGGCAGCTGTCTGCGCGCGACGCGGTTCATGCTGCCGTCATGGAACATCATGGGATCGAGAGCGTCATGACCTTCGATTCCGGGTTTGACGGGTTTCCGGGGATTACGCGGATGTCATAATGGCTGGGGGCTGCCGGTTCGCCACACGCGGCATCCCCAGTGTCCCGCTGACTCCTGCCTACTGGTTGATGTCCTGCTTCGATTCCAGCTTCTTCACCAGCCCATCCACATAGCTCTTCTGGTTGTCGGGAGCTGCTGCGAGCGCCACCTTCATTTCCCTGGCCGCGTCGTCGAACTTGCCCTGCGCGCAGTACATACGAGCCAGTCCCGAATGCACGAACCATTGGTCGGGATGTTTCCTGGCGTTTTCACGGAAGATCGCGAAGGCTTCGTCACTGCGTTTTTCACCCTGCAACTGGCGGGCGAATAAATGGATTTGCAGCGGGCTGGCAAGGTCCAGCGCCTTCTTTTGCGCGATCGCAGCCTCGTCCTTGCGATTGAGCGCCGTCAGCACCTTCGACTTGGTCAACTCGTTGTCGTAGCGGTCTTCGTTTTCGATGGACTTGTTGGCATATGTCAGCGCATCATCCAGGCCGGTCTTCTCCGTGACCAGGTAAGTCGCCGCATCGTCCCAGCTCATCCAGGTGTACTGGGAAAGATTACGCAGCTGCTTCTTGAAGCTGGCCTGCACTACGTTGTGCACATCGACCGAGACTTTGAACGGGACCGCGATCTTCTCCCACTCCAATTCAACCACCGCCGAATCTTTCTGCAGGTCGCTGAAATCGTAGGTCAACGCGTTATGCATGTCGGCGGCTTTGGGCTTCACCGTGACGCGCAGAGCATCTTCCGCCTGGTCGTAGGTGAACGCGCCCCATGACGTCGCGTTCTTGGAGAAAATTATCGTCCATTCATCGGCGTTCGGGATCATATGCAACCCGTACGTTCCCTTGTCGAGCGGTTTGCCTTCGATCTGGACCGGATCGCTGAACGTGATCGTCGTGTTGATATTCGCTCCCGCGCGCCACACCTTGCCGTAGGGAACCAGGTCATCCCAAACCTTGCGATCGTTCACCAGCGGACGGTGATAGCTGATGGTGATATCGGTGATTCCGATGCGTTGTGAAACCATCGCGCGTTGGCTCTGCAGGGGCAGATCAAGCACAAATGATTGGGCCGGGCTCACGCCCGACACGGCTGCCATCAACAGGCAGAACAGAAATCCTCGCAAAGCTGCACGAAACATGGTGGAACGCCTCCTTCAATGTGAGCGATCAAAGTGCATCCATCGCAAATTCTGCTGAAAACGGGTCACGGATCGTGGCCCACCCTGGTCGGTATCTTAGACGTGCCGCGAGCCCGTAGGTGAGCATAACTACACGGGTTAGCAGATTTGGTGTTCTCCTGGCGCCAGGGCGGGACGTAGAGTCCGTCCGCAGGGACGAAGTCCGAACCGGGCGCAAATTCGGGTCGGGTGCAATCAGGTTCCCGGCAGCGGCTAACCCCAGGGTGATCTTCAGCGTCTAATTCTTCTGGGACAAGTGTGCATTTTCACGGAACTCGTTCTCCCCGTCCCTCGTATTAAATAACAAGACGGCAGCGAAGAACTCCCGCCCCACCCCGGGAGACTGCGCCGTAACGAGCCATGCGGATGCTGATCGAAATCGTTCGCCAGTCGCTGGCCACACTCTGGGCCCACAAACTGCGTTCGTTTCTCACCATGTTCGGCATAGCCTGGGGTGTGGGATCGCTGCTCCTGCTCGTCGGCTTGGGAGAGGGCTTTCGCAGCGGTCAGGCGAAGCAACTGAAGAATCTGGGGCAGGACATTATGTTCACGTTTCCTGGGCGCATTCCCGCCGTTGAGGGCAGCACTCAGTCGGGACGCACTTACCATTTCACCTATCAGGACTATCTTGCCGTTCGCGGAGAGGCGCGCTCGCTCAAATTTCTTTCCCCGGTACTCAACCGCGAGGATATTCGCGCCGTCAGTGACTACGGTTCCACCAATGGACAGGTCTTCGGCATCGCACCCGAATACAACCAGATCCGCAATATTCCCGTTGGCCCGGGCCGCTGGTTCAACGATCAGGACAACACCGAGACGCGACGAGTGGCCGTCGTCGGCTGGGAGTTATTAAAGAACATATTCCCGGGCCGCCCGGCGGTAGGCTCGCCCATCCTGCTCAATGGCGTGCGCTTCGAAATTATCGGTGTCGTCAGCAAAGTCGGACAGGACGGCAACAACGGCACCAACGCGCGCATCTTCATCCCGATCGCGACCATGCGCAACCTGTTTCGGCTGAAAGATAAGAACAGCGAAGACGCCATCTCGTTCCTGAACTACCGTCCGCTGACGCCCGCCGGAAATTTGGCGGCTAAACAGGAAGTCCACGACATTATTGCCCGCCATCACGGTTTCGATCCGAAGCTCACAGAATCGTTCGAGGACTGGGACACCATTGAGGACAACAAGCGCGTCGCCAAGATCTTCGACGGCATGGACTATTTCCTGGGCGTGGTCGGTGTGATCACGCTCGCGCTCGGCGCCATCGGCATCATCAACATCATGCTTGTCTCCGTCACCGAGCGTACACGCGAGATCGGATTGCGCAAAGCGCTCGGCGCCACTCATCGCGCCATCCTGACCCAGTTTTTTGTGGAAGGCGCATTCCTGACCGCACTGAGCGGCGGCATCGGTCTGGCCATTACCACCGCATTGGTCACGGTTCTCGCCGCCTTGCCCGCACCCGAAGGATTCGACACGCCGCGCATCGTTCCGTCGTCGGCGGCCATCGCCATTCTCTCGCTCGCGTGTGCCGGCATCGTGGCGGGACTTTATCCGGCGCGTCGAGCCGCGTTGCTGCAGCCGGTGGAGGCCCTGCGCCAGGAGTAAGCGCGCTGGGACCAACGATGATTCTCGAACTTGCCCGCCAGGCCTATAACGCGCTCAAGTACAATCGCCGCCGCAGCATCCTCACCATGCTGGGCATGGCTTGGGGCATTGCGACGGTGGTGCTGCTGCTCGCCTACGGTTCCGGTTTCGAGCGTGGACTTTGGGTTGCTTTCCGCTCCTGGGGGACGAACCTGGTGTTCATCTTCCCCGGACGTACCTCGCTGCAAGCGGGCGGCACCAAGGCTGGCAGCGAAGTCAAACTCACGATGAACGATCTCGATTACCTGCAGGCCGAAGTGCCCCTGCTCAAGCGCATCTCGCCCGAAGCCTTCAAGCAAAGCACCATCGCGTATGGCACGCGGAGCGGCAGTTACGGGATCAGCGGAGTCTATCCCTACTATCAGCACATGCGCCGCATCGACGTACAGGACGGAACTTTCTTCACCGAGCTCGACGAGAACACGCACAGCCGCGTGGCCATCCTCGGCGCCGACGTCAAGAAAAAGTTATTTTCGGGACAGAACGCGCTGGGCGAAAAAGTCCGGCTCGACGGCATTTCCTACGAGGTCATCGGAGTGCTGAAACACGTCATCCAGAATGGCGACGACAACATGAACGGCAAAGTGTATATCCCGTTTAGCGCCATGAATGACCTCGCCAATACTTATTACCTCAACGCCATTGCCATGGAATACGAAGGCGACCACGAAAAAGTCGCGGAGGCGGTGCGCCGCTCGATGGCCTTTCACCATGAATTCGATCCCAAGGATAAACGCGCCGTCTTTGTGTTCGACGTCTTTGCCGATTTGCTCGACCTGCGCGTGATCACCACCGGCATCAAGATTCTGCTCGGGTTCATCGGGCTGCTCACGCTGGGCATCGGAGGTGTGGGGCTGATGAACATCATGCTGGTCTCCGTTACGCAACGCACACGCGAGATCGGCGTCGAAAAAGCTCTTGGCGCCCGCGGATGGCACATCCTAATCCAGTTCCTCGCCGAAGCGCTTGCCATCACGCTTCTCGGGGGGTTGGCCGGCGTAGTTCTCGCTTACATCGTGTCCTGGTCGGTCGGATCGCTCACGCTCTGGAGCGCCTTCGTAGAGAATGGCACCGAAGGCGATATCCATCTCACCATCGATTCCACCACCCTGCTGGCGTCCACCGCGATTCTCGGGTTCGTGGGTGTCATCAGCGGCATGCTCCCTGCCATCAAAGCCTCCCGCCTGGATCCCATCGAAGCCCTGCGCTACGAATAAGAATAGTGGGGCGACGGGCGTCCTGGCCCGACTGCACGAATCGGGACGCCTTGAAGCTCGACAACGCCCGCTGCGCAATCGTGTGTTATATTTCTGACCACATTTATATGGAGGATTTATGCGCCCACTTGGTGTGACCCTGGTCGGTTTCTACCAGATTCTGCGCGGGGTTCTATCACTGCTGTTCGGCCTCTCGGTACTGCTCTTCAGCGGGCTGGCTGCCAAGCTCGCTTCCCTGGCCGCCGAAGGCAACGCCGTCGAGCGTCTTCTGCGCGACTTCGGCCACGTGGCGGGCCTTGGCATTATCGTGTTTGCGGTCGTGCATATGATCGCCGGCTACGGCGTTCTGCAGATGCAGAACTGGGGGCGACTCTTGACGCTCCTGTTTTCCGCGATTGGATTGGTGCTGGTTCTGCCCGGCCTCATCCATGCTCATATTTTCTCGCTGCTCTTCGGGGCGATCAACGCCGCCTGCATCTTTTATCTGGCCATGCCCCCGATCAAGCGCGCCTTCCACGCGGAAGGTAACCCGATGCGAATGGCGGCCTAGAGCAAGAGCTACGCTCGCGCGGACTGCAGAGCGCGGCTGTCCCTCCGTAATTCTCCGTTCGTAGAGACGCGGCTGGCCGCGTCTCGCTCCTTTACCCGACTCCTGAGTACAATAAACCCGTGTCAGACTCCGATGCCCTGCAGAAAGTTCTTGATCATTTGCGGTTGTACGATCATCCACTGCTCGTCTTTTCAGCGCGCGAGAACAACGGTGCTATAGAAATCCTGATCGATCTGAAGAACGCGACCGTACCGGTTCACACCTACGTGCTCCCGATTCATCCCCGCGATCTCGATCATGCGCAATTCACATGGCATCTGCAGCGCCAGCTGTACGACGGACTGCACGACTACTTCATCGAGATGTTTACCCGCACCCCCCAAGATCGCGCCGTTCCCCGCAGCTCAATACCTGCTGGAGAGGGAAGCCAGGGAAGCTAGCGTCTTGTCCGTTCGCGAACAAATCGAGCAGGAGATCCGCCAGCGCGGACCCATCCCGTTTTCTCGCTACATGCAGATCTGCCTCTATGATCCTGCCCATGGTTACTATTCATGCAATGCCGACCAATTCGGCAAAGCCGGAGATTTCTACACCTCGAGCGATGTTCACGCGGTCTTCGGACGGTTGCTGGCGCGGCAGTTTGAGGAGATCTGGCGAGCTCTCGACCGGCCGCATCGGATCGAAATCCTCGAACTTGGTCCCGGCCGCGGTTTGTTCGCGCGCGATGTGCTCGATTGGTGCAACAAGAAATTCCCCGACTTCTTCGCCGCCTTAACTTACACCTTGCAGGAATCGTCGCCCGCGCTGCGAGCAAAGTTGCGAGAGAATCTTCGCGAACATATTGGCACCGAGAGGGCCGCAGTTCTGGAGGGGCGATCCACCGGCACGTGCCGCACTCTCGGACCTGAGACTCCCATCATTGTGTTCGCCAACGAATTCTTCGACGCTCTTCCCGTGGAGATTCTCGGCACTGCCGGCCGAGTTCACATCGCGCTCGAAAACAATCGTCTGCACGAAATCTGGCTTCCGCCGC
>Ga0182019_10001287_pt1 | contig 12786 bp, 11 predicted proteins | sample 812E2MmetaG_FD_120483 | JGI IMG/M metagenome (GOLD analysis project Ga0182019, IMG submission 120483) | Permafrost microbial communities from Stordalen Mire, Sweden - 812E2M metaG | ecosystem: Environmental > Terrestrial > Soil > Wetlands > Permafrost | place: Sweden: Stordalen | collected...
CATCGGCCAGCGCTCCCGCAAGACCTACGGTCTGGGAGATCGCGTGCGCGTGCTGGTCGATCGCATCGATCCGGTGGAGAAGAAAATTCAGTTCGCCGTGATGGAAGAGCTGCCCAGGCCGTCAGCGAAAAGCCGTAGCAAGTGAAGTTGGTTGACACTAGCCTCCAAGGCAAGGCCTATCGTAAGCTCGATTCGGCAATCGGGAGGCGCAATTGACAACAGACAAGAAAATCCCGCGGCGTCTTCGCTATTCCTTTTCGCGACGTAGCGCCATCGCCGTACCGCTCGCACTAGTGTTTTTGATCCTGCGACCCGCATCGGCGGATCGCGGCGGACTCGAGGCGCAGATCAAGTTCGACTACTTGGAGAAGGTGCTGACGCTGCGTCATTTCTACTCCGGCGAGCGTCTTCGATTTCGCCCGGACGGCACCCTCCAAGGGGATACCCCGATCGGTCCGTGGACACTCGATGGGCAAATTGAAGTTGAGGACGTCCAGTTGCACGGCGCTCGATTAGTGATCAAAGGCCGACGAATCCATCGCGTTTTCGACGCCCAATATAAACCACTGGACGAGTTGACCACCGTAAAGAACGACTCCGGCAAGCAGCAAAAAGAACTGGCAAAAGCGCTCCAACATTTGAAGGCTGAGGTCGAAATCGAACTGCCCAGCGAGAATCCCACCGAGAAAGATGTCTCCTCGGCGATTCACGCCGTCTTCCTCACCAACTCCGAGTCGATGATGGACGTCGTGCCCGCTTTCTGGCGCGCATACTTTGCCAAGCAGGAAGGCACGCCCGCACCCCGACTGAAAGGACCCGTGTATTTCTTCAAGCCGGGGAACGGGATGTCGCCACCGCGTTCAACCTACGCTCCCGACCCGGAATACTCGCCAGCGGCACAAGCAGCGAAATACCAGGGCACCATCGTCATGAGCCTGATCGTCGATGCCTCTGGAGAAACAAAAGACTTGCAGATCCAAACGCCCCTCGGACTGGGCCTGGATGAAAGGGCGGTCGCGGCGATCAGCACCTGGAAATTTGATCCCGCGCAAAAAGACGGTAAGCCCGTGGCGGTTGCGATCAACGTCGAAGTAAGTTTCCATCTCTACTAGATCACGGGCTGCTGCAACACTGGCTTCGTGGGGGGAAGATCATGTATCGCGACGTTCCTGTATAGAATCAAGTTGTACGGGGAGCAACCATCATGCCAACACCAACCGAACCGAAGCCCGAGCAAGATCCAGTCCAGGCGGCAGAACATGTTGCCAGCGCTCGCCAGATTCTGAAAGACCTGCAGGAAAAGGTCGGAAATCATCCCGAACTAGGCGAGGCCATTACCAAACTGGAGATGGCCCTCAACAGTCTGGCGATACAAACCGGCGGCCTCCTGTAGCGGCGCACACGCAATCCGACCCTGGCGTCGGCAGGCTCGCCACATCACCCAAAGCGATTTGCTTTTCGCTGTCCTTAGTAAACTACTTTATAGATGTTCCCTTTATTGTCTTTGGCAATGCCCTTTACGATGATGTTCTTGTCGCCCTCAGGCATCGCGTACATTTCAACGTTGAGGACGGTCCCGCGGTCTCCAGAAGCCGCAGCTTGCGCATTGGTTGAACCCAGCACATGGGACCCATAAAACCCAGAGCCATAAACCGTATCCCACACGGTCGACATGCCGTTGCTATCCGGTGCGCTAGCTGTATTTGCGCCTTTCGGGACCTTGACTCGGGGCACTTGCGCCCAGTGACCTTTGCATACCTCGCCATCGCCGAGAACGACAGAAATGTTTCCCGAAGTGAAGGGAAATGAACCCGTGAGTTTGGCAACGAGTACTGGCAGTGGGGTTTGCGCCGATAGCGGACCCTGGACCGGGTAAAATCGATACTTGTGCGAACACCCCAACATTATCGAAATCCCCAACAGGAGAACCCAGAGTTTGACTTTCACTGGAATACCCTCCGTTTGGTGGGAGTCTATGTGGCGGGAATAAGATGTCTAACTCTTGGTAACAATTGCTATTGTAAGCCTCTGTCAACTAGCCCGGCCATGTCGCGGCCTACTTGCCGCTGTCCATAGCCGTGAACAAGTTGTTCAGCGATTCCGCGAGAGTAGGATGAGCGAAGACCCCATCGCGCAACGCGGTGTACGGCAGTTTCCCCATCATTGCAATCTCGAGCGCAGACATGATTTCGCCGCCCTCAATGCCGAGAACCGCCGCGCCCAGTATCTGATTCGTTTCCGCATCCACGATCGCCTTCATGAAGCCGCGGGTCTCGTCCATCTCTAGTGCCCGTGCCACCGAAGTCATCGACAGCTTCGCCACGCGAATGTTCCGCTTCTGCGCGCGAGCCTCCGTCTCGGTCAGCCCAACCCGTCCCAACTGCGGATCGATAAACACCGTATAGGGCGCCTGCCGATTCTTAGTCGAGGCGTTCTTCTTTTCGAGAAGATTGGCGCGGATGATACGAAAATCGTCATAAGAAATGTGGGTAAACGCCGGCCCGCCCTTGACGTCGCCGAGTGCGTAGACGCCGCTAGCCGTAGTTTCGAGGCGGTCGTTCACCCTGATGAAGCCGCGATCGTCCGTCATAATCTCCGCCGCCGCAAGATTCAGCGTGTCCGAGTTTGGCACTCGCCCCGTGGCCACCAGCAGATGTGAACCGTCCAGAGTCATTGATTGGCCTTGCCGCGATCGCCCTTGCCGGTCGACCTCCAGCCGAATACTCCCGTCTGTCTGCCTGATGCGAATTGCTTTCGCCCCCAGCAGGACTTCAACCCCGTCCTGTTGAAGAATTTTGACGACCTCTTCCGCGATGTCAGGGTCCTCGCGAGTGAGCAGTTGGCCGCCAGACTGAATAATCGTCACCCGGCTGCCAAAGCGCCGGAAGAGTTGCCCAAACTCCAAACCAATGTAGCCGCCGCCCATGACCAGCAGGTGTTTCGGAACCGTGTCAAGTTCCATGACGGACAAGTTGTCCAGAGCCGGAACGTCATCCAGACCATCCAGTTTGGGAAGCGAAGCACGGGTGCCTGCATTGATGAAAATATATGAAGCGGAAAGAACACGCAGAGCGCCATCCTTCGAACGCATTTCAACCGTCTTCGGACCGGTAAACCTGGCATCGCCGAAAATCAGTTCGAGGTTCGCCGCCTTTTCGATGCGCGCCTGACTGCCATTGCGAAAGCTGTCCACAATATTGCGCTTGCGTTCGCGCACCTTTCGAAGATCGACGGTGATTGGGCCGGTGTTCACTCCATAGTCGGCAGCCCGTCGCGCCAGGTAGGCGACGCGCCCGCTTGCCACCATCGTCTTCGTAGGAGTGCAGCCCTCGTTGATGCAAGTTCCGCCCACATGCTTTCGCTCGATGAGAGCGGTGCGCATCCCGGCGGCCGCAAGCGCGGTGGAGAGAGGCGTACCTGCCTGCCCTGAACCGATGATGATGGCATCGTATTGCTGTGGAGTCGTCATAGGCACGCTCGCGATTGAATTTGCGTTGAATGCTTGCGCAAGGTGCTGCTGCGAATTTTCAGAATCTGGAAACCAGCAGCAGTCCGAGCCCAATTGCACCCAGGCCTTCCGGAACTGCAATCGCAGCGTCCGGAACGTGAAGACCGCGAACCAGTGCGACGCGAGCCTGATAGCCGCCAAACGCTCCGGCAAGTGCGCCGATCGCCCCAATCACGGCCGCGAGCCAATACGATCCAGCCCCAGCGAAACCGAGACATGCGCCCGTAAGCAAGCCCATAACAATTCGGGCAGTTAGCGGCACTGCAGCCGTTCGCGCAGGAGTAGTTGGAAGTTGGTCGACCACGAATTCGGCCAAGGCACCCAGAGTAAAGAAGGCAACCGCCCAGATCGAACCCATGAAAGCCAGAGGCGAGGCAGAGAGATTGATCCAACCCAGATGCGCCGCCCAAGCGACAACCGCCGGCGCCGTCATGGATCGCAACCCAGCCACTGCCCCAATACCAAATGCCAGTAACCACCCGAGTCCTGAGTTCATGATGCTTCCCCCATCTTGACGGTTAGACCTCGTCGACAGACGCCGCGATGGAATTTATTTGAGCTGTTTACTTGGCTCCATTGCCACCCCGACGGCATCCAAATCGCCGGTACTCTCCAGCCTCTTGCTCCCAACCTGCTAAAATTCTCTTTCACCACTCTTGGCGCCTGCCTAGGAAATCAGTTCCATGTCCAGCACTCTAGAGTCCAGAAATCCCACTCCAACTCCACGTACGCGCGTCGTGCGCGAACCGCAGCGTGCGGTTTACGACCGCAACGCTGTCAACCAGATCCTCGATGAAGCTCTCCTCTGCCACGTAGGCTTCGTCGCCGATGGACAGCCCTTCGTCATCCCCACCTCGTACGGCCGCAACGGAGACATGCTCTACATCCACGGCTCAGCCGCCAGCCGCATGTTGCGCACCCTCGATCAGGGCGTCCCGGTCTGCATCACGGTCACGCTGCTCGATGGATTAGTGCTGGCTCGCTCGGTCTTCAATCACTCGATGAACTACCGCTCGGTCGTAATCCTCGGGATGGCAACCCTGGTTGACGATCCGGCGGAAAAACTCGCAGCCCTGCGAACCCTAAGCGAGCACATCCTCCCTCAGCGCTGGGACGACTCGCGCCAGCCCAACGAAAAAGAGCTGAAAGCAACGTCAGTCCTCCGCCTTCCAATCACTGAATTTTCAGCCAAGGTCCGAGTCGGCCCGCCCGTGGACGACGAAGAAGACTACTCCTTCCCGACCTGGGCGGGAGTGATTCCACTGGAGATGAATTCGGGTACGCCGATCCCCGATGACCGCTGCCGGCAGGAGTTACCCGCCTACCTGAAGAACTACGCACGCAAGAAGAAATCGTAGTGAAGTGCTCGCGTAGCGGCGGACGCCCTCGTTCGCCCAGCCCGACGAAATCCGGCAGACCCAGCAAGCCGCGTCTCTACGGCAACAGCAGCAGCTTCCCCGTAGTCTTCCGACCTTCCAAATCCCGGTGCGCCTTCTGCACCTCGGCCAGCGGATACACATGTTCGATCCGCAATTTGAGTTTCCCGTCGCGAATCATGCCAAAGACCGCGCCCGCCCGCTGCTGCAACTCCTGCACGGTGATGATGTACGAACCCAGCGAAGGCCGCGTCAGATAGATCGATCCCTTCTGTGTAAGCACCAGCGGATCAATCGGCGCCACCGCCCCGCTCGACCCGCCATACAGCACCATCATGCCCCGCGGACGCAGCAGGTTCAGACCCTTGTCAAAAGTCGTCTTCCCCACCGAGTCATACACCACATCCACACCTTTGCCGCCGGTCAGCCGCTTCGTCTCCGCCTCAAAATCCGCCTGCGTATAAAGAATGACCTCATCCGCTCCCGCCCCTCGCGCCAGCTTGGCTTTTTCCTCGGTCGAAACCGTAGCAATCACGCGCGCCCCAATGTTGTGCGCCATCTGCACCAGCAGCAACCCCACTCCCCCGGCCGCCGCATGAATCAAAGCCGTCTCGCCCCTCTTCAGCGGATAGGTGTCATACGCCAGGTAGTGCGCCGTCATCCCCTGCAACATCGCCGCAGCCGCCTCGCGCTCTCCGACTCCAGCCGGAATCTTCACCACCCGGTCAGCCGGCACCGACGCGTACTCGGCATAGCTCCCAAGCGACATGGTGTAAGCCACCCGATCGCCCACGGCCACATCCCGCACGTCGGCCCCCACCGCCGAAACCACGCCCGCCGCTTCCTGTCCCAGCACCAACGGCAGCGCCGCCTTGTAACGCCCTTCGCGGTTGTAGACGTCAATAAAATTGACGCCCGCCGCCGCAATCTTGACGACGGCTTCGTTCGACTTCGGTTGCGGAACCGGCAAGTCCACCAGTTCCATGACTTCCGGCCCGCCCGTTTGCTTGATCTGTATGGCCTTCATATATGCCTTCGATGAATCCAGAACATCCAAAGACTCAGTTGCAGCAACTCCGCCCGGTTTGCCATCTCCCGCGACCCTGGGGTAACATGCCCAGCCTGTGCCCAAAGTAACGGGGTGCTGGGTCTTCTGTAGCGTTGACCCAACGAATTTCGCGATAGTACCATCTCATAGTCAGGGGCGTCAGTTGCACCGGAAGCCGTTGCGGTAAGTTTCTGAAAATATGAGATTTCCTTCTCACCCGTATCTGGCGATCATTCTCTCCGCCCCATTGGCGGCGACCCTTGCCTGCCAGAGCGCCCAGAAATCGGCCACTTTCATGCCGCCCACCCAGGCCCATGCGCCAGCCCTGATCGCGGCCAGCACTCCGCCTGGTCCGCACCAGCAGAAGTCCGACACAGCCGCCGCCGAACCGCAATCCAAGCCGCAGGTTCCGCAGGTGCTCCAGGTAGATCCCATAAGCGACCTGATCGCCCGAGTCGAAAAGGAATACCAGGCAGGCCAGGATAACTATCGCGCCGGCCACCTGGAAGCCGCGAAACAGAATTTCGACTCCGCCTTCAACCAGCTCCTGGGCAGCGGATTCGATCTCCGCTCCAGTTCCGATGACCGCCTCGAGCGCGAACTGGACCGCCTTCTGGACGGAGTCAACAGCCTGGAACTAGCGGCCTTGCAACAGGGCGACGGCTTTGCCGAACAAAAGTCGGAACCCGCCCCGATCGACGAAGCCAACGAACTTACCCCCGCGGTCGACGAAAACATCAAGGCCAAAGCCGAGGCCGAAATTAAATCCACGCGTTCCGACCTGCCGCTGGTAATGACCGACCAGGTCGCAGGCTTCATCAATTACTTCTCCAGCCGCGGACGCGGCACCCTCGAACACGCTCTGGCCCGCTCCGGCCGCTACGAAGACATGATCCGCCGCGTCCTGCGCGAACAAGGCGTTCCCCAGGAACTGATCTACCTGGCCCAAGCCGAGTCCGGATTCCATCCCCTGGCCGTTTCCAGAGCCGGGGCCAGAGGCATGTGGCAGTTCATGGGCAGTCGCGCCAAAGGTTATGGACTGGAACGCAGCTGGTGGGTCGACGATCGCCAGGATCCCGAAAAAGCCACTAGAGCCGCCGCGCATCATTTAAAAGATCTCTACAACCAGTTCGGAGACTGGTACCTGGCCATGGCCGCCTACAACTCCGGACCAGGCACCGTTCAGAGCGCGGTCAAGCGCACCGGGTACGCCGATTTCTGGGAACTCTACCGCCGCAACGTACTTCCGAAAGAGACTCGCAACTACGTTCCCATCATCGTGGCCGTAACCATCATGGCCAAGAATCCCGCGCAATACGGACTGGATTCGGTGGTGAAGGAAAAGCCCGTTCCCTACGACACCATCAAGATCAACTATCCCATCGATCTAAGATTAGCCGCCGAATGCGTCGACGCCACTACCGAAGACTTGCTGGACCTGAATCCCAGCCTGCTCCGGCTGACCACTCCAAAATTTTCAGAAAAAGACGGTGAATTCGAACTCCACCTGCCCGCCGGAACCAGCGAAAGATTTCAGGCTGCGGTCGTCTCCATCCCTGCCGACAAGCGTGTCTGGTGGCGTTATCACAAGGTGCAAGGCAGTGAAACGCTGGCTTCGATCGCGCGCACTTATCACACGACGCCAAAAGCCATCGCCGAAGCCAACGACCTGAGCGTTGCCTCGAACAGCGATGAGATAGCGCCCGAAGCTCGTCTGATCATCCCCATCGCCGCCGGCAAACAGACCGATACCAGCAACTACGCACGCGCCACCACGCGCTACAAAATTCGCAAGGGCGATACGGTCGAATCGGTAGCCGAGAATTTCGGCGTCTCCGCCAAAATGATTCGCGGATGGAACCACATCAAAGGCAGCAGCCTGGCCGGAAGAAGGACCTTGTATCTCCACCTTCCCGTCACGAGGGGAGTAAGCGAAACCCAGCTAGCCAGCAAGCATTCCACCCGAGCCAAGCACCGCGCCGGAACTCAAACCGCAACGTCAAAATCAACATCAACGCCCAGCACAGTTCTCCATCACCGAGTCAAGCGCGGAGAAACCCTCTCTTCAATCGCCACCTCGTACAACACCACCGTCCAAGCCCTGAAGCAAGACAACCGCAATGTCGCAGCCCTACGCCCAGGCATGATCCTCGTAGTCCGCGACGCGCACTGACATCCTTCGAGCCCCGCCCGCCATCCGCCACCAGTTCCTAGCTTCGCGACAAATCTCTCCACGAACCGGAAGGGCATGGCCTCAGCCATGCCATCAGCACCCTCCCCAAATCCGTCTCCAGCCAACAGGCTTCGTGGAAGGGCACGGCTTTAGCCGTGCCGTCAGAACCCTCAACCAAACCGGGCGGGTGGCGCAGCCCTCGCGTTCATCCCTAACTCTGAAGGGTGCCCCGTCCAAGCTTCGCTTGGGCGGGGCCTTTGGCCTTTTTTCATCACACCCAGCCAGTGAGCGCCATCACAGACCCCCAACATCAGTTCCCGGTTCTCAGTTCTCAGTAAACTGCGCTGAAGACTGAGAGCTGGGTCATCCCATCAGCAGCCCGCCGTTGACGTTCAGCACATGCCCGGTGATGTAGGCAGCCTCCTCGGAAGCCAGAAAGCGCACCGCGCTGGCAACGTCCTCCGGAGAACCCACGCGCCCCAGCGGAATATTCTTCACCGCACTCTGCTTGAATTCCTCGCTGAGCGCAGCCGTCATGCTGGTCTCAATAAATCCCGGAGCCACCGCATTGCAAGTAATATTGCGCGAAGCCACCTCGCGAGCCATCGCCATGGTCAGCCCGATCAACCCCGCTTTCGAAGCCGCGTAGTTCGCCTGCCCCGCTTGCCCCATCTGCCCGAAAACGCTGGTGATGTTGATGATCCGTCCCCAGCGCTGCTTGAGCATCGAGCCAATCACCTGCTGGATGCACAGATACGCGGAAGTCAGATTCGTGTTCAGCACCGTGTCCCAGTCGGCGCGCTTCATGCGCATCACCAGCTGGTCGCGCGTGATGCCAGCGTTATTCACCAGGATGTCGATCTTGCCGAATTGCGCAATCGCCGACTTGATCCCGGACTTCACCTGCTCTTCATCCGCCACGTCGATGACGAAAACCGCAGCCTTGCCTCCCGCCGAAGTAATTTGTCCAACAAGTTCGTCGAGCTTCTGCCGATTGCGCGCCGCCACCGCGACGCTCGCGCCCTCCCGCGCCAGTGCCAGCGCGCAGGCATGACCGATCCCCTGCGACGCTCCCGTAACCAGCGCGACTCGCCCCTCAAGCTTCATGCCTGCTCCTTTATCCTTACCCTTAGGAACCAAACTTCGGATCGGTCTTTACAACGAATCAACAGAACGAATCGACCTTCAGAACGTTGGAACCGAGGATTATAAACGCCGGAGAAGCCCGGCGTTCGGCAAAGGCTGGATGGTGGAGAGCCGGGAGTCACGCGCCCGTCGCTCCACTATCGGAACTCATCACGCGGGCGCGGCACTAGCCCGCCTGCGTCGCCGCCCGCGCCAGCGGCTCCTCCCCTAGAATTCTTTAAATTTTCTCTACCAGCGTCCGTTTCGAATACGGCTTCGCCAGAAAATAAGTGCGTGACTCGGGCACTTCCTCTGCGTACTCCGGATTCCCGTAACTCGACGTCACCAGAACCATGACCTCAGGTGAATGCTCCCTCAGATCTTGCCCCAGCTGCCGTCCCGTCCGTCCCGGAAGCCCCATGTCGGTCATCACCAGATCAATTGCCCGCTTGCACTCTTTGTAAGCCTTCATCGCATCTAGCGCGTCCACAGTTGGTAGAACTTCAAAACCCGCGCTCTCCAGAATGCTGCAGGTCACCTCCCGCACAAACGGCTCGTCCTCAACCAGCAGAATCGTGCGCCGCCGGGGACGACCGTTCGCGTCTGCGTAAGGCTGAAGATCCATGTCGTCCTCCAATAAGCTTCCTGACAACCTTCATGCAGCAATCGCATGGCCTCGCCGCCTGCGCAAGTTCGGCGCGCTCCGCACCAAGATCTCTGATTGTTCGGAAACTATTTCGGCGCCGTGAGAATCGTCTGCTTCGGATCAAGCACAATCTTGCGCGCGCCGCTCGGCGCCGTCAGCCGAAACGCAGTCTCACGGCCATCCGCCAGCACTTCGCCCAGAAATACCTGCGCGTTACCCGCCGTCGCCGCATACACCGGAACCGCCGTCACCAGATCGTCGGGCACGTCCTTTTGTACGATCACGCCCGTAACCGTGGTCACTCCAGCCTTCTCCGTGAAGCGAATCTCACGCGCTTCCAGCTCCGGGATCGCCGTCCCTTCGATCCAACCTTCCAAGAACCAGTCCAGCTTGGGACGTTGCTCGTACCAAAGTGGGCGGGGCAGTTCCTCTTCGAAGGCTTGCATCATTTCCTGCGTACTTACTCTCCTTCCCGCATAGCGCTCCCTGATTTTGCGCAGCCCGCGAAAGAACGGCTCGTCAGGATTTGCCCGCCCTTTTCGGGAATGGGATGCCGCTTCGGAATCGCGCAGCATTGAATTGGGGAACATGGAATCGCGGAACATGGAACGCAACATGTGAAACAGCCACGTCCCTCTTTCGTAGCTGATCGCCTCGTAGCCGCCGGGAAAATGCGACGACACCAGGCGCTGCCCCAGCGTCACCGGGCCGGCATCGCGCAGCCGCTCTCCGTCTTTGTTCTTGCTCAGAAGATCGCGCCGGTAGGTTTCCAGAATCCGCCGGAACTGCGCCGGGTTCTGTTGCTCCAGCATCAACAGCGACGCATAGTTCGCCAACCCTTCCACGATCCACTGATCCCGATAACTCTTCCACAACACGAGATCGCCCCACCATTGATGCGCCGTCTCATGCACCAGAACCTGGCCGTCGAGCTCGCGAGTCACTGGGTCAAGACGCAGGTCCGTCTGCTCCTGCGGGCTGAGAAACGCAAAGCTCGACAGGAACACCAGCCCGGGCCATCCCTGACTTAAGCTCCCCGGCATCTGCGTCAGCGCCAGCGAGCCATACGGATACGGCCCAAACCACTGCGAGAAACTAGCGATGGCCTTGGCCGCCTTGTCCGCCACTGCCTGCACGTTGCGCGCCGGCGACGGAGGCGGCGGAGTCACAATGATCGGCCCCATCGTTCTCGATCCCGACGGGGGAATGCCGGGGAAAATCGGCTGATCAATCACCTCTGCCGGCGCCTTTGGAAACGATTTCTCAACCCCCTTCGTGCCGTACGCCTCCACACGAATGTTGCCCGCCTTGGCCTCCGCCCGAACATACTTGCCCAGGTTGAACCCCGCCACCGGAATCGGGCGCTCCGAGGTCCACCGCGAAACTTTCTCCCCTGTTGCTTCCTCGTTTGTTTGAGCGTCCCCGGCGCCCGCGCCTGACATCTGTTGTCCCGTCGCCACCAGCGTCCAGTTCGCCGGATAGTGAAACTCCATCTCGAACTGCGCCGGGCTCAAACCAAGATTCGGATACCACGTGCCGCGCTCGCCCACATACAGCAATCCGTTCCCCGCTTCCGACAGTACCTCGCCCGCATAGGTGAACCGCAGTTTCAATTCCTGACCGGGCGCGAGCGCAGCCGGAAACACCAGCGCTACCAGATCATTCCCCTTGCGCTGCAACTGCGTACCTTCAATCGCCGGGTTCTGGATGAAATCCACCGCCCGCCCATCCGCTTCGACTGCATCAATCTTCAGATAGCGCGACAACTCAAACAGCAGTGTCCTTTGTCCTCCGCTGCGAATTTGAACATTTACCTCCGTCGATGCCCGCAACCTGGTCGGGGGCTCGACCGACGCCCGAATCCGGAAGCTCGTGATCGAGGCATCCCCTGCTTGCGGAGCCGCAGCCGCCAGGCCCGCCCCCGCAGGCGCAAACGAAGTCCAGATATCGAAGAACAGGATGTCGTCCTTTACTCGCGGTTGCCCCGCCCACAAGGGCTCGGCGCCGGCCGCATCCCAGACGACTTCAAAGGCACCCAGTTTCTTGCCCAACAAATGCGCGTGCAGCAGAGACGGAAATTTAAGATCCGGTTCGCGTAGGGGCGGACGCCCTCCTCCGCCCTCCGGAAGGAAATGGCTGAAGTCCAAGAGCAAGCGCAGCGCATCAAACTCCGCCAGACTGCGGCTCGTGCCGCTCCATTCTTTGATGAACTCCGCGCCCTCTGGCGCAGGCGTTAAAGAGCGCTGCAGCTTCGCCGCCGTGCCGTCGTTGAAGCGCAAGTATCCTGACGTGAATTGTTCTTCGAGAATCGCCATCCCCGTGAACAGCGCCAGCGATCCGCGCTCCACACGATTCGGTGGCCGCAGCCGTATCTCGCCCTCACCCTCAAAAAACGCGCCCGTGATACGCCCGCAAATGTCTTCGGTAAACGCCAGGGTGCCGTCGTCGAAGTCAAGATGGAGATTAGGCCGGTCAATCGAAGCATCCCGAACGTGGTACACGCGCTGCGGATCGAGACCGACTGAACGAATCCGCGCGTAAAGGCCGCTCGTGGTTTGCGGACAGTCGGAGTCCGGGGCCGCTGCCTGGGCGCAAACCGCAGCGGCCACGAGCCAGCCTGCCAACCCGATCATCCGCCGCAACCAGCCCATCTCTGGCTTCATAAACAGATCTCGGTTCCCAGTTCTCGGTTCTCAGAAAAACCCAAGGACCAACCCGCGTTTCTCACCGGGAACCGAGAACCGGGAACTGAGAAATTCTTAGTTCCAGCACCTTGGTCACCTTACCGCCCCTCCGCCCGGTTGTTAGAATCAGCCGAGTGCGAGTCCTCGTCCTCATTCTAGTGCTTCTGGCGGCGCTTCCCGCGCCCGCCGACGTCATCCATCTTAAGAATGGACGCACCATCTGGGC
>Ga0182019_10001288_pt1 | contig 12785 bp, 10 predicted proteins | sample 812E2MmetaG_FD_120483 | JGI IMG/M metagenome (GOLD analysis project Ga0182019, IMG submission 120483) | Permafrost microbial communities from Stordalen Mire, Sweden - 812E2M metaG | ecosystem: Environmental > Terrestrial > Soil > Wetlands > Permafrost | place: Sweden: Stordalen | collected...
CGTCCAGGCCTACGCGCTGGCCCACAAGCATTTCATGAACAAGACCGTCCACGCCGGCGAGGCTTACGGGCCGGAGAGCATCTTCCAGGCCATCACCGACCTGCACGCCGACCGTCTCGGCCACGCCGTCTATCTCTTCGACGCCGGCATGATCAAGAGCGCGGAGATCAAGGACAAGAAGGCCTACGTCGCCAACCTGGTGCAGTACATCGCCGAGCGGCGCATCACCATCGAGGTCTGCCTGACGTCGAACCTGCAAACCAATCCCGCGATCCGCGACCTGGCCCACCACTCGTTCAGGCTCATGCGCAAAGCGAAGCTCTCGGCCACGTTCTGCACCGACAACCGGCTCGTGTCGCGGACCACGGTCAGCGCCGAGATCCTCAAGGCGGTCCGGGCCTTCCACATCACGCCGCACGAGCTCAAGAATTTCATCATCTACGGCTTCAAGCGCAGCTTCTTCCCCGGGAGCTACATCGAGAAGCGCGAATACACGCACCAGATCATCGATTACTACGAGAAGATCGAGAAGCAGTATTTGAAGCGTTGACCGCCGCGCCGGCCCGCCCCGCGGGCGGCTTCCGGCTCCGGAACCCTCGATTCTCTACAGATGCGCGCTTTGCATCTGCCGGCCGTCGTGCTTGTGCTTGAAGAGGACGGCGAACAGGACCGCCACGACGAACGAGTAGAGGGCAAAGGTGATCCAAATCCCCTTCCAGTTGAACTGCACCGCCTGGGGATCGCCGCTGATCTTAAAATACTTGTCGATGATGATCCCGCTGATCCGGCCGCCGAAGAACGCGCCGAACCCGTTCGTCATCATCATGAACAGCCCCTGGGCGCTGGCCCGGATGCCCGGCTCGCTCTGCGTCTCCACGAAGAGCGATCCCGTGATGTTGAAGAAGTCGAACGCCATCCCGTAGATGATGCAGGACAGGACGATCATCCACAGCCGCCCGGCCGGATCGCCATAGGCGAACAGGCCGAATCGCAGCACCCAGGCGACCATGCTGAAGAGCATGACCCGTTTGATCCCGAATTTCCGGAGGAAGAACGGGATGGCCAGGATGAAGAGCGTCTCGGAGATCTGCGAGATCGACATGATGATGGCCGGGTATCTCACCGCGATCACGCTCTTGAAGACGTCGATCTTGGCGAAATCGTGGAGGAAGGTGTCGCCGTAGGCGTTCGTCAGCTGCAGGGCCGCGCCGAGCAGCATGGCGAAGATGAAAAACAGGGCCATCTTCGAGCTCTTGAACAGCTTGAAGGCGTTGAGACCCAGCGCCTCGACGAACGACCGCTTGTGACCCTTCCCGAGCGGAGGGCACTTCGGCAGGGTGAAGGCGTAGAGGCCCAGGGCCAGGGACGCGGCCGACGCCACATAGAACTGGGCCGGCGACTTTTCCCAGCCGGAGAGGCTGATGATCCACAGGGCGACGATGAAGCCGATGGTCCCGAAGACGCGGACGGGCGGGTAATCCTTGATCACGTCCAGCCCCTGGCCCTTCATGGACGAATACGAGACCGTGATCGCGAGGGCGATGGTCGGCATGTAGAAGATCATGGTCGCCAGCATCACCCAGAAGAAGACCGTCGGGTCCTTGACGAGCGGCAGGCAGAAGAGGATGACCGCCCCGATGATGTGAAAGCCGCCATAGAGGCGCTCGGCGTTGATCCACCGGTCGGCGATGATGCCGACGATCGCAGGCATGAACAGGGAGGCGACGCCCATGGTCGAGAAGATGGCGCCGAATTCCGTCCCGGTCCAGTGCTTGGTCTGGAACCAATAGGCCCCGATGGTCAGGAGCCACGACCCCCAGATGAAGAACTGCAGGAAATTCATGACGACCAGGCGTGTTTTGAGCTTCATGGCATCTCGCTTTGGCGGGCTCGCGCTCCCCGGAGGAGTCCGGGGAGCGCTTGGATATCGGCGATGACGAAGCGCGCCGCCTGGCCGGGCGGCAGGGGCGACCCGGCCGGATTGACCCAGCAGAAATCCATGCCCGCGTTGCGGGCCGCGGCCATGTCGGACGTCACGCTGTCGCCGACGAAGAGCACGTCGCGCGCTGCGACGCCTATGGCCTCGAGGGCGGGGGCGAAAATCCGCGGATCGGGCTTGGCAACGCCCGCCTCCTCGGAGATGACGACGGACCGGAAATAGCGGGTGATGGGCGATGCGGCGAAGCGCTTCCGCTGGACGAGGGCGATGCCGTTGGTGACGAGGGCCAAGGGGAACGTCCGGGCCAACGCCCGCACCGTCCCCAGCGCCCCCGGATAGAGCTGCGGCTGGCCGGCCAGGGCCTCGAGGTAGAAGACGCTGACCCTTTCCACAGGCAAGTCCGCGAGGCGGAGCTCGGCGGCCAGGCGGCGAAAGCGCTCGACGCGAAGCGTGGCCTGGTCGGTCTCGCCCCGCTCGAAGGCCCGCCACACCTCCCCGTTGTGGCGGCGGTAGGCGTCGAGGCATGCCTCCAGGCCGATGCGGATGCGGAATTCGCGGAGGCAGGCCCGCACCGCGGCCCGCTCGGCCCGGGGGTAATCGAAGAGGGTGTCGTCGGCGTCGAAGAAGACGGCCTTGTATTTCTCCCCCATCGTCATGAGTGCGTCCAGAGGCGGGCGCCGTCCTTGTCCACGATGTGGAGGACCATCCGGGGCTTGGCGACGGGACGCGGGCCGATGCGGATCGCGGCGCCCAGCCGGGCGAGCACGTCCGCCGTCCGGTCCGGGCGGTCGCTATGGACGGTCACGATGACCTGGCCCCGGTGGACCCTGTCGCCGACGTTCGCCCGGAAGGTGAAGCCGCTGCCGTAGGCGATCGCGTCCTCTTTCCTCCGGCGGCCGGCCCCGGTGTCGATGGCGGCCATCCCGACCTCGAGCGAATCGATGGCCTGGATGAAGCCCGCCGCCGGCGCCTCATATTCCGCCCGCTCGACCGCGACGGGCAACAGGGAATAGTCGTCGCAGACGCGCGCGTCGCCCCCCTGGGCCGCGATGAACCGCCGGAAAACGTCCAGGGCCCGCCCGCCGGCGATGGCCGCATCGAACTCGGCCGTCGCGTCCTTATACTCGACCTTCCGGCCCGCGGCCCGCAGCATGGCGTAGCCGAGAGCGTAGGTGACCTGCATGATATCCGCCGGCCCCTTCCCTTTCAGCGCCTCGATCGATTCGACGATCTCCAGGCTGTTGCCGACGGCCCGGCCCAGCGGCTGGTCCATGTTGGTGATGAGGCCGAGCGTGGGGCGGCCGGTCTTCTCGCCGATGGCGACCATGGCCCGGCACAGGGCGAGCGCGTCTTGCTCCTCGCGCATGAAGGCGCCGCTGCCGGTCTTCACGTCGAGGACGATGCCGTCCGTGCCCAGGGCCAGCTTCTTGCTCATGATCGAGGAGGCGATGAGCGGGATCGAGGAGACCGTGGCCGTGGCATCGCGCAGGGCGTAGAGCTTCTTGTCGGCCGGCACGATGCTGTCCGTCTGGCCGCAGATGACCATGCCCGTTTCGGCCAGGACGCTCCGGAACCGATCGGGCGTGAGCGCGACCCCCATCCCCGGGATGGACTCCAGCTTGTCGAGGGTGCCGCCCGTATGGCCCAGGCCGCGGCCGGAGAGCATGGGCACCTTCACTCCGCAGGCGGCGACCAGGGGGGCGACGACGAAGCTGATCTTGTCGCCGACGCCGCCCGTGCTGTGCTTGTCGATCTTCTTGCCGGGCACCGCATCGAGCGAGATGCGGTCGCCGGAGGCGAGCATGATCTCGGTCAGGTCGGCCAGCTCCCGCTCGCTCAGGCCGCGCAAATACACGGCCATGAGCCATGCCGCGACCTGGTAATCAGGAATGTCGCCCCGGACGTACCCGGAGATCACGAAGAAGATCTCCTCGCGCGCGAGCTCCAGGCCGTCGCGCTTCTTGGAGATGATCTCGTACATCCCGTTGGTCGCCATGTCACCCACCGCCGGCCGGGGAAAACAAATCGACGCGGTCGCCGGCGCCGACGCGCGTCTCGAGGCCCTGCCCCAGTCGGATGTTCTCGCCGTTGACCAGGATGATCGTCCCGGTCAGCAATCCCCGTTCGCGATCGAGCAGCTCGTCCAGGAAAGCGCCGCCCGCTTCCTCCTCCGCCTTGCGAAGCAACGCCAGGACGGTGAGTCCGTCGGCCGCGATCTCGACGGCGGCTTTCGGCACGTGCCGCCGCAGCAGCCCATAGAACTTGACCACGATCGTCCCGGCCAATTACAACCCCAGCTCCGCCAGGGTCCTAGGCAGCGGCGCGCCGCTCTTGTCCCAGCCCCGGACGGCGTAGTAGTCGTCGAGCATTTCGTCGAGCCGCACCCGGCGGTGGCGCGACGATCCGGTCTGGAACTCCTCGTTGAAAAAGCGCGGCGGCAGCGTGTCGTCGCCGCGGCCGAAGCCGGCCCGGTTGTTGAAGAGCCGTTCCAGGGTGTAGATGCGGCGGCCGGTCGTCATCAGCTCCTCGTCGCTGAAGTCCAGGCCGATGACCGTGCGGAGCATCTCGGCGAACGAGGAGATCCCTACGGCGAACTGCAGGAAGCGGCAGAGGACGGCCGAATCCACCACGGCCGACACGTCCTGGAACAGGGCCACGAGCTCGGCCTTGCCCGCCGTCGAAAAGCGGTCCAGGAAGACGGGGTGGCCGAGGATCTCGGGGGCGATCATGTAGGCCCGCATGTGGCACCCGCCGCGGTTCGACGTGGCGTAGGAAAGGGCCATGCCCTGGGCGCCGCGCGGGTCGTAAGCCGGAAGCTCCATGCCCTTGACCTGCATGGCGAGGTCCGGGCGGCCGCATCTGGCCGCGAGGCGCTTCGAGCCCAAAGCCAGGTCGGCGCCGATCCCCCGCCGGTAGGCCGTGTCCGTCACCCATTCGCGGAGCTTGCCGGCCTCGCCCCAGCGCAGGCCCGCGGTCCAGGCGCCCGTCTCGCAGAGCTCCATTGCGCAGCCGATCGTGCTGCCCATGGTGATGGTGTCCAATCCCAGCTCGTTGCAGGCGTAGTTGGCCTCGGTGATGGCGGTCAGGTCGCTGATGCCGAGATGGGCGCCGAACGCCCAGACCGTCTCGTATTCCGGCCCTTCGCCGCTCATGTCCTTCGTCCGGGTGGTGCGGCCGCAGCCGATCGGGCACTTGTAGCAGGCGCTCTGGCGCTGGAGGAGCGATTCGGCGATCTTCTCGCCGCTCGTGCCCTCGGCGTCGTTGAACACGCCGCGGCGGAAGTTCTCGGTCGGGAACATCCCGTGGGCGTTGATGATGTTGACCAGGACCGACGTGCCCAGGACCTGGAGAGACTTGCCGGTCACGGGGTTCTTGTCGACCATGCGGTCCAGGCGCGACGCGACGTCCTTGTAGCCCGCCGGGTCGGCGATGGCCACGGACGCGCCGCCCGAGGCGGCGATCGCTTTCAGGTTCTTGGCGCCCATGATCGCGCCCATCCCGCCCCGTCCCGCGGCGCGGTCCTTGTCGTTCATGATGGCCGCGAACAGGATCCGGTTTTCGCCGGCCGGACCGATGCAGGCCACCGAGGCTTTCGCCGAAAGCTCCGCCTGGACGGCTTTCTGCGTCTGTTGCGTATCCAGCCCCCAGAGGGCCGACGCATCGCGGACGTCCACCTCGCCGTCATGGACCGAGAGATAGACGGGCGTCGGCGCCCGGCCCGTGACGATCAGCCCGTCGAGGCCGGCCGCCTTGAGCACGGCCCCGAACGTGCCGCCGGAGCTCGAATCGCAGATGGTCCCGGTCAGCGGCGAGCGCGAGACGACCTGGTAGCGGCCCGAGGTCATCAGCGTGCCGGTCAGCGGACCGGTCATGAAGATCAAGGCGTTGCCGTCGGCGAAGGGGTCCGTCGCGGCGGAGCACAGATCGGCATACAGCTTGACGCCCAGACCGCGGCCGCCGATATACCGGCGCCGCGTCTCGTCGCCGACCTCGACGATCTCCTGTACCCCCGTGCCGAGATCGAGCTTGACGATCTTGCCCATCCAGCCGTTCATCGCGTCATCTCTTCTCTGTTTGTCATGGATTATTCGTAATAGCGATTGTAGGTCTCGAGGTTGGGGCAGGCCAGGCACTTCTTCTTATAATACGCATAGACCGCCTTGGGCTGCTTGTCGAGGTTGGCGAAGCGCGCCGGGCAGATGTGGCAGGGGATCTCCTCCTCGAGCCACGCCGCCGGGGCGAATTTGTAGAGCGACAGCCCTTCGACGACGCCCACGCTGGAGCTCAGCCCCAGGCGTGACGCGCCGGCCTGGATCAGCCGCCAGGCGTCCTTGAAGTTCCGGATCCCTCCCGAAGCCTTGACCCCGATGTCCGGCCCTACGGTTTGGCGCATGAGCCGCACGTGGTCCGGGAAAGCGCCGAAAGGCCCGAAGCCCGTCGACGTCTTGACGAACTTGGCCCCGCCCTCGACGGCGAGCTTGCAGCCGGCCACGATCTCCTCGTCGGTCAGGTAGCAGGTTTCGAGGATCACCTTGACGAGGGCGGGGCGGCTGGCTTCGACCACAGCCCGGATGTCGGCCCGGACGAAATCGTGCTTCTTGTCCCGGAGGGAGCCGACGTTGACCACCATGTCGACCTCGGCGGAGCCGTTCCGCACGGCTTCGGCCGCTTCGAAGGCCTTGGCCGAGCTGGTGCCCGCCCCGAGCGGGAAGCCGGCCACCGTGCAGACCAGGACGGCGCTGCCCTCGAGCTGCTCCTTGGCGTAGCGCGTGTAGCCGCCGTTGATGCAGACGGCGTAGAAGCCGAAGCTCCGCGCCTCGCTGCACAGGTTGGCGATCTTCTTTTCGCCGGAATGGGCGTTGAGCTCGGTATGGTCGATCATCTTGACCAACGTCGCCCGGTCCAGGTCGATCATGATGTCACTTTTTTTACGGCTTTTTCAGGTGGAAGATGAACGGAACCAGCTCGCCCACGCTGGCGTCGCGGGAATCGCCCGACCGGTTGCACATGTGGACGACAACGCCGGGCGCGGCGAACTCGGCCATGACCTGCCGACAGGCGCCGCAGGGAGGCAGAAAGTCCTCGGTGTCGCCGATGACCAGGATCTCTCGGATTTCCCTGACACCGGCCGCGACCATAGCGAAAATAGCGTTGCGTTCGGCGCAGATGGTCAGCCCGAACGAGGAGTTTTCCACGTTGCAGCCGGCGTAGATCAGGCCGTCGGCGCCGAGGACGGCCGCGCCCACCCGGAAATTCGAATGGGGGGCGTAGGCTTTTTCGCGCGCCTGCCGGGCCGCGGCCAGCAATTCCTTCTTCGTGTCGGCCATATTCCTCCCGCGCCCATAATAGGCTGCAGGCCACGATTTTAGATGCGCGGGGGGAATAAATCAAGCGGCGACCGGCCCGGCGAGCCCGGGCCGATCATCGTCACGATCTCATGGGAGTGAGCTCCTCCGCCTAAAAATGTCATCCCGAATGAAGTGATGGATCTCCTCCGAAGGAACCCGCAATGTCCCGCTGCTTACGAAGAGGAGATTCCTCGCTACGCTCGGAATGACATCCCCCACTTCGCTCCGCTTGGAATGACGTCTCTACCCCCATTTCGTTCTGGCGCAAAAGGGTCAAGCCGCGTTAGAATTGTTAAATGTTAAGACCTGCCCCCCTGCCTTGGCTCCTGGAGGAGGACAACCCTTCCGTTCGCTATTTGGCTCTGCGCGAGCTCGTGGGGAAGCCGGGGCGGTCGCCCGATGTTCAGAAAACCAGAAAGGCCATCATGACCGAAGGCATCGTCCCGAAGATCCTGTCGCGGCAGAATCCCGACGGTTCCTGGGCCGAGCCGGGCAAGTTCTACCGCAACAAGTACAAGGGCACGGTCTGGCAGCTTATCATCCTAGCGAATCTGGGCGCCGACGGCGCCGACCCGCGCATAAAGAAAGCCTGCGAATACATTTTTCACTACTCGCAGGACAAAGAAAGCGGCGGTTTCTCCGTGGATTACGGCGTCACGGTGGACGGGGGGACTCATTCCTATGTGATCCCGTGCCTGACGGGCAACCTGGTCTGGAGCCTGATTCGCCTTTGGCATCTCGGCGACGAGCGGCTGCGGCGGGCCATCGATTGCCTCGCGCGATACCAGCGCTTCGACGACGGCGAAGGCGACCGGCCGACGGGCTGGCCGTACGACCGCTTCCGGATGTGCTATGACAAGCACTCCTGCCATATGGGGGCGGCTAAAGCCCTGAAAGCCTTGGCCGAGATTCCGCCCACGGAGCGATCTCCGGACGTTAGGCGCGCGATCGAACAGGGTGTCGAGTATTTCCTCAGGCATCATATCTATAAGAAGAGCCACGATCTGACCAAGATCTCCAAACCCGGCTGGGTTAAATTCGGGTTTCCCCTCATGTACCAGGACGACGTGCTGGAAATTCTCGAGATTTTCGGCAGGCTGAAAGTCAAAGACAGGCGCCTGGAGGAAGCCGTCGCGCTCGTCGAACGCAAGCGGAACCAGGAAGGAAAATGGATTCTCGAGAACACTTTCAACGGCCGCTTCGTCGCGGATATCGAACAAAAGGGGAAGCCGAGCAAGTGGATCACGCTGAAGGCGTTGAAAGTATTGAAGTTCTATAGGGGTTGACTTCATCCGGCCCCGAATCTATGCTTGTCCAAAGCCATTATTCCTTTTCAAGAATGGAAGCAACTTATGAGACATAGCGGCGAATTCCTGACGGACGCCCAGCTCAGGGCGGAGATCGAGACCTGCGAATTCTGCCGGGAGAAGCCCTGCCGCGAAGCTTGCCCGGCCGACGTCTCCCCGGCCGATTTCATCATGGCGGTGAATTTAGGCGCGCCATCCGACTACCGCCGCGCCGCGGCCCTGATCCTGGGCGCCAACCCTTTCGGCGGGGTCTGCGGCGCGGTTTGTCCCGACAAATATTGCGTCCAGGCCTGCGCTAAAGCGCCCGTGGACCGGCCGGTCCGCATCCCGGCGGTGCAGGCCGAGATCATCCGCCGGGCAGGGCGGCTGGGAGTCCTGCCCCGGTTTGCGGCTGCGCCGGACTCCGGGCGGCGCGCCGCCGTGATCGGCGCCGGCCCGGCCGGGCTCGCGGCGGCCGCGTTGCTGGCCCAGGGCGGGCTAGCCGTCGACATCTTCGAGCGCGACGCCCGCGCCGGCGGCATGGCCAACCTCATCCCCGGCGACCGCCTGCCCAAGGACGTTCTGCGCTCGGACATCCGCTTTCTTCTCAAGCTGGGCCGCATCCGGATCCGCTTCCATCGGCCCGTGGACGATCCCGGCTCGCTCCTGGAGCAGGGTTACTCCGCCGTCGTCGTCGCCACCGGGCTGGATGCACCCTTGCGTCTGGGCATCCCCGGCGAGGAGCGTGCGCGGGACTGGATCAGCTTTTTATCCGACCCGTCCCCCAAGTCCCTCGCCGGCCGCCGGATCGCCGTGATCGGCGGCGGCGCCGTGGCCGCCGACTGCGCCGTGACGGCCCCTCGCTCGGGCGCTTCGGTCGAGATGATCTGCCTGGAGACGCCGGGCGAAATGCCCCTGACGCCCGAGGAACGGGTCGGGTTGCTGCAGGCCGGTGTCCTGATCTCCGGCCGCTCGGCCGTGATCGCCATCCGATCCGCTTCCGGCGCCAAGAGCCTCGCCCGCATCCAGCCGATGCGCCTGCCCAAAGGCAAGGCCTTCAGCCCGGCCGCGATGTCTGTCGACGCCGGTCAGCCGGTTTTCACCCGCGCGTTCGACGAGATCGTCATCGCCATCGGCGCCCGCTCGCGAATCGCCGTCCGGGAATGCCCGGGGATCTACTACGCCGGCGACATGGCCGAGGGACCCGGCACGGTCGTCTCGGCCGTGGCTTCGGGCAAGAACGCCGCCCAGCGCGCGCTCGACAAGCTCGCCCACAAGCGCCCGTCGAAGCAGAAGCCCGGCAAGAGCCGCATCATCCTCCCCGGCCGCAATCTTCGTCCCGTCCCCCTCGATGCGGATTTCTTCGGCCGGACGATCCTCTCGCCTTTCTTGCTCTCGGCTTCGCCGGCCAGCGACGGGGCCGATCAGCTCCGCCTCGCCTATCGGGCCGGCTGGGCGGGCGGCGTCCTCAAGACCGCCTTCGACGGCGTGCCGATCCACATCCCCGCCGACTACATGTTCGTCCTCGGCCGCGGCACCTATGGAAATTGCGACAACGTCTCGGGCCATGCCCTGGACCGCGTCTGCCGCGAGATCGAGACGCTCGGCCGCGAGTTCCCCGACAGGCTGACCATCGCCTCGACCGGCGGCCCGGTGACGGGTGTCGCGGAAGCCGACCGCGAGGTCTGGCGGGCCAATACCCGCAAGCTGGAAGCGACGGGAGCCATGGCCATCGAATACAGCTTGTCCTGCCCGCAGGGAGGCGACGGCACGCGCGGCGATATCGTGTCCCAAGATGCCGAACTGACCGCGCAAATCATCGATTGGGTATTGAGCGGCGCCTCGCGGCCGGACGTGCCCAAGCTCTTCAAGCTGACCGGCGCGGTGACGGCCATCGGCCCGATCCTGCAGGCGGTCCGGGATGTCTTTACCCGTCACCCGGGGCTGCGCGCCGGCGTGACGCTGGCCAACTCCTTCCCCGGCCTCGCCTTCCGGCCGGGCGCGAAGGCCGAATGGGACGAGGGCGTCGTCATCGGTCTCTCGGGCGAGAGCATCCTTTCCATCAGCTATCTGACCCTGGCCAAGGCGGCCGGCGCCGGCCTGGCCATCTCGGGCAACGGCGGCCCGATGAATTACCGCCAGGCCGCCGATTTCCTGGCGCTCGGCGCCCGAACGGTCCAATTCTGCACGCTTCCGCTGCATTACGGAGTGGAGATCGTCGAGGATCTGCACGCCGGGCTGAGCGGACTGCTGGAAAGCCTGAAGCTGTGCTCGGTCTCCGAGCTGATCGGCCGGGCCCTCCCCCATCCGATCCGGGACTTCCCCGACCTAAGCGCCGTGAAGCGGATCTCGACCGTGGAGCGCCGCCTCTGCGTCCACTGCGGCAACTGCGTCCGCTGCCCTTATCAGGCGATCGAGCTCGATCGCGGCGGCGTCCCGCGCACGGACCCGGCCCTTTGCGTCGGCTGTTCGCTCTGCGCGCAGCGATGCTTCGCGGGGGCGATTTCCATGCGCGAGCGCACCGCGGCCGAGCGCGCGGCACTCCGGGAGGATTGAATGACCGCGAAAAAGACGTCCCCCGTCGAGAAGCTCCTGATCGTCAACGGCCCAATCTTCACTGGCGGCGCGGATTTCGCCCTGCTCCAAGGGCACGGCCTCCTGCTCGAGGAGGGCCGTATCGCCAAGATCGCCCCGCTGCGCAAGCTTCGATCCCAGGGCACGCGCCAGATCGACGCCCGGGGCAAGCTGATCATGCCCGGCCTGATCAATGCCCATATGCATTTCTATAGCACCCTCGTGCGCGGGCTGGGCAAGGCCGCGCCGGCCCACGATTTCGACGGCGTGCTGCACAACCTCTGGTGGCGGCTCGACCGCAAGCTGACTCTCGAAGACACCTATTACAGCGCCCTGATCATGATGCTGGCCGCCGTGCGCAGCGGAACGACGACCCTGATCGACCACCACGCCAGCCCCGGGGCGATCCCGGGCTCCCTGGAGCGGATCGCCCGGGCGGGATCGGAGACCGGCCTGCGCATCGGCTTGGCGTACGAAATTTCGGACCGGGACGGCGCCAAAGCCGCCGCTGAAGGGCTAACCGAGAACGCCGAAGCCGTGCTCTATTGCCGGGATCACGGCGGCGAATATCTGCGGGCCCTGGTCGGCCTGCACGCCTCGTTCACCCTCTCGGATCTGACCCTGGCGCGCGCCGCAACCCTGGCCGCCGACTTGGGCGTAGGCTGCCATATCCACTGCGCCGAGGCGGCGAGCGACCAGGAGGACTGCCTGGCCAAGCACAAGATGCGCGTCGTCGAGCGCCTGAAGCGGCGCGGTGTCCTCGGCCCGAAGACGATCGCCGCCCACGCCGTGCACGTCGACGAGGGCGAAATCGAGACGCTGGCCGCCACCAAGGCCATGGTCGTGCACAATCCGCAGTCCAATCTGAACAACGCCGTCGGCATCGCCGACATCGTGGCCATGACGGCCGCCGGCGTCCTGGTCGGCCTGGGCACGGACGCCATGACGGTGGACATGCTGGAGGAAGTCCGGGTGGCGCTTTGGGCCCAGCATTATGGCCGGCGCGATCCGGCCCAGGGCTTCATGGAAGCGACCGGCGCCCTGTTCTCGGGGAATCCCGCCATCGCCGAGCGAATCTGGGGTCTGCCTCTGGGCCGCCTCCGCGAAGGCGCGCCGGCCGACGTCATTCTGGTCGATTACGATCCGCCGACGCCGCTCGACGCCGGCTCCGTTCTGGGGCATATCGTCTACGGCGTGTCGCAGTCTATAGTGGACACGACGATCGTCGCGGGGCGCGTGTTGATGGAGAACAAGGTCCTGAAGCTGGATATCGACGAGGAGCGCGCCGCGGCCCGCAGCCGCGAGTTAGCGGCCGCGCTCTGGCAGCGATTTTGAAAGAGCGAGTCAGCGCAATGAGCGATTACGTCGAGATTTTAGAACGGGTCACGAAAGGCGAGCAGGATCTGGTCGCCTTTCTGGTCGACCTGCTGGCCATCCCCTCCCCGTCCGGCAAGGAAGGGCCGGTCACGGCGCGCATCGCCGCCGAAATGCGCCGCCTCGGCTTCGACGAGGCGCGCATCGACGGGCTGGGGAACGTCATCGGCCGCATCGGGAGCGGGCCGCGGCTCATCGCCTTTGACGCCCACGTGGACACCGTCGACGCCGGCGACCGGGCGCAGTGGTCCTTCGATCCCTTCC
>Ga0182019_10001289_pt1 | contig 12780 bp, 12 predicted proteins | sample 812E2MmetaG_FD_120483 | JGI IMG/M metagenome (GOLD analysis project Ga0182019, IMG submission 120483) | Permafrost microbial communities from Stordalen Mire, Sweden - 812E2M metaG | ecosystem: Environmental > Terrestrial > Soil > Wetlands > Permafrost | place: Sweden: Stordalen | collected...
ACGAAGTGTATTGAAATTTGTAAGTCGAACAATCCCGCCATAAGCGGAGGGTATAATACCCCGCCCCTTGGGGCGGAATTAGGGTCCAGGGCTTGCCCTGGGGATTTAATCTTCTTTATTTTAATTCTATCTGCGAACGATGAGCTTCGAACAAATCGTAATTCTTTTTAAGCAAATCCGGTATGGGTAAATCGTAAGGACATCTCTCGATACATGTCCCGCATTCATCACATAACTGCGTTGATTCCATGGGAACTTTCAAAAAATCAACGGATACCTTGGGTGACATACGGTTGGCGACGATGTGATAACCCATCGCCGGTGTAATGATTACGCCATTTGGACAAGGCTGGCAGTACTCGCAACGGCGGCAGAATATCTTCCCCAACTCCTGCCGGTATTGCTCCATGATCTCTAAATCATGGTTGGTGATATCATTCTGCTGTTCGTATATGGAGATTATTTCATCAATCGACTTCACCGTGTCAAAACCGGGAATCGGTATAATATCGGGAAACTGCCTCAGATATTTAAAAGCTATCGCGGCATTATCAATAACTCCGCCGGCAAAAGGTTTCATGACGATAGTTGCGATTCCCTTTTCCCTGCAATATTTATGCAAATCGTCTTTAGCCTCTTGTTCGATAAGGTTGAAAGGAAACTGAACCGAACTGAACAGGCCTATCTTGGCCAGTTTAACGGCCATCTGCAAGTTGTGTGATGTTACACCCAGAAATCTGATTTTCCCTTCCTTCCTCGCTTTTTCAGCTTCACCCCAGGCGCCGCCGTCTTTTGTAATCTTCCCCCACTCTTCATCATTGGCCACTTGATGAAATTGATATAGATCAATATAATCGGTCTTCATTGCCTTGAGGCTGCCTTCAAGATGCTGCCGGAATTCCGCGGCATTGCGCTGGGTGGTTTTTGTCGCGATTATTATTTTATCACGGACATGGGATAGGGCTTGGCCGATTTTAGCTTCGCTGTCCCGGTACATATTGGCGGTATCGTAAAAAGTTATTCCCCGATCAAACGCATGGCGCAATACTTTCACGGCTTCATCGGTTTGCAGACGGATTATCGGAATTCCACCAAAACCCACTGCCGAAACTTTCAAACCGGTTTTGCCTAAATCAATATAGTTCATACACTGACCTCATATTGATAATTCTAGCACAGGTTAAACTAGAGTTCAGCAATTTTTAGTGAGTTCCAAGTTTCAGAAGCGTATAACCTAAATACCCTGAATAACCTGAAGGTTACAAGGGTAATCCTTTTCCCAAGATTGAAGTTTTTCGGTCGGAACTAAAACTGCTATGCGGCAAAGAAGACAACCGGCTGGCTATCGCTGCGGATGTAAAACTCGATGCCGGTGTTCCCTGTTTCGATATCAATGATATAAAAAGTATCGCTGATTTGATTGAGAACAAATTTCTAAAATAAAACCTTGGCTCAAATTCTATCCTTTATTGAATATACCTACAACCACATAATAAGTAGGTGTTCCTAACTTCGCTAATAAACGAATTCGTACTGTCACAAAATCGTTTTGATTTGTATTAATAATGGATATTTCATGAAGATTTTCTGTGGCTTTTTCGTCTTCATCTAAACTGCCGATATATTTATCACTATCATTCATCTCCTTATTTATAATGTGTGGAATAAGAAAAGGTGTAAAGCTGCCAAATCCAAGCTCGCCAACTGCAAAAGAGTATCCTATTTTTGCCAACATTTGACAAAATTCTTCAACATGAGTTTTTGCCTCAGGCATAATCGAATAAACTTTTAGTTCATTTGTAAGCTGCGCCAGAAGGAGTTCAAAATTATAACTTGGTGAGGCTCCCCTAATCCAAAGTCTTTTTGTTTTTGCGCCATTAAGCGTTGGATTAGTTTGATGGATTTTTGGCATTGAAAAATATGGAAACAGAATAAGAAACGGGTATTTTTCTTGATCAACGTCTATATATGTCCAGTCATCTGAATGACTACGTTTAACTTTAAGTTTTAATTTTTTTGGTCTCTTCTTTTTTCTTCTGCTTGGAAGGTCATATAATAAACGTAGAGGGCCATACATCGTCCTTTGACATGTTTCCTCAAACGCACTGGTTATCTTGGAACATTTCACACAACTAGATTTAGGTAGCTTTATTTTACCTCCGAGCCCGAGTGGTATAACATGCTCTGTTGAAAGATTCTCCGTTTTACCACAATAAATGCAACACCCTATGGGCTTATATATCTTTGGAGGCTGAGTCGGCAAGAAACTCTTTAAACTTTGCGCAATGTTTTCAATCATAAATTTCAATATAACGAACAGATCGAGACGTGAATGAAACGGCAGCGTAATACGCGCCCTTCTCAAAGTTGTTGATCGGCTTATTTTCTTGCTTTATTAATCTTTTTCTTTAATCTTTTATATGAAATATTGTCTTTCCACATGACTTCATCTGGTGAATAAACAAAACCAACGGCCATTTCCTGTTCTCTTTTTAAGTCGACAAAATCAATAAGGGAATCTCTTAATGCCAATCTTGGCTTCTCTCCTTTTCGTGCTAGTCTAACTGTAGTCAGTTCAGGGTCTGGTAAGAAAAGTATTTTTTCTTCGCCATCTACGTTAGGAGTTATATCAATAAAATTCCCTCTTGGTTCTTTCCATACACAATGCAAATCAGCTTCAATATACATTTTCGGAATGGACCATATTTTAAACCCATATACTTTTTCTCCACCATTATCATTAACAACCTTTTGAACATTTAAATCGCAACAATTTACCCTTGACCAAAGAAATGGTTTTACTGGTAAATAAAGGGGCTTTTCTTGGCTTTGCACATATCGACAAAAAGCAAAGACGTCTTCGTCAATGGCTTTGGGGGTAGTTAAACCACCATTTTTTAATAATTTATCAAAAATAACTATATCTCGATTAATTTCAATATTCATACGCAGAACTATATTTATCGTTATTAACGTAATGACTAAATATTTTTAAGGATGATTAGTTCCAATTTAACATAAAAGTACAGATTTGAAAATTAAGTACTATAGCGGGTCATCGATTGTCTTGACAAGGCAAGGACAAGAAGAAAATCTATTCCTTAATCTTCAAATTCTTCTGCAGATAATTTTTAAAAGCGTCGTAATCGTTGGGAATGGAAACAGCGCTGCCTTCTCTCTGGTCAATGTTTTTCATACTCTCCGGCAGAGGTATGTTTAATCCCAACAGTTTTTGAATCTCTTCCGGGAATTTTGCCGGGTGAGCGGTTTCCAGAGAGATGGCCAGTTTTTTATCGGGAGCAGTTTTTAGATATTCTTCCAATCCCGCCCAGCCCACGGCCCCATGCTGTTCCAGAATAACCTGATATTTTTTATAAATGTTCCTGATGGTTTCTCTGGTTTGCTCATCGGTGACGCTGACCGAAAAAATATGCCGACGCATTTCTTCCAAATCGGGATAGCGGTGAACTTTGCCCACACGGTCAACGGTGCCTCCGTATAAATCAAAGAAGCGCGCCAGATTGCTGGGATGCCCGACGTTCATCGCGTTGGAGATGCACGCCCTTGATGGGGAAACTTTATTATATTTTCCTGTGGCCATGAAAATCGGAAATTCATTATTTTCATTGGTGGGCATGACAAGTTTACCTACCGGCAGGCCCATGCGGCGAGCGTATTCACAGCCGAGGGCGTCGCCGAAATTTCCCGAAGGAACGGAAAAGATGGCCTGTTCTTCATTTTCAGCAAGCTGGGCGTAAGCATAAACGTAATAAATTATCTGCGGCAGAATCCGTCCGAAGTTAATGGAATTGGCCGAAGTCAGATTAAATTTGACCAGCTCCGAATCGGAAAACGCCTGTTTGACCAGATTCTGGCAATCATCGAATTTGCCGTTAACGCTCAGCGCCCGCACATTGCCGCCGATTGTGTCGAGCTGTTTTTTCTGCCGGTTGCTGACCTCCGTTTCCGGATACAAAATAGTCACGTCAATTCCTGCCACGCCCTTGAAGGCCTCGCCCACGGCGCTGCCCGTGTCGCCGGATGTTGCGACAAGAATATTCAGTCTTTCGCCGCGGGAACGGCAGTTGCTCATCAATCTGGCCATCATGCGCGCGGCAAAATCTTTAAAGGACGCCGTCGGTCCCTGATCCAAACGCATCACATAAGCTCTGGGTTTGACCTCTTCCAACGGAACCGGATAGTTGTAAGCGTCTTTGACTACATTTTGGAGAGTCTCCATTGGGAACTCATCGGCGAGAAACGCCTGGGCGACCAGCAATGCCGTGTCGCTGTATGGCTTGCCTTTCAAGTTTTGAATATCTTTTAGAGGAAGTTGAGGAATCGTGTCCGGCATGAACAAGCCTTCATCCGAAGCTTGTCCCTTGAGCAGCGCTTCTTTAAAAGAGACTTTACCGGTAAAGGGAGTAATTCCCGGGGCATTATTTAAATTACGATTTGTGCTGTAGTAACGAATGGACATTTTTACAACCTTCCTTAGTTCTTTCTTTAAACTTATTTACACAAAAAAATCAATTTAAAAGAAGGTTGAAAGTCATCGATGCCCAATCTGCAATCCTTCATTGACATAAAATATTATAATTCTTATACTTCTTTAAAGAGTTTTGATCAACGTTACAACTAATGGTTATTTTATGAGCGATGAAAAATTATACATTGTTTTAATGGGACTTCCTGCGCGGGGCAAATCTACGCTGGCCTTGCGCCTGCGGGACGCTTTTCAGAAAATCGGCGTTTCCACCCGAATATTCAATAACGGGAATTTGCGCAGAATTTACCGGCCTCTTGATGATACGGCGAATTCCGAATTTTATTCACCCGAGAATAAAGCCGCCGTTGCGTTGCGCGAAGGATTCGCCCGCATGAATATGGAAAGAGCCCGGGCCTATCTGCGCAACAGCGGCCGGATCGCCATCTTAGACGCGACCAATGCTCAAAGAACAAGGCGCGCTATGATTGAACGGCATCTCGACGACCATCCTCTTTTATTTATTGAGTGCGTCAACGATGACGCGGACATTCTTAATCTAAGCATACAGGAAAAGGTCAACCTGCCTGAATTCGCCCATCTTAAAGACAGGGCGGTAAAAGAATTCCTGCAGCGAATCGATTACTACAAGATGATTTATACTCCGTTAAAGTTGGAAAGAAATTATATTCGGATAGATTCTTTGCAAAATATGATCATCAAAGAAAAGCACAGCGACGTGATTCCCTTCTATGAAAGATTACGCGACTATCTTGTCACGGATGAAGTGAAAAACCTTTTCCTCATCCGGCACACTCAAACTCAATTCAACGTCGCGAGCCGGATCGGCGGCAACTCCCCCTTAACAAAAAAAGGCCGGACACAGGCGAAAGCACTGGGAGAGTTTTTCAAAAAAAGAAAAATTTCCTACATTTTTACCAGCGAAAAAACAAGAACGATGGATACGGCCCGCGCTATTTGTGAGATGCAGGATAATTGCCGGATAATTTCGCTCAAGGAATTTAATGAAATCAGAGCCGGGATTTGCGAAAGAATGACTTATGAAGACATCGAAGAAAAACTGCCGCAGGTTTTCAAAAAAAGAGGGGCGGATAAATACCATTATGTTTATCCCGATGGTGAAAGTTACGAGACCATGAAGCCGCGAATCACTCAGGGAATCAAGAAGGCTTTTTTCTTAAATCGGCGCGCGAATAATATTATGATTGTCGGACATCAGGCTGTCAACCGGATGATCCTTTCTCATTTTTTATACCGCCGGGAAGATGACGTTCCCTATATTTACGTTCCGCAGGATCGTTTTTATCATATCGTTTCCACGCAGGATAAGAAGCTGTTTGAACTTAGGCGGTATGAATGATTACATACTTTGCAGTCAATATTCCCTTGACATAAAATGCCGTTTTCCTTATAAATTCTACTGATGACAGATGTAATCTTTTATTGAATCGACCAACCGGATCTAACCGAAAAGGAGGTTATCATGAAGATAAGCGCGCGTAATATATTAAAGGGAAAAGTAGTCAAGGTTTCAGAGGGCGCAGTCAACACAGAAATACTTTTAGAACTTTCAGGTGGCGCTAAGGTGGTCTCGATCATTTCCAAAGAATCGGCGAAAAAACTCGGTTTAAAGGCCGGCAAAAAAGCTTACGCGATAATCAAAGCTTCCAATGTGATGATGGCTGTGGATTAAGGATTAGGAGAAATGGAAGAAAAAAAGTTTGTTCGTTTAACAGAAACGGTGCAGAGCGCTGGTTGAGCTTGTAAGATAGGTCCGGGCGACCTGTCCGAAATCATGCGCGATTTGCCGCTGATTCATGATCCGAATTTACTGGCCGGATTTGAACATGGGGAAGACGCGGGGGTATATAAACTTTCCGCCGATCTTGCTCTTGTCCAGACGGTTGATTTTTTTACTCCCACGGTTGACGATCCCTTTGTGTTCGGTCAGATTGCCGCCACCAATGCGCTCAACGACATTTACGCCATGGGCGCCAAACCTTTGACTGCGATGAATATTGTCTGTTTTCCCATCAAGACAATGGATAAATCCGTGCTGCGGGAAGTTTTGCGCGGCGGGTTGGATAAGATGCGTGAAGCCGGAGCTTTGCTTTTAGGAGGACACAGTGTTGAGGATAACGAAATCAAGTACGGCCTTTCTGTAACCGGACTTATCCATCCGGACAAAGTGTTGTTTAATCGCGGCGCCCGGGTTGGAGATAAATTAATTTTGACAAAACCTCTGGGTTCGGGCATTATCAGCACCGCTATAAAAGCGCAGGAGGCATCTGAGGAGCAGATTAAACAAGCCATTTCCGGCATGACCATGCTTAATAAAAAAGCCGCGGAGATAATGATTGCCGAAGGTAATGTCCATGCCTGCACTGATATAACCGGTTTCGGTTTTTTAGGGCACGCCTGCGAAATGATTGAAGGCGGCGACGTCGGCCTGAAAATAAATTCCGCTTCTGTTCCTGTTCTGAAAGGAGTGCGCGAGTTGTTGGAGACAGGTTTTGTCCCCGGCGGTCTTTACCGCAACAAGAATTTCCGCATTGCCCAGATTGAAGTTGCCGCGACCTGCCCTCCGTGGCTTTTGGATACTTTTTTTGATCCGCAGACAGCGGGAGGATTGTTTTTCAGCCTGCCCGGCGATAAGGCGCAGATACTTGTTGAGAAAATGCGAGACGCCGGAATTAACGGCGCCGCTGTCGTCGGTGAGGTTGTCCGGGATCATCCCGGCAAAATTTTTGTTTACTAGAAGGAGGCGCAACCGGCGATTCAACCGCCGGAGCCATGAAAGAAGAGCCCATACCGATCAAGAAAGAAACAGAACTCAACTTCAAAAAGCTGATGGAGATAGTTCAGCCTGATGATTCTTTATTATTGCTGATGCATGGCAGTCCTGATCCCGATGCCATTGCCTCGGCTATGGCGCTGCGCGAGATTATTCAAAAGACAAAAGGCCTTTCCAAAAGCGCTTTTGCTTCCACAGAACCTTTAATCCGACAGCAAAACATTGAATTTATTTCTTCAATGCATCTTTATATTCAAGTGGTCGATCAGGTGGATATTGATTCTTACCGTTTGATTGCGCTCCTCGATGCCCAGCCCTCTTTTTTATCTAAAACGCTGAATTTTATTAAGCCGCAAATTGTTTTCGATCATCATCCCCGCGAAGGAGAATGGTCCGCGCCTTTGGAAGATATCCGGCCGAATTACGGCGCCTTATCCAGCGTTTTAACCGAATATTTGCTCTGCTCCCGCGTGAAGGCTCCCCGTAACCTGCACACCGCTCTGCTTTATGGAATTAAAACGGATACGGACAATTTTAACCGTTCCGCCATCACTGAGGATATCAGCGCTTATACCTACAATGCAAAGTACGCCAATATGCAGTTCATCCGCCGCATTGAACTCAATCAAACGCCCGACCGTTTTTTGAAATATTATAATTATGCTTATCATCACATGAATAATTTCCGCGGCCGGCGGATTTGTTTTCTGGGAGAAGTTGAAAGCGCGGATGTCTGTGTTCAGATAGCTGATTTTTATTTGCGATTAATCGGCACTTATTATGTCGTTGTGGCCGGAATCATCGGCGACAGGTTCGTGATTATTTTTCGCGGCGACGGTTACCGGCAGAATTGCGGCGATATGGCACAAAGAGCTTTCGGTCTTATCGGCAAGGGCGGCGGACATCGCAGTGCCGCGCGAATGGAAATCCCGCTGGAAGCGTTAAAAGAAAATCTGGGGAATGATTTGTCTCAGCGGAATGTGGAAAAATTTCTTTTCATGAGCTTAAGAAGAGAATCAAAACCCGTCCCGGACGATGATTAATATCCGTCACACAATACTCGAAAGGAAAACGTATGAAAGATTTGGGATTCAAAAAAGAGCTGACAACCGGATATTATCTCGACCCTTTTAATGGTTTTCAGGAAAAGAAAATCACCATTGAATCGCGTTATGATGAAATCACCGGCGTGGCGTGCCGCATTTTACCTTATCGCATCCGTTTCACTCAAAAGCCTGATCTGGATTCTTATCTGGAAAAATCTCCGGAATCATTATGTTCTTTCTGCCCCGATCTTTTTGAAAAAACTACTCCCCGGTTCCTCCCCAATGTTATTGAAGAGGGAAAATTCAGAAGAGGAGAAGCCTGTCTGTTTCCCAACGCTTTTCCTTATGATGCGAACAACAATGTGGCGATTTTCTCGTCGCGTCATTTTGTGGCGTTGAATGAATTAACTCCGGAATTCATGCAGGATGGTTTTGCCGTCTGCCGCGATTATTTTCACCGTGTTGTCGAAATGAATCTTGGTTATAAATATTGTTCGATTAACTGGAATTATATGCCGCCGTCCGGCGGAGGTCTTATCCATCCTCATTTGCAGACGATTGCCGGATATAAACCCTCCAGTTTTATGCAAAAGCTTTTGTCCGGCGCGCAGAATTATGCCGCAACCTCCAATGGAGATATCTTATGGAATAATTTGATCGCGCTGGAAAAGAAAGCGGATAAAAGATTCATTGCCAACACCGGTTCCGTCTGCTGGCTGACCAGCTTCGCGCCGAAAGGCATGGCGGGAGAGATAGATTTTATTTTCCGGGAAAAAACATCATTTTTCGATCTGACGGAATCTAATTTCAACGAATTTCTGACGGGGTTGTCCAGAGTGTTCAGCTATTTGTATATCAATAACTTTGTCAGTTTTAACATGTCCTTCTATGCCACCATGACAAACAATAATTATTTCTGGGTGCAGGGGAAAATTATTCCCCGCTTCGTGGTCAGTCCGCTGGGAACGAGCGACTTAAATTATTTTGAGAAATTGCATAATGAAATTATATGTCCGACCGTTCCGGAAGAATTGTGCCGTGAACTACAGCCTTATTTTAAGGCTGCGTTGTAGGCAAAGCCGGGAATATGAAAGAATGATGCAATAACGAAATATTTAAATTTTCGTTTTGTATTCCCAGCTTGACAGCAATGAAAATTAAAGATTATATAAAATACAAAACAACATGTGACTTTCGGCGATAGAATAAAGGGGGATTCCTATGTTCGGTATATTTCCTGAAGAAGATCACAATCAGACATTAAGACTCAAGCGGTTTTTAATGGCATTCGGTTCTTACATCATGTGGTTTGCTATTTGCGTCTTAATTTATTCACAGGGACAAGTAATCAGGTTGACGTCCAATGTTCTTGTGCTTAGTTTTTGGGGAATTCTTATCTGTAATCTTCTGATATATGCGGTAATCAGAAGCGGATTAAATAAAAAATTAAAAGATCCCAGCCTTACCCTCATTCAGATGATTATGGCTACATTCTGGATCATGGTGATTGTGTATTACGCCGATTCAGCCCGGAGTATGGTTCTGCTTGTCTATCTGGTTGTTTTTGTGTTCGGACTTTTCAAATTGAATGTCTGGCAGTTTCTTTTCCTCTCGGCGTTTGCCGTCGTCAATTATTCGCTGGTTATGCTTCTGCTTTACGAAATCAATCCCGCACTGGTCAGCAAACTGGATATGTTGAATATAATCATTCTCGCACTGGTTCTTCCCTGGTTTTCCCTGGTTGGCGGATACATCACCAAGCTCAGAACCCAGATATCCCATGCCCTGACCACCATCGAGAGGCTGGCCATTATAGATGACCTGACTCAGGTATTCAACCGGCGCCAGATGTACAAGATCCTGGAACATCAAAAAGCCATGGTGGACAGAGGAGTTCATCCTTTTTCCATCTGCATATTCGATCTGGACCATTTCAAAATAGTGAATGATACGTTTGGTCATTCCGCTGGAGATATTGTTCTGAAAACCGTGGCCCAGGAAACTCAAGGGAATCTGCGGAACATTGATCACATCGCGCGGTACGGCGGAGAAGAGTTTATTCTTATTCTGACCAATTCGGATAAAAGTCAGGCTGTGATTTGCGCTGAGAGAATTCGTAAAAAAGTCAAAGAGCTTGTGTTTGAAAATATGCCGTCGGATTTCAGGATTAGTATTTCCGTCGGTGTAACGGAATATAAGGCCAGTGAAGTCATTCAGGAGGCGATCAACAGAGCGGATACGGCGCTTTACAGAGCCAAGGCAAATGGCCGGGACAAGGTGGAATACGAACCGACGTAATAAGCCGGATTTTTATAGAAAACGAAAGGCTGACGTCAACGTCAGCCTTTCGTTTTATTTGTCTTCCTTTGTTGATTTGGCAGGTTCGGTTTTTGGGGTTTCTTTGACCGTGGAACTTTCGCCGGCTTCCGTTTTTTCTTTCTTTGCCGTTGTACCCGGTTTCTTACCCTTGTAATCTGATACATACCATCCGGAACCCTTCAGGCTGAAAGAGGATAGCGAAACCAGTTTTTGCACCTTGCCTTTGCAGAATTTACAGCTTTTTAATTCCGGATCGGTAATTCCCTGAAACGCTTCAAATTGTCTGCCGCATTTCCGGCATTTATATTCATAAATAGGCATTAAAACAGCCCTCCTCAAAAATATTAATTCAATATATCAAAATTGACTGCTGAAGCAGTCCAACACTATTTCCAAATCATAACCTTTAACAGGCTGCAGTGCCGCCCGAGTAAGATTATGCACGATATTTTCTTCTTTTTCCTTTTCTTCCGTGCCGGCGTCAAAATCAATCTCTCCGGCATTGAAACGCAGAACATGAATCAACTCATGGACGGCAATGTAAAGCATCAAGGGCGTTAACTTAACAAAAGGATTGGCCCTTTGTACCGCGTCCAAAATGATATTGTCCTGCAGGCAGATTCGGTAAAAATCAAAATTGTTTTCATCTGTTCCCGCGAAGCCGCCCGGCTTTTCGTAAGAATATTTGCAAAGGTGAGCGAACGCGCCGTCTTTTATCTCCTGCTCATCCAGATAAGCGAGTGTTTTTACGTCATATTTATTCTTTTTAAATTGACTTTCGCTCAATCTGAACTGACGCGATACCAGATTCTCCGCGTCATTAAAAGCTCTTTTTGTCATGGGCATTTGTGCCGCATTAAAGTAAAGAGGCATAAAAATCACCCGCCTAAATTCCTTATAACTTGACGCTAATATATGTATTTAAATAACTATTGTCAATACAATGACTTTAGTGCCGGGCATCATCGGAAATTGAAGATAATCATCTATGATATTCACTGGCTATGGGTATTATAAATACTCAAAATTAAATTGACATCCCCTCCGCTTAAGGCGTATATCCAACTAAAATAACACATTAAAAATTTTCTCAATCCATCAAAACAATAATTTAAGGATGAATATGGCTAGGAGTACAGGTATAAAAAAATCGGCAAAAATAAGGATTGGTGTTTTATACGGCGGGAGATCGGGCGAGCACGATGTTTCACTATGCTCCGCCGCTTCGGTTTTTTCCGCCCTTGACCGGAAAAAGTACGAAGTAACAGCTATCGGCATTGCCAGAGACGGCCGCTGGTATGTTCAGAACAACCCGAAAATAATTACCGATAAGGATTTCGGCAGAAAAATGGCTTTGAAAAAAAGCGGCATGTGGCTGGTTAATCATTTCGAGCAGAAAAACAAACTGCATCTTTACGACCTCAAAAACAAAAATAAAGAAGTGATTGTAGATGTTGTGATTCCCGTGCTTCATGGCACTTTCGGCGAAGACGGCACTCTGCAAGGGTTGCTGGAACTGGCGATGGTGCCTTACGTGGGCGCGGATGTAACCGGTTCGGCGGTAGGCATGGATAAGGACATCGCCAAGAGATTACTCAGCGAGGCGGGCATTCCCGTTGTTCCTTCCGTAACCGTGAATAAACAGTTCTGGCAGGATGACGCTAACGCGAAAAATATTATGAAAAGCGCGCTGGCAAAACTCGGCCTGCCGCTTTTTGTCAAGCCGGTCTGCACCGGTTCATCCGTTGGCGTGAAGAAAGTAAAGAAAAAAGAAGAACTTGCAAAAGCGATGAATTTCGCGTTTCAGTTCGACACACGCGTCATGATTGAAAAGGCGGTTGACTGCCGCGAAATTGAGTGCGCGGTACTTGGCAATGAAAATCCCGCCGGGTCGGTTTTGGGCGAGATAATTCCCCAACACGAATTTTATTCCTATGAAGCCAAATATATTGACCCTGACGGCGCCAAGCTGATAATTCCGGCGCAAGTTGATAAATCCCTTGCCGCAAAAATCAGAAAAATTGCTGTTGAAGGATACATAGCGCTGGGCTGTTCTTCCATGGCGCGGGTTGATTTCTTTCTGGATAAGAAAACCAATAAATTTTACCTCAACG
>Ga0182019_10001290_pt1 | contig 12773 bp, 7 predicted proteins | sample 812E2MmetaG_FD_120483 | JGI IMG/M metagenome (GOLD analysis project Ga0182019, IMG submission 120483) | Permafrost microbial communities from Stordalen Mire, Sweden - 812E2M metaG | ecosystem: Environmental > Terrestrial > Soil > Wetlands > Permafrost | place: Sweden: Stordalen | collected...
AGCAGGTGCAGGACCGCGTTGGTCGAGCCGCCGGTGGCGGCGACACACGCGATGGCGTTGTCGATCGCCTTGCGGGTGACGAACTCCTTGGGCCTGATGTCGCGCCGGACCAGGTCCATCACGATCTCGCCGCACCGTGCGGCGGCTGCATTCTTGTCGGGATGCTCGGCCGGGATGCCGTTGAGCCCGGCCGGCGAGAGGCCCAGGATCTCCAGGACCATCAACATCGTGTTGGCCGTGTACTGCCCGCCGCACGCCCCCGCGCCGGGGCAGCTGACCGACTCGATCTCGTACAGGTCTTCGGCGGACATCTTGCCGGCGCGGTAGGCGCCGATCGCCTCGAAGATCGTGACGATCGTGGCGTCGCGCTTGCCCTTGTATACGCCCGGGTAGATCGAGCCGTTGTAGAGGATCAGGCTCGGCCGGTCGAGGCGGCCGAGAGCGATGACGGCGCCCGGGATCGTCTTGTCGCAGCCCACCAGGCAGACCACGCCGTCGAGCATGTGGCCGCGGACGCACAGCTCGATCGAATCGGCGATGACCTCACGGCTGATGAGGCTGGCCTTCATCCCTTCGGTGCCCATCGATGTCCCGTCCGAGACGGCGATCGTACTGAACTCCATCGGCGTCCCGCCCGCCGCCCGGATGCCCGCCTTGACGTGCTCGGCCAGCCGGCGCTGGTTGTAGTTGCAGGGCATCGTCTCGATCCAGGTCGTGGCCACGCCGATCAGCGGGCGGGCCAGCGCCTGGTCGTCGAAACCGATGGCCTTGAGCATGCCGCGGGCGGCGGCGCGATCCGGGCCGTCGGTCAGGGCGGCGCTGTGGCGCTTGTCCGGGTTGCTCGGCAGGTCGTAGGGCAAGGGGCGAGGGGTGTCGTTCGACATCGTGGGTAATCTCCGCGGGGCTGAGCGGGTGCGATTTCGTCGTCGACAAGTTTAGAGCCTGGGGGCCCGCCAAAGAGCGGCGGCTACAGCTTCGAGATCAGCCAGCCCAGAGCGCTGCTCAATCTTGGCGAGGCGCCCGTCTGAATGACCACGTCCAGAGCCGTCCGCTGGCCGTTCGGTCCCGTCTCCACCGCCACGACCCACCACTGCCGGAAAGGAGGCAGTTTCGTGAGGTCGACCGACTGGGCGCCGGCCGGGGCGACGGTGTCGTCCGACCCGGGGACGCCGGCCTTGACGCTGATCGTGGCCTCGGTCGCGGACAGATCGACCACGATGAAAGGGCCCTCCGTCGCAGCCGGCCACAACTCGACCGTGAAGACCCCGTTTCCGGTGGACTGTGGCAGCCCGTACTCGTAGGCCCCGGTGTCCGTTTCGAACACGGTCATCGGGACGGAGCCGCCCTGGGCGAGCGGCGTCCCCGGCGTCGCGTTCGGGTCATAGGCGAACATCCGGCCGAACGGCAGCCACGTGGCGATGGCCAGCAGGAGGATTGCCGCCGCCGCGCCTCGCGGCGAGTACCCGTGCTCGTTGGCGTGCTGGGGCCGAAGCGTGCCGGCCACGAAGGCCAAAGGTGCGAGCAGAAGGGTCGCGACCGTCAGGGCGTCCTGGTAGCCGGGCAGGAGCAGAGCCACGACGAGCACACCCGCGGCCCCGCCGACCGCCCAAGGCTTTCGAAGCGTGGCGTCCCCATGGCGGCTGATCCGGGCCAGAAGACCCATGCTTAGGCGCCCCGCGGCGAACGCCCCAAGACACACCATTGCCGCCACCTGATTGGTGGCCCATTCGGCGGACTCGAGGACGGCAAGGTGGATACCCGCCAGACGGCCTGCCGCGACGACCGCGTCAGTGACGCCGGGCGCCACGACCAGCACCGCGACGGATAGGAACAACCAAAGCACGAGCTCGGCCACGAGGACGAGAGCTCCGCGGCGGATGGCGCGGCGCAGCCGGGCCGGCGTCTGCTCAGCCTGCTCGATGAGAGCGGCCTGGTCGCTCGGCGAGCCCAGCCGGCTCATGGCGTCTGCCGCTGCCGCCTCCGAGCCGTAACCATGGAGCTCCAGGGCCCCGGCCGAATCGACCAGATGATCCGCGATCTCCTGGCGGACCCGGTCGCACTCCAACCGGGGCAGGTCCAGGCGGGCGCCGAGATCGTCCGCATAGGCGGCGATGGCGACCCTGCCGGGCCGCCCGGCTTCGCCGGAGGTCGCGGCGGGTGAATCGGCCGGGGGCGCACCGGCCGGAGGGCCAGCCGCAGCCATGGCCGGGTGCTCGGGGTGCGACGCAGCCGCAGCCCTGGGCGGCGGCGCGGGCCGGCGCGTGGGCGGCGCCATTTCCCGGGGCATGAACCATGAGCCGGCCTCGGGGTCGGGGCTGACGGGCCGGCGGTCCTCGCCGGCGGGCGTTCCGAACTGGCCCTGATTGGCGCGGGACGCGTCCGGAGGCCCGGCCGGTTCATCGTCGCGCTCCGAGGCGAGCGCGGTCGGGCGGTACCTGCGCCTGGTTCGTTCGCCCTCGTGCCAGTCGCTCTGGAGCAAACCCTCCGCTTCGAGGCGGTAGAGAGTGGCGTAGAGGCGGGCTTCGGTGAGCCGGCCGGGAATGCTCTGCGCCGACCCGAGCCAGCGCCAGAGCTCGAAACCCGAGAGGTCCTGCCCGCGCAGTGCGTCGACGACGGCGCGACCGATCCTGTCGTCCGCGATCATGGGACCGTCCCGGCCCGCCTCGTCCATCGAACACCACCGTACCGATGCGGCTCAGACGCGGCGAGTTGGCCGCGCCCAGGAGTGTAGCCCGGGCGCGCCCGGAGGCGTGGGAGCTCGGGTCGCGCCGCTGGCCTCGTTATCTGCGCGGTTGAGCCTACCGCGCGGCGGCGCCCGCGCGGGTGTCGACGCGGGCCGGGTGGCCGGCCTCCCAGGCTTCGATCGCCGGTAGCTTCGAGCGGACGTAGCCGATCTCGTCGGTGCCGGCCAGGATCATCGTTCGGGCGAACGGGTCGATCTCGAAGCCGAACGAGTCGCCGTCGGGCAGCGTGACCTTCTGGGCCTCGAGGTCCACGGTCCATCGGCCGTCCGGGTTGGTGGCGATCAGTGCCTGCAGCGCGGCGAGCCGCCCGGCCGACACGACGACCGGTAGCAGCGCGTTCTTCAGCGCGTTGCCGCTGAAGATGTCGGCGAAGCTTGTTGAGAAGATGGCCCGGATGCCCCACGCCCGCAGCGCCCAGGGCGCGTGCTCGCGCGAGGAGCCGGCGCCGAAGTTGTCGCCCACGATCAGGATCTGGCGGCCGGCGTTGTGTGGTTCGTCGATGAAGGAGGGCGGCACACGTCGCGCGCCATCGGGCGTGAAGCGCCAGTCGAAGAAGAGCGCGTCGGCCAGCCCGTCCTTGTCGGTGATCTTGAGGAAGCGGGCCGGGCAGATCTGGTCCGTGTCGATGTTGGCGCGCGGGATCGAGATGACGGCGCTGGTGACTTTGACGAAAGGCTCGGGCATGTCAGTGGACCTCCACGGCCGAGGTCTTGGTGGCGGGGCCGGCCGCGGTGGCGGCCATCGTTCGCGGATCGGTGACGACGCCGGTAACGGCGCTCGCGGCGGCGGTCAGCGGCGAGGCGAGGAACGTTCGCCCGCCCTTGCCCTGGCGACCCTGGAAGTTGCGGTTCGAGGTGCTGATGCCGTACTCGCCGGGCTCGAGCTGGTCGCCGTTCATGGCGATGCACATCGAGCAGCCCGACTCGCGCCACTCGGCGCCGGCCGAGCGGAAGACCTCATCGAGGCCTTCGCTCTCCGCTTGCTTCTTGACCTGCTGGCTCCCCGGGACGACCAGCACTCGGAGGCCCGCGGCCACCTTCCGGCCGCGCAGGACCGAAGCCGCGGCGCGCATGTCCTCGATCCGGCCGTTGGTGCACGAGCCGATGAAGACGACATCGAGCTTCCGGCCGGCGATCGAACTCCCGGCCTCCAGGCCCATGTAGGCGAGCGCCCGTTCGAGGTCGTCTCGGGCGCCCGGCTCGACGTCCGCCAGCGCCGGAATTCGGCCGGTCACCGGCACGCCCATTCCCGGGTTCGTGCCGTAGGTGACCATCGGCTCGAGCTTGTCGCCGTCGATGACGATCGTCCGGTCGTAGGTCGCGCCTGCGTCGCTCGGAAGCTTGCGCCAGCGGGTGACCGCCGCGTCCCAGGCCGCACCCCTCGGAGCGAACTGGCGACCCTTAAGGTAGGCGAAGGTGGTCTCGTCGGGGGCGATGAGCCCGGCCCGGGCGCCGCCCTCGATCGACATGTTGCAGACCGTCATCCGCTCTTCCATCGACAGGGCGCGGATGGCGTCGCCGGTGTACTCGATGACGTGGCCGGTCCCGCCGCCGATCCCGATCCTGGCGATCAGCGCGAGGATGATGTCCTTGGCGCCGACGCCCGGCTGGAGCCGTCCGCTCACTTCGACCTTGAAGGTCTTCGGCTTGCGCTGAAGCAGCGTCTGCGTGGCGAGTACCATCTCGATCTCGCTCGTCCCGATGCCGAACGCCAGCGCCCCGAAGGCGCCGTGAGTAGCGGTGTGGGAGTCGCCGCAGACGATCGTCATGCCCGGCTGCGTCAGCCCGAGCTCCGGCCCGATCACGTGGACGATGCCTCGCGTCGGCGAGCCCTTGCCGTGGAACGGGATCCCGAATTCGCGGCAGTTCTCCTCGATCTGGGCCAGCTGCTTGCGCGCCAGCTCGTCGGCGATCGGGATCGACGGGTCCAGCGTCGGGATCGAATGGTCTGCCGTCGCGACGGTCTGGCCCGGCTTTCGAACCTTCATTCCGCGCTCGCGCAGGCCGGTGAACGCCTGCGGGCTGGTGACTTCGTGGACGAGGTGTAGATCGATCGCGAGAATTGCCGGCGCGCCGAGGTCGGACGCCACTACGTGGTCGTCCCAGATCTTCTCGAGGAGGGTGCGCGGTTTCTCAGCCATGTTTCCACTCGCGTTCGATTGCCCCGCCTCACAGCGGACGGGGGCCATCGAGGTTACCAGATGAGGTCAAACGGGGGCGGGGCGGGGGAGTGGCGGGAGTGGCGGGTCGCCCGAGCCACGCGAACTTCCTCAACACTCATGGCGGGAGTAGTAAGTGAAGCTGCACGGCCCGGCTCCGCCATCCCCGGGCCGCCGTCAGCATCGATGAGCCGTTCGCGGCTAACGGCCGCCAATCCGGGGCCGAATCTGACGGGCCGACTGGCTGCGGATCGACTCGCGGCCTCGCCAGCCCCACTTTGCACTCACCCCATGCGTATTGGGGAATTCCCCGCCAGTGCGGGCCGGGTCCACGCAGCTCGCCCACGCCGCCGGCGCGGCTGAGCGCGGCCGCCCGGCCCCGCTCAGTCCACCTCGAGCGACGCCCGCAGGTGGATGTCACGCGAGGAGGCGCCGACCAGGATCTCGAACCGGCCGGGTTCGATGCGCCAGCCGCCACCGGCTTCGTCCCAGAAGGCGAAATCGCGGTCCTGGAGGGCGAAGGCGACTTCGATGCTTTCGCCGGGCTCCAGGTGGACGGCGGCGAAGCCCTTCAACTCCTGCGGCGGGCGAGGGATCGACGCCGCAAGGTCGGCGACGTAGACCTGGACGACTTCCTTGCCGGCGCGCGCGCCGGCGTTGCGGAGGCGAACCTTCAGCTGAGCGGAGTCGCCGGCGGGCAGGCCGTCCGCGGTGACTTCGAGCGACTCGAACTCGATGCGGGTGTAGCCCAACCCGTGCCCGAAGCAGAACCGCGGCTCGATCCCCGCGGCGTCGAAGTGGCGGTAGCCGACGTTGACGCCCTCGGCGTAGACGAGCTGCTCCTGCTCGCCCGGCACGGTGCTGAGCGCCGGATAGTCGGACTCGCGGGCGGCGATTGTGACGGGCAGGCGGCCGCCCGGCTCCGCGGCACCGAGCACGACGTCGGCGAGGGCATTGCCGAACTCCTGGCCCGGCAGCCACGCGTACAGGACGGCGGCCACACGATCGGCCCAGGGCAGGTCCATCGGGCAGCCGGCGTTGACGACGACGACGGTCCTGGGGTTGGCCGCGGCCACGCGCTCCACGAGCTCGTTCTGGCGGCCGGGCAGCGTGACGGTTTTGCGGTCGCGGCCCTCAGATTCCCAGGCCTCGTCGTTGCCGACGACGACGATCGCCACGTCCGCCGACGCGGCCGCGGCAACGGCCCGCTCCAGCTGATCGGCCGCCTGCGGCGAGCGGCAGCCGATGTTCAGCTGATAAGGCGAATGGGTCGCCGAATGAAGCTCGGCTGCGACAAGGACCGGCTCGCCGGCCCGGAGCTCGAAAGTCCCGCCGTCCTGGCTGCCTTCGAACAGGGCGGTCGGGATGTCGCCCGCGGGCCGGGAGTCCCACAGGTCGGCCTCCACCGCGCCACCGACCAGCAGCCGCCGGCCGCCGAAGCCGCGCAGCTCGATGTCATGCGGGCCGCTCTCCGTCGGGGTGAGCCAGCCGGACAGGCGGACCGCGAAGTCGTCCGCCGCGACGCCCTGAGGCAGGTCGCCGAATACGTGCAGCTCGCTCGAGTCGACATGCCAGCTGGCGACGGGATCTCCGGCCGGCTCCTGGCCGCGGAAGAACTCGACGGTGAGGCCGGGCCGGCCTTGAAGGTCGCGCACGTCCATCGCACTCAGGGGTGGCAGGAACAGGTCGATGCGGCAGCCCGCTTCGTGGACGATCTCGACTCCCGGGAGCGCGGCCCGCAGCCCATCCAGCGGGGTCACCGCGGGCGGTGCGGCGATGTGCGCCGCTCCACCGCCCTGGGTGCACGGCTTGGCCGCGTTCGGCCCGATGACCGCCAGCTTGAGGATGCCCGCCGGTGAGAGCGGGAGGATCCCGTCGTTGGCAAGCAGCACGAACGACTCGGCGGCGGCGCGGCGGACCAGCGCGGAAGCGGCGGCGTCGGAGAGATGCCAGGGCTGCCCTGGATCGAGCGGCGCGCCGCCCTCGGCCTCGGCGGCGCCGCCTATTGGATGCGCGGCCAACGCCCCGACGCGCGCCGCGAGCAGCAGCATCCGACGCGCCTTGTCGTCCAGGACCGCTTCGCTCACCTCGCCCCGTCGAACCGCCTCCGCCAGAGCCGGGCCGAAGAAGCGGGGAGGGCCGGGCATCTCCAGGTCCAGCCCGGCCATCGCGCCGGCGACGGTGTCGTCGGTGGCGTGCCAGTCGGACATCAGCACGCCGTCCCAGGCCCACTCTTCCTTGAGGACGTCGCCGACGAGATGGTCGTGATCCGCGCAGTGAATCCCGTTCACGAGGTTGTATGCCGCCATGATCGACCACGCCCCGGCGTTCACGGCGGCCTCGAACGGGACCAGGTAGACCTCGCGCAGCGTCCTCTCGTCGACCCGGCAGTCGACCGACGTTCGATGGGTCTCGGACTCGTTGGCGATGTAGTGCTTGGGCGTGGCGGCCACGCCGACCGACTGCATCCCATCGACATAGGCGGCGCCGAGCAGCGCAGCCAGCACGGGATCCTCGGAGTAGGCTTCGAAGTCCCGGCCGCCGAGCGGCGAGCGGACCAGGTTGAGCACCGGGCCGAGCATGTAGTGGACGCCGGCCCGCTTCGCCTCGGCACCGATCCTGGCCGCGACGTCGCGCACGAGATCGACGTCCCAGGTTGCGCCGAGGCCGGTGCCACACGGCGTGCAGGTGGCGGTCGAGCCTGCCGGGAAGGTCATGCCGCGGACGCCGTTCGGGCCATCGAGCGTGATCATCGGCGCGAGTCCGATCGAGGGCGCGCCGGAGGCGTGCCAGGCGTCGATGCCGGACGTCAGCCCGGCCTTCTCCTCCATGCCGAGGGATCGGAGGAGCTCGTCCAGGCGTTCGGGGCTGATCGGGCTGTCGGGGGCAGAGCGGTGGACCTGCATCTCTTGTCCTTCCGGGGGCTATGGCGCTCCTGAAATCCTAGCCCAGCCGTGGAAGGGGTGGTCGCCGGCGCGGTCGTACCCTACCCTTGTGCAGTGTCCAGCGCCGCAGGAAAGGGGCAGGTCATGGCGACGACCAGGAAGGGAGCGGGCACCGGCCGAGCTGCCGGGGGGACGCCGGCTCCAGAAGCGGGCAGCGCCTCGCGCGAGGGGAACCATACGGACGCCGCGCCGGTAGTCGCGGGCGGTGCCTGGGGTCAGGGCCTGGCCGCCTACCCGGATTGGCTTCAGCCATACCTGCCCGCCATGCACGACGGCTTCAACGGGATCAACAAGTACTTCAGCGTGCCGGCCCTCAAGGCAGGCCTGGGCAAGTACATCTCGAACCCGCTGACGGGCTACCTCATGATCCTGCGGACTCGCGGCCGCAGGAGCGGGGAGATGCGCGCCGCCCCACTCGGCTACACGATCGTCGGCGACGCCGTGTATGCCATGGCCGGCTTCGGTCGGCAGACCCACTGGCTCAAGAACATCCAGGCCGAACCCAGGGTCGAAGTCATCCTGCCCGGCCGTTCATTCTCCGGAATTGCCGAAGAGGTCACGGACGCGGCCGAACGCCTGCGCGTCCTCCCGCCTCTGCTGCGCAGCATGGGCGGGGGCGCCGCCGCGATGGGCATGGGCAACGTCTGGCAGATGACGCCCGAAGCGATCTCGGCCAAGTTCGATGGTCTGCCGCTGGTGCGGGTGCGGGCGACCGGGATCGCGGCTGGCCCCGAGGACCCGGGCGGCCGGTTCTGGGTCGTTCCGATCGTTCTCGCCGCATTCGGGCTGCTCTGGATCCTGCGCGGCCGCCGCCGCCGCTGCGGATGAGCTCAGTCGACGCCGGCGCCGAGCACCCGACGGCCGAGCACCCGACGGCCGATCGCCGGGCAACCCCGAGGCGGCCGATCGATCGCCTGGCCGATCGCCTCCGCATCTACCGCGCCCCGACCGTGCTCGGCCTGTCGTGCTTCGGCGTCGTGTTCCTGGGCTGGTTGCTCCTGATCATCGGACCGGAGAAGGGGACCACCGGCTTCGATGCCTTCGCCTACTGGGCCGTCTCGCCCTGGCATCCGTATGCGACGCCGCTAGGTCAGGTTGGCTCGTTCACGTACACCCCAGCCGTGGCCCTGTTCTTCGCGCCGGCCCACAACCTCATGTTCGGCGCTTTCTACGTTCTCTGGGCCGGTTTCCTCGCGGCGAACCTCGTCTGGCTGACCCGCCGCCACGCGTTCCTGTGGCTGGCGTTCATTTCGGTTTCCCTCGAGCTGTACGAAGCCAACGTCCACCTGCTGCTCGCGACCGTGTGCGTGCTCGGCTTCAGCTATCCCGGCCTGTGGTCGATCGGCATCCTGACCAAGGTCACGCCCGGCATCTCTCTGCTGTGGTTCGTGGTTCGGAGGGAGTGGCGGTCGCTCGCCATCGCTCTCGGCACCACGGCCGCAATCGTCCTCGTCTCGTTCGCCATCGCCCCTGGCGCGTGGTTCGATTGGGTCTCCTTCTTGACCAGCTCCAGCTCCACCGGGCCCGTCGACAACGCCTCGTACCAGTGGCTGATCCCGCCCCTGGTCCTTCGCCTGGCCCTCGCGGCGGTGCTGATCGTGTGGGGAGCCAGGACCGATCGGCGCTGGGTCGTGCCCGTCGCCACGGTCCTGGCCATGCCGGTCCTGTGGATCACCTCGCCGGCGGTTCTGGTGGCCATCCCGCGGCTGCGCCAGAAGCCTTCCGCGCCGGCGAGCAAGGGCACCCCCGAATCGGCGAACTCCGCGTAGCGGACCTACAATCCGACTCGCCGTCCCAGCCAGAGCGCCCGGCTGCGCGCCGCGTCGGGTGCGAGACATCGACAGCAGGGAACCAGGATGTTCGATCGACTCGGCCGGCTCGTGCTCAAGCTCCGCTTCGTGTTCATCGCCGGGTGGGTGGTCGGCGCGATCTTGTTCGGAGTCCTGGGCCCATCGCTGGCGCAGGTCGGGTCCGCCGACGAGACCAGCTTCCTGCCCAAGAACGCCGAGTCGCTGGCCGCTCGAAACGTCATCGCGGCCGCCTTTCCGAACGACTCGTCGCCGTCGACGGCGCTGATCGTCTTCTCCCGCCAGAGTGGCCTGACCGACGCGGACCGCGCCGCCATCGAGGGCCTGGGCGCCTGGTTCGGAGGGACGAGTCGCCCGGCGGCGGTCCTGCGCTACGTCACCGCCGAGGGCACGCCCAGCCTGGCCACCATGTTGCGAAGCAGCGATGGCGTGGTCGAGCTGGCCCAGGTGGATTTCGATTCGCCCTCGTTCCTGCCGCGGACCAACGTCGCCATCGACGCCATAAGGGCCCATCTCGCCGCGCCGGGCGTGCTGCCCGCCGGGCTGGTGGCCCAGGTCAGCGGCCAGGCGGGGATCGGCCGCGACTACCTGAACGCCATCCAGCAGGGCACGAGCAGCACGACCCTGGTCACGATCGTGCTGGTCGTGGTGGTGCTTCTGCTCATCTACCGCGCGCCGCTGGCGGCCCTGGTGCCGCTGGCCACGATCGGCTGCGCCTTCCTGGTCTCGCGCGGCGTCCTCGGCTTCCTGGCCCAGGGCGGCTGGCAGCTCTCGTCCGTGCTCGACTCGTTCATCGTCGTGCTCGTATTCGGCGTCGGCACGGATTACACCATCTTCCTGATATCGCGATTCAGAGAGGAACTGGGCCGCAACAGCCACGACGACGCGGTCCGCGTCACCGTGAGCCGAATTGGCGCGGTCATCACCGCCTCCGCGGCGACCGTCATCGTCGGCCTGAGCTCCATGATCGTCGCCAGCTTCGGCATGATCCAGACGACCGGCCCGGCTCTGGCCATCACGATCTTCATCACGCTGCTGGCCGGCCTGACCCTGACGCCGTCGCTGCTGGCGATCTTCGGCCGGCGCCTCTTCTGGCCGCGCCACGAACAGACCCGAACCGCCGGCTCGGACGACCAGGGTTTCTGGGCGGCGGTGGCCCGGCGCATCACGGACCACCCGGGGCTCCTGACCGCGGTCGTTCTGGTTGCGCTGGCGGCGCCGCTTCTGGCGCTGCCCCAGCTCAAACAGAACTTCAACGTTCTGGAAGAGCTGCCGGGCAATGCCGAGTCGCGCCTCGGCTTCGATGAGCTTAGCCAGCACCTGGCCGAGGGCCGGCTGATGCCACTCAACGTCCTGGTCGAGGCCCCCGGCGGCAATCTGGCCAGCCCCGCGGAGCTGACCAGCATCGGGCAGCTGGAGCAGAAGATCGCCGCCCTGCCGGATATCCAGTCGGTCAGCAGCGTCGTCGACCCTACGGGCCAGGGCGGCGTTTCCGCCGTGCTGAAGCCCGCCGTCCAGCTGGCGGCCATGGCGCAGGCCTTCGCCAAGCCGCCGAGCGCCGACATCAACGTTCAGCTGAGCGACGCCTCTCTGGCGGGGATCGACTCCACGGCCTCATATGTGGGCGGGCTGGACAAGGTCTATCCGAAGGTTGCGGGCACGACACTGACCGCCGCCGAGGCGGATCTGGCCACGCTCCAGCAGAGCGTCGTGAACGGCAGGAGCCAGGCCAGCGCGGCCAACCAGCTGGGCGCGCTGGCCGATAGGCTGCAGGCCGCCGCGCTCGGGTCCGCCGGCTCGTCCGCCTCGAGCGGCGACGCCGCTACTCAACTGGCCCAGCTCAAGGCCTACCTTGACGAGCTTGGCGCGGCGGTGCCGGCGCTGACCTTGACCGATGCGTTCAAGGCGGCGGAGAGCGCCATCCCGCAGGTCGCCGCCACTCGCGATGCCGGCGCATTCATGTCGCTCGTCTCGGCTATCGGGCAGATGAAGACATGGTTCGAGGCGCAGCCGACCGCCTTCTACTTCAGCCCCACGACTACGACGCCGACGGCCGAACAGCTGGCCGCCCAGCAGGCCACGGCCGCTGCCCGTGCCCGTCTCCCCGGGGAGCTGAGCCAGCTCGCGGCGGCGTTCGGCGCCGGCGACCTGTACGCGCCGCCGGATCTGGTGGCGGCCTACGAGTCGAGCGCCGGTGACGTCGCGCGGCTGTACGTCACAACCGTCGCCAACCCCTACGACACCCGGGCATTCGACACGGTCCGCTCTTTGCGGACGCTGATGGCAGGCCAGGCGGCCAATTTCGGGCCGGGGGCTTCGACCTACGTGGGCGGCGCGACGGCCGAGTATACGGACGTCCAATCGACGATCTCGTCCGACTTCCTGCGCGTGGCCGTGATCACGATCGTCGGCATCCTGATCGTTCTCATTCTGCTGTTGCGGGCGCTGGCAGCACCCGCCTACCTCGTTCTGACCGTGCTGCTGTCGTACTCGTCCAGCCTGAGCCTCTCGGCGTTCCTGGTTCAGACCGTGTTCGGCCAGCCGGGGATCAACTACTTCATACCGCTGATGGTCTTCGTGCTGCTCGTGGCCCTCGGCTCCGACTACAACATCTTCCTGATGTCGCGGGTCCGCGAGGAGAGCGCCACCCGGCCGCTGCGACAGGGAATCCGCGCCGCCTCCGCTCGAACCGGCACGGTCATCACCTCGGCCGGCCTGATCTTGGCGGGGACGTTCGGGGCGCTGATCACGTCGCCGCTTCAGCTGCTCTTCCAGGTCGGGGTCACGGTCGGGCTGGGTGTACTGATCGACACCTTCATCGTCCGGAGCCTGCTGGTCCCGGCCATCACCGCCCTGATCGGCGAATGGGCCTGGTGGCCGTTCCACCGCGGCGGCGGCCCGATCTCTGGCACCGAGGTGTCGCCCAGACCGCCGTCACCGCCCACGCCGGCAGAATAGCGGGCCACGGTCACGTGACGGCGCTGCCACGGGTATGGGCCTGGCGCGGCTCCCGTGCCACGATCGTCTCCAGCCCCCGGCCATCACGGGCGATACCTCCCGTACCATGGTCCGCCCCCCCGACTGGGGCATAGCGCAGGGATTGACCCCTGCTGCTACA
>Ga0182019_10001291_pt1 | contig 12772 bp, 11 predicted proteins | sample 812E2MmetaG_FD_120483 | JGI IMG/M metagenome (GOLD analysis project Ga0182019, IMG submission 120483) | Permafrost microbial communities from Stordalen Mire, Sweden - 812E2M metaG | ecosystem: Environmental > Terrestrial > Soil > Wetlands > Permafrost | place: Sweden: Stordalen | collected...
ATCCCCCCCCTTCATAAGGGGGCTAGGGGGTAAATACCAACAAGAAAATTTCTTGGTAGCGCTTTGGGGCGGTTCCTCCCCCCATATGAATGCTCTTTTATTTTTGTTTCCCGTTTCGCACCCGTAGCCTGCCGTAAGCGAGTTCCAGCACTTTCTGTCACATGTTTGGCACATGGCTGTCATATTCTAGGCCATTTTTCAGGGATGAGGTCCTTGATATGAACGATTTTGGTCGTCTATCAGATACGATTGATCTCTGCGAAGGGCTAACGCAGAAATGCGAGTGTGTCGACCAGACAGAATTGAGGAGCATCCAGAGCAAAATCCTTTAGGATTTTAAGGTGCCCGGAGCCGATGACCAGAAGAACCCTGTCGTTCGGGAAATCCGTTATCCGGCAGAGGTTCGCGAAAATACGGAGATTGCGCTTGTACCAATTTGTCACGAGATCTGCGCGCGCGTAGATGGCTGGATTGTCATTGGGCATCAGCATTTCCATATAACCTGTATGATCGGCTTGAATCCTTTTCTCGTCGTTCAGGTAACTCAGGAATTCGGTCACTGTGGAACGCCTTAACAATTGATCGGTCTCCGATAGAAGCAGCGGCTCGGGTTTCCGGCTTTTTTCAGTGCTAGATGGAGCAGCGGTTTTCTTCGCTTTCGGTTGTTCGACCTCGCTCGGCGTCAAACCGCTCATTAACATGGGATAGTCAACCGGATAAAGCGTTTCCAAATTCATACGTTTCGCCAGCCGAAACGCTATCTGTTCGATCTCGTTTCGGCCGAGTTTATACTCGCCAGCAAGGTACCTCCGATACTGGTCTGCCCAAGAAGTGTTCCCGTACGCTGCCTCGATTGCGATTTTCGTCGGATTGAAACGGGCCAGCTTTTCGACCAGCTCCGCGATCTCTTTCTGGCGCTGGTCCGATAGAACGTCATCGGCCTGGGTGTTGACGCTATCTAGATTCGGGTTGTCCATGTGATAGCTGCCCAGGATGAGGATCTTTACGCTTTTTTCGCCGCACGACGTCTCTCTGGGATCGATTGCGGGGGGAGCTTGCCGCGGCGTTTGAGAAGCAACGACCCATGCCAAAAGAGGAAGGATTGCAGACCAAGACCTCATTCGAATTCTCCTTCTATCGAGCCAAATTCTCTTGGCTCATCCTTCCTGGATTCCGGTCCGTTGGGAAGGCAATTATTTTACTAGAAAGCTCTGATTATGTCTGGACCATTTTTAGGGATGAGGTCCCTTGCGACATAAAACTTGAAAACTTCACTTCAGAGGTTGTACATTGATCAAGGGAAGTTCAATTTTTTTGGGCATTGCATGAAGCTTCCATCGCGCACCCACAGCTACAGCACGCTTGGCGCCATCGCAGCCGTTGCCTTCATCTCGGCCTGTGTTGCACATGAAGCTATCGGTCACGGCGGAATGTGCCTCGCCCTCGGAGGTCGTGTCACTCAGCTGACATCCGTCTACTTCCGATGCACGAACGGAGGGCCGCTCACGGACGCTGCGGGCCCGCTCATGAACCTCATCGTTGGCGCGGCTTGCTGGTCACTCGCGCGCCGTCGGCCACTTGTATCTCGGTCGCGGTTATTCTTCGTCTTGGCTATGGCATTCAATCTTTTTTGGGGTGCTGGCTACTTCATCTTCTCTGCCGTCACCAACACAGGAGACTGGGCGTTCGTGCTCCGCGACATCTCACTCGAACCCCGTTGGTTGTGGCGCCTCCTTATGGGCGCGCTTGGTGTTGTCCTCTACGTTCTCTCCACCCGAGCTGTTGCCATACGCCTGCCACCGGGTACGCCTTTGGTCTGGCCCTATCTCGTCGCGGGAGTAGTGTCGTGCGCCGCAGCGCTATTCTATGCCGGCCCGACGCTGCCGGCCGTACATGAGGCGGCGCGAGAGAGTTTTGTATCGGCTGGCGGTTTGCTGTTCCTCGCGTATCGCGGATCAAAGCAAGCTCGCCCCTTGCCCTCACCAATCCTCGTTGCTCAAAGTAGCGGCTGGCTGCTCTTCTCAGCGCTGGTCACGATACTTTTTTTCCTTGTGCTCGGGAGGGGGATTGCGGCGTAGCGGGAAATAGGGTCTGCTTAGGGATTATCTGACGTTTACCCTCTTTCGAACCGGTCATCACCAAATACCAGGGATTAGCTTCTTGGTATGCTTCTGATACTCTTGATACTCTGGCCCGATACCGGAAACCAAGACGGCTTCCTCGACGCGGATGCGGTACAGCAAAGCGATCAGCGGCAAACCGATGGCGATGGTCAAGGACAGCCAGCTCTGCTCGGCAATGCCGTATCCACAGCACATCAGCAGCAAGCCGCTGTAAGACGGGTGGCGGACGATCTTGTAGGGACCGCGTTGAACGACTCGCTGCTTATGAGAGACCTCAACCGTAGTGCGGAATGAGCTGCCCAGTACGACGATTGACCATATTCGCAGAAATGCTCCCGACAACAAAATAACAAATCCGAGCCAGAAAACAGCGACTGTTCTGCCGCCGGGGAACCAGAACTTTGAAAACCCGCTCAGCATCCCCGACGAAGTCAGGGCAATGATTATGGCCAAGAAATTGATATAGCGAGTGCCCTGATCTTTGCCCGTTCTGCCTTTGCCCTGGAGGCGGTCTCGGATGACGAGTGATATTTCGAAGGCGATCCAAAGGACCGTTGCGAATATGACAAGGCGAGAGTGGCTATTCATTTGGAAAATCTGATGCGTCTATGAACCGGTCGCCAAAATAAATCATTGGCTGTTAGTATATCATGACCCAGTCTCTGTGGCCGAAGCTCTACTTTTTCGTCGCTCCTTCAATGGTCATTTAGACCTGCGAACAGAGGCTTCTTAGCTTAAAAAGCAGGGATCGGACTCCGGGAAGCGATAAGACAGTTCTAAAGTAAACATAAACGACCCGCCATACATCTTTCCAAAGCGCTGACGATTCCCCAATCGGAAAATTTCTTGGCAGCGCTTTGCGGCTGTTCCTCCCCTCGTCTGGGATGGTCTTTTCTCTTCGTTATGTTGACCAAGGGGGTTCTCTCCAGCGGTTCCGAGATTCCCTACGGCCGCGGGGGCGCCACGCCGCTTTCGGGAAAACCGGCGACAAAACCGTTCAGCCTGCCGGCGAAGAGCCTGGAGGCTTTTCAGGGAACGTACTGGATCGAGGCCACTCAAGCCATGCGAAAGATCGTCTTGGACAAGGATAAGCGGGACCCGCGAGAAGAATCGATCCTTTTGTCAAACAGGACGGAGTCCTCAAAAGAAAGACGCTTTTCTCGGAACGATAATCGTCCCAAGCGCGATCGGTCGCTTGAAAATGGGTCCACTTCTAGAGAGAAAAATCGATTCCGCGACATTCGGATCAATCGGAAGGAATTGGCACGAAAACTGCATCTTTTAAACCCAGAGGACTAATTTGGTGACTACCGATCAATTCCAAAATAAAAAAATGGAAACCGACATTCAACACTTAAGAAGGAGAATAAGGCTATGACACTCATCATCGTTATCGTCTTGGTGGTCCTCTTATTCGGAGGGGGCGGCGGTTACTATTGGAGAAGAAGGCGCTAGGCTGATTCTACCGTCGCGCCGGCGCGTGCGCTTAGACGCCGGCCTATGTATCATGCGAAGTCATGAGGGGTTTTCGTCTGCCTTTTGAGCGGCCTTAGGAAGGAGGAGTCCATATGAAAGGCTTTGTGAAAGACATCGAGGGTCTCGCCGTCAAGAATGTCGATTTCCGCCGGGTGCTTTACACGGCAAAATACTGCCAACTCGTCATTATGGCGTTGAAGCCCAAGGAAGAGATCGGGGCGGAAGTTCACACGCTCGACCAGTTCTTCCGAGTGGAGGAGGGTTCCGGTGAGGCGGTTCTCGATGGCGTCCGGACGGCGATCCGAGCGGGCTTCGCGGTCATCGTCCCAGCCGGGACAAATCACAACATCATCAATTCCGGCAGCGTTCCGCTGAAGCTTTACACGCTTTACTCGCCCCCGAATCATCGAGATGGCGTCGTTCACCATACCCGTGCCGAAGCCGAGGCCGACGACGAGCACTTCGACGGCAAAACGACGGAATAGAGAGTCGGCCGTCCGCCGGGACGGTCTCCGGCTTCGCGGATAAGAAAGGAAGCCTACGATGAGCACGATCACGACGAAAGACGGTACGCAGATCTATTATAAGGACTGGGGCGCAGGAAAGCCTGTCGTGTTCAGTCACGGCTGGCCGCTCAGCGCGGATAGCTGGGAAGCTCAGATGGTGTTCCTGGCTTCCAACGGCTATCGATGCATTGCCCATGACCGCCGCGGCCACGGCCGGTCGAGCCAACCATGGAGCGGCAACGAAATGGACACCTATGCCGACGACCTCTCGGAGCTCATCGAAACGCTCGACCTGAAGGACGCCGCCCTTATCGGCTTCTCCGCGGGCGGAGGCGAAGTGGCCCGCTATATCGGCCGCCACGGCACGAAACGGGTGGTCCAAGCCGCGCTGATCGCCGCCGTCCCGCCGTTGATGCTGAAAACGGAGGCCAATCCCGACGGCTTGCCGATGGAGGCCTTCGACAAGATCCGCCTTGGCTGCCTCGCCGACCGGTCTCAGTTCTACAAGGATCTCGCCGGCGGCCCGTTCTTCGGGGCCAACAGGCCCGGCGCTAAGGTCTCGCAAGGCATGATCGACTCGTTTTGGCTTCAGGGGATGCAGGCCGGTCACAAGAACACCTTCGACTGCATCAAGGCGTTTTCCGAGACGGATTTTACGGGAGACCTCAAGAAGTTCGATGTGCCTACGCTGATCGTTCACGGCGACGACGATCAGATCGTGCCGATCGGCGCCGCGGCTCTCCGCTCTTCGAAGCTGGTCAAGAACGCGACCCTAAAGATCTACGCGGGCGCACCCCATGGCCTGGCATACACGCACAAAGACCAGCTCAACGCCGACCTTCTGGCATTCCTTAAGATCTGAGGTCGTTTTGCCTTTGGGGCGGTGTCGTGCTCCGTTTCCCTCTCGCGGTCTTACCGGAGTTTCGACCGATAAGGTCGTCTCGAGATGGAAGAAAGATTGGGCAGGAAACGGGGAGCAGCTCAATAGAGTCAAGAATTCACTCTAAAGGTGGTACAATAGCTAGAGACGGGTCAAAGTTTGCCTGGTCTTAAAGGCCTCCTTCAGGGCGCGGGGCTCGGAGACGTGCGGGGCGGAGACTTATCCGCCATAAACCTAAGCTCGATAATAGTTGGCGAAGAGGAAAATTGTTATGATCAAACTGGCCATGGTCTATCCCTCAAGGACAAAAGAAAACGTCAGTGCGGAGCTGCTGTATAGTCCTCTGACTCATGGCTATCTGGCGAGGCATACGCCGGATCATTATCAAATTGCTCTTTATGACGAATATGTCGGCACCGATATCGATCCCGACGCCGTGGACGCGGACCTGGTCGCCGTCTCCGCCATAACGCCCGGAATCCGGCGGGCTTATGAAATCGGCGACCGCCTTAAAAAGCGGGGGATCAAGACCATCATCGGCGGAGCCCATGTCACGGCTCTTCCTGAAGAAGCTCTCCAGCATTACGACACGGTCTGTATCGGTGAAGGCGAAGGGCCCTGGAGGCAATACCTCAAGGATTTTGAATCGGGGAAAACTCTGCCTACCTATTATGGGCCCTGCAACGTGCCGCTGGATGATTTAAACATCCCGCGAAGGGATCTCTGCCATCCCAACTATCAATACCCTTCGGTCATGACATCCCGCGGCTGCCCCTACAGTTGCTCCTTCTGTTATCTCACGGTCTTCAAGGATAGAAAATACCGGACCATCCCGCATCCGGCGATCCTGGAGGACCTGGATTCCATCAAGAACAATTTTGCGGTCATCGTGACGGACGAGAATTTTATCGGCTATGCGGAGAAGGATTTTGAGGACAGAAAAATCCTTCTGGAAAAAATGATCCGGAAGAATTACAAGTTCATTTGGGGATGCCAGTCGACCACGACGCTGGCGACGCAGCCGGAATTGATGGACTTGATGTACCGTTCCGGGTGCCGGGCGGTCTTTGTCGGATTTGAGACGGTTGAAGAAGAAGGGCTGAAACAAATCCGGAAGAAGCATAACATCGGGCTCGATTACAAGGAAACCATCGCCAAACTGCATGAGCACAATCTGGCGGTCATCGCCTCCACGATCCTCGGCCTGGATTCCCACACCCGAACTTATCCCCAACAACTCATCAAAGCCATGAAAAAAGCCCGAGTGGATTTTCCCCGGGTCTTTTTCGCCACGGCTTGGCCGGGGACGCCGTTCTTTGAGAGTCTGGAAAAGGAGGGACGGGTCAGCCGCAATTGGGACGAAGTCCGAAAAGACGTGCCCTCCATCGAGTTCAAGCACTTCACCAAGGAGGAGGCGATGGCGGCCCGGAAGACGATCATGGACGCTTTTTTCAATCCCTTGGCCATCGCGCGGGTCATTTCCCGATGGTTTTTGAAGGAACGGACGCTCGTGCTCATGTATCTTAAAATGAGCTTCAGGAACAGGATCTCCGAGCGACTCGTGCGGCGCCGCACGCATGCGAGCCAAAATCAGGAACACTCATCTCCTGGTTTGACCTGAACCCCGGATCTGGGTCCATCGGGAGGGCATTTTTCTGCTTGAAAGCTCTTCTTAAGTTTGGACCATTCCTCTTGCGCAAACGCGGGATTGCGGTAAGATGCTTTATATGATCATTACACAGGAGAACCCCATGACTCATCGTAGAACTTGGTTTGTCGGCGCGGCTTTGCTGGCATCGCTCACCGCCTGGACGCTGGTGGCCATCGCCGCACAGTCGTCGAAGGGCGATTTCGACTCGCATCTTGCGGCCTGGGACGCGCACCAGACGTTGGCCGCGGCCTCTCCTTATAAAGGATTGTCCTGGTCGAACCTCGGTCCAACCAACATTAGCGGCCGCATGACCGACGTCGCTGTCGCAGACCATGGCTCGGCGCGGCGGCTCTATTCCGGATCGTGCGCCGGCGGCGTATGGAAATCGGACGACCTCGGGCAGACCTGGCAGGTTGTCTTCGATCAGGCAGCGTCAACGAGCATCGGCGCGCTGGCCGTCGCGCCCTCGAATCCCGACATCGTCTGGATCGGCACTGGCGAGTCGAACATCCTGCGCAGCTCGTACGCCGGCGTCGGCGTCTACAAGTCCACCGACAACGCGAAGACGTGGAAGCACATGGGCCTCACCGACACCGGCACGATCGGCCGCATCGTAGTGCATCCGACCAACCCCGACATCGTCTATGTGGCCTCGGCGGGGCACGAATGGACGGAGAACGAGACGCGCGGCGTCTTCAAGACGACGGACGGCGGCAAGACCTGGACGAAAGTCCTCTCCATCAGCCAGAAGACGGGCGTGAACGACCTCGCGATGGATCCGAGCGCTCCGAACACGCTTTACGCAGCAGCGTGGGAACGCCAGCGGCGCCACTGGAGCGATCCTCGGCCCGAGCCGGCTTTCAACGAGTGCGGCATCCTCAAGACGACGGATGGCGGGAAGACGTGGACGCGTCTGACGAACGGCCTGCCGGCGGCGAATGTCCTTGGCCGCATCGGCATCGCGGTCGCGAAGTCGAAGCCGAATGTCGTGTATGCGTTCGTCGACAATTACGACAAAGACACGACCCTGCGGGCGGGCGCGGTCAATCCCTCCGGGCGCGGCGATAGCCTAGGCATCAAAGGCAACGAAGTCTATCGATCCGACGACAAAGGCGCGACGTGGCGACTCGTGAGCGGGCAGGACGACGCCCAGCGCGCCTACATGCGCGGAATGTCGAACACGTACGCCTGGGTGTTCGGCAACGTCCGCGTCGATCCGACCGACGAGAACAAATTGTACGTGCTGGCGTTGGGCGTGAGCATGTCGAGCGACGGCGGCAAGACGTTCGGGCCGATTGTTCCTCCGACGCCGCCTCCTGCGGGCGGCACGGCCGGCCGGGGGGCCGGAAGCCGCGGTCCCGGCGGCGATAACCATGCGCTCTGGATCGATCCGAAAGACCCGAAGTTCATCCTAAGCGGCAACGACAGCGGCTTCCGCGTGACGACCGATGGCGGCTTCAATTGGAAACACGCCGATTTGCCGACGAGCACATGGTTCGATATCGCTTACGACATGGACACGCCGTTCCACGTCGTCGGGTCGGTGCAGGATCACGGCAGCTACCGCCTTGTTGTCGATCTCCGCAATGGTCGCGGGAACCTCAGTGCCGTCACGACGGACAGCGGGGCGACCGGCATCGGGGGCGAGTACTGCGAACATCAGATCGATCCGACCAACCCCAACATCATCTACTCCGACAAGGTCACGCGCACGGACCTGAGCATTGCCGCACCGCCGCGCGGCGCCGGTCGTGGCGCTGTGCCGTCGAAGCCGGCCGGGCCGCAGCGCGCCAAGAACGTGCGGCCCCCGACCGGGCCTAACGACGATCCGCTGCGCATGCAGGTGCTTGCGCCGCTCCTTCTCTCACCGTTCGATCCGAACACGGTTTACTTTGGCGCGCAGTATCTGTTCCGCTCGCGCGATCGCGGCGACACCTGGGAGAAGCTCACCGGAGATATGAGCGGCAACGACAAGACGCAGATTGGCGAAATTCCCTACCAGGACGTCATTTCCATCTCCGAGTCTCCGAAGAAGAAGGGACTGCTGTACGCCGGCACAGACGACGGACGCTTGCATGTGTCGATGGACGATGGCAAGGCGTGGACGGAGCTGACGTCGGGATTGCCTCAGAAGAAGTGGGTGGCAAAGGTGCTGGCGTCGCAGTATGACGAATCAACGGTGTTCCTTGCCCAGCAGGGCCGCTACGACGATGACTTCGCGGCGTACCTCTACAAATCCACCGACCACGGCAAGACGTGGAAGAGCATCGCCGGCAACTTGCCCGGCGGCCCGATCAACATGATCCGCGAGGATCCGGTCAAGGCCAACGTGCTCTATACCTGCAACGACTTCGGCGTCTACGTCTCGACCAATGGCGGGCAGACGTGGGACGTGCTCGGCGGCAATCTGCCGTCGGTCAACGTGATGGACTTCGTCGTCCATCCGCGCGATCACGTTCTGGTTGCGGCAACTCACGGCCGCGGTGTTTGGGTGGCGGATGTGAGCGGGATCGAAAAATAGATTTGCGCTCGAGCCGACCTCATACCTGAAAAGTGGTCCACTCATGATGTGAGTCTTCTAGCTTAAGATGATATCAAGACTCTAACGAACATATTTCTTTTAACTGATAGACCAGGGATCGGACTTCGGGAAGGGATAGGTCGGTTCTAAAGTCAACACAAATGGCCGGCCATTTTCTGTTCTATTTTTGGCAACTCTTTTCCAGAAGATCTATTTTGCCCTCGATTACGCTCAAGGAGGCAGAAACCAAGCGAGGGTCATGCAGGTCGATATCCATAAAGCGCTTCAATAGCACTTCCGGCGGAGCATCATAACCGTTTCGCATGAGAGCCCTATAGCGTGGGACGAAATGTTGCGGATCTCGCGTGTAAATCTCATAGAACTTGAGGGCGAGCATGGCCCCGTAGACGTAGTTGATGTCATAGAACGGGTCTTCGTACATGAGCCCAATGTTCATCCATGCCGCTTTCAGCTCATCATGCTTTTCGGGCCAGATCGAATATCGGGAGTAAATTCGCTTGGTCAGCGCGTCGAGATCATCCGCTCCCTTGATCGTGCCCTGCTTTACTCCGTCATACACAGCGTGTTCGACCGCCACTTCAGGCGCTACGGAGAACATGGCCGTTCCCTTTCCTTCAAGAAATTGTTCGAGGTAGAACCGCTTACGGAGCGGGTCAGGTTCGCGACTGTAAAGATAGTCGGGAAGCAAAAACTCGCTGAAGATAGCGAACGCCTCAAATAGATAATTCGGCCCTTCCGCATAGGTCGGCAGAACATGATTGCGATTCATGAGCTGGCGATGAATGGCATGCGTGGATTCGTGCGCCAGAACGCGCACGTCGTCGTATGAGCCGGCAAAGCCGGCGCTGTAAAAGACGCTATCGATGCCAATGAAGCCTTGCGATAACCCTCCGCGCTTTCGATGCTCACCGGGCACGATGTCCATCCGACCATTCGCCGGGTCCAGCAGGGCTGCCAACTCACGCCCATAGTCTGCCCCCAGCGGTGCGAGCGCACGGCGAATGATCTGGCTCGCCTGATCGATGGTGTAGCGGGGGCTTTGTATTCCGGGCGGACGCATCGACATGTCCCAAAGATTCACTTCTGCGTAGCCCATAATCTTCTTGACGTAGTCGGCGCGGATGCGCTGATAGCGCTTGAAGAGGTCGGCTTTTTGGGCGATCTGATCTATGAGATCGTCCACCTGCGCTTTGGTCCAGTAGCTTTCATAATAAACTTCGCTTGCCGCATCTGCAAAATGGCGCAACTGAGCCAACAGGGTGCGCGAACGGGCCAGACGCATGAGAATGAATGCATAGAGCTCGCGTTGCAAGGCCTGGCCGACGTAGCTTTTCTTGAACGCCTCCTCGCGTGCCTTTGGGTCGGAACTGCGGGATGGGGGAATGGACTGCGTGGGCGCCCTCAGCTCGTCGTAAAGATCATACGGCCAGTCGTTGTTCGGTGCGGTGGCGCTCAACAGCTCCTCTTCTTTCAGCGAAAGCGTGTAGGAATGATAGCGCCGGACGGCTTCGATAGCAGAAAGATACTCTTTTAGATCCGGCTTGCGCGCGACGAAAGCGGCGAGAGTGCGATCGTCTATTTGAATGAGCTCTTGGCGAAGAAAAGCCGTGCGCGCGCTGACCTCAGCGTCCAGCTTGGAGCTCTCCGCGAGGCTTGTTTTGTCACTCGTATTGACGGCGGAACGCAGAAACAGGTAACGATAATGCTTGTTAAACTGCACTTCCACGCTGTCGTTCAATTGGAGGGCACGCTGCAAATTATCCGCAGACTTGGCGACGCTCCCTTTCAGGTTTTCTAGGTTTTTGAGTGTCGCCTAAAGATCCGCCCGATCTGCCTTCTCCACCTCCGGCGTAGTGAAGAATATTCGAGCGAAATCGATATGGTATCGCGATACGTCCTGCGGCGGGATCGCCACGAAGGCGTCTTGCCCGACGGCCAGGCCGCTAGCTATTCCGCATAGCAATAGCGCGGCGATTCCAAGCCGCGAGACTAAGAGACCCGACAGTCTGAACGTCATCCGGGAGTCCATCTCCGTTGTCGCGCCTTTCTACGATAAGGTCATCAGTGACCTGTCCCGAGCTTAATGTACCCCCGGTAACTAACAGCCCACGAGGCGAAACTTGCCAACCGGCAACGGCGCTGGCTCACACCTTTATATCGTGTGTTTCCCAGGAGATCGTAATTTGCTCGGTCGCATGTCCGGACTGCTTGTCATTAAAAGAAGGGAGAATGTTCTTCGTCGGCCAGCAGTGGTAGAAGTTTATGCGCCCGGCCTCGGTGCCTTTGTCGTCGTAAAAGATGATCGAAATAGTCCTCCGATCCGTCCTGCCGTCTAAGATCGCCTTTCGCCAGTTGTACCATTCGAGCGTGTTGGACCAGTCTCTCGTAATCACCATCCCCGATCCGCCCTGAGGTATGAATCCGCCCTGCTTGCTATTTTGTCCATGCGCAGCATTAAGCTGGGCGAACAGTTGGTCGAGTCCCCCGATAGAAAGGACCCCTGCCACATTGATCCCGTCAATCATGAGAGTATAGTGGCGTTTCAAGTCAAACACGTTGCGTTTCTGGTCGGCGAGTGCTCTTCTATGCCCAGAACCGCGCTCCGCGCCTTCCACCTTTCCGATGTCGCCGAACAGGACGGCGACCACCAGAAATACGACACTTATCCCCAAAGTCTTGCGTAACACGATAAGACTCCTTGTTGGGATCCCCGGGCCGCTACCGCGGTCAAGCATAAATCTCGTTTGACCTTAGCTCCCGGACTTTTCCGTCAGGGAATATGTCCACGTATCGTTAGCGGCCGGAACTTGGGCATAGATGGGGAGGGGAAGATTCGGGTTCACGCCGAAGGTCCGCTTTTGGAGCTTTCCGAAAACTTTAAACGTATAGGCAGCCAGCCATCCCTTGACGCCTGCGCATTCTTTCTCGCCCTTAACGTCAATGGCGATATCTCCCTGTGTCCAGTGAAACCCGTCCGTCCACTTCGCATTATCCACGAATACGGCGTCGATGTTGAGAAGCGAGCCGGCCGCATTCAGAATGGCGGCGTTCTTAAAGGCATAGACAAAATCAAAAGCCGACATGCCCGGCTTCAGCTTCGCCGTCTCCGAGAAATCCTCCGTCCATTTTCCGGCGAGCGTCACATTCAGGATGCCGTTGCCGCCATCCTCGATCTTGATGCTGAGCCATCCCTTGAGGCCTCGTTCCGACGTCATGTCGTATTTGAACGACTGTCCGGGCTTGAACTTGAAATAGCCCCATTTTCCCGAATTGCCCTGGGCCGCGGCCAGCCAAGCTCCGTTTCCGGCTAGGAGAATGACCAGCAAAACAAGGGCCCCGGGCCGAAGATTGGATTTCCAATAGGACATGGGAATGACCTCCTCGGATCAGAATTCTTCCGCGATCCGCTCGCTTCGTCATATTCTATCGCATTTCCCCCCTCGGCGGACAGCTTCGCTGCGGCGACGCGGCAAAAGGCGGGCCCGTTGACGCTTTCTGCTCTCCGGATGAATCGACGTCTTCCCTTTTAGCGCCATTCGTCCGAGTTATGCGAGCTTAATGAGGAGCAACAGACGTCTAGAGGCGCCCGGCGAC
>Ga0182019_10001295_pt1 | contig 12745 bp, 6 predicted proteins | sample 812E2MmetaG_FD_120483 | JGI IMG/M metagenome (GOLD analysis project Ga0182019, IMG submission 120483) | Permafrost microbial communities from Stordalen Mire, Sweden - 812E2M metaG | ecosystem: Environmental > Terrestrial > Soil > Wetlands > Permafrost | place: Sweden: Stordalen | collected...
AAATCTTTTCTATGATCAGAATATTGACATGAAATATGCCAATCTGAAGCTGCAGGAGAAGATAAATCTGTTAAAGTCAACATTACCCACAACATTCAAAATTACTGTTGTAAAAGTTGATCTCACACAGAGTACCAGTCAGTTCATGGAATTACAGATCAGAGGTGAAGGCGGAGTTGACAGGATACGTAATATAACCGATGAGCAAATAACAAATGATCTTACGAATATTACAGGTATTGCGGGTGTTCAGGTATATGGAGGTCAGCAGAAATCTATTGAGGTCAGATTAAACGAGAAAGCATGTAATGCCTATGGAATAACCATGGCACAGGTAACAAACCTTCTTAATAACAATGGCAAGGATAAAACTTTTGTCGGTTCAGTTAAAGAGGGAACTGAAAAGTTTTTCGTGAATGTGACATCTGAATATACTGATGTTAACGATATTGGTAATATTACAGTAAAACAAAAAGGGTCTGTTACGCTGAAAGATATTGCTCAAATAATTTTTGGAGTCAAAGAGCAAACTTCATATAGCCGTATAAATGGACTTGAGGCAGTGACAGTTACCCTGGTAAACGATACCCAGGCAAATCTGATCGATCTTTCACATAAGACCCTTAGTGTGATTAAAACACTGAATGACAATCTTAAGTCTCAGGGGGTGGAAATAGTTGTTCAGAACAATAATGCCCAGATAATGGAGGACAACTTAAATGAAATTATTCATCTGGCTGTCACCGGAGGAATTCTTGCTATTCTTGTTTTATGGTTTTTCCTGCGCAATATCCGTTTGGTATTTATAATTGCACTATCAATTCCTATTTCCGTTTATACAGCTTTTAATTTATTTTATGCATATAATATCACCATTAACAGTCTCACACTTGTAGGGATTGCTCTTGCCATCGGGCGACTTGTGGACGACTCGGTAGTCGTCCTGGAAAATATATACAGGCTTGTGAGTGAGGGGAAAGATATTGATACGGCAGTTAAACAGGGAACCAGTGAGGTGTGGAGATCAATTGTGGCATCGACTCTTACTACTGTGACTGTTTTTCTACCCTTTTTGTTTTCAGACAACTTCATGCTCAAAATAATAGGGAAGAATATCGGAATATCTATAGTTTCAACTCTGTTAATATCATTAAGTGTTGCTCTTCTTTTCATCCCTATGGCCACTCATTTTATGCTTAAACTGACCGCTAAATCCGATCTGGGGATTTTTAAAAGGCTTACGATACATAACCGGCTAATCCAGGGTTATTATCTCACCCTTAAAAGCAGTATGAGGAATCCGGCAGGTACCATAATAGGTACTCTTGTTCTATTCTTTGCCGTGCTTTTAATCAGTCTGAGCTTAAGTGTCAATTCAACAAAGGATGTCGAGACTTCAAGTTTCAGACTGTCAGTTACAATGCCTGCAGGAACGACACTTGAAAAAACAGACGCTTTCGTTAGTGAAATCGAACAAACCCTTGCCGGAATACCTGAAAAAGGAGATGTCATGAGCAGAATTGAAGAGGGGGATGCGACCATGACAATAAATCTTGCCGATAAATGGGATAAAACCAGTAAAAGGTCTCTTCCTGAAATAAAAAATGACATCCTTGAAAAAACAAAAAACCTAAGGACCGGTGTTATCACTATGAATGAGATTTCTTCAGGTGGTGGTTATACAGGCTCATCCGGAAGTGCCGGAGCAGTTAATCCTGGGGCAAGCTTCGAAAATCTTCTTGGTATAGGAACAACAACCGAAAGCGTTGTCATAAAAGGGCAGAATTTCGAACAAATGAAAAACATTTCAGATGATATTAAGACTGCCATTCAGGATTTGTCGACAATCAGCAGTGTAAGTGCAAATGTTCAGGACAATACTCCTGAAGTACATCTGAAATTTGATATGGATTATATCGGACGTAATAATTTCACTCTGGATAATATCACATCTGCACTTTCCACCTTCGGGAAAGAATATTCTTCAGGTGCAACCTTTTTGCAGGGCACCCAAACATATGATATCACATTGAAATATGCAGATGAATTTGGTGTTGTCAAGGTAAACACTGACAAAACAATAGATGATCTTAAGAATCTTGAAGTTACTGGAACCAATAACAATTTAATGCAGGTGCAGGAGCTGTCAAATATTGTATTTTCGACAGGGATGGGAAATATTCACAGGGAGAACCGGGAGAAGAAAATAACAGTTACATACGCCTTCAATACGGATATAACCAGCTCAAAAGATCTGTTGGATAACGCCAGGTCAGAAATTGAATCTATAGTTTCAGGCATAAATATACCCGCCGGAATTGCTGTTGAAGTCGTACATGATGAGGATCCGTTAAAGGATTTCTATTACCTTATAGGGATGGCGTTCCTCCTTATCTTTATGATCCTGGCTTCTGTATTTGAATCGCTTTCGACCCCGGTTGTATTAATGTTCAGCATACCCCTGGCAGCATTGGGTTCTCTTATTGCGCTTATTCTTACCGGCAATTCTTTACTTAATGCCAACACCATGATCGGATTCCTGATTCTTCTTGGTGTGGTGGTAAGTAATGGAATTCTCCTTATTGATTATACCAATATTTTAAGAAAAAGAGGCAACAGGCGTTCACGCGCATTGATGACTGCCGGCATTGCCCGAATCAGACCTATAATGATCACCGCTGCTACAACCGTGATTGCTCTTTTCCCGCTTGCATTGGGACAATCTGCATTTGTAGCCTCCATCGGTGCGGCTTTTGCAATCACTGTTATTGGAGGACTGTCTCTCAGTACATTGCTTACACTTGTATTTATTCCTACTTTCTATTCAGGTCTTGAAAACTCTCTTCAATGGATTTACTCATTAAACTGGAAAACAAAAATTATTCAGTTCATAGTGTTTATCTTGCTTATATTCATGATATACACATATATTGATCAATTCCTGTGGAGGTTGATTACGACAGTCCTTGCACTTATCCTTGTGCCTGCCTCAACATGGTTTTTCATCAATACACTCCGCAAGGCAAGAGAAACTGTGATAGCTTCGGATGAACTTATCAATATCCGTGTTCAGAGTCTTGTTAAAATATATGAAAGAGGCAGTCGTTTCCAGAGAGAATGGAAAGCCGGTGCAAAAATCAGGAAAAGGCTGGGCCTCGAAAAAACCTATAACTCATGGAGTGATTTGAACAATCTGGTATGGCAACTCCCGTTGACCGGATTCTTTATCTATTTTACATATATCTATCTGAAAAACGGTTTCTGGGTCTTTGTATTCAGTATATGTATCTGGTTTTCCCTGCTTGGAATCTGGATTCCTTTCAAGAAGTTACTTACAAATTTTGCATCATCAGGAAAAAAGAAAATAAATACCCGGATAGTTAAAATTCTTGATCCGGTTGTGTTCTGGCTCATTCCTTTGGCTAATATTTATCTTTTCCAGGTCAGGTGGCATAATATTGCTATTGTTCTCATACTTGGATTCCTTTGGTTTTTCGGCCTTGTGATCTATAAAGCCGGAATTAAGATGAGTTCAGAAAATATTGATATTTATCGTCTTGAAGGAAGATTTAAAAATATCCGTAAGAATTTTTATAAAATAGTTGCTGCGGTACCATTGATTGGAAAAAGGAAAAAACCTTTTAAAGCATTAAGTTGTGTTTCAATGAATATCAGTAATGGCATGTTTGGTCTTCTTGGGCCAAATGGTGCAGGAAAAACAACCCTTATGAGGATTATTTGCGGCATCCTTGAACAGAGTTATGGTAAGGTCTGGATAAATGGCCTTGATACTCAGGAAAAGAGAGAAGAGCTGCAGGGACTCATAGGATACCTTCCCCAGGAGTTTGGAAGCTATGAAAACATGACTGCTCATGATTATCTTCACTATCAGGCTATGCTTAAAAACATAACTGATGCCAAAACAAGAGAAGAAAGGGTCACTTATTGTCTGAAAGCCGTTCACATGGATGACCGCAGATTTGAAAAAATAAGCTCTTACTCCGGCGGAATGAAACAAAGAATGGGAATTGCTCAGATACTTCTTCATCTGCCACGTATTCTTGTCGTTGATGAGCCGACCGCGGGCCTTGATCCGCGCGAGAGGATAAGGTTCAGAAATCTTCTCGTTGAGCTTAGCCGTGAAAGAGTGGTTATATTCTCCACACATATTATTGAGGATATCTCCAGCTCCTGCTATCAGGTCGCTGTCCTCAACAGAGGGAACCTGATGTATCTTGGTAAACCCATTGATATGGCAAAAGAGGCAGAAGGGCACGTATGGCAATTTAATATACCAACTGAGGACTTTACGACTTTTATTAATAGTCACATGGTGGTACATCATATGTCAGAAGGAGAAAATGTAAGGGTAAGATGTATTTCTGCAGATAAACCCCATGAAAATGCTATAAGTGTGACTCCAAATCTGGAGGATGCTTATTTGTGGCTCCTTAGAAAAACATTCAGAAAAGCCTCATAAAATAAACAGGTTAATAAAAAAAAAATGAAAGGCAATACCTTACGTAATTCTTCCATCATTGTTCAAAAGATGATCCTTTATAATCTAAGGATCATCTTCGCGAATAAATTCATATGGTTTCTTGTAGGATCAATTTTGTTTTATGTCGGACTTTCAATATTTTACGTGTTCACAAATGACGTTTCAAAGATGGAGGACCTATACAGTATTTTCCTGTTCTCAGGAGTACTTCTTGTTTTTTATCCCTCTGTCTTCGGGATTCAGAATGATCAGGATGCCAGAACAATTGAAATTTTATTCGGAATACCTAACTACAGATACAAGATCTGGCTTGTAAGAATTGTGTTGATATTTATCATCGCATTTCTGATCATGCTGGTCTTTACATTTCTGTCTTCTGTACTTATTGTTAAATTCCGTGTTGTGAATATGACCGGGCAGGTGATGGCTCCTGTAATTTTCCTCGGTGTTATGGCTTTTATGCTTTCGACTATTATCCGGAATGGAAATGGTACAGCCGTTGTAATGATAGTGTTCGGGTTGTTATTTCTGGTCCTTAGTGGAACATTAAGCAGGAGTCAGTGGAATGTGTTCCTTAATCCCTACAATGTGCCACGTGATCTAAACGAGGTTTCATGGTCTATTATCTCTTTGAAAAACAGGATAATTCTGATTACCGGGACAATCGTCTTCCTGCTTGCAGCGCTTTATAACCTGCAGAAAAGAGAGAAATTTATGTAGAGTTATTACAGATAGTGCATCCAAATTGGTTTGCCCCTAAATCCCCTAAAGGGGACTTATTGATTAACAAATATTTAGCCCCACTTTAGGGGGGGTCGTTATCCAAAAGGATTTTCTTTGCTGAAATCAGGCCGGTAATTTTCCTGACTGTCCATATCCTGTAACCACCCGTTCCTGAATCCAAGACTTTCCATCTCTTTAACAACTAATTTATATTCACTGCTATATAATGTTCTGTTAAGTTCCGGATGAGTTCTGACCTGTTCGGTAGGATTATATTGCGACATTAATGAGATATGTATACCGGTTGAAATTTCATAAGCAATGGTTTTCAGAACTTTTATACTTTCTGAGGTATGTCCGGGAAGAACAAGGTGCCTCAAAAGGATTCCGCTTTCTGCTGTACCATTCTCATTAATAACCAGGGTTGATCCCTTCTGATAATACATCTCCTTTATAGCTCTTAATGCTACTTCGGAATAATCCGAAGCATCTGAAAAACGCGCAGCAATTTCAGGGGAAACATATTTAAAATCGGGCAGATAAAGATCAATCAATCCGGATAAGCTTCTCAATGTTTCTGCTTTATCGTAACTGTTTGTATTATAAACAGTAATTGGATTTAGTCCGCGTGATCTTAAACCATAGATTATACTTTTTACATGTGGAACAACATGAGAAGGCGAAACGAAACCGACTACCCTTATCCCTTCAGACATAATAGATTCTATCTTGTCAAGAACATTTTCAAGATCCATATTGGCATAACCTTTCCCGCAGCCTTGACGGCTGATTTCATGGTTCTGACAATATATGCACCTCAGGTTGCATCCCGAAAAGAAGATATTACAAATGCCTGAAGGACCACTTATTACCGGCTCCTCTCCCCTGTGGATACATATTGAAGATATATTTAACCCCGCATCTGTATGGCAATATCCATCAGCACCGTATAATCTGTTTACGCCACATTCGTGAGGACAGAGGGTGCAGTCGGAAAATAACTCGAGATCAGATATGTTGTAAGATTCAACCATCGGACAGTAAAAATAACATTATTATGAAATTACGGATTGCGGATAGTTTTATTTAATTACTGTTTTGTTTTTTTAATCCGCTATATAATATCCATAACCGGTATCTGACAAATGCGAACCATAAAAAATTTGCTAATTCCAAAATAATTCCTACATTTGTCCCCGATTCGAGGCGTTATGGACACCTGGGGGACTAAAGTCCCCTATTTTATTATCATACGTCAGACTATGATTGATAAAGTAAAAATAGAAAACCTGGTAAAGGAGTTCATCAGTGGAACAGAACTCTTTCTGGTAGCTGTCAAGGTCAGCAGTGCAGGAAAGATTACTATTCTTGCCGACAAAAAGGAAGGGATCACAATTGATGAATGTGTCTCGATCAGCAGGTTTATTGAAAAGAATCTGAACCGCGACGAAGAAGATTATGAACTGATGGTCTCTTCCCCGGGGCTGGATATGCCCTTCATGGTTAAAGAACAATATTTCAAAAGTGAAGGAAAAAATGTCGAGATAATAAGTATGGAAGGGACTAAATTTTCTGGCCTTCTGAAGAATGTTACAGATGGAGGTTTCGAAATTGAAACTGAAGTAAAAGTGAAAGGACAAACAAAAGAAACAAAGGAACTTTCCTTTAATTACGACCAGGTCAAATCGACCAGGAAAGTTGTATCATTTAAATAATATAAAAAGGGTTACACCAGATGGAAAACATTAATTTGATAGATACCTTTTCGGAATTCAAAGAGCTGAAAAATATCGATCGCCCGACTATGATGAGCGTTTTGGAAGATGTGTTCCGGGGTATGCTTGCAAAGCGTTTCGGATCAGCTGATAATTTTGATATCATTGTCAACATTGATAAGGGAGACTTCGAAATATGGAGGAACAGAGAAGTTGTTGATGATGAGATTTTTGCAGACGCTAATACTCAAATTCCCCTTTCAGAGGCAAAACAAATAGATGCCGATTATGAAGTTGGAGAAGAGGTTTCTGATGAGGTAAAATTCCTTGATTTTGGCCGAAGGGCCATTCTCTCGCTCAGGCAGAATCTTACAGCCCGGATACTTGATCTGGAAAAGAATAACATTTATGCAAAATATAAAGACAGGATCGGTGAGATAGTTACAGGTGAGATTTACCAGGTCTGGAAAAGAGAAATCCTTGTGCTCGACGATGACGGTAATGAGCTTATACTCCCTAAAAGCGAACAGATCCCTTCTGATCATTTCCGCAAAGGAGATTCCATCAGGGCAGTCGTTATTAAAGTGGAAATGAGGAATAACACACCTTTTATTATTCTCAGCCGTACATCCCCTGTATTCCTTGAAAGACTTTTTGAACTTGAAGTTCCTGAGATTTTTGACGGACTTATCACAATTAAAAAGATTGTAAGAGTTCCTGGGGAAAGGGCAAAAGTAGCTGTGGAATCGTACGACGAAAGAATTGACCCTGTCGGAGCCTGTGTAGGAATGAAAGGATCCAGAATTCATGGTATCGTAAGGGAACTCAGAAATGAAAACATTGACGTAATTAACTATACTTCCAATAACCAGCTATTTATTCAGAGAGCGTTAAGTCCTGCAAAAATAACCTCTATCAAACTGGTCGAAGAAACCATGCGGGCTGAGATTTATCTCAAACCAAATGAAGTATCTCTTGCAATCGGAAAAGGAGGTTTAAATATCAAGCTTGCAAGCCAGCTTACCGGTTATGAGATCGATGTTTACAGGGAACCTGGAGGTGAAGATGAAGAGGATGTGAATCTTGAGGAATTCTCTGATGAAATTGAAGACTGGATAATAGAGGAATTGAAAGCTATTGGTTGCGATACTGCAAGAAGTGTTTTGAACCTTTCTATAAGTGACCTTGTTAAAAGAACAGATCTTGAAGAGGAAACAGTAAAAGAGGTAATTAACATTCTCAGAGCTGAATTTGATTAGTATTCAATTAATTAATAAGGTATTTTCGATTTCTTTGATTAGCAGTTTATAAGGAATAGTTTCTATGACAGATGAAATTAAGGCAACAAGATTAAGTAAGGCAGCCCGCGAATTCAATGTGGGAATATCCACTATTGTGGAATTTCTCCATAAAAAAGGGTTTAATCTTGACCCGAATCCTAACACAAAACTTCCTCCTGAAGCATATAACTTACTGATAAAAGAGTATAGTACGGATATAAGTGCCAAGAAGGAATCTGAAAAACTTATCCTGAAAGATCTTCACAGGAAAAAGGAATCTGTTTCAATTGATGATTTCGCTGACAAAAGCGAATCTGAAGAATCTGAAGTTGATGAAGAAGTTCTTATTAAAGATGCTTCAGGTCTTAAGAAAACTGTTGATATCAAGCCTGAAATTAAAAAACCTGAATTAAAACTTATCGGTAAAATTGACCTAGACAATGCCTTAAAGCCCAAAGTTGAGAAAGTTGAAATCAAAAAAGAGAAGAAAGAAGAAAAACCCGCAGAACATGTTGCTGAGAAAATAGTTGAAAAGAAGGAAGAGCCTATTTCAGAAAAGGAACCGGGGAAAGAAATAACCGAAGAAAAAACAAAGGCAAATATTGATCTCCATATTGTTGGTAAAATCGATCTGGAATCAATAACAAAAGAATCCAAACCGGCCAAAAAAACAGAACCCAAACAAAAAGCTAAAGGGAAGCCACCAAAAGAAGAAAAAAAGGAAAAAGTAATACCAGAAAAAGAACCTGTTGCAGTCATTCCGGAGGAGCCTGTCATTGAGGAACCTTTAATCGAAGAGCTGCTTGAAAATATAGAAATCCTTGATCAGGAAGAAGAGCTTATAAAACTTTATAAACCGGAAATCAGAAAATTATCAGGATTAACTGTTGTTGGTAAGATAAATCTTCCGGCTGAAGAGAAGAAGAAACCTTCGTCTTATCAGCCTGTTAAGATTGATGGAAGCAATGATTTCCGCAGAAAGAAGAAAAGGAAGAGAATACTTAAAGAAAAGGAAGTTGTTACCGTTGTAAAACAAGCAGGCGAGGAAAAGAAAGACAAATCCAAAAAGGTCATTAAGAAAAGATCTGTAAGAGCAGAAGTAAATGAGGAGGAGGTCCAGAAACAGATTAAGGAAACTCTTGCAAGACTTACTTCGAAGGGAAAATCCAAAGGTTCAAAATATCGTAGGGAGAAGAGGGATGCGATCAGCCAGAGACAAAAAGAGGTTGTCGAGCAGAAAGAACTAGAAAAGAATATTCTGAAAGTTACTGAATTTGTATCGGTAAATGAACTGGCTTCGATGATGAATACGCCTGTCACGGATATTATCTCCACCTGCATGAATCTGGGTCTTTTCGTTTCAATAAACCAGCGTCTGGATGCTGAAACTATGGCTCTGCTTGCTGATGAATTTGGTTATAAGGTTGAATTCGTCAGTGCAGAATTACAGGAAGCAGTAAAAGAAGAGGAGGACACTCCTGAAGAGCTTCTCGACAGGCCTCCCATTGTTACTGTTATGGGCCATGTTGACCATGGAAAAACAAAACTCCTCGATTATATAAGAAGAACGAATGTTATTGCTGGTGAAGCCGGCGGTATCACCCAGCACATTGGCGCTTATGGTGTAAGGCTGGACGATGGAAGACAAATAACATTTCTGGATACTCCTGGTCATGAGGCATTTACTGCAATGCGTGCCCGTGGTGCCCAGATAACTGATATTGCAATCATTGTTGTTGCCGCGGATGACGGGGTTATGCCCCAGACAGTTGAAGCAATCAACCATGCATCTGCAGCAGGAGTTCCGATTGTGTTTGCAATAAATAAGATTGATAAGCCAACTTCTAATGCTGAAAAGATAAAAGAGGAACTGGCTAATATGAATTATCTTGTGGAAGACTGGGGTGGAAAATTTCAGTCACAGGAAATTTCTGCCAAGAGTGGCGTTGGCATTGACCTGCTACTCGACAAAGTCCTGCTGGAAGCTGAGATGCTTGAACTTAAAGCCAATCCTGATAAACCTGCCCTGGGTACGGTAATTGAATCCTCTCTTGACAAAGGAAGAGGTTATACTGCTACTGTACTTGTTAAAGCAGGAACTCTTAAAATTGGTGATGTAGTTCTTGCAGGAAGCTGTTTTGGTCATGTCAAGGCAATGTATAATGAAAGAGGAAACAAGGTTGATATTATAGGCCCGGCAACTCCGGTATTAATTCTTGGTCTTAACGGAGCCCCTCAGGCCGGTGACAAATTCAATGTCATGCTAAGCGACCGGGAGGCTAAAGATATTGCAACTAAAAGATCACAGCTTCAAAGGGAACAGGACCTTCGTACGCAAAAACATATTACCCTCGATGAGATCGGTCGCAGGATCGCAATCGGTAACTTCCAGGAACTCAATATTATCGTAAAAGGTGACGTTGACGGATCTGTTGAGGCGCTAAGCGATTCACTCATAAAACTTTCAACTGAAAAGATACAGCTTAACATCATCCATAAGGCAGTCGGACAGATCTCTGAATCTGATATCCTTCTTGCTGCAGCATCCAATGCTATTATTGTCGGATTCCAGGTCAGACCTTCCCTGAGCGCGAGAAAACTTGCCGAGAAGGAACAGATTGATATCCGGCTTTACTCGATCATTTACAACGCAATTGAAGAGATCAAGGCTGCAATGGAGGGAATGCTTATCCCTGAACTTAAAGAGGAAATTGTATGTACCCTTGAAATCCGCGAAACATTCAAGATTACCAAAGTGGGTACGGTTGCCGGATGTTATGTCAAAGAGGGAAAGATTACAAGAAATACCAGGGTCAGAATTATTCGCGATGGAATTGTCATCTATACAGGAGAGCTGGGATCCCTTAAGCGTTTCAAAGATGATGTGAAAGAAGTTGTTGGAGGTTATGAATGCGGCCTTAACATTCATAATTTCAACGACATAAAAGTCGGAGATATCTTAGAAGGATTCCAGGAAGTTGAAGTTAAATCCACTCTTTAGATTCAACTAAAAATATCTGCAGCGCAGACTACACTCCAATAAGCGCTGAATATTTTTCAGCAGATAACAGGTCATTTATCTCAGATGGATTGGTCAATTTGATTTTTACCATCCATCCCTTGCCATAAGGATCTTTATTTACCACCTCAGGTGTTTCTTCAATGGCAGGATTCATTTCAAGAATAACACCGCTTACCGGCATGAACATATCTGATACCGTCTTGACAGCTTCAATAGTGCCAAATACCTCTTCTTTTTTAAGTGTCTCACCTACCGTTTCGATCTCAACGAAAACGATATCACCTAATTCACCCTGAGCAAAATCAGTAACTCCAATGTAACCTGTTTCACCTTCTGTGCGTAGCCACTCATGATCTTTTGTGTACTTTAAATCGGCGGGAACTTTCATATCCGGGGAGTATTTAAAATTATAATTTCAGACAAATTATTTATTTCATACAAAGCCAAAAGTAAGGAAATTTTCATTCCAAAACAGTGAAAAAAGTCAATTTTAAATATTTATCATGTTCGGATCAGGTCATTGTACAAGCGTAAATTTAAGACTGAAACCGAAGTTTGTATTTGAAGTTGGGAATGTACTGGCAACGAATGGATTATTCATTGTATGATCGGCAAATATCTGAAGATTAAACCTGTCACTCAGTTTATAATCGGCATTTGCTCCTATCGAAAATACTCTCTGACCCACAACAGGCTGGTCCACATCTTCAATCAGCTTTCTTGCAAGAGTCTTATTGTCTCTTATTGAGAAATCAAGCCTCACATTCAGATCACTCTTCAGTGCTTTCTGGGATCCACCTGTACGGACTATTATCTGAACGTTATCAAATCTGTAACCGGCTCCAATAACAAGTTCATCACTCCTGGCATCAGCAACCTGATTGCTGGTCAGGTTAAGAGTAACTGTCCTTGATTTATTCCATTCAACTCTGGTAGTCAGGCTGTTTTTCCAGTTGAGATCAACATTTATCAGAGGACTGAACTGTTCATTTATTGAGACAACATCCATTTCGTATTTAGTAACAAAATTGTCCTGAAGATCTCTCAGATCACTGAATCCAGAAGCATCAGGAGTAAAGTTAAGGTTGGTTGTATATGAGCCGATTGAAAATGTACTCCTGTACTGGTGCGAAATATTAACAGATCTGAAAATACTCTGGACAACAGGGATCTTCGACAAACCGTCAAAATTTATTCTCCAGTTTGGCATCATGTGCAAAGCCGAGGGAAATGGTTCAAGACTGACTTTATTGGGATCTGTTTTTGTATAAGCCGCGACAAAAGCCGGGATCAGTACTTCACGGGAAGTTTCTCCGTACCCGCTTTGGTAAGGTCCCACAATTGGGTTACCTGTTAACGGATCAATTCCGGGATTATACAGCGGATCTGCGCTTTCCCTTTCAAAAGCCCTCCTTTCAGATATTACTATAGTATTTCTTTTAAATGCCTCAAAAGTAGGAGATCCATAATCGTTGCTTTTTGATATTTTTTCAAAGGCGGTCCC
>Ga0182019_10001296_pt1 | contig 12743 bp, 7 predicted proteins | sample 812E2MmetaG_FD_120483 | JGI IMG/M metagenome (GOLD analysis project Ga0182019, IMG submission 120483) | Permafrost microbial communities from Stordalen Mire, Sweden - 812E2M metaG | ecosystem: Environmental > Terrestrial > Soil > Wetlands > Permafrost | place: Sweden: Stordalen | collected...
CCCACCAGGACGTTGTCGAAGGTGATGTAGAACGCGCCGGGATCTTCGATCAGGCGGTCGTACGCGATGACCTTGATGCCGGCGTTGAGGGCCTTGGCCACCGCTGGCTTGATAGCGGTCCCATCCTGGGCCAGGATGATCACGACCGTGGCGCCCTGGTTGATCAGAGCGTCAACGTTCGAGAGCTGGGTGTCAGAGGACGACTTGGCGTCGTTCGAGATGTAGGTGGCGCCGCCCTTGGTCAAGGCCGCCTTGATCGCCGGCTCGTCCCACTTGGCCCAGCGCTCTTCTGCGTAGTTGTTCCAAGAGACACCGACCGTGCAGGGCTTCGACGCGACGCTGGGCGCAGCGGCGCTGGCGGCGACGGTGGCAACTGGAGCCGTGGTCGGCGCGGTGGTCGGCGCGGCCGTAGGGGCCGTAGTGGCGGCCGTGCTCGAACAGGCCGAAGCGATGAGCGCGGCAACCGAAATCAACGCCACTGCTTTGCGACTGATCAACATAGAAATCCTTACCTCCCTTTAGAGTCCGCGGAATGTTTCCGGTTCTATCGACCGCCTCGGAGTGTTGCGCTGGGCCGTAGTCCTCCTGTCCGCCCAATTGACTGCGATGTCCGGATGGTGGTCGGTGGATCGGGTACTTGGCACTCGTGATCGAGGTCCCGCGGTAAAGCCACGCAATCGTATGACGCACATCGAATATCTGCAAGCGGTCTGACATGGTTGACCGCTGCCGCTAACGTATGCTACATACGTATTCGTGGTATTTGGCTTGCTGGATCCCTCCGCCGGCCTCTGCCCGAAGTCCGGGCCGAGTTTGTCCGACGTGTTCGTGCACGTCGCGGGTGGTGGTCGCGGAGGTGGTTCCAGTAGACATGCCACTCCCGATGTTCTCGCTATGTGTCCCGAACGGCCCACCGACACGACGATTGTCTCGGTAGGCGAGGCTAGGCCGGATTCAGGCCGTTTGAATCGACTGCCGATTTGACCACGAGCCTAAAGTTTGTCCTCAAGGTTTTCGAAGATCGCGGCGACGATGGGTTCACCGAGCCGCGGACCGGCCCACCGGGATCGACGGGCGCTATTGGCGTCGTCGTAGTCAGCGAGGAGCAGAAATGCTGGCGATCCGAGCAAGGCGCAAATTGGCGGTTGCCGCGGTGGCCGTCATCGTGCTGGCCGCGGCCGGCGTTGGTGCCGTCGCGGTCCACCCATGGGAGCAGCCGGCCGTTCGCCCCGGTGGTCAGGCGCAAGGCTGCTCGGCCGCGCTGAGTCACCCGGAGTGGTCTGTCGCGCGGCGATGGGACGAGACTCTGCTGGACGCGATCCGACGGGCACTCCCGAATCCTCCCGTACACGCCCGGAACCTGTTCCATACGTCCGTAGCGATGTGGGATGCCTGGGCGGCCTACGACCCAATGGCTTCCGGGTACCTTGTGAAGGAGAAGGACACCGCCTCGGACGTGGCGGCGGCCCGCGATGAAGCGATCAGCTATGCGGCCTACCGCGTGCTCACCTCCCGATACATCAAAGCGGTGGGTGCGGATCAGTCGCTTTCCGAGTTCGACGACGTCATGGATTCGCTCTGCTATCCGCTCAACGTCACGACCACCGCGGGCAACACGCCGGCGGCGGTGGGGAACCGGATCGCCAAGGCGGTCCTCGACTATGGACTCACAGACGGCTCGAACCAGGCCGGAGGCTATGCCGACCCTTCCTACAAGCCGGTGAACCCGCCGCTCGTGGTCGCCCAGCCTGGTACCACGATGACGGATCCCAACCGCTGGCAGCCGCTCCAGATCCTTCACATGATCTCGCAGAACGGCATCCCGGTTGTTAACGGAGTCCAGTCGAACGTGGCTCCGCAGTGGGGTCATGTCAAGAGCTTCGGCCTGGCTGATGGTGGCCCCAACGGAGTGCCGATCGACCCGGGTCCGCCGCCTCGGCTGGGCGACCCGGTGACCGACCAGGCCTTCAAGGATCAGGCGGTCGAAGTGATCCGCGACAGCAGCCTGCTCGACCCAAACCTTCCCGCCACCATCGACATTTCGCCGGCTGCTCGAGGCAACAACAGCCTCGGGTCTAACGACGGCCACGGACGAGCGGTCAATCCGGCCACGGGCCAGCCGTACCCACCGGACGTCGTCAATGAGGGCGATTTCGGGCGGGTAATGGCTGAGTTCTGGGCCGACGGACCGAACTCCGAGACACCGCCGGGCCATTGGAACGTTCTGGCCAACCTTGCGTCCGACGAGCTCGCTCCGAACCTCCGGGTCGGCGGCCAGGGTCCGGTAGTCGATCGACTCCAGTGGGACGTCAAGCTCTACCTCGCGCTCAACGGCGCCGTGCACGATGCCGCCATCGCAGCCTGGGGCCTCAAGGGCGATTACGACTCATCGCGGCCCATTTCCACCATCCGATATATGGGCGGCCTCGGCCAGTCGAGCGACCCCAGCGGGCCCTCATATAACAAGGAAGGGCTGCCTCTGGTCCCCGGATTGATCGAGGTCATCACCGCGGAGTCCAGCGCTCCGGGCCAGCGACATGCCGCGCTTGCCGGCCACGTTGGGCAAATCGCAATTCTGGCGTGGGGCGGCAATCCCAACGACCCCAAGACTCAGATCGGCGGCGTCAAGTGGATCCTGGCAGCCAACTGGGTCCCCTATCAGCTGCCTACTTTCGTGACGCCGTCGTTCTCGGCGTATGCGTCGGGCCACAGCACCTTCAGCCGTGCGGCCGCGGAAGTGCTCGTCGGATTTACCGGCAGCGAGTACTTCCCCGGTGGCATCTCCGGCTACACGATCAAGGCCGGCTCGCTCAAGTTCGAGGCCGGGCCGACCACGGACATCCACCTCGAGTGGGCAACTTACTACGACGCCGCCGACCAGGCCGGTCAGTCGCGGCTGTGGGGCGGGATCCATATCCAGGCGGATGACTTCACGGGTCGACAGATCGGGTCGGCCTGCGGCAAGGCGGCCTGGAGTCTGGCTCAACGCTACTACAGCGGTGTGGTCGGGTCGTGACGTGGCTTGGCGCGGGTAGGACAAGGACCTTGGGCCCAGTCGAATGAGGCGCCGCCTGCTCGTGGTGGTGGCCGTCCTTGTGACTGTCTCCGTCGTCGGTCTGGCCGGGCTCGGCTACTACGTGAGCCACCAGGCTTCAGCCACGCCGACGATCGCTCTGGGTGCACCGCACTTCGTCGATGAGACGGCGGCCTCCGGCGTGGACCAGATCTACGCCGGAGACGGCTCCAGGTTCGCCGTCGGCGGCGGAGTCGCGGTTCTGGACTGCAACGGCGACGGCAAACCTGACCTCTACGTCGCCGGCGGTAGCAACCCCGCGGCGGTCTATCGCAACGACAGCCCGACCGGTGGCGCCCTCAAGTTCACTCGGCTCGCCGCGGCCGCCACCGACCTCACCGACGTCGTCGGGGCTTACCCGATCGACATAGACGGCGACGGCAAAGTTGACCTGGCAGTGCTGCGTGTCGGCGGGGCTCAGCTTCTTCGCGGGCTCGGCAATTGCCTTTTCGAAGCGGCAGATGCGGCCTGGTCGTTCACCGATGCCAACGCTTGGGCAACAGCCTTCAGCGCCACCTGGGAAGGGGCGGCTCAGTTGCCGACACTGGCTGTCGGCCACTATCTCAAGCTCGACGCCTCGGGAGCGCCGACTTTCGACTGTGCGAACAGCGCGCTCTACCGGCCGGGCGCGGCCGGTGAAGGGTATGGCCCGCCGATCGTTTTGGCGCCCGGCTACTGCAACCTGTCGATGCTCTTCAGCGACTGGGACGGATCCGGACGGCGCGACCTCCGGATGACGAACGACAAGAACTACTACGCGAACGGAACCGACCAGCTCTGGCGAGTCGAGGCCGGCCAGCCGCCACGCGTCTACACGGACGCCGACGGCTGGGTTTCGATGCAGATCTTCGGAATGGGCATTGCGAGCTACGACCTCAGCGGCGACGGACTGCCGGACTACTACATCACCAGCCAGGGCGACAACAAGCTCCAGACCCTCACGTCGGGGCCGAGCCAGCCAACCTACCGCGACATTGCCGGTAAGCGTGGCGTGACCGCGGCCCAGCCCTTCACGGGCGGCGACGTGCTGCCTTCCACCGCCTGGCACCCAGAGTTTCAGGACGTCAACAACGACGGCTTCATGGACCTGTTCGTTTCCAAGGGAAACGTCAGCGCCCAGCCGGACTTCGCCCAGAAGGACCCGAACAACCTGTTCCTGGGTCAGCCCGACGGTACCTTCACCGAAGCCGCGGACAAATCCGGCGTCCTCAACTACGCCCGAGGTCGCGGTGCTGCGCTGGCCGACTTCAACCTCGACGGAATGCTCGACCTGGTCGAAGTCAACTACGGCTCTGGAGTGAAGATTTGGCGGAACGTCGGTTCGGGCGACGCTACCAATCCCGTCCAGATGGGTAACTGGCTCGCAATCCAGGCCACTCAGACCGGACCGAACCGCGACGCGATCGGGGCCTGGATCGAAGTCAAGGTTGGGGAGACCACGATGCGACGCGAACTGACGGTGGGCGGCGGCCATGCCGGGGGCCAGCTTGGCCCAACGCATTTCGGTCTCGGCACGGCCGGCAACGCGCAAGTTCGTATCCAGTGGCCGGACGGAGTAGCCGGGCCGTGGATCAACGTGTCGGCTAACCAATCCGTAGTGATCGAACGCGGCGCCAACGAGGCTCGCCCCTGGTCGCCTGCTCAGAGTTGATCGGAAGGATTGCGCGAATGGCCAAGGCACGCCTCGTCGAGATCGACCTGCCGGACTTCGGGATGCCGGAGACACGTCCGGAGATGCCGGCTCGGCTCTACGCGGCACGAGTCGCCGCCCTAAGAGACCGCGCGGAGGCCCGCCGATATGACCGGCTGGTCGTGTATGCGGACCGCGAGCACAGCGCCGGCCTGTCATTTCTGACCGGCTTCGATCCCCGCTTCGAGGAAGCGCTGCTCGTTCTGGGGCCGACGGGTGACCCGACGATCGTCGTCGGCAACGAGTGTCGAGGAATGGCCGAGGCAGCGCCTCTGCCGATGCGGACCGTATTGTTCCAGGAGTTCAGCCTGCCCGGCCAGCCCCGCGACTCGTCCCTGCCGCTTGCCGAGATCCTTGCCGCGGAGGGCATCGGGAAGGGCAGCCGAGTTGGAGTGGTCGGCTGGAAGAGCTACGCGAGCCGCGAGACGATCGAGACGCCGGCGTTCATCGTGGACGAGTTGCGGCGACTGGCCGGACCGAGCGGCCTGGTCGAGAACGCGACCGACTTGTTGATCGACGCTGCCGACGGACTCCGGGTAATCAACGAAGTCGAGCAGCTTGCCGCCTTCGAATACGCCGCCTGCCAGACTTCAGACGGGGTTCGGCGCGTCCTGTCCGGACTCCGGACCGGGATGACCGAAAGCGAGGCCGTGCGGCTTCTGCGCTGGAACGGCATGCCTCTGTCGTGTCATCTGATGCTCTCCGCCGGCCCTCGAGCGGCGCTTGGAATGCTGAGCCCAGGCGACCGCAAGATCGAGCGTGGCGACGCCTTCACCATCGCCTTCGGCGTGTGGGGCGCCCTCAACTGCCGGGCGGGGTTCGTCGTCGAGGGGGCAGACGAGTTGCCCGGGGGGATCGCCGACTACGTGAACAAGCTGGTTGGGCCGTATTTCGCCGCGATCGCCGAGTGGTACGGCGCGCTCCATGTCGGCCAGACTGGGGGCGCCCTGTACGAGATCGTCCGACGCCACCTCGGCGACCCGTTCTTCGGGGTTTCGCTCAACCCCGGCCACCAGATCCACCTCGACGAATGGGTCAACTCACCGATCGCGAGGGACTCTCGCATCGAGCTGCGCTCCGGCATGGCTTTCCAGGTGGACGTGATTCCGGGTACGGGGACCGATTACTTCACCACGAACATCGAGGACGGCCTCGCGCTCGCCGACGAGTCGCTGCGCGCGGAGTTCGCGGCAGGCTATCCCGCGGCGTGGCGGCGGATCCAGGCCCGGCGGCAGTTCATGGCCGACGCCCTCGGGATAGAACTCCACCCGGATGTCCTGCCGTTCTCGAACATCCCGGCATATCTGCCGCCGTTCCTGCTGCGTCCAGACATGGCCATGAGTGTGGCCATCTAGCGGTCGGGCCGGACTACTCGACGGCGACTCTGGTGAAGTAGCGGTTCCGCGACTCGACCGAGACTGCCTCTCCGGTAATCGCGATTTGCGCCGTGCATGGCAGATCCTCCGACGACGTGCCGGCCATCACCGTCAGTCGCCCCGGCTCGACCCGGAGACGGCCGTCGACGCCCGCGAATGCCAGCTGCTCGACCGCGATCTGGAAGCTGATCCGGCGACTTTCGCCGGCAGCCAACCCGATCCGCTTGAAGCCACGCAACTCCTTTACGGGCCGGGTGACGCTGGCCTCTTCGTCGCGGACGTACAGCTGAACGACCTCGTCACCGGCCCGATCACCGACGTTGCGGACTTCGACGCTGGCCGTGAACGCGCCGTCGATGGTGACCACCGGGCTGTCCAGGCGCAGGTCTCGCACCTCGAATCGGGTGTACGACATCCCGAAACCGAAGGGCCAGAGCGGCAGGTTGGAGCCGTCCACGTACGGTCCCTTCCAGTTGGACTTACCACCGGAAGGCTTGTGGCCGTAGTAGATCGGGATCTGACCGACGCGGCGCGGGACCGTGAGCGGCAGCTTGCCGCCGGGGTTCGATGCGCCGAACAGGATGTCCGCAATCGCCTCGGGGCCCTCTTCCCCGGGAACCCAGGCATGGACAACCGCCGCCGAGGCAGCCGCCTCAGGTTCGATCGCGAGAGGCCTGCCCGCGACGATCACCAGGACGATCGGTGTCCCGGTGGCCGCCACGGCTGCCACGAGTTCGCCCTGCCGTCCGGGCAGGTCTATGTCCATTCGGTCCCGCGACTCGCCGCACGTGCAGTCCTCGGTCAAACCGGATCGCTCCCCGACAACGACGATGGCCACATCGGCGCCCTTGGCGGCTGCTACGGCCTCCCGGATGCCGTCGTCATCGCCGCCGAGGATGCCGCAACCGGCTGCGAATCGGACTTTTGTTTCTGCGCCCATCCGGCCCCGAATCGCGTCCAGGATCGTAGCGTGGCCCTTGAGTTCATCGACTACGGTGAGCCCTTCCGGGAGTTCCGAGCCGAACCCGCCCATCTCGATCAGGGCTTCGATGTGGGCCACGTGGGCGTAGTCGCCGAGCAGATTCCTGGCGCTATCGGCATTCGGACCGATGACGGCGATCGTGCGCAGGTCGGCCCGAAGCGGCAGCGTGCCGTTGTTGGCCAGGAGAACCATGGATTGCCGGGCGATCTCACGCGCCAGCACGCGATCGTCGGCGAAGGGGAGTTCGGCCGCGTCCGGAACGACATACGGCTTCTCGAACAGCCCGAGTTCGAATTTGGCCTGCAGGACCCGCCTCACGGCCACATCTACGGTTGCCATCTCGACCCGACCAGACGCCACGGCTTCCGCCAAAGGCCCGGCGTAGAGACGCGTGGTTGGCAACTCGACATCCACGCCGGCCTCGAGCGCCAGCGCAGCGGCGACCGAAGGTTCGCCGGTCATGCCGTGAGAGTTCATGAGTTCGTCGATGCCGAAGTAGTCCGAGACGACAGTCCCGTCGAAACCCCAGCGGCCGCGGAGTGTGTCCGTCAGAAGTGCTTTCGAGGCGACGCAGGGCATGCCGTCGACATCGTCGTAGGCGTGCATCATCGACCGCAGACCCGCATCCCGGACGGCAGCCTCGAACGGAAAGAGGAACGCGTCCTCCAGCTCGCGCGAGCCGATGTGCGATGGCGCGTGGTTGAGGCCGCCCTCAGGCAAGCCGTGCCCGACCATGTGCTTGCCCGTCGCGATGACACGTTCCTCGGGGGCGCCGTCACCCTGGATTCCACGGACGTAAGCCGCGCCCAATTCGGCGACCAGGTAGGGATCCTCGCCGTATGTCTCCTCGATCCGGCCCCAGCGCGGATCGCGGGCGATGTCGAGTATCGGCGCGAGTGCCTGTTGGGCGCCCGCGGCTCGAAGCTCGCGCCCGAGGCGACCTGCCATCGTTTGGACGAGTTCCGGGTCCCAGGTAGCCGCCTGCCCGATCGACTGCGGGAAGCAGACCGACTCGAGCGCCAGCAACCCGTGGAGGCATTCCTCGTGGATGATGGCGGGGATGCCGAGCCGCGTCTCCTCGGCCAGGAAGCGCTGGATCTGATTGGCCAAGTCCGCCACCGCGCGCTGAGGCAGGTTGGTCGCGCCGGCCACGCGGGTGATCTGGCCGATCCCGTTGCCGATCCGCGGTCCGGCCTTCGCCGGGTCGAATGCCTCGTGGGTGAGAATCTCGTGAGACCAATACGAGCCCAGCTGGGCGAGCTTCTCCTCGAGCGTCATTCGCCCGAGGAGATCGGCTACCCGCTCGTCAATCGGCCGCTGCGCCTCACGGTAGGGGATTTCGGTCGTTGTCATCCCTTGACCGAACCGGATGTCAGGCCGGACACGATCTGACGCTCGGCAACCGCATAGAACAAGACGGCTGGGATCATGGCCATGACCGTGAAGGCCAAGATGCGGGCGGCGTCCGAACTGTACTGGGTCGAGAAGTTCATTACGCCGAGCGGAAGCGTCCACTGATCCTGACCGTTCAGGAGGATCAACGGCAGCATGAACGCGTTCCACGTGCCGACGATCGATAGGACGGTGACTGTGGCGAGCGCGGGGCGCGCAAGCGGCAGCAGGATCCGCCAGAAGAATCCGAAGGTAGTGCAGCCATCGATCTTGGCCGCGTCTTCGAGCTCCACAGGAATGCTCTTGAAGAAGGGCCGCAGGATGATGATCGTCAACGGCAACCCGAAGGCCGCCTGCGGTAACGCCACCCCGAGCAGGTTCCCCTGCAGGCCGACCTCCCGTACCAGGATGTACAGGGGCAGGATGGCCACGGCTGAGGGAAACAGCAGGCCCAGCGTAAACAACATGGACATGGCTTCGCGGCCGCGGAACACCATGCGCGCAAAAACGAATGCCGCGAGGGAGGCAAGGGCCACGGTCATCGTCACGGCCACCGCCGCGATTATCAAGCTGTTCAGCAACTCACGCCAGAAGAGACCGGCGTTTTCACCAAACAGGACATCTGTGTAGTTGGTAAAGATCCAAGGACTTGGCAACGAGACTGGGTTGCCAACGAGTTGGCCGTTGGTCATGAACCCGCCCAGGACCGCATATGCGATCGGAGCGAGGATCGCAGCCGCGACAATTGTCAGAACGCCGTAGCGGGCAACATCAAAGCCACGGCCGCGCAAGAGCCTGGCCGTTCGGCGCTTCTTTGGGCTGGACTTCGTGTCCGCCCTCACAGGAACTGTGGTCGTCGTCATCACACTACCCGCTAAACGCCGTGGTGGCGCCCTCGATGTCCCGCCGAAGCACCAAACGCTGATAGGCGAGAGCCAACACGAGGGCGAACATGAACAAGATCACCGCGAGAGCGCTGCCATAGCCCATTTCTTGGCCCTTGAGCCCGGCCTTGAACATGGTCGTGGCCATCGTATCGGAGGCGTTGACCGGGCCGCCGCCCGTCATGACCCAGACCAGGTCGAACAGCTGAAGTGCACCGATCATCGAGAGGAAGACCGAGACCCGCAAGGTTGGGCCAAGCAACGGCAGCGTTATGTGTCGGAACGCCTGCCAGCGACCTGCCCCATCGATCAGGGCGGCTTCCTCTATCTCCCGAGGAATCCCCTGTAGGCCCGCCAGCAGCAGGATCATGTGAAAACCGAAGTACTTCCAGGAAATGATCACGAACATGGTGATCAGCACAAGATTCATGTCGCCGAGCCAGCCGTCGGCCGGTATCGAGCCACCCAGGCCTATCGCCGTCACGCCTGTATCCAGGAGCGCACCCGGCTGAAGTATCAGCAGGAAGATGACGCCCGTAATGGCCTCCGAGAGGACATACGGAAGAAAGAAGACCAATCTGAACACAGCCCGGCCGCGGAAGCGCCGATTCAGTAGGACTGCCAGGAAGAGTGAGAACGGGATCTGAATCGCGAGCGAGAGCACGATGAGGAAGACGTTGTGCAGCACGGCTCCGGTGAAGACATCGCTGTTCAGAGCGCGCGTGTAGTTGTCTATCCCGACGAAATCGGTGAGAGGCTGCAGGCCGTTCCAGGAGAACAGGCTGTAGTGAGCAGCCTGAATGACCGGGAACAACACAAACAGCAGATACAGGCCAAGTGCCGGTAGCAGAAACAGGATGATCGTCATCCACCTTGTCGGAGGTTTGTTTCTTCCGACTCGTGGCCTCGCGCTCGTTGCGCTCATTGCCGTCCTCACCTACGCCGCGAGATTGAGGGGGCCGGCGCAAGCCGACCCCCTCATTACATTGCTGGTCCTATCGAGGATCGCCCGTAGCTACTTCTTCGCGGCAGCGTCGGTGATTGCCTGGCAGACCTTGGCGGGAGTCGATGCGCCGGCGAACAGGGCGCCCGTGGCGTCGTTGATCGCCTGACCCATGGCCGCGTTGGTCGCCTGGTCAAGGTAGAGCTGCATGAACTTGGCCGTGCCTCGGCCGGTGAGAACGGCCTTGAGGTTGTCGTCGGTGACGCTGGCCTCGGTGCCGACGATGGTCGACATGCCGATATTGGAAGCGTTGATCTTGTTGCCGTTGTAGACGCTGCTGAAGAACTTGAGGAAGTCGAGCGCTTCCGGCGAAGCATTCTTGCCGACAGCGATGCCGTTGCCGCCGCCGACGCCGTCGGTCGCGGCGCCCTTGCCGCCATCAACGGTCGGGAAGGGGAACCAACCGAGGTCGGTGCCGATGCCCTTGCCGCTGGTGCTGTTGGCCTGTTCGACGCTCGGGGCCCACTGACCCATGACTTCCATGGCGGCCTTGCCATTGCCCATGGCCGCAGCTTCGCCCTTGTCGTAGACAGCGGCCTTGTAGCCGGGCTGGTACGGGCTCAGGGCATTGAGCTTGACCACTTCGTCGCCGGCCGCGGTGCAGGCGGCGGTGTTCCAGTTGCCGGTTTGAACCATCTGAGCGAGGTTGTCGCCGCCGCCGATGCGGAGGGTGAGGTACGTCCAGAGGTGCATGGCCGGCCATTCATCCTTGCCCGCGATGGCGAGCGGAACGATGCCGGCGGTCTTGAGCTTGGTGACGTCGGTGAGGAAGTCCGCCCAGGTCGTGGGCGGCGCGGAGATACCGGCCTTCGAGAAGAGGGCCTTGTTGTACCAGACGCCGATCATGCCCATGTCCCAGGGCACGCCGTACTGCTTGCCCTTGTAGGCATAGATGCTCAGAGCGCCGGGGTTGACGGTGCTGCTCCAGGACGAGATGTCGCTGGTGATGTCCTTGAGCATGCCTGCGTCGGCTTGCTGGGCCATGATGCCGCCGCCCCAGGACTGGAAGAGGTCGGGCACGCCCTGGCCGGACTGCATCGTCGTGGCGAGCTTGGTCTTGAAGGCCTCGTTCTCGAGGATCGTGATGTTGATCTTGACGTTGGGATGCGCCGCCATGTAGGCGTCCGCGATTCCCTGGAAGACTGCCTTGCCCGGATCGGCGGTGGTGATGTGCCACCACTCAACGGTGACGGGCTTGGGCGCATCCGTCACAACCGGCGTGGCTGCCGGCGCGGTCGTCACTACCGGCGCGGTCGTGGCGACAGGCGCGGTGGTTGCTGCGCTCGATGAACAGGCGCTGGCTACCAGCGCGAGAATGGCGGCTCCCGCCATGAGCCGCTTCGGGACCAGATTCACGATCGAGCCTCCTTCATTCTTCCTTCGAAACCCCGGGCGGCCGCGCGACGCGCGAACTGGCAGAACCGCCCCAGACACAAGAAACCCCGAGAGACGGGTTGGATGGCTTGTTCTCTCCTCCGCTGCCGTTGACCTCAGACTTTCGGGCACGTAGCCGTCGCAGCGCCGTCCCAGAGCTTCTCTCCACGCTCTATGACGGCAAGCCGATTCGACTGCATACCTATGTAGCATACGCATGCTGTACCGTCAAGAGTCCCCGAGGCCTTGATGACGTAGGATGTGCGGCATACGATTGCGTGAGACACTGAATAGGTCGAACCGGCGCGTGCCGGACGGGCAGTCGGGCGGTCGCGTGAAGTGGCAGGCGACAGGCCCGGGAATCACAACTATCGAATCCGAGCGAAGAGGCGACTCCGAGCCCGGGCACACCCTGAGATTGGCTGTTTGGTCAAAAGGAGGACGTACTGATGGTCCAAACCGAGAGCGGCACCCACGGCGAGGGCCTGACGCCCACACCCACCGACAAGTTCAGTTTTGGACTCTGGACGGTCGGAAACCCCGGCGGCGATCAGTTCGGCGGGGCGACACGGGCACGGCTGGATCCCAACGAAATGGTGCGCCGTCTGTCAGGGCTGGGCGCGTACGGCGTCTCGATGCACGACAACGACCTCGTGCCTCACGACGCGTCGCCGGCCGAGCAAGACCAGATCGTAGCCCGTTTCAAGGCGACTCTGGCCGAGACCGGCATGGTCGTGTCGATGGCGACGACCAATCTCTTCGCCCATCCCGTCTTCAAGGATGGCGCGTTCACGTCGAACGACCGAGCGGTACGCCGATACGCCATCGCCAAGACGATGCGGGCCATCGACCTCGGGGCCGAACTGGGCGCGCCGGTGTACGTCTTCTGGGGCGGCCGTGAAGGCGTCGAGGCCATGGCCTCCAAGCAACCCGCCGACGCCCTCGATCGATATCGCGAAGCGATCGACA
>Ga0182019_10001298_pt1 | contig 12740 bp, 4 predicted proteins | sample 812E2MmetaG_FD_120483 | JGI IMG/M metagenome (GOLD analysis project Ga0182019, IMG submission 120483) | Permafrost microbial communities from Stordalen Mire, Sweden - 812E2M metaG | ecosystem: Environmental > Terrestrial > Soil > Wetlands > Permafrost | place: Sweden: Stordalen | collected...
GATGTTTTCTTTGCGAAAATCAATTCAGATGGAACAAATCCCGTCTGGAAAACTTATTCTGCTACCGGAAACCTGGCAAGTAAAGATCTGCTTCAGACATTTGATGGCAGCCTAAATCCTACTGGCTTTATAATTCTTGGCACAACCGATGTAGGCAGAACAGTAACATCTGAATCAGTAGGCAACAAAGAAGGGAAACTGGATATCCTTTTGCTGAGAATTGACAACACTCTTCATCAGCTTGATCCGGATCCTCCTGTATGGGGATTTCCGGAAAACGACGAGGGAGTATCAATCAAACCAGCCCCCGATGGCGGATATATAATCACTGGCTCCACTGAAAGGTATAAAACTGAAGGCAATAAGCACGACCTCCTGATGCTGAAGACTAATAATCTTGGAAGTGAAACGGGATACCAGATAATTGGAGGAGCAGATGATGAATATGCTACAGATTTTGAGGTTCTTAACGATGGTTATGTCGTTGTCGGAAATTTAGGAGCAACCGGAGAAACCCAGTCGGTATTTGTTAAAAAGATATCGCTGGCTCTTGACTCTCTTCCTCTCTTCTCCAATTCAATTGTTCAGTCATCATCATTATCGGTAAATGCGATGAGCAAATATAAATTAAGCTCTTTTGTCCTTGCAGGCCAGACAGGAACGACCTCACAGTCGAAGATGCTGATATTTGCAATTGATGCCGGAGGCAACCTTATCGAAGGCAAAGAAAAAATATCGGGGAGCACCGGTGTTCAGGCTGCATATGATGTTGTTACTGACAATGACAATAATATCATAGCATTAGGAATGAACACCTTTGGAAGCAACTCTATGATCTCTCTTCTGAAATTCAGCTTCTAAGCTGACAGATATAAATTGATTTAACATGATTAGAAAAGATATAATGATGAAAAGAGCAGCTGGCATATCGGTAATTTTATTCTTACTTCTTTCGCTGAATGCAAAGGGGCAGATAACCGGGGCTGTAATTACATCCTCCGATTATAACGTTGGGACCACTCTGACTGCCGATACCATCGGAAGCCCTGCGTCGGGGAATCATGTTGATTATGAATGGTTCTATTCGCCATCAACCAGTTTCGGAACGACATTAACATATAATCTCGCTTCATCAGACCAGGGGAAGTCAATCTATATCATTGCATATGAGAAGAATGGGACAGATGACGTTATAAATAGCTTTTCGAGTTCCACAATAACAGTCAATTCCTATCCTATTGCGTCTTATATAGGAATTTCTGGCACTACCCGTTCGGGCATGATACTTCACGGATCATACGTTTATTCTGATGCAGACAGCGATCCTGAAAGCGGAACAGCCTTCCAGTGGTACAGGGGAACTTCCCCCGGAGGTGCAGGACAAACGGCAATAGGTTCAGCTGTATCGGCTTCTTATATGCTTACCAATTCGGATATTGGTTCTTATATAGGATTCTCTGTAACGCCATCATCTTCAGCAGGATCTGTCCCCGGAAACCAGGCTACAACTGCAGTCTGGACCGGACCTGTAGTTGCCAACAGCGCTCCTGTGGCATCATCTGTAAACATACTCGGGAATTTAAGTGTAAACAATACACTTATTGGGACATACACATATTCAGATGCAGAAGGCAATGCGGAAGGGACTTCTTCATATCAATGGTACACGGCAACCTCTTCCGGGGGAGCCGGCCAGACACCTATCAGCCTTGCTACCCAGATATCTTACCAACTGACAAATGCCGAGACGGGTAAATACATTGGATTCTCAGTAACTCCATCTGCAATAACAGGGACAACTCCCGGCACACCGGTAATTTCCCTATGGGAGGGTCCTGTTATTAATAATCCTCCTGTCGCTTCCTCATTAAGCATAACAGGATCTCTCAATGTTAACGGTGTTCTCACCGGCCATTACACTTATTCAGACAGCGAAGGCGATATTGAATCAGGATCTTCTTATGAATGGCTGAGCAGCACAACTTCCGGAGGAACATATACTGCTATTCCCGGTGAAACGGGAATAAGCCACCAGATAACTATGAGTGAGCAGGGACTCTATTTCAAGTTCAGCGTTACACCCGGGGCCGCTACCGGAACGACAACAGGGACAAAGGTTATAAGCAGTTCATATATCGGACCTGCAAATTCTCAGCCCTATGCCGATGGAGTCCTGGTTTCCGGAACAACATTCGTAGGCTCGGTGCTTACCGGAGTCTATTCATACCATGATCCCGACTCCGATCCTGAAGGTACATCACTGTACCAGTGGTATCGAGGTCCGGATCCAATAGCCTCTGCCACTGCACTTACATATACCCTTGTTATTTCAGATGTAGATCAGAATATCACTTTCAAAGTTACACCTGTATCGGCCGGATCAGTCATTCCGAATACAGGTCTTCTCGTTGCTTCCGCAGCCGTTGGTCCTGTTACCGACCCGACATCGACACCACCTCAGGCAACTAACCTTTGCATTGACGGAACAAGGACAACCGGTTTGCAGCTTACAGGGAAATATGAGTATATGAACAAGTATGATGAGGAAAATTCCAAATACCTTTGGTTCAGGCAGAAGACACTTCTTAAATCAGGTACAGGAACGTCAAATATAAAGTATACCCTCGTAGCTGACGATATCGATAAGGATATAATATTTGCAGTTATTCCAAGAAACAAAAGAGGAGAATTGGGAGATACGGCATTCAGCATCTCTCTTGCAAGATTCGACATGCCAAGGGATGTATTCAGTGTTGCCGATACCGGTCAGACTCTGCTGGCCGCTCCAATGGGTGGAGTTTTCTCTGGCCCAGGCGTTACTAATGGTTTATTTTACCCGGTAACTGCAGGCATTGCCGGGAGTCCCTATACCATACAATATGTTCTTAACGTGGGCACCACAACAACATGCTTCCAGAAAGCATTTACTTCTTTCCAGGTAAAACCGGTTGTCGTTTACTTCGAGGGAATCAAAAGCAAGTACTGCGATAACAACCTGCCTGCCACCGTATATGTCAGAAACTTGCCGATTGGTTCAACCATCAAGATTTTCTCAATTACAGATGCTGCCAGTAACCTGACGGAGATTAATGATACCACTGCAGTATTTGATCCCGACCAGATGCAGAGCGGAGATAAAAAGGATACCATATATTATACTTATTCCGACGGAACGACAGTCATCAGGATAAAGCAAGCTCTTGTGATCGATCATATTGGAGTCATTACGATGGGAGGACTTGCCCCCGGATCGCAGATATGCAGCAATACAACCCCCTTCGAAATTTATCCTTCGCGGGTCGGAGGAGTCTTTACGGGTCCTGTTTTAGCTGGTAAGTTTAATCCGTCTTTAGTGACAGCAATGGGAGATACAACCGTTAAATATGTATATACAAGTACAACCGGATGCACGGCGACAGTCATTATTCCTGTAACCGTAAATGCTTCGCCGACAGTTAGCTTTGCTCCGGCTGACTCATGTATAACCAGCAGTATGGATACCACCAGGTTCCTTAATTATACCGTTTCGCCCGACCCGGTCAAAACATGGTTCTGGGAATTTACGGATGGAGCAAACGTGATACCAAGCTATGAGCAGGAGGCTTCATACCTTTATAAGACGGGAGGCCTTCATAAAATTGCCCTTTCAGCGACCACAATTAAGGATTGCAAGACATACAAAGAGATTACCGTTGATCTCGGTGTCAAGCCAAAAGCCGGATTTACCTGGAAGAATGAATGTTTCCATGCAGGCGACTCACTTCTGTTAAAGGATAATACAACTTCTGCCTCAGTCATTGTTTCACGGAGCTGGAACTTTTACGACGGAGACTCGCTTCATACTTTAATGACTTTCAAGTATCCCCAGAAATCGACAGGATTCCTTAAGGTTCAATATATAGTCAAGACAGCCTATCGCGGATGCCATGATACGATTACAAGGAATATTTTCATCAGGCCCTCAGTAACTTTAAATCCTGCTATTCCTTATGAGGAGACGTTCGAAGGAGGAAACGGAGGTTGGGTGAAGGACTACAATAATACTAACGAATGGACATTCGGAGCGCCAATCCGTACCGATATCAAAAAGGCATATTCCGGAACAAATGTGTGGTATACAGGGATTAACTATTCAATTCAGGATACTGCCTTCTATTCGATCATTTCACCCTGTTTCGACTTTACTTCCATTGAAAGGCCAATGATAAGCATGTGGCTCTGGAAAAGATTCGACAGAGACAGGAATGGTGCTTCGTTGCAATATAAGATCGGCGATGACGGATCATGGGAATATACAGGTACAATCGAGGATGAGGGGATTAAATGGTTTAATTCAGCTCTTATCGGGAAGCCGGGAGGAAACCTGCTTGGCTGGACAACCAAGCAATCACCCGATACCTCATGGGTTCAGTCCAGGCACGGAATAGACATGCTCCGGGGTCAGAAAGACGTGAAGTTCAGGATCGTTTATGCTTCCGACGGCTCATCAAAGAATAACGATGGAATAGCAGTTGATGATATCTGGATTGGAGAGAGAAGCAGAACCGTTCTTTTCGAACAGTTTACAAACTCATCCAACATTGCAAACAAGGATGCTGATATTGTTGTTGATACAATCATGGCACATGCAGGTAAAGACGTCATTAATATAAGGTATCACACAAATTTCCCCGGGTACGATCCGTTTAATGCTGAAAACCAGGCCGACGTAAGCGCCCGCGTCCTCTACTATGGACTTACAGAGACTCCTTATTCATTTGTCGACGGCGGATTTAACTCTTCAGAGAATGATTATGCCGGACTCTATGATTATAATCTGGCAACACCAGATACAAATGCAGTCCGCAGGAGAAGTCTCGTAGATCCTCTCTTCAGGATTTCAGTGACTCCGGATGTGTCGGGAGGAATACTTACCGTCAATGGAAAGATAACCGCCCTGGGGAAAGTAGATGCAGAAAACCTGACATTGTATATAGCTGTTACTGAAAAGGAAAACACTGATCATACAGGCGCTAACGGCGTTAAAATATTCTATAACGTATTCCGCAAGCTGATGCCTGATGGAGGAGGAATCAACCTGAAGAAAAGCTGGATCAAGGATGAAGAGTTTACTATTCCGGCCCAGTCATGGATAATACAGAAGATTAAAAACTCATCCGACATCGAGGTTGTAGCATTCCTTCAGAATAACATAACCAAGGAGGTTTACCAGGCAGCTTCACAGGTTAAGCTGAACATTGTGACAGGTATTGAAAACCATTTTACCGGTTCATCAGAAAGCTTCTCATTATATCCGAATCCGGCTGTTAATAAATTAACAATAGGCTTTTCGGAACCGCTTGCCGGTAATTCCGATATTAAGATTTATGATCTGCAAGGATTACTCATTTCGGCATATAAAGCAGGATCGGGGATTTCAGAGTATGCGATCGATAACCTGAAGCTTAAGAGCGGAATATACCTCGTACGGGTTTCAAGAGGAGGAATAGACCTTGGATTCAGAAAGCTTATTATAACAGTGAATTAAGATGAAGAGCAGTCGGTTAAAACCGGCTGCTTTGTTTAAAATCATTCCTCATCTCCTTTTTTTATCTAATTTTGCATCCTGCCGGAACAATGAGCAGGAGTTTAATGTTTAATATCATGTAAATAAGAAATTATATATGAAGAATAAGAAAATATTGTTAATGATACTTGACGGATGGGGAATCGGCGACGGTACCAGGTCGGATGTGATAAGCAGCGTACCCACTCCGAACCTCACTGCCCTGAAGAATAAATATCCGAATTCAAAACTTCTGGCGTGCGGTGAAGATGTTGGACTTCCCGAGGGACAGATGGGAAATTCGGAAGTAGGCCATCTTAATATAGGTGCCGGCAGGATAATCTACCAGGACCTCGTCAAGATAAATATGGAATGTAAAACAGGGGATATAAAGAAAAACAAAGTGCTTACAGATGCATTCACATATGCACGCGACAATGATAAACAGGTTCATTTTTTAGGACTTCTGTCCGACGGGGGAGTCCATTCTCTTGATAAACACCTATACTACCTGTGTGATATGACCAGGGATTATAATATTAAGAAAGTCTTTATTCATGGATTTGGCGATGGCCGCGATACTGACCCCAGAAGCGGGAAAGGTTATATGAAAAACCTTCTCGACCATCTCAAAACCTCAAACGGAGTTGTTGCATCTTTTATAGGAAGATATTATGCGATGGACAGGGATAAGAGATGGGAGAGGATCAAGGAAGGGTACGACCTGATTGTAAACGGTAAAGGAATTCCTGCCACGGATATCCTCGATGCCATGCAGAAATCATATGATGCAGGCGTCACGGATGAATTCATGAAGCCAATTGTTGTTGTTGATAAGGCAGGGAATCCTGTAGGTAAGTTAAAAGAGGGAGATGTAGTTATATTTTTCAACTTCAGAAATGACAGGGCCAAGGAGCTCACTATTGCACTTACTCAGAAAGACATGCCTGAAAATGGCATGAAGACCATACCTTTATATTATTGCACAATGACTCCTTATGATGCAACCTTCAAAGGACTGCATATTATTTATCCAAAGGAAAATGCAGATAATACCATTGGTGAGGTTCTCGCAAGGGAAGGGAAAACCCAGCTCAGGATAGCCGAGACTGAAAAATATGCTCATGTAACCTTTTTCTTCTCCGGAGGAAGGGAAGAGACATTTCCCAACGAAGAGCGGATCCTTATTCCTTCGCCGAAGGTAGCAACATACGACCTGCAGCCCGAGATGAGCGCCTATCTTGTGAAGGATGCAATAATAAAAGCAATAGACACAGAGAAATTCGATTTTATCTGCCTCAATTTTGCAAATGGCGATATGGTTGGACATACAGGTGTGTATAATGCCATAATGAAAGCAGTTGCAACGGTCGATGAAGTTGCAGGCGCTGTTGTGAGGGCAGCCAGGGCTAAAGGGTATGACGTTCTTATTATTGCCGACCATGGGAATGCCGATATGGCAATAAATGACGACGGATCGCCGAACACAGCCCACTCACTTAATCCTGTGCCGTGTATCCTCGTCAGTGATGATTACAAATCCATCAGGGACGGAAGACTTGCTGATGTAGCTCCGACCCTCCTGACAATTATGGGAATTAAGATACCGGAAGAGATGACGGGCAAGGTACTTGTATGATCCGGATCGGCAATACAATTTTCAGTTTAGACATACTTGAGAAGAAGTTCAAATGCGATCTTCCGGAATGCTTGGGCAACTGCTGCAGGTATGGCGATTCGGGAGCTCCGCTTCTGGCCGATGAGGTTCGGATTCTGGAGGAGATATGGCCCTCGGTAAGAATGTATCTCCGGCCTGAAGGGGTGAAAGCCATTGATACACAGGGAACAAGTATAACTGACCGGGATAATGACCGGGTTACACCTCTTATTGATGATAAGGAATGTGCATATTCAATTATGAATGGTAACATTTACATGTGTGGTATTGAACGGGCATGGTCCGAAAAAATGGTAACATTTCAAAAGCCGCTGTCGTGCCATCTTTTCCCTGTGAGAATGAAGAAGTTCCTGGAATTTACTGCAGTAAACTATGAAGAGATTGCGATCTGTTCATCTGCCCGTGAACTGGGGAATAGCGAAGGACAATATGTTTATGAGTTTCTTAAGATCTCTCTCTCGAGGGCCCTTGGAGAAGAGACATATAATGAACTATGCATTGCTGCCAGGGAGTTCAGGAAAGGGAAAACCATAAAATAGATCATGTGAAAAGGAGTCTGCTCATCATATTTCTTTTGAAATATTTAGAAAATGCAATATTTTTAAATGGCTGATAATCAGATTATACCAAAATAGCATAGTCTGTCATCTAAAAATTTAGTAACAATCAGATTATCAAAAGGCTGCATTGAAGTTAATCATTTTAAGCCCATAATCCGGCTTTATAATCCGACCAGGATCCTGGCTATCGAATGTTTCATTTTTTTATCAGGGAATGGAAATGCCTTATAAATATATTTAAGAAAAATCAGAAATAAGATTAATGCTTTAAAGATTTATGCATGATATTAGATCAACATGTAAATAAATCATATCATCCTTTGATTATTCCACATTATTAAAAAAAATCAGCTTATATTTTGTTTTTTTAAAAAAACAGGTAACTTTGGCAAGTTAACTTAAAACCTAAAACTAATTCGTATGAAGAAACTATTTCTGCTGATTTCTTTGTTTGTGTTTGCAGGAGCAAGCCTGTTGGCGCAGACAAAAGTCATTACAGGTACGGTTACCTCTGCTGTTGCAGCGGAAGGAGCACTTCCCGGGGTGACTGTTCAGGTTAAAGGTATCACTATTGGTGCCCTTACAGATTTAAATGGGAAATATTCGGTTACTGTTCCCAATTCAGCTACTGCACTCGTTTTCTCCTATGTAGGGTACAAAACAGTTGAAGTTGAAATTGGAGGACAGACCGTTGTTAATGCCGTTCTGGAATCAAACATAGTTGGTTTACAGGAGGTAGTTGTAACAAGTGGTTACGGAATAAAGAGAGCTCCCAAAAGCTCTGCAGCCCTTGACCAGGTTGTTACAGGCGATAAACTCACTGAAGTGCGTCAGATCAACGTAAACAACGCAATTGCAGGTAAAGTAGCTGGTATTCAGTTCCAGGGCCAGTCAGCTGCTGCTCTTGGCCGTACCGGTAACATTCGTCTTCGTGGTGATAGCGGCTTCGGCACAGGCGGTGGTGTCCTTTATGTTGTAGACGGAACCATTCTGCCAAACTCCGGTGATATTAATATGGATGATATCGAAGATATCAGTGTCCTTTCAGGACCGAGCGCTGCTGCAATCCTTGGATCACAGGGAGCTAACGGTGCAATTATCATTACCACCAAAAAGGCAAAAATGAGCGGTAACAAATCAATGGGTATTGAGGTAAACAGCGGATTCATTGCATCTTCAGTTTATATACTGCCTCATTATCAGAACGATTATGCCGGAGGTAATGCTCATGATATGTTCCTGTATACTTATAAATCGACTGATCCTATAGAATGGAAAACGCTTGACGGCAAGTACTACCCCAATTATTCTGACGATTCAAGCTGGGGACCCAGGATGGTAGGACAAGAGTATATCCCATGGTATTCATGGTACCCCGGTACAAAATATACCGGAACCACGGCAAATTTAGTACCACAGCCAGATAATGCACGTGACTTCTATAATACCGGCTATACTTACAACAATAGCGTTGCTTTATCAAAAGTTTCGGAAGGTTTTAACATTCGTGCCATCATAGGGAACATATCGGTAAAAGGATTGATCCCCGAATCGGACTTAAATAAAACAACTTTTGCTGTAAAAACAACTTATGATCTTACCAAAAGACTGACCTTTGGCGCCAATGTAAACTTTTTTACTACAAAGACCGATGGAGAATTTGATGACAACTATTCAAACCAGTCATCTGGTTCATTTGACCAGTGGTTCCACAGAGATCTGGATATGGCGAAGATGAAAGAATTGAAAGACCTCAGAACTCCCGATGGGATCTGGGCAACCTGGAACCATCTTGACCCCACCGCTTATGACCCGACCAATCCGGGGCCTTTTTATAAAGCCAACTACTGGTATAATTTTTATAAATATTTCGACCTGGTTAAAATCCCTTCAAGAGCCGACCGCCTTTTTGGCGATGTTTCACTGTCCTACAAGTTCACCGACTGGCTAACTGCAAAAGTTACTTACCGTCGTCAGCAGTATAACACCTGGAGTGAGCAAATGTATAGTACCGATCTGAATGACAGCCAGACTCAGGCAACAGGAAATGCACCCTGGTATAAAGGTTATTATTATACAGGAGAAACCTATTCGAATCGTGAAAATTACGAATCTTTGTTAACCTTTTCCAAAGCATTTGGCGATTTCAAAGTAAATGCCAATGCCGGTTCTGACTTTTTCAATTCAGTGTACAAAGATAACAGCGCTCAGACTGTTAATGGTTTTAGTGTAAAGAACCTTTATACGATCGCCAACTCCGTAAGCGCTCCTTTAATCGTTAATACAAGACAGCTGGATAAATACAATGCTATCTTTGTTAGCGGTGATGTAGGTTACAAGGATTTCCTTTTTGGTGAATTCACATTGCGCAACGACTGGTTCTCGGAACTTCCTCCCAGCGCTAATTCAGTATTGTCAAAATCATTCGGTGGTTCATTTGTTTTCAGCGACCTGCTGAAGCTTCCATGGCTCGATTTCGGAAAGATACGGGGTTCATGGGGTGAGATTCCGACAACTATAGGAATTTATACGTATCCCGGATTTGCTTACACTACCGGAACCTATCAGTGGAACGGCAACTTTGTTATGGCAACTCCTGACCAGCTTGTGGATCCGAATATCAAAGGTGCTGTAAAGACAATGAAAGAGATCGGATTGGAAATGAGATTCCTGAAAAGCAAAATCGGATTTACAGCGACATACTGGGACGGAACAGAAAACCAGATTCCTTATGCTGTCTCTATAGCACAATACAGCGGGTTTACATCCAAATACCTCAATACAGGTAAAATTGTTAAACAGGGGATCGACCTCTCTTTAAATTTAAGACCTGTAAACCAGCCCAATTTCTCGTGGGAAGTTAATGCTTCTCTTGCTTACCTGATTAAAGAAAATGTCGTAAAAATAGCAGATGGTGTAGACAAGTTTGTTGTTCAGGTACAATGGGCTAACGCCGATGGTTCTGCCAGAAATAATACACCTGCAATGATTCAGGCTGCCGGAAGACCGTGGGGAGAAATTTATGGTGCAGGAATGGCCAGGGACTCTGCAACAGGGAAACCGTTACTGACATCTGCCGGGTTGTATGTTTCAGATCCGAACCACTATTTTGGCAATGTTCTGCCTAAAGTCACGGGTGGACTCCAGAACTCATTCAGAATATTTAAGGATTTCATTGTGGGAGCGAACATTGACTATCAGTTTGGCGGTAAATTCTTCTCATTGTCAAATATGTGGGGTGCCTATTCCGGACTTACTGCAGGAACTTCTGGTCTTAATGACAAGGGAATTCCTATCCGCGATCCCGTCGCTGATGGTGGCGGAGTTCACGTTTTCGGCGTTGATCAGACAACCCGTAAGGATGTTGACTACTATGTCGCATGTAATACATATTGGCAAAGTATGTACGACGTTGAATATTTTGACGCCTTTGTTTATGACCTGACTTATATCAAACTGCGTGAACTTAGCATCGGATATGATATCCCGGTTAATAAATTAGGTATAGGCAAATATATACAGGGCATAACTGTAGCTTTTGTTGCTCAGAACCCATGGCTTATCTATTCCAAAACCAAAGACTTTGATCCTTCCGAGATCTCTCGTGCAGGTGGTGAACAAGGACAGTTCCCTGGCATTCGTTCATTTGGTACGAATATCAAGATCAAATTCTAGGGTGACCATTTAGAAATTATTAAATTTAAAAAGATGAAAAAATCATTTTATAAATTAGGAACTCTCGCTGTGGCGACAGCTCTCATTATCTCAGGCTGCAATAAGCTGAAAGATTTCGGAAGCACAAATGACAACCCTGCAGCTACCAACGCCCCTATAACCTCAGCTTTATTGACCAATGTGGAGACGGCAATAGGAGGTTATGCATGTATTACCACACCGGCTCTGTATTGCCAGTATTATTCAGAAACTCAGTATCCCGATGTTTCATGCTACTCGGCTAATAATGCCAGTCCCCAGGCGCCTTATGCAGGGATCCTGTATGACCTTCAGAATATAATTATTAATAACACCGATCCTGCTACGATGACAGCTGCCGCCCTGAATGGCGCCAATGCCAATCAGATCGCAATTGCACGTATCCTGAAAGCATATATTTTCTGGACAATAACTGACCGGTGGGGTGATATTCCTTACTCTCAGGCACTCCAGGGCATTTCGGATGTTGATTATGATACTCAGGAATCAATCTACAAGGACCTGATCAAGGAACTGACTGAGTCGGTGGCACAATTTACCACCGGCGCTGCAATTAAAGGCGATGTTACATCTTATGCCGGTAATATTTCAAAATGGAAAAAACTGGCCAATTCGTTAAGGATGGAGATGTCGCTGAGGCTTTCCAAAGTATATCCGGGAGCTTCAGATTACGCAGCAACCCAGTTCAAAGCTGCTTTGGCAGATGCTGCAGGATCAATTGCAACCAATGACGATAATTTCACGCTTACTTATCCCGGAGGCAATTACAGGAATCCTTTCTGTGTAATGTACGACGGACGCCATGACTATGGTTTGAGCGATGTTATGGAAGCTCTTCTTACCAGCCTTGGCGGTGATGCCCGTGCGACTGTCTTTGGTGCAACCTCATCAGGTGGTGCTACAACCAAGGGGGTACCATATGGAAGAGAGCGTATTGCTTATTCCGGTTGGGTAGGCATAGATGCCTGGTGTCAGGCAAACCCTGATTATGCTTATGTTTTTGCACCATCCTTTCGTCTGGAAACAAGCCCTATCTATATCGTTAAGGCTTCCAGCATTCTATTGGCACGTGCTGAAGCAGCCGACATGGGATGGACGACAGAAACCACAGCAACTTTGTACACAGCTGGCATAAATGCTTCCTTCGAACAGTGGGGATTGACAGATCCTCCTGCTGCTTATTTCACCAATGCAAATGTTGTTCTTGGAGCAGCCGGTACAAACCTGCCTCAGATTGCCACAC
>Ga0182019_10001299_pt1 | contig 12731 bp, 8 predicted proteins | sample 812E2MmetaG_FD_120483 | JGI IMG/M metagenome (GOLD analysis project Ga0182019, IMG submission 120483) | Permafrost microbial communities from Stordalen Mire, Sweden - 812E2M metaG | ecosystem: Environmental > Terrestrial > Soil > Wetlands > Permafrost | place: Sweden: Stordalen | collected...
CGAAGTTTCGAAGCTCAGGTCGATCTGAAGAATCTCTTTGTCATACATCTGCCGTTCTCTCAGCGGCACGATGCGTTCGACATGGATGCGCTTTGTATACGCAAAGAAACGGAGACCACCGGCCAGTTGCAGAAGATCACTCAGCGTCTCGCCGTCCTTGATCTCGTAGATGGCGGGGCGCGTAACCTGTCCCGTAATAGCCACGCGGCGCGTGGCGGGCGGTATGTAGAGTACATCGCCGTCCATCAATGAAACGTCGTTGGACTTCTGCAGTTTCTGAATGTACGAATAGAGATCCGCCGCCGGTATTTCCTCTCCACGACGAAGGATACGGATATTGCGCATGCTGCCGCTTAATGTCGGTCCCCCGGCGGCGTACATCGCGGAAAGCACGGTTGACATTGCCGGTATTGCGTAGCCTCCGGGTCTGTTGACTTCACCTGTAACAAAAACCTGTATGGTGCGAAGTTTCCCCAGTGATACATCGAGGAACGTCCTCGCCCGGGCGCCGCCCTGCAGACTGGAGTAGACGGAGGACATCCGTTTGAGGAGTTTGTCCTCAAACTGACCGAGTGTGAGCCCGTTGGCGCTCACAGGCCCCACGTCAGGTACAACGAGATTTCCCTCTCTGTTGACGGAAAGCTGGTAGCTGAGTCTTGTCTCTCCCCACACGCTCAGAGTTATCTCATCTCCCGGGCCAAGCTGGTAAGAAGGCGGAGGAGGAGACGCGGCGGACGGGGTAAAGAAGGTGGAAGGGAACTGGAATATGTCGAACCCATACGGCTGCATCAGGCTGTCGGCTCCCAGTCTCACGCCGAATCCCGGAACCGGATACTTCCTGAGCGTCTTCAGCAATCTCAGCGACACGGTGTCCAGATCTCCGAGAAATCTGTAGCTCGGCTTCTGGTTGTCCAGCCGGGGATCGCCTCGGAGGGGGTTAGCACTACTGCCGAACACGGATTCGGTGCTCCCTGCTGCGGGCACGGGTCTGAGCCGGGACAGATAATCCTCAAGGCTTATTCCGTACTCCTTCGCCTTTGCGATAGCCTCTTCCCGGGTCATTCCAAGCTCTTTAAGCTTCTGGTCGATCTCGGCGGGGGTCATCTTATCCAGCTGGCTCTCCGCCTCGGCCTTGATCTGTTCCTTGGATTGCTCCTGAGCGGGCGAGACTTCGTAGCGAAGGCCGAGCAAAACGAGCAGGCACCCCAGGACCGCAATGCGTTTTACTGTTGCCTTTCTCAAAATCATCTCATTTATTGTACAACCATTAACCATCTGACGCGCCCGCATGCTCATTGCTGTCCTCTCCGATATCCATGGCAACCTCGAGGCTTTCCAGGAGGTATTGAAGAAGGTCGAGGATCTGAAAGTGGATACTCTCTACTGCCTGGGAGATACCGTAGGCTATGGACCTTTTCCGAACGAGTGCGTGGATCTCGTCCGCAAACATTGTAAGGTAGTGTTGAAAGGTAACCACGACAGCGGGCTTGTGGGAGATACGCCGCTCGATGATTTCAACCACTATGGCGTCAGCGCGATTCAATGGTCAAGGGGAGTCGTGACGAAGGAGAACTACGACTTTCTCCGTTCTCTCCCTTTCACGGCGGAGCCTAACGGGCTTACGCTCGTTCACTCCTCACCGGAACGGCCTGACGCGTGGAGCTACATACTGACGATGCGGGCGGCCCAGGAGAACTTCGCGGCGTTCAAAACCACTCTCTGTTTCATCGGGCACACCCACGTCCCCATCATCATCGGTGAAGACGGTTCCATTAACAAATACAAACCCGGAGCCCGGCATATTATCAACGTCGGCAGTGTCGGCCAGCCGCGTGACGGAAACCCAGATGCAGCGTTCGGCCTTTTTGATACAAACACGGGTGACTACAGCTTGATACGCGTACACTACGAGGTTCAGGTGACCGCGCGTGCAATCCGCGAAGTCGGACTGCCTGAGTTCCTCGCGCAGCGGTTATTCCAAGGATCATAACGGCTTATGCCGTTAACGGTTGACACCGTTAACATAGTGCACAACATGCAAAAAACAGCGTAAAGAATCAACCTGAAACGAGAGACCTTCTCTTGTTTCGGGTCCCCGAATTTCGTATCATTGTAAAGACTTTTCGTCTGCAACCCGATTCCGAACCTGGAGGGGTGGGTGAGCGGCCGAAACCAACGGTTTGCTAAACCGTCGTAGGGGGTAAACCTCTACCGAGAGTTCGAATCTCTCCCCCTCCGCAAAAATCAAGGGCACCCTCGCGGGTGCCCTTCTTTTTTTCCGCCCGGTCCGGACGACGGCTCAGAAGTCAACACGAAGAGTCGTCCACGCGATGTTGTCGTGGAGGGTCCGCGACTCAGCAGGGTAGTCGAAATACCGGAAGAAGTATGTGAATTCGAGGAAATACTGCCTCACGGGCTGCCAGGTGAACCCGATCGTCGCCAAGAAACGGTTGACCCTGAGCCCTTCCAGGAAGACATTGGGGTGGACGTTATCCCCCTCGCCGTTAAGGAGATCAGACCCCGCATTGAAGAGGATGTTGCCGTTCGCATCGACGATATTCTCCCCCGTCCTCTGGAACTGGAACTTCCCGCTGATGCCGACCCGCGGGCTGATGTCGTATTCCGCAAGGAGCATCCACTCATCGGAGTTCGGCTGGAGTTCCTGGCCAAGCGGCAGCCCCCAGTTCGTATACGTGCTCACGATCTCCCTGTGAGCGCCGACGAACGGTCCGATCCGCGTGTATTCGACGGAGAGCGCCAGATTGCTGGCGGAAAATGCATCCTGCCAGAGTATCCCCCCCTGCCAGCCGAATTTGTTGTCGTTCCCGGTCACGTCGCTGTTGCCGATAGTCCCAAGGTCCAGGTCGTCGATCATGAGAGTCCCGCTCAGGCGGAGTTTTCGCACGGGAAACACTTCCGCGTCGATCCAGATATGTTTCTTGTGCGCATTATCGACGGGGAGCTGTATCGACTGATCGGTCGATGTGAGGAACGCGAGCGGGTTCATGAGTGCAAGCGAGGGGGGCTGTCTGCTGTACACGATCGCCTCGCCCAGACCGAGCCTGAACCGCGAACCAATATTGAACTCCACCCGGTGTGAGGCGATGTACTTCGACGAGAGCGTGTGTCCGTTCGTGTCTGCGCCCACCAGGCTCCCGTGCAAAAACGTGTACCGGAGATTGCCGCTCCTGACATCCAGCCTGATGAAGTCGAACGGAACCGTGTTGTCCGAGAAGACGAGCCGGTCGCTGTAGCCCATCCCCCAGAGGATCTGCTCCCGCCCGACCATCAGGGTCAGCCAGTCTGCGTCGTACCGCATATATCCGTTCGTCAGGTCGAAATACCCGCGTGAGTCGGAATTGAACTTGTCGTTCGCTGCGAGCCGCGGGTCCATCAATGCGAACTGGTGGGATCCGCTGAGGAGCTTGCCGTTGGACGCCTGGAGATAGAATCCCAGATGATCGAACAGCGTCCCGCGGACGCGGAAGCCGATTTCCCCCAGGGAGGCGAACGTCGATCCCGTGGAATCGCCTTTCGCCGCCCTGTAGCTGTATGAGCCGAACCCGTCAACGAACACAGATGCCGTCGAATCGGCATAGGCATAAATATACTTCTGTCTGTCGTCGTCGAACAGGGAGGTAAACCCGCCTTCAGGCAAAATCGCCATCGAGCCCGAGAGCGAGTGTGACACGTCGTACGAGAGCTTGACCTTAAGGTCCCTGAGAATGCCCCTGTCCGTCGTGGAGAGGGAACCGGATCTGTCCAGCGTATCCAGGAATCCCGAGATTTCACTCCGGGAAAGCGGGAGCATCCCCCAGTGAAAGCCGTTCAATGTCCCTATCTCTTCCTTCCTGAGGACAAACTTGTACACGGGGTTGGACACCGGAACCAGATCACGCTGCGCCAGAAGGTGCGTCAGCGGGAGGCAGGTGATCGCAAAGGCGAGAACGAGACATCTGGAAAGTCGCATGAGGATTGTGATTCAACATGGATAGGAAGGCCGGCTGGCCGGAAAACCGGCTATGCCCCAAAACTACAATTACGTTCACTTACAGTCAACTGAGGCTCCCCCGGCGGATCGGGCGTACCGCACTTGCATTCATCTCCACCCGGGGGTACATTGCTCGTGAGTCAATCGATACGGGAACGATGCCGGAAACGCGAAATACGCTTGTTGCGCAGCTTGTTGAGTATCTCCGAGCGGAGGGGGTGGAAATTAAGGGAGCCCGGGGAATCGAAGGGATGGAATCGCCGCCGCTGATTACCAATGATGGATTCGGTACTTCCCGCCCCCGCCGGCCGGATGTTATCGGGTTCGACCCGGGAAAGCGCCGCATCGTCTTCGGGCTCGTGGTGCCTGACAGGGAGAGTCTTGACAGCGAGGATGCGCTGGAGGCGTACAATGTCTTCCTTGATCACAATGCCGGAGCGGGAGAAAGAGCTTCGGCGCTGTATGTGATCCTGCCGCAGGAACTTCTGAACGAATTCACTTCACTCGTAACCCACTATATCCACAGAGAGTACTGGCACCGCGTGGTGGGGGTGGCCGCTACTGCCGGGAGTCCGCCGGCGAAACGTGAATGATGAGCTCCTGCCCCGCGAATATTCTGTTGCGCGTGATGTCGTTCCAGCTCTTCAGATCGCGCGGCTCGACATTGTGCGCCTTTGCAATATCCCAGATCGTGTCCCCCTTTTTCACCCTGTAGACCAGGACATTGTTCCCGCTCGCTCCGGATTTCGCTCCCTGAGCGGTTCTGGCTCCGGATGCTGCGGGCAACTTCCCTTCGTCGTGGATTACGAGCACCTGACCTGCAACAATGCGGCTTGTCCGGAGGTGATTCCACTGCTTGATCTCGCTCACCGATACCCCCCGGTCCTGCGCGATCTTTTCGAGGACGTCCCCCTTCTTCACCGTATAGCTCTTTGAGTCATCCCCGCCGCTCTCGTCCGCTGCCGAGGATTCGGTCTTTTGCGTAAGCGTGGCCTGCTTTTCGGCAAATGTCATATCGTCGATCTTCTCGTACTTCGCCGCCTCACGCCTGTCGACCCAGATCGTCAACTCAGCGTCCGTACGAATCGGTCTTCCATACGGGATGTCGTTCCAGTTCCGGATATCGGCCGCCCTGCAGCCGTACCATTCGGCGATGTTCCCGATCGTGTCCCCCTTTTTCACGTTGTACTTCAACCGCTTCTTATCATGCGTGTCCGCCGGAGGATGCGTGCGGGCATATGAAAGCGCCCTCGCGATCCTGGTTCTGCCGTCAACATGCCTGACGGATGACGCGTCCATGCTCATCATAGACGCCTCCGCCCTGGCGGAACTCGCAACAAGACTGGCAAAGCGCTGGGAACCCCGCGGTACGGGGATCGCGAGGTTTTTCCCCACCGAGAGTTTTCTCCCGGAGGAAAGATGGTTCGATTCCTGAATTATCTCGGCCGGGATACCGTATTTCTTCCCGATGGAGGCCATCGTCTCGCCCCGGTGAATTGTGTGGACTATCCAGTCCCTCTTCTTCTCGCTCGGAATCTGCGCATAGCGATCCTTGAACAGCGGTGAGGAACCGACAGGTATCCGGAGTTCGTAGCCTTTGAGGCCCGGAGGGGTGCACCACTGAACGAGTTCCGGGTTCAGGAGCCTCATCGTCTCGGGGTCCGTACCCGCACATTCGGCAAGGACGTCCAGATCGACGCAATCATCGACTTTCACCTTGTCGAATTTCAGCGGCTGCTCGGGCGTCACGCCCGTGAATCCGTACGAAGAGGGATTCAGGGCGATGAGCGTCACTGCGATGTACTGCGGGACGTAGTTTCTCGTTTCGCGCGGGAGCTTGCGCCGCATCGTCCAGAAGTCCGTTGATCCGCTCCTCCGTATTCCCCTATACACACGGCCCGCTCCGGAATTATATGCCGCCAGGGCAAGGTACCAGTCGTTGAATTCCGCATGCAGGTCCCGGAGATGCCTTGCCGCTGCGCGTGTCGCCTTCTCAAAATCCCTCCGCTCGTCGTACCAGAAATTCCCCCTGAGCCCGTAGAGACTCCCCGTCCCTTTGACGAATTGCCACATGCCGACGGCCTTCCGCCACGAGCGGGCGACTGGATTCAGTCCGCTTTCGGGCATGGAGAGATAGATTATCTCCTCCGGGACATTCTCCTCGTGCATCACCTGTTTCAGGAGAGGCGCGTAGCGCCCTGCAAGCTGAAGCCACCTCTCCATGTGAAACCGTCCCTTCCCCTCGAAGAAATGGATGTTCTGATCCACAAGGTTGTTGATCACAAGCGGGATTGTTGTTCCTTCATGGATCACCCTCTGCGTTCCCCTGCCCCCCATCGAATCGGCAATTTCCGTAATCTCATTGAGCTTTTCCCGCAGCGCGAAGACGGAGGTTTCGGGACTGAGGCTGTCGATGCGAGCTATGTACTGTTCATAGTCCTCAACGACCGCCCTGCTCAGATCATTGAAATCCTTGTTGTTCTCAACATTCGGAAAATAGCTCAATTGGTTGAGGGTGCCAATAGCCTCTTCGAATTGGGCGGCCGAACGGGTGGAATCGTGATTCTCACCCGCAGCGATGGCTGAAAGGTAGTGCTGGCGGGCTGATTCGAGCATTGCAGAGAACGCGGAATCCGAGGTAACTTCCTCGTCGTTTGAGGCGAGATCGAGAAACTGCGACGTATCGGCGGTAAAGTCCTGCTGGAGGGAATCAGCCCTGGCGATGGCGGTCGAATCGTACAGCCGGGTTGAGGCAAGGGGGGTCTTCTGATGGCTCATCTGCTCGGATGAGCAACCCGCGATGATGAGGCACAGACAAAAAACAGTTCTTCTGAGAACGCTTCGGCTCATTCATCCCACCCCGCATTTTGAATGTATGCGTATGTAATATATGCAGTTGATGGGGGAGATTCAAGACAAATGTGAGATATTGCCCATTCCGGCTTACAGGGGGATGTTTCCGTGCTTCTTTTTTGGATTCCCGTCCACTTTGTCCCGCAGTCTCTCCAGCGCCCTGATGAGACGGGGCCTTGTCTCAGACGGCTCTATCACGGCATCGATGTATCCCCTGCTCGCCGCAAGGTATGGGTTGGCAAATTTTTCCCGGTATTCGGATTCCTTCTGGGCGAGGGCTTTCTCCCTGTCGGGCGATGCCTCGATTTCCCGTTTGAATATGATTTCCGCCGCCCCCTTCGGGCCCATGACGGCGATCTCCGCCCCAGGCCATGCAAAGTTGAAGTCACCCCGGATATGCTTCGAGTTCATGACGTCATATGCCCCGCCGTAGGCTTTCCGGGTTATGACCGTCAGCCTGGGGACGGTGGCCTCGCAAAAGGCATAAAGGAGCTTCGCGCCGTTTGTGATTATCCCCCTCCATTCCTGGTCCGTCCCGGGGAGAAAACCCGGGACATCCTCGAACACGACAAGCGGGATGTTGAAGGCGTCGCAGAACCGGACAAACCTCGCCCCTTTCCGGGAAGCGTCGATATCCAGAACTCCGGCAAGGACTGCCGGCTGGTTTGCAACGATCCCGACGGATTTCCCGGCCAGGCGCGCAAATCCGACGACGATGTTCCCGGCATATGCCTCGTGCACCTCGAGAAAGGCGCCGCCGTCCACGACGCGGGAGATGACCCCTTTGATGTCGTACGGCTTGTTCGGATTCTCGGGGACGAGCGTTTCGAGTTCCGGGTCGCGGCGGTTGCTTTCATCTGTCGCCGGGATTGACGGCGGATCATCCATGTTGTTGGAAGGCATGTACGCCAGGAGATTCCGGATCGTCTGGAGACATTCGACCTCGTTTTCGCACGCAAAATGCGCGACGCCGCTCCGGCTTGCATGCGTGACGGCGCCACCAAGCTCTTCGGCGCTGACCTCTTCATGGGTAACGGTCTTCACGACATTGGGTCCCGTGACGAACATATAGCTCGTCTCTTTTACCATCAGCGTAAAATCCGTAATGGCGGGGGAATACACAGCTCCCCCCGCACAGGGGCCGAGGACCGCGGAAATCTGGGGCACAACCCCCGACGCGAGCGTATTCCTGAGGAATATTCCGGCATACCCGCCGAGGCTGACAACCCCCTCCTGAATGCGCGCGCCGCCGGAGTCGTTCAGTCCGATCACCGGACAGCCGACTTTCATCGCGAGATCCATCACTTTTGCGATCTTCTCCGCGTGGACCTCCGAGAGCGACCCGCCGAAGACCGTGAAGTCCTGGCTGAAAACACAGACAAGCCTCCCGCCGATCGTTCCTGTTCCGGTGACGACCCCGTCTCCCAGGTACTTCTGCTTGTCAAGCCCAAAATCGCTCGTCCGGTGTTCGGCGAACATATCCATCTCCTCAAAGCTCCCCTCGTCGAGGAGAATCGTCAGGCGCTCACGGGCGGTGAGCTTCCCCTTTCTGTGCTGGTCTTCGATCCGTTCCCGGCCGCCGCCGAGCAACGCCTGTTCGCGGAGCCCGCGCAGATACTCGATGGAATTCCTTGACATGGGGACCCCCTGCCTGGCAATAGTGGTTTCAGCGCCTCTTTTTCAGGATACCCGCAGCGACGAGCTTGCTCCGTTCCCAGTAGACCTGCCCGACCACGCCTCCGAAGACAAATATCGCGCTCGAGATATAGATCCAGATAAGCAGCACAAGCAGAAAAGCGTAAGGGCCGTAGATCCTGCCGATGATGGACCAGTCCGATATGTAGACGGCGAACACCCGGCCTCCGATGATCCAGAGCACCGTCGTCGTCAGCGTTGAGATCGCTGCCGCCATGTGCGGCGGGCGCACGTCGGTGATGTACCTGTACACGATGTAAAACATGATCGCGGTGAGAACGACGATCGTCAGCGTCGGAAGCGCCCGGGTGTAGCCCGCATCAAGAAATGACTTGAGTGCGGGGACACCCATGGCCAGGGGCCTGAGGAGCGTGTACATCCAGATGGCGAAGTTCGTGGCGACGAAGAGGATGAACGCCAGAATAATGAACCCGATGTCCCGTGTGAGGCTCGAGAGGAGGCTGCGCGTCCGCTTCAGCTCGTAGACCCTGTGCAACACGGTTCGCAAGGCGTTGAATATCGACGTGACGGTCCAGAAGAGCACCGTGAGACCGACCGCGCCGATCGACCTGCGGTACGTGATGATCTCCGAAACAACGGACCGGATCGACGACTTGATCTCCTCCGAATAGGGTTGCTGCGGAAAAATGGCGTCCAGAAAATCATTCACGCGGTCAAGGCTGGTGGCGTCCGAGTGGAGAAGCGTACCCACGATGGCCGCCGAGAGGAACAGCATGGGGAGGAGCGTCAGTATGCCGTTGAACGCCAGTCCGGAGGCAAGGAAGAGGATGTCGTCCTGTTTCAGCTTTCGCCAGATCAGCTGAGCGTAATAGTAAAGGTTCTCAACCTGTCTGACGGTGACCTGGGCGGCGCGGATGATGAGTTCGATCATCAGGCTGCCGGGGTGCTACTGGGGACGGAGGTTTGCATATTTCAGCATGAGGTTCTTGCGTCCAATGCTCTCAAACTCCACGACGGCGCGGGCATTCTCCCCGGTGCCGTCGAGCGCAAGGATCCGCCCTTTGCCGAAGGATTCATGGACGACGCGCGAACCGACCTTCGCGTGGAACGTGTCCTGCGATTCGTTCTCGTATCCCGGGGTTACGTCGGAGAAATATTTGTCGGTATCGTCGGAAGCGATCTTCTGCCGGCGGGCAGAGATCACACCCGCCGCCGCAACCCCCGGCCGGCGGTACGGACGGGTCGCTGCCCCTTTTCCCCCCTCCGGACGGAGGAGGGTGGAGTCGATCTCATCGAGGAACCGGGATTTTGACGAATAGGAGAGCTCGCCGTACCGATAGCGCGTGACCGCCCAGGAAAGATACAGTTTCTGCTTCGCACGCGTGACGCCGACATACATCAGCCGGCGCTCCTCCTCCAGTTCCTTACGGTCGCTTTCGGCGCCTCCCAGCGGGAAGAGACCCTCCTCGAGCCCCGTGATGAACACGACGGGAAATTCCAATCCCTTTGCCGCATGCAACGTCATAAGCGTGACGGCGTTGCGGCCGAAATCCGCCGTATCCACATCCGAGACCAGTGAGACTTCCGCAAGGAAATCCTCGAGCCTTGCCTCGGGCTGCTTGTCGCTGAATTCCGTCAGGGCGGAAACGAGCTCCTGAATATTCTCTCTCCTGTTCAGTGACTCGGCTGTGTTCTCCTCTTTCAAGTCCTGGAGCACGCCGATCTCGTCCACAAGCGCCCGCGCAAGCTCCCCCACGGACATTTCCCCCTTGAGACCAATATACTTCATCAGGAGGGAGTGGAACTGTCGCACCGCCTTCAATGTGCGGTCCGCGATGACCCTCTCGATGTGCGCGGAGGGGAGGAATTCCAGAAGAGGCGTGCGGTGCTCTTCGGCGAGGGAACGGATCTTCCCGACGGTAGTATCGCCGATCCCTCTGCCCGGGACATTGATGATGCGAAGGAGGCTCTCCGTATCTGCAGGATTAGCAATGACGCTCAAATAGGACAGTATATCCTTTATCTCTTTCCTCTTATAGAACGCCACCCCTCCCACGATGATATAGGCGATCCCGTTCCGCCGAAGCGCATCTTCTATTGAGCGGGACTGGGCATTGGTCCTGTAGAGAACTGCAAAATCCTTCAGATCGAGTTTTCTGCGGAGGGACTCCTCCTGCACGGCGGAGACCACTTTGTACCCTTCGTCCCGGTCATCCTCACATGTCTGAAGCGTGATAAGGTCGCCGGCATCGTTGGAAGTCCAGAGCTTCTTGGGGATCTGATCGATGTTATGACGGATGATCCCGTCAGCGGCGGCGAGAATAGTCCTTGTGGAACGGTAGTTTTCTTCAAGCCGAAAGACCTTGCAGTCGGGATAGTCCTTCTCGAAATCCAGTATGTTCCGGATGTCGGCTCCCCGGAATGCGTAGATGCTCTGCGCGTCGTCACCTACGACGCAGATGTTGCGGTGATGACCGGCAAGCTCCCTGAGAAGGAGATACTGGACTCTGTTGGTATCCTGGTACTCATCGACAAGGATGTACCTGAACCTGTACTGGTACCGTTCCAGGACGTCCTTGTGGCGGGAGAACAGCTCGAGCGGCTTCAGGAGGAGATCGTCGAAGTCCATCGCGTTGGACTTCTTCAGCCGCCTCTCATATTCCTCATAGATAAGGGAGGTCTTCTCCGCCATTGGATCGGAGCTCTTCTCCCTGTACGCCTTCGGCGAGATCATGGAGTTCTTCGCAAGGCTGACGCGTGAGCGCACCCCCTGCGGACTGAACTGCTGGCTGGGAATGCCGAACGAATTCATGATGGAACGGATCAGGGAGAGGGAATCGTCGGAGTCGTAGATCGTGAAGCTCCGCTGATACCCGATCCGTTCAGCCTCGAACCGGAGCATCCGCGCGAAAATGGAATGGAACGTGCCCATCCAGATTCCGCGGCTTCCCTCCCCCACCAGGGCCGCGATCCTTGCCTTCATCTCCCCGGCGGCCTTGTTCGTAAACGTGAGGGCGAGGATGGACTGGGGCGCGATCCCCTGATCGATGAGATGGGCGGACCTGTAGGTGAGAACGCGCGTCTTGCCGCTGCCGGCGCCGGCCACGATAAGAACGGGACCTTCGACGGCGCTTACCGCTTCGCGCTGGACAGGATTGAGTTCTTCGAGGAATGACATCTCGAAAGTATAACGAAAAACGGTCCAGAAGGCAAGAAAAGGCGGAAGAGCGGCAGGTCAGATCAGGAGCGAACCTTCGAGCTTCAGGAGAAACTCTTTCGTCTTGAGACCGCATGAATATCCGACGAGGGAACCGTCGGTGCCGAGAACGCGGTGGCACGGAACGATGATCGGGATCGGGTTCGCTGCGTTCGCTCGCCCCACCGCCTGGAATCCCTTGCTCGTTCCGAGCCGTTTCGCGAGTTGCTTGTAGCTTATCGTCGTGCCGTACGGGATCCTTGTCAGTTCCTTCCACACGCGCGTCTGGAACGGCGTGCCCAGCATGTCGATGCTGCATGTAAATTTTGCCAGCTTGCCGCTGAAGTATCTGTTAAGCTGATCGATAGCCTCGCGGTTGCGCGACCGGTTGTCAACGACCTGGTTGTCGTCGAAGTTCTCCCGGAGCCAGCGAAGAAAATCCCGCTTCGTCTGGCGCGGAACACTCACCTTGCACACGCCTTTATCGGTCGATGCAACGTAGATCAGCCCAACTTTGGAGTCGAATGAGGTGCAGTACACCATGGGATAGCTGATTGAATGTCGCAGCGTGAGAGCAGGTGTCTCTCCCTGAGAAGCGAAACGGTGGTAGGTGAGTATAGAGAATTGGGTCCTGAAAGGCAAGTGAAATCAGAAGAACGCACGCACCTCCGCCTTCGCAGTGTGAACCGGAGGGGCGCCCCCTTCGGTCCTCCCGTCATACGTTGCAGAGGCCTGTACGAATTGCGTCACGCGATAATCGAACCCGAATCTCCAGATCCATGTTTTTCCCGCGACCCTCCCCCCCGTCAGTTCATAGGGGTATGAGTCAATCGTCCGGCCAAGTATCTCCTCTTCCCGCGACGCCTCCACCCTTGCCTGACCCGCTCCCTGAAACGCGTACACGAATCTGACCGTTTGTGCATTCAGCGCCGCGCCCAGATCAGGTATCTGGAACCTGTCGACGGATTTTCCGAGATCGAATTTCATGCCGAGTTCCAGGTTTTGTTCAGGCCGGTAGGAGACGTCAAAAGTAAC
>Ga0182019_10001302_pt1 | contig 12727 bp, 12 predicted proteins | sample 812E2MmetaG_FD_120483 | JGI IMG/M metagenome (GOLD analysis project Ga0182019, IMG submission 120483) | Permafrost microbial communities from Stordalen Mire, Sweden - 812E2M metaG | ecosystem: Environmental > Terrestrial > Soil > Wetlands > Permafrost | place: Sweden: Stordalen | collected...
CTCCCCGGCATGATCCGGCGCATGAATTCGTCGAACAGGGGCACGGTGAACGCGGTGTCGCCGTGGCTGGGGCTCCAGATCATTCCTTTGAGAATGAGCTGGGTTCTCGTCGGGGCAAGGGCGGTGACCTTGCGATGGAGGGACTCGGCTCCCGAGTGACCTATATCAAGTTATTGGCGGTTTACAAGAACTGCATAGACTTCCTAACTTCGATCAAATTCCTCTGGTCCTGGACCTGGCCGACCGACGAGCATGGAGATGCGGGCTAGACTCCCGTCGCTGCACATTGCTAGGGTGGGGGAGGCATGGTCCTCGGAAAACGCCATCTCTGCCTCTGCGCCCTGGCCGCGCTTGGCTGTGCCACGAGCGGGGCCGACACATCCGTGCACGAGGATCACGTGCCGGGCGCCTGGCACGTGGTGGAGGCGGGCGAGACCTCGCTTTCCATCGCGCGGCGGGCGGGAATCCCCCTCGACGACTTCCTCGAGATCAACGGCCTGCACAGAAGCGACCCGCTCGAACCTGGGCGGCCGGTGTTTCTGTTTGGCAACACGCAGGGGTTGCCGCCGGCCGAACCCGGCCAGCCCGCGGCCACCGCCAGCCCCGAACCCGCCCCCGCCGCCCGGCCTGCCCCGGGAGAGCGAGCCGCGATCTTGCGTTGGCCGGTGGCCGCTCCCAGGCTGACCTCGCGGTTTGGCAAGCGCTGGGGCAAGCCCCACGAGGGCATCGACATGGCCGCGCCCATCGGCACCTCCGTGTTCGCCGCGTCCACGGGCAGCGTGATTTACTCGGGCGACCAGGTGCGCGGCTACGGCAACATGGTGGTGGTCAAGCACGCCGACGATCTGTCGACCGTGTACGCGCACAATTCCGTGCTGCTCGTGCACACCGGCGACCGCGTGATGGCTGGCCAGGAGATCGCGCGGGTAGGGGACACCGGACGGTCGACCGCGCCGCACCTGCATTTCGAGGTTCGCCGCCGGGATGCCCCGCAAGACCCTCTGCAGTTCTTGCCGGCTTTGAAGTAGAAACAGCCCATGTCTGACGCCAAGCCGATCGACCTTCGCGCCCTGATTCGCGACATCCCCGACTTCCCCAAGCCCGGGATCCTGTTCCGCGACGTGGCCCCGTTGCTCGGCAACGGGCCGGGCTTCCGCGCCTGCATCCGGCAACTCTGCGAGCGCCTGGCGCCCCTGCGTCCGCAAGTCATTGCCGGCATCGAATCGCGCGGCTTCATCTTCGGCGCGGCCGTGGCGGCCGAGCTGGGCATCGGGTTCGTGCCCATTCGCAAGCCGGGCAAGCTGCCGTGGAAGACGCGCAAGGAATCCTACGCCCTCGAATACGGCACCGACGCCATCGAGGTGCACGAGGACGCCGTCGTCCCCGGGACGCGCGTCGCCCTGGTCGACGACCTGCTGGCCACCGGCGGCACGGCCGGCGCCGCCATCAAGCTGCTGCAAGTCCTGGGCGCCGACGTGGTGGCCGCGGCCTTCGTCATCGAGTTGGCCTTCCTGCAAGGCCGGGCTCGCCTGGGCAGCGTGCCCTGCCAGGTGTTGATCGCGTACGAGTAGCTACCCTGTGGCCGAGGTAAGCGCGGGCTGTTTCGCTACTCCTGGTGCCCCCCGCAGCTTGGCCAGCTCGCGCACCATCAGCGCGGCGGCGACGATGGCAAAGGGCAGATCCGCGCAGGGGCCAACCAGGTAGATGCCATAGAAGCCCAGCCACTTCGGCAGCAGCACGAACAAGGGCATGGCCACGAACTGGCGCCCGAGCAGCAGCAGCGCGGCTCGGCGGGGCTCGTGCACGCTCAGAAAGTAGTGGGCCATGGTGCCCGTGACGCCGAAGAGGGTGATGGGAACCACGAACCAGGGCAGTCCCCGCCGAACCATCGCGATGAGCTCGACATCGTTCTTGCTGAACAGTCCCGCGACCGTGCCCGAAAAGACGGCAACCAGGACGGAGAAAACCGCGCCCATGGCCAGGGTGGCAACGAGCACGCGCACCAGAATGGCGCGCACGCGATCCATGCGACCGGCGCCCTTGTTGAACCCGACGAGCGGCTGCATGGCCTGCATCACCCCGAGCGGCGGGTAGATGAGCAACATGGCCACGGTATTGAGCACCCCGAGCGCCGCCACCCCACGTGTGCCGGCCTGGCCACCGGCTCCGTGGTTTGCGGCGAGGAACACCATGGTCGCCAGAAGCTGCATCAGCCCGAAAGGCGCGCCCAGCGAAAGGATGGAACGTGCGATCGCTCGGTCGGCCTTCATGAACGCGCGCCGGATGTGCAGCACGCTCGACTTGCCTTGCACGAAAGAGATCACGGTCAGACAGCCGGCGGCCTGCGAGATTGCCGTAGCCACCGCCGTCCCGGTCACCCCCCAGTGCAAGCCGTAGATGGCCAGCGCCGCCAGCCCAACGTTCAGCGCATTGCTCGACAGCATGATGAGCAGGCCGAGCATGGGCCGCCCCTGCACGCGCAGGATGTTGCCCATGGAAATCAGCGCGATGAGGAAGATCTGCCCGATGGAAACAATGCGCACGAAGGGGATGGCCATGGGCAGCAGCTCGGGCGCGCACCCGCAGGCCAGCAAAAGTGGCTTGGTGAACGCCCAGAAGAGCAGGGCGAGCCCGATGCCGTTGATGACAGCCAGCCGCAGGCCTTGGCCGAGCACGCGCTCCGCGCCCTTGGCATCGCGCTGGCCGAGGAGGACCGAGATGCGATTCCCCGTGCCGGTCCCCACCAGTAGCGCGAGCGCCAGTCCCATGATGGAAAGCGGCAACGCCGCGGTTACCGCCGCCACGCCGTCCGTACCGACGCCGCGGCCCACCAGGATTCGATCGACGAACATGTAGAGGGCGTTGGCCAGATAGCCGGCGATGGCCGGCAGCGAATAGCGGACGAGCAGCCGCCCAACCGACTGTTCGCCCATGTGTTTGACAGCTTCCATGGCGCCGGTGTGGCTAGCATCCTCGACGCGAGAACGCAACCACTCACCGCGACGGTCACGGACAGCCAGGTGAGCCCGTACCTCACGCTGTGAATTCTTGGGCACGGGCATAGGCGGATTGTAAAGATTTTGCCTGTGCTCGTGGCCGGCTGGCCTCCAGAAGTCAGTTGCTGCTTTACATAACTTCACAGTCTTTCGGCCTGCGCGATGCATGTGGGGAGCCCGAGGCCAACCATGAACCACTCTCTGCGCACGATTACCTTGCTCGGGCTGCCACTGCTGCTGGCGGCCGCCTGCTTGGACGACGGGAACACCACGGGCGGCTCCGACCCCGGCAGCTTCAGCCACGTGGCCGGCGGCAGCGTCGGCAGCAACCCGGCGGGCGCTGGCAGCCCAGCGATGCCTGACGGCGCGGGTTCCGACCCTGGCGGCGGGGCCGAACCTGTCCAGCCCGGCCAAGGAGGCGTCGTAGTGGGCCCATGCATGCCTTTCTGCACGGGCCTGGCCTGCGGCAGTGAAGATGGGTGCGGCGGTACCTGCAACGACGACTGTGACTGTGTGCCCTCCTGCGGGCCGTCCGACTGTGGCACCGATGACGGCTGCGAAGGCTCCTGCAACGACGGCTGTGACGACTGTACGCCCTCGTGCTGGCCGTTCGACTGTGGCACCGATGACGGGTGCGGCGGCTCCTGCGACGACGGCTGCTAGGCAAACCTGCGCGCTTCATCACAGGCGGCGCGTTTTAGTAGCAGTTTGAATTTCCAGCCCTCGTGCAGTGGCTACTCGTGTCCCACCAACCAAGTCTGCAAGGTCGATAGCTCGTTCGGCGCCTATTGCACGTCGAAGAGTTGTTCGGCCGATGGCGATTGCGATTGTGGGGCATGTCTCAGGGCCGGTTCCACGACGCCGGGCAACTGCTACGGACGGCTCGGGATTTGTATGTTCTATTCCGCCGGCGGCGCCTCGGGGTCGGTCGGCGGCTCACAAGGGATCGGCGGGGTGACCGGCGCGGGCGGCGTGGACGGCGGCTGATCCGCGGCCCGCCGTCCGAGGATCCGATCAGCGCTTCAAGGCAAGCATCAGACGTCCACCACTGTCGGACCAGGTCATCGTGAAGGTGTCGCCCTCGACGGTGTAGGTGCCCTTGACCACGACGGCCCCGGACTCGGGATCCATGAGGTCGAACTCCTTGGGGCTGGTGTTGGGGCGAAGGGCGAGCTTGGTCACCTCGGATTTCTCGCCGGTCTTGGTAACCATCGTATTGCCGGTGATGGCAAAGGTGGCGCCCGCGAGTTGGTCGAATGGCCGGCCATCCAGCTCGGCTTTGGCCACGGACCAGTTCCCCTGGACCAGCGCTTGATCGTCCACGGTGGCGGACGGCGGTGCCGCGACGGCCGGACTGGCAACTGGCGGGATCTGCTTCCCCGCGCAGCCCGCGCCGGCAAGCAGCAACAGAAGGACAAAGGGAATCACCTTCGACATGGTTTGAGTCATCAGCCGTGGACACTAGCCAATCTTCAACACCGCGGCCCCTTGCAGCGCGCCGGTCCGCAGGTCCTGGAGGGCCTGGTTGGCGCGTTCGAGAGGGTAGATCGTGGTTTCCGCGCGGATCGAGATCGCGCAGGCCATACGCAGAAATTCCTCGCCATCCTTGCGAGTCAGGTTGGCGACCGAGCGCAAGACCCGCTCGCCCCAGAGGATCGAGTAAGGAAAGCTCGGGATGTCGCTCATGTGGATTCCGGCGCAGACCACGGTGCCGCCTTTGCGGACCGCCTTGAGCGCGCGCGGAACCAGATCCCCGACGGGTGCGAAGATCACGGCGGCGTCGAGCTCGACGGGAGGCAACGCCTCCGAGGCCCCGGCCCAGACTGCCCCCAGTCGGCGAGCGAACTCTTGGCTGACATGGTCTGTGGCACGCGTGAATGCATAGACGCTGCGTCCCTGATGGCGCGCGATCTGAATTAGCAGATGGGCCGCGGCCCCGAACCCGTAGAAGCCGAGGTGCTGGGCCGCGCCCGCCATGCGCAGCGCTCGATAACCAATGAGACCGGCGCACAACCACGGCGCCACCACGGTGGCTTCCTCGTCTTCGGGCATGCGGAAGCAGAATCGCGCATCGGCGACGCAGTACTCGGCGAACCCGCCATCGAGCTGGTAGCCGGTGTAGCGCGCGTGATCGCAAAGATTCTCTTGTTCGCCCCGGCAGAATCGGCATTCGCCGCAAGTTGCGCCCAACCAGGGGACGCCAACCCGCTGACCGAGGCGGAAGCATTCGACAGCCGCGCCCAGGCCTTCGACGACGCCAACGATCTGGTGCCCAGGTACGAGGGGAAGCTTGGGTTCTTTCAGGTCTCCGTCCACCACGTGCAGGTCGGTTCGGCAAAGACCGCATGCCTCCACGCGAAGCCGTACCTGCGTCGGGCCGGGCTGAGGACTAGGTATTTCCGCCAGCCTGAGCGGTTCTCCCTGTCTTTCGAGGATCATGGCGCGCATGGTATGGAACCTCTCGGCATGAACACCAGATTAGCGCCGTCGAAGAATCCCGCCAGTCGGCGCGACGGAGCGGCCGACTTGGCCTTCGCGCCCGGCTTGCATTTGCCCGTCCGCATACGCCTTTCGCGGACGATGGCCCTTCTCGCAAGCACAGTCATCATCTCGGCCACCAGCCATGCGGACACGACAGGCGCTCTCGGCGCACTCCCGGACGAATTCGAAACGCCGGCGGACGCGCCCGTCTCGTCGCCACCGCCGAAGGCCCCGGCGCCTACCTCGGCCGCCGCCGGGTGGGGGAGAAACCGCAGCGTGGTTGCGTTCAACCTGGGAATAGGTTCGGCGGTCGGATTCCTGGGGCCTACCTATGCGTTTTCGCCTCTGCCGTTCCTGAGCACGGAGGTTGGTGTCGGGCTTGGAATCACGGGGGCCCAGTATTCGCTGATGCAGAAGATCGCCATCGGCGGTGTGCAGTCGACCATCCGGTTCAGCTCCGGTGTGGGCGTCTCCTACGCATCAGGTTCCACCGCCGCTCCTGATCCCTCGTTTTGGCTCAATCTCGACCTGGCCGGGTTGGAGGTGAGAGCCGCTAGCCATTTCGTCTTCTTCCTCTCGGGTGGGGTCACCATCGGGCTGGCTGGCGGAAAGCTCGACGATAACGTGATGGGGGGAGACGACTGTTCGCCGTACCCTGACTGCAAGTACACCGCGAAGGTTCGCGGGTTCGTCGCGCCGCAGTTTCGGCTGGGGCTCGGTCGCTGGTTCTGACGCCTACCCGAGTGGTGCATGCCGACGACAGTGGTGAAAGCTCGACCGAGCTGTCCGCTATCTGGCGGGGATGAGCAACGGGTTGCGCGGGTCATGGGTCGCGCACTTCGACCGAACCCTTGGGACCGAAGGCGAGACGAGGCAATCGCGCTACTCCCCGGCCAGCGCGCCGTCGCGCGCCCGCAGGACGAACGTCACCGGGCCGTCGTTGACCAGCTCGACCTCCATGTGAGCAGCGAAGCGGCCGGTGGCAACCTCGATGCCCTCGTTGCGGATGCGCTCGGCCACGCCTTCGTAGAGCCTCTGGGCCAGGGCGGGATCCTCCGCGCGATCGAAGCTGGGACGATTGCCCTTGCGGGTCGAGCCGGCGAGGGTGAACTGGCTGACGACCAGACAGGCGCCCGCGACGTCCTTGATGGACAGGTCCATGGGCGTTCGGCCTGGGAAGATGCGCAGGGCGCACAGCTTGCGCGCGAGCACGTCCGCGTCGGCTTCGCCGTCGCCGCGCTCGACGCCCACGAGAACCGCCAGCCCCAGCCCGACCTTGCCGACAACCTCGCCGTCGACGCGAACCTCGGCGCGCGACACCCGCTGAACGACTGCGATCATCTCGTGACCCCGGCCTGATTCGAACAGGCGACCTACGGTTTAGGAAACCGCCGCTCTATCCACCTGAGCTACGGGGCCAAACGTGGGAAGCGAATGTATGGCGCGGGGGCTGGTACCAAGTCAAGGGCAGCAGATAGCACTTCTTCAGGGCCTTGCGAAGGCGCTTCCAGAGGGTGTTCGAGATCTTGAAGTCGCAATTTGCGACTTCAAGATCTGATTGGGGAGGAAGTCGGAAGCCTCCCACCGCCTTCACAGAGCACGGCGCCGTCATGGCCGCATCCGTCCTGAGCTCGCCCAAGGCCGTCGAGATGAGCGTCGAGGTGGTCAGGGCCTTCGTGCGACTCCGGCAGATCCTGGCCTCGAACCGCCAGCTCGCCGCCAAGGTGGAGGAGCTGGAGCGCAAGCTCGCCGCCCACGACAAGACGCTCCTGGGTCATCACGGCAACATCAGGTCGCTGTTCATGGTCATCGAGAACCTGATGCCCGCCCTATCCAAGAGGCAGATCGGCTTCCGAGCCCATGGCGAGCGCAAGAAGCCCCCAGCTGATCGGAAACATGAACGCTTCGGGCATGGGGCTGCAACCGCGCGGGTGTACCATCGGAAACGCGATGCTCGTTCGCCTCGGTTGCGTCGGAATCCTCCTTGCGCTGGCCAACGTGGCCCATGCGGCTGCGTTGCGGGCATCGGCCGAACCGCCGCTCTCTGGCGAGCGACTGGGCGACGCGCTTCGTAGCTACCTGGACGGAAGGGAGGTCACGGTCGAGCCCGCCCCCAGCGCTGCGCTAGACGGCAACCTACCGCCAGACCAAAGCGGCAGTGTCAACATCACGCTGCGCCGGAGCCGCGGGCTGGGGGAAGACGCGGAGGTGGTTCTGGTCGACGGAGAGGAGACCATCGTCGCGCGCTTGCCCGGCGCCCTGCGCACCGAGGATCTCTACCGCGCCGCGGCCCTCAAGGTGCAGGCTCTCTTGCAAAGGCGGACGTCGGTCGCGATGCCCCCGCCAGCCGTCGGGGTCGTGAGCGAGTGGCCCCCGCCGCCCGTACCCGTCCCGCGCGATCGCTTCGTGCTTGATGCCGGCCTGGCCTGGATGCAGCCCTCCGACGGACTCGCGCGGGAAGCCTTGCGCCTGGGTGCCGGTCTGCGCCTGGGCAACCGCTGGCGTCTGGGACTGGGCACGTATCTGGAGCCGCCGCAGTCGACCACGTCCCAAGGAATCGACGTCTCTTCCTGGGAGATCCCCTTGTGGCTCTCGCTCGGGTGGGCCTGGCACAAGGGCCTGTGGGAAAGCTGGCTGGACGCAGTGGCGCATGCGGCGATTCGGAGGATCACGGCCAAGGCGACCGGCATTGTTTCCACTTCCGACACGACGCTATCGCCGCGGGCCGGTGGAACCCTGGGATTCGCCATCGGCGTCGCGCCAGGTCTTCGCGCCGAAGCGGGGGTGTCGCTGCTGGCGGTTCTGGCCGACACGCGGTACCGGGTTGACGGCCAGGTGGTCTGGCCCGCGGCTCGGGCGCTGGTGATGGTGGAACTGGGGCTCGCGTACGGGGTCCGCTGATGCAGTGTCTCCCGGGTTTCCTCTCTGCCGACCTAACCTTTGTGGCTCGCCGGTCCACACTATCTAGTGTGGAACCCGAGCTCGACAGCCTCGGAGCCGGCGGCGAAGACGATCATGTCGCCGACTACGTGCGCCGCGCTCAGGCGGGGGATGCGGAAGGCTACCGACAACTCTTCCGCCTGCACGTTCGGCGTCTGCACCGCATGGTGCATCGGCTCGCGGGTCCAGGCACCGACGTGGAAGACCTGGTGCAGACCATCTTCGTGCAGGCCTTCCGCGCGCTTGCCGGCTTCCGCGGCGATTCCTCGTTCTTCACCTGGCTGGGGCGCATCGCCACCCGAATCACCCTGCGCCAGTCCCGCCACGCCCGCCAGCGCGCCTTGCCGCTCGACGAGACACGGGATGGGGCGGTGGACGGCTCGCCGGAAGGCGCCTCCGACGCGCGCCGCGCGCTGGCGCGCTTCGACGCCATCCTGGCTTCGCTTTCCGAGAAACGGCGCTCGGCCTTCGTGCTCCACGTCCTGCAAGGCCACAGTCTGGACGAAGTGGCGGCCATGCTCGACGCCAGGGTCGGGGCCGTCAAGGTACGGGTCCACGACGCGCGCGCGGAAATCGAACGGCGGGCAAGGCAGGATCCCTACCTCGTCCGCTACTTGCAAGGGGAGACCGCGACATGAATGCGTGCAAGGAAACACAAGCGCTTCTGTTCGAGAAGGTCGACGGGCGGGTCGACGCCGAGTTGCGGGCCAAGATGGACGCGCACCTGGCGATCTGTCCTCACTGCAAGCAGGCCTTCGCGGTCTGGACGGGAGCCCTGCCACGGTTGCGCAGTCTCTCCTCCGACGAGATCTCCGCCGTCAGCTTGCGGCGTATGGAAAACGAGGTTCTGCGCCAGTTGCACGGCACGGCGGCGCCACGATCTCGCCGGACGCTCTGGTTCGCCCTGGCGGCCGGGCTGGTCCTCGCCGCCGGCGTGGGCATGCTTTCCCTGCGCTCGGCGACTCCGCAACCCTTCGCGCGCATCCAGACCCTGTGGGGACGCGTGACGCTTTCGGGGGTGGCCATGACCAAGGGCGCGGCCATGGGCCCGGGCGGCTTGCTAGAGATCGCCGCCGAGGGCGAGGCCGCCTTCCTGGTGGGCCGGGCCGCGGATGTGCGGCTGGTGGGGCCTGGGCGGCTTGCCTTCGATGGCACCACGCGAAACCCGCGTCTCCGTCTCGAGAGCGGTCGCGTCCTCGTGCAGGTCGCTCACCGGGAAGCGGACGAGACGTTTGCCGTGACCACCGCGCATGGCCGGGTCGAGGTCAGGGGCACGCGTTTCGTCGTCGGCTATGCCACCCATGGATCCTACGTTCACGTCGAGGAGGGCGAGGTCGCCGCCTTCCGCCCGGGTGTGGCCGCCCCCTTCGCGGTCAAGGCCGGCGACACCTTCATGTTCGAGCCGGAAGTGCCCGTCGGGTCAGCCCCCACGCCAGCCATCGCGCCGCCACCGCCCGCCGAGCCGCGCCTCTGTTCAAAGGCGAACTGTGGCGAAGAAGGGGCGAGGGCCCGCAAGGCCATGCGCGCCGGCAATCCGACGCGCGCTATCGAGGTCGTGGACGGAGCCCTGGGTCGGGGCGCGGAGTGCCCGCCGACCTCGCGCTGTCTCGACGAGCTCGGCTACCTGCGCGCCGAGGCTCTGCGGCAAGCGGGGCGCCTCGATGCCGCGGTCACGGCCTACAAGTCTCTGAGTCGCGCCGGCGCCACGCGGGCCATGCGCCAGAACGCGCTCTACGCCGCGGCCCAGATCGAACGGCGACTGGGGCGGCCCGAGGACGCGCGCCAGAGCCTGGAGCGCGCCTACGCCGCCTATCCGAACGGCGCGCTGGGCGAGGAGGCCATGGCCGCGCTCCTGGATCTCCTTGACGCCACGGGCGCGGACGCGCGGCCAACCGCCGATCGGTACCTGGCTCGCTACCCGCAAGGCATCGTAGCGGCGCGCGCGCGGCGCATCCTTTCGAGGACATCCCGCCCCCGTTGAGCCGATGGCAGACTGTTTCCCCGTTCGCGCGATCTTTCTCGTCGCGCCGCTCGTCGCGCTCGGGTGCGTGCGCGACGTCGAACTGGCGACCACGCCCCGGCTCGTGCAATGCTTTGGCGACGGGGTGACCTGCGCGACGGACGGCGATTGTTGCTCCGGCACCTGCGCCGACGGAACGTGCAGCCATGCCCTCTGCGCCGGAGAAGGCGTGGCCTGCCAGCGCCCCGAAGACTGCTGTTCTTACCTTTGCCAGCAGGACAGCAGAGGGCAACTGGTCTGCGCCTCCGCCGCCGGGTGCTCCAGCGATGGACTCTTGTGTGGCCGAGCCGGGGCATGCTGTGACCTGGGTTGCACCAGCGCGGGAACCTGCGGCGGCACCATCTGCGCCCAAGCGAACGCGGCCTGCGCGGCCGCCAGCGATTGCTGCTCGGGACAGTGCACGGCGGAAAAGTGCGCGCCACCACCGCCCGGGTGCCACGTGGCCGGCGAGACCTGCGCGGCCGCGGGCGACTGCTGCGGTGGCCAATGCGGCGAGGTCGTCGAGGGCGCAAGCGGCTGTATGCTCCTTCCCGGATGCCGGGTCGCCGGGGAAACCTGTAGCAGCGCGACGGACTGCTGCGCGGGGCTGTGCCAGGTGGCCCCCAACGGCGCGGCCAACTGCAAGGCCCTGCCCGGGTGCAAGATCATCTTCGAGCGCTGTGCCGCGCCCAAGGACTGTTGTTCGGGCATTTGTGGCGCGGACGGGCGCTGCACGAGTGCCGGTGGGTGCTTTCTCACGAACGAGCGTTGCCAGTCGAACGATGACTGCTGCTCGGGCACCTGTCGGACGGTGCCAGAGGGCGTGCTTCGCTGCGCCGACGTGCCTGGCTGCAAGGCCACGGGCGCGGCGTGCAAGAAACCCACCGACTGCTGCGACAGCGCCGCCAGCTGCGACGCCAATTCCCACTGCTCCATTGCTGGTGCTTGCCGGGCCGAAGGCCGCCCTTGTTCCCTGGCCGCGGATTGCTGCTCCGGGATCTGCTCGCCCAGCACCGCCGGCAAGCTCGCCTGCCGCGCTGTCTGCGCTCCGGACGGCGCGCCTTGCACCACCATCGCGGACTGTTGCTCGGGCAGGTGCGCCGGCTTCCCCGCGCGGTGCTTGCCCGGCCCCTAGTTCCGCCCGTCACAAGAACGGGCGTCACTAGCCGGGCCAGGCGATTCTCGCGCGCTTCACGGAATTGGTATGGAGGAAATGCAGCAGCCGCTCACGCAGGTGGTGCCCGAGACGCAGCCGATGAGCTCGCCCTCGGCGCCGATCTGCCCGCACGGGTACGCGTCGGTCGGACAGGTGAGGGTGGTGCAGCAGCCGTTCAAGCAGCTCTCCCCCTCGTCACAGGCGGCATAGCCGCCGCCCTCGGCCATGCCCTCGCCGCATGCGCGGGTGCTATCCGGGCACCCCGGGGGAGGCGTGGTGCTTCCGCCCGCGCAGAAGACGATGCAGGCTTCGCCGCAGTCGCCACCGGCCTTGTTCTGATCGCCGTCGTGCACGATGACCTGCAGGCGATACGAGTGCCCCGGCTGGAAGGTCACGGCCCACTTGACCTCGGCGCTCCACCCCTCGTCCTTGATCCCCGACGGGACCGGGTCGGTGATGCCGAGGTTCCAGTCGTTCTTCGCCGGATCGGCGTCCGGCGTGACGGACACCGTCGCCGGCGAGGTGGTCTCGTCGACGGTGCGCACCGCGGACTTCCAGGTGCCATACACGGCATTCGGATTGATCGGCCGGCCGCCCATTTGCCAGTCACCGGCGCGACTGTCCGGATTCTTGGTCACGTCGGTCACGTACAGCACCGGCCACAAGGGCCGCAATGAAGGATCGAGGCCGCTGTTGTCGCCCACAAGAGCGTTGGTTCCGGTCAGCGGATTGAGCACGCTGCCCGGGTTGGACGTCAGGGGGGACACCGAGTAGTCGGTGCTGGTGCTGCCCGCCGCGGTCTTCACCACGACCTGGCGCACGCCCATGGTCAGGGCGTGCTCATCGTTGTAGAGAAGACTGACGATGCCTCCCGCCGCGTCGATCGAAGGACGGATCGCGCGCAGGACCTCGCTCTCGTTGAAAGCCACGCTGGTCAGGGCGACATCGCTGGTGTACGGGTAGCCGCAACCCGTCACGATGGCTCCGACCACGCCTGGGGCGCAGGTCGCGGAAGAGGCGCCACCAACGCCGCTGCCCGCGCCGCCCGCGGTGCCGCCGCCGGCGCCCTTCCCCGGCGGCTTGGCGTTCCCGCCATCCCCGGTGACGACCCAGGTTCCTCCTGAGTCGCCGCCAATGCCGCCGCCGGCGCCCGTC
>Ga0182019_10001303_pt1 | contig 12726 bp, 8 predicted proteins | sample 812E2MmetaG_FD_120483 | JGI IMG/M metagenome (GOLD analysis project Ga0182019, IMG submission 120483) | Permafrost microbial communities from Stordalen Mire, Sweden - 812E2M metaG | ecosystem: Environmental > Terrestrial > Soil > Wetlands > Permafrost | place: Sweden: Stordalen | collected...
TCTGGACCATCCAGCAGGTTGCCAAGCAGCCCGTGACCTTCCTCTGGCACGACTCGCACGACCTGCAGAACTGCGACGCCATCATCGTCCCCGGAGGCTTCGCGTTCGGCGACTATCTGCGCACCGGCGCCATCGCCAAGTTCTCGCCGGTTATGGAATCTGTCCGCAAGTTCGCCGATGGGGGCGGACTGGTCCTCGGCATCTGCAACGGCTTCCAGATTTTGTGTGAGGCGGGCTTGCTGCCCGGAGCGCTGATGCGCAACATCGGTTTGAAATATGTTTGCAAGCAGGTTCAGGTAAGAGTCGAAAACAACGACACGCCTTTTACGAACACGTGCCGCGAAGGCGAAGTGCTGACCATCCCTATCGGCCATATGGAAGGCAACTATTTTTGCGATGAGAAAACACTAGCCGAACTAAAGCGCGACAACCGCATTGTCTTCCGCTACTCGAACCTGCAAGGGAAAATCACAGCGGAAGCGAATCCCAACGGGTCGCTGGAAAATATCGCCGGAATCTGCAGCCCGGGACGCAACGTGCTCGGGATGATGCCCCATCCCGAGCGCGCCTCCGAACCCGAATTAGGCGGCACCGATGGATGCAAGATTTTCGAGTCGCTCGTCGGAGCGTTGGCGATCAAGTAGGTCTCACGTCCAACATATTGTGCGAACCTTGCTTCTGATCACCGCTTCCTCACCCGAAATCCAGAAGGTACGGCGTTCCCGTGTCCTGAACTTTCAGCAGATCACCATGCCGTATTTAGCCGCCTTCGCGCCGCCGCATTGGACTGTGCTCCATGTCGATGAGGTGGCGAGGCCGGTCGATTTCGGCCTGCAAGCGGACCTGGTGGCGATTACCTTCCACACCCCGAGTGCGCCTCACGTCTATGCCATGGCACGCCGGTTCCGGCAGCGGGGAATTCCGGTCGTATTGGGAGGACCGCACGTGACCCTGATGCCCGATGAGGCACAGGCGCACGCGGACGTAATCTTCGTCGGTGAGGCTGAATCCCACTGGCCGCAATTCTTGCGCGACTTTGACGCGGGGCGGCATAGCAACCGGTACTGTTCCACTGAACCCCCGACTCTGGAAGATGCCCCGATGTCGCGGAAGGACCTGTTTCAGCGGCGCGATCATACGGGTGGAGTTCTGTTTGCCACGCGCGGCTGTCCGCACCGTTGCGATTTCTGCACGCTCGCCGTCATGTATCAGAGCCATGTGCGCCAGCGACGCGTGGACGCGGTGGCAGAAGAGTACGGCTCTTTCCCCGGCAAGGTGATCATCCTGTGGGATGACAACATCGCGAGCGACATGGAGTACGCCAAGACGCTGTTCCGGGCTCTCGCTCCCCATCGCAAGTGGTGGAGCAGCCAAGCGAGCATTCATGCTGCTCAGGACGAAGAGTTCCTGGAGTTGGCCGCGAGCAGTGGCTGCAAGCAACTCTTCGTCGGGCTGGAGTCAGTCTCGCAAAGCAGCGTGAATGAAGTGCAGAAGCGCTTCAACCGCGTGTCCGACTACGGTCGCGCGATTGAGCGGATCCATGCTCATGGCATAGCGGTACAGGCGGGCATCGTCTTCGGTTTCGACAACGACCGGCAAGCGATCTTCGGCGAAACGTTGGACTTCCTCGAGACGGCAGGAGTACAGAATGCAACGTTCAACATCCTTACTCCCTTTCCAGGAACTCGGCTGTACCAGCGTCTGGAAGCAGAGGGCCGGATTCTGACGCGCGACTGGAGCAAGTACAATGGCCGTGCGGACGTGGTCTTCCGGCCCAAACAGATGAGCCCAGAGGAGCTTTTGGCCGGATACGACTATGCGGACAGGCGCTTCTACTCATGGAGGAGCGTGTGCAAGCGCTTGTCACGCTCTCCCGTCGGGCTGTCATGGGCTTTGCCCTTGAACTTGGCGTACGCGTTCGCTTCTTCGATGACCTCGCTTACAGAAGCAGCGCAGCCCTGGAGTCGGTATACGCTGTGAAACGTGCAGTCGAGAGCAGCCAACCAGCGTATCGCGCAGACTCGCTTCGCTGGCTGCTCCTATGCAACCCGCGCCGACGAAATCCTATCTCATCCAGTTTCTGGCGGCGAAGGGACGAGAACAGTAGTCCAGTTATGGAAAAACCCGAGACCAGTTTCAATAGGCCCAGCGGAGGAGCGTCGCTCCGGTAGTAAAACCCGCTCCCACCGCCGCCAGCAGCACCAGGCTTCCCTTCTTGAGTTTGCCTTCTTGGCGCGCGGTTTCCATGGCCAGCGGAATCGTCGCTCCGGTCGTATTGCCATAGCGATCGATGTTGATCACCACGCTTTCCGGGCGCATCTTCAGGCGATCGGCGGTCGCGCTGATGATTCGCAGGTTCGCCTGGTGCGGAATGAAGAGGTCGATGTCGCTTCCGGTCAGGCCATTGCGTTTCAGGATTTCGTCGCAAACCTCAGCCATTTTTCGCACGGCAAACTTGAACACCGCTGCTCCGTCCTGATGGACGTAGTGCATTTTCTTATCCACCGTTTCATGCGAAGAAGGATTCAGGCTGCCGCCTCCGGGCATGTAGAGCGAAACGCCGCCAGAGCCGTCCACTTCGTGCAGAAAGTCGATCAAGCCAATGGAATCGAGGCCGGAAGCTCTGTCGGTTGGCTCGCCGGTCGCTTCAAGGATCACCGCGCCAGCGCCGTCTCCGAAGATGACACAGGTTGCGCGGTCCGTGTAGTCAATGATTGATGACATGACGTCCGCGCCGATGACCATGACTTTCTTGTGGGCGCCGGTTTGCACGAACTGCGCGCCGACCTGCAACGCATACACGAACTGAGAGCAACCGGCGGAAAGATCGAAGCCCCAGACCTTTTGTGCACCCAACTTGTGTTGCACCAGACAGGCAGTGGCCGGAAAGAGCATGTCCGGTGTCACCGTCGCGACGATGATCGCATCGAGATCGCTCGCGGGAATGCCGCGCTCGGCGAGCGCCTTCTTCGCCGCCTCGGTCGCAAGATCGCTGGTCGCAACCCCTTTGTCCACCAGATGACGCTCGCGTATACCAACCCGACTCATGATCCATTCGTCATTGGTATCAACAAGTTTTTCCAGGTCGGCGTTGGTGAGAAGGCGGGGCGGAACGTAGGTGCCGAGAGCGCTGATCTTAACGCGCTGAAGCTGGGTCAATGAGGTCTCCTGGGATGAACAGTGAATTTATTATTTTGAACGATGAGCGCAAGAATGTCTAACAGCCCAACTCACCACGAAGGCCACAAAAGAGTACGAAGAAAAGCTACACGAAGGAACCCCTTAAGGCAGGCGCGCAGCCAGATCCCCAAACAGGGGCACTTCGAAGCGTTCGCCCTGCCACGCTTTGAGCGTCAGCACGATCCATAGGAACAACATGGCCAGTGAAGCCAAAATTCCGAATAGCAGAAAAGCCATGGCGGCGGCGACGTTCGAAAAGAAGAGAGCGGCGATGGTCAAAATGAAAAAGACTCCCCAGAGCAAGATACTTTGCCAGGCATGAAAGCGGACAAAACGGCTCTTGCGAAATGCCGGCAGAAACAGAATCACGGCTGCGGGCACGAAGGTGAGATAAGCGACCGCCGCGGCCGCTCGCTCCGCGGGAGGGAGCGGGGTCATCGACCATCCGCATCCCGGACAGAACGCCTCGTTCGCGGGCATCACGGTGCCGCAATGGGGACACTTGACAGAGGCTTGCGCCACATTCGAAGAGCTATTCTCGCGACTATTCTCTGAAGCATTCTCTGAACTAGACAAGGCGGCGTCCATTCGTCTTCTTCAAATTGCGGCATTCTTCGCAAACCCCGTAGATTTGAAACGTATGTCGGGTAGTGAGGTAGCGATGCTTGCGTCCGATCTCCCGCTCGATCGCTCCGACCTCCTCGGAGAAAAATTCGACCGAGGCGCCGCACTCTGTACACACCATGTGGTGATGGCTGCGGCGGTTGTACTGGTGCTCGTAACGCGCGATGCCGTCGTGAAAAGCGACTTCGCTGGCCAGGCCGCAACCAGCCAGAAGTTTCAGCGTGCGGTAGACGGTGGTAAAACCAATGCGTGGGTCGGTTTTTTTGACCAGCCGGTGCAGTTCGTCGATGGAGAGATGTTCGCGGGTTTCGAGGAAGGTGCGCAGAATGGCGTTGCGCTGTTCCGTCTGCTTGAGCCCGACGCGTTTGAGATGCTGCAGGAAAATCCCCTCAGCTTCGCGGATATTCTCGCGCGAGATGCTCGGCTGATCGTCGATTCGTTTCTGCAGCATGTTGGGCGGCGCGGACACTTGAGATGATAATGCGCGCCGAGGGTTCGAGACATGATACTGGGCGAGTTCGAGTTACGCCAATCGACTTCCGCCGCTGCGGCTTGTCAGGGGTACATCGCTTCGAGCACGTAATTTATTCCTTCGTCCTTGCCGGTTTACCTCACAAGGTGTTAACCCGCGCTGAGCGGCCGGGGCATCCCTGTCTGTACCGGATGTTTACTGGTTAGCACCCCTACCCCACCGGTCTATTGGAATCATGGGGTTAGCGGGAATTTTTCCAGTTAATCTTTGAATCTAAAGGACTTATATCAAAGTATTCCGGAATCAGGACTTACGGGATTTCTTGCCCTGCTTCGGGGTTTGTGGGCCTTCGAAGTGGGGTAAATCGTGTCAAGCCCCCTTTTTCGGGTCGAATATCGGTTTACAAAGAACGCTGAGATGGTTTTTGGGCAGCGCGCGGACCGTCTCTGGAGACGGGCACACTTCTACCTGGCCACAGGTCAGTCATCATTGTCGCGCACGGCGGGTTGGATGTCTGTGATGATGCTCACCGGCTGGGTGTGATGAAAAAGGCGCGACGCGAAAATCGAAACGCAGCCACGGCTAGCGCGACACGGGAAGTTTGATGGCCTTACGGACACGCCCAAAGACGTTGCCCCGGGCAATGCCGCTGGCGTCGCCTTCGTCAATCGCCGCCCGGAGCGCGGCGAGCTTCGCCTCGTACTGCTGTTCTTCGCGCTCCAGAGTCCGCAACCCGGCGCGCACAACCTCACTGGCATTTTCGTAACGCCCGCTCTTGACCTTTCTGGCTACGAAGCGGTCAAGCTCGTTGGTCAAATTGACGTTGCGGGTGGGCATGGCGGCGGCCCTTTCCATGGATGTGAATTGCGGGTCCATCGTACCCGATTGGCAAAGATTGCCAATCGTAACTTTTGTGGTTTTTGTGTCGCTGGAATCGGAACCACTGTAGTGCTGGCCGTCGGGAGGCCCACTTTTCGAAAAGCGCGAAAAGTGGGGCACCCGCGTTTTTTCTCTGCCAACATTAAGGGCAACCCGCGTGAGACTTACTCGCCCGAGATGGGAGCCACCCGCCAATAGAACTGCCCCACTCAAGCCAACAGAAGGCTTGAATGGGCCACCCATCGGGGTGCGCGGTTGTCACGGACACCACGCACCCCTACAATCTTTCAGTAATGTCTTCCACCGTTTCGCTCCCCGAGATCGGTCGGCGCTATCCCGCGCTCCGGATCCTGTACTACGCCGTTTGCGCGCTGCTGGTGGCTCTGATCGCGGGCGTCAGTTGGCTTTATTGGATTGCCCATTCGGCCTTGCCGCAACTGGATGGCAGTGTCGCTGTGCCGGGGATTTCGTCCAAGGTGCGAGTGGTGCGCGATGGGCACGGGGTGCCGACGATTGAGGCGGCTACGCTGGAAGACTTGTTTTTTGCCCAGGGATACGTGACCGCGCAGGACCGGCTGTGGCAGATGGACATGATGCGGCGTGCTGCTGCGGGAGAACTTTCGGAAGTGATCGGCGAAGACACGGTGAAGATGGACCGCGAAGAGCGGATTCTGGGACTACGGGTCGCGGCCGAAGCCGCGGAGAAGAGCATCTCCGCCCGCGACCGCGTTTATTTCGACGCTTACACCCGGGGAGTGAATGCATTTCTCGAATCGCATCGCGACCGGCTTTCTTTGGAATTCCGCCTGATGAAATACACGCCGCGGCCGTGGACGGTGACCGACTCTCTGCTGGTGGGGGCGCGCATGGTGCAGGATTTGAATCATTACAGCGACCCACCGGCGCTGACGCGGGAAAAAGTTCTCGCGAAGCTGGGACCGGAACTGACGGCGGACCTGTATGTGAATTCTTCCTGGCGGGACCGCCCGCCAACCGAGAACCGTCGGATATACGAAGAACACTCATCCAACAGCAGCGATGAAGACGAGGATGACGATGAAGATGTTGAACCGGAGGGCGGGAACAGCCGGCTGACATCCGCGCTGCCTCCCAGGCAAGTCCCTCAGGGGCTAAAGCCCGCATTTCTTCAGGGCCTTAACGGCACGGCTGAAGCCGTGCCCTTCCCAACTCCGATTTCTGAAACCAGTTCTGTTCTCCCTTCTGCGTTGTCTTCTGCGTTCATTCTGGAAGAGGCCGATTCATTCCGTCCGGGGTCGAACAACTGGGTGGTTTCCGGTCAGCATACGGTTTCGGGGAAGCCGCTGCTGTCGAATGACATGCACCTCGACCACCAGATGCCGAACCTGTGGTTTGAGGCGCACATGAAAACGAACGATGGCAACTTCGACGTGGCCGGCGTTACGCTGCCGGGAGTTCCCTTCGTCATCGTCGGCCACAACCAGCGCATCGGCTGGGGATTCACCAACGTTGGGCCGACGGTGGAAGACGACTTCATCGAGGAGTTCAATGCGCAGGGGCAATACAAAACTCCGGCGGGATGGCGTGATGCGCAGCACCGGCAGGAAACCATCCACGTCAAAGGCAAGCCCGACGTGACGTTCGACGTCGTGACCACGCGGCATGGGCCGATCGTCACCGAACTGCTTCCGGGCGAGACGCGCAAGATTGCCCTGCGCTGGACGTTGCAGGACGGCATGGGACTGATGTTCTTCGACGTAAACTCGGCGCAAAGTTGGGATGAGTTTCGGAAGGCGTTCTCAACTTTTGGCGCGCCCGGACAAAACGTGGTGTATGGCGATGTGGATGGTCACATCGGATATCAGGCGACGGGGCGAGTGCCGATCCGGGCGGCGGGCGATGGCAGCCTGCCGGTGAGCGGCAGCGACGACGCGCACGAGTGGACGGGCTGGATTCCTTTCGACGAGATGCCGCATGTTTACGATCCGCCGTCGGGGATACTGGCGACTGCCAACGGACGCATCACTCCGGACAGCTACAAGTCTTCGATCAGCACGGAATGGGAAGCGCCTTGGCGGACGGATCGCATTTACCGCGTACTGGAATCGGGAAAGAAATTTGCGCCGGCGGATATGCTGGCGCTGCAGATGGACGTGTCATCGACGTACGATCGTTTATGCGCCGATAAGTTTGTATACGCGATCGACCACGCCGTCGCGGCATCAGGCCGAGCGAAGCAGGCAGCGGACATTCTGCGGGATTGGGATGGGCGGATGTCGGCGGATTCAGCGGCGCCGACGATTGAGACGAAGGCGCGGCAGGAACTGGTGCGGATGCTGCTGGAGCCCAGCTTGGGTGCAGCGCCGGATGGACCCAATCGTGGCGCGCTGAGTTGGAAGAGCTATCACTGGGCCATGTCGTCGGTATGGCTGGACAATTTGCTCACCAAACAACCGGCGCGCTGGTTGCCGCCGGGAGACTCGGACTACGGAAGTCTGCTGACGGCTGCGGTTGAGAACGCGGTAAAGCAGACGGGGCTCGTGGAAGACAATTCTTCAAGGGTCGATTCGCGAGTTCCTTCCGACCTGAGTCAATGGAAATGGGGTAAGAATTATCCGGTTGAAATCGATCATCTTGTGCTCAGCCATCTGCCGTTGATTGGGCGTTTCACAGGGCCGGGATGGCATGCGCTGAGCGGGAGCGGCTACACGGTGAAGGCGGTGGGCCATGGGTTCGGGTCCTCGGAGCGGCTGACCTGGAATTTTGCCAACTTTGACGAAAGCACGCTGAACGTGGTGACGGGAGAGAGCGGGATATTCCTCAGTCCGTATTACATGGACCAGTGGGCAGCGTGGTACGGAGGCTCGACGTTCGCGTTTCCCTTCTCGCAGGCGGCGGTAGAGCAACACCGGGCGCATGAGATGACGCTGGAACCGAGGTAGGCTTTTAGCTTCGTGTCCAGCGCTCGAACGGTCCAGCCAATTTACTGCAGAGACGGGGTTCCCGCGCCCGCGAGAAGGGCGAGGCGCCCGTCGCTCCTGTACTTCTCCTTCTAGAAATCGACGGTTTTCACGTCGACGAACTGGCCGATCAGGTTGGTGATCTGGCCGGGGTGATTCGGATCGTGCGGGTTGACCTCGAGTGCGTCGGTCGCAGTGTCGTAGATATTGAGCGCTCCGCCCTGGATCACATACACCACCGTGCGCTTGGCGATGGGCTCGATGCCAGTCACGTCTCCGTTAGCGGGAGGAATCACGACAGCGCCGGTCAGCGTGTTGTAGATCGAAAGGCAACCGCGGGTCTCGGCCCCTTGCGGCGGCGGGACGGGTGGGGTGATCTCGGTGCAGGTGCGCGCGCCGATGAAGAGCTGTCCATTGGCGCCAAGGGACATGTGGTTGTGATATCCGTCGGTGACGATGATCGGGCTGGTATTGATGACGGTCATGGTGCTGAGGTCGAAGACGGTGAGGAGGCCGCAGGAAGATGACTGCGTGGTCTCACCGGTGCAAGGCTGAGGGTTGGGATTGGGTAAGGGAGTTCCGGCGAGATACATGGTTGAGTTGTCAACCACGGCGACGGTGGCGGCCGAAACGGGAACGGCGGGACAGACCCCGGCCGGTAGACATTGGGTCAGCGTCAAATCCACTTTTTGCACACTGGCTTGCGTTCCGCCGCACTCGGCGCCGCAGTTCACCACGTAGGCTGTCTGGTCGTCGCTGCTGAAGTATGCCCAGACCGGACGGCTGAAGCCACCGATGTAGCTCACCGCATTGCCGATCCCGATATTTGACGGCGTGATCACCGCCACCGAATCGGAGTTGTCGCTGAAACCGAAAATCCGGTTGCCACCATGGTCGATAGAAAGATAGCGAATTGAGGGAACGTCGACCTCTCCGGTAAAACCGCCACTGTTCAGCGAGACCGCCTTCACCACTCCGGGAGACTGCCCTACGACGGGCGCGGTGGGTATGGCGACATAGGCAGCGGAACCATCCGGAGATACGACGAAGCTCTCGGTGACGCCAGGCAGAGCGACGTGCGCGGCCACGGCTTCGGACGCGTTGTTGATGATGCTGAACTGGTTGTCGGAGAATTGCGTTCCCGTGCCGCTGAACACCAGGGTCTGGCCGCGGTTGGGCGTGAGCACCATCATTCCCGGAGTATTGCCAGCGGAAATCGGGGATGTGAGTGGGAGCGGGCGCACATCCTTTGCCGCGTCGACGATAAACACGCCCGCGGACCCGGTGCCCGCGCTGACGGCATTGGTAACGAAGGCGCGGTATTTGACGCCGCTGGTTTGCGTGCTGCTGGAGGGAGTGCTGCCGCAGCTCAGCAGGATCAGACTGGCGGGCAGCAGGGAAAACAACAGAATCAGGGCTTTTTTCAAAACCTGGGACTCCAACCTCATACCGGATAATCACTTGGATGCAAGAACTAAGGATTATAGCAAAGGAAGAAATTGCTTTTAGCTGGTGGAGAACCGGGCGTCCCCGTCCTTGCGGTGACGCCGACTGCTTCGGGCAAATTCGGTAGGACGGGCGAGACGCCCGTCGGCCGACAAGACTTTCAGACGAAGAACTGCTTTAGCAGGTCCATTCTGACCTGCTCCTTGGCAATCGCCTGTCCGATCCGCTGGAAGTTGCCGATCTGGTCAGCGGCGTCCATCTCGCCGACCTTTGCCGGGTCGATATCGGCGAGGTTGAGCCCATCGAGGCGCTCGCGGGTAAAACTGACTGTGATTCGCTGGTAGGTCAGAGCCTTGTTCGCGCTTGCGCCGGGCCTGATGAAATCAAGCGCATCGTCGGCGGGGACGCCGGTGGCTCGGGCAGCGTTCGCTTCGGCGGGAGGAGTGGGGGCCTTGCCTGCCGGGGGCTGCCCGATCAGGTGCATGAGCACATTCTGCTGCAGGTTGGCATCGTCCATCAGTTCCTTGATCGCGTAACGAGCCCAGTCCAAAAGGTTGTAGCCGGAAGCCTTGCCGGGTGGCACCGTGATCGCGTTAAAGCCGGTACCGAGCGACAGCAACAAGAGTTTGCTGGCTCCGGTGGGCCATCCGAATTGGTATTTTGGGTCGGTGGCTTCGAGAAAAACCTGCATCGAGGGATTGTTGTAGCTGCTGACACCACCGTCGATGAACTCGTAATTCTGCGGCTGGCCTGCGTCGTCCGGAACAGAGATCGTCTGCGGCGGAAAATAAGTGGGAGCGGCGCTGCTGGCCCGTACGATCTGCCACAGCGGCAGTCCCCGGTTGTTGGCGAAATACTTTCCGTTCGGGTTATTGGTGAAGAACCAGGTCGTCCCCAGGGTGACGTTCTTGGAGACGATGAGGATGTTGGAACGTAGCTTCGCGCTTCCGAGTGCGGTGTCTTCCCCGAAAACATCTTTCAGATGCTGTTCCAGCGGACCGCTTGGATAGGTATGCCAGAAGCGCTCGGGCAGGAAGACCTTGTGGAAGATCTCCTTGCCAAATTTGAGGTAGAAGTCGCGAAGGTCGGCCGCCTTGAGGCCGAGGGCGAGTCCAACGGCGAGGATGGCGCCGGTGCTGGTGCCTCCGATCAGGTCGAAGCGGTCCGAGAGCGGCAGCGATTGGCCGGTGAGTGCATCGAGCTGGGTTTCGATTGCAATCAAAGCCTCGGCGGGGATCAGCCCTTTCAGGCCGCCGCCATCAATGGAAAGAAGACGAATTGGTCGCGTCGCGGGATTCGGGGTGTTGGTCGCCATGATCCTCCTCGCGGCGTGATGCAACTGGATAAATGGAAGGGAAGGACATCAGCCTACATGAGATCGGATGGCTTGAGCTTCCGCCTTGCGCCGTAGCGAATCCTCATCACCCACAGCCCTTGCCGGCTTTTCATCGATTTCATAGAGGACACGATGGAAGTGAGGCTTCTTGCCGTAAAGCTATAGTCTACTCGGGTAGAGAGAAAAAGCTTATAGAGCCCGGCAATGGGCCGTTTTGGAAGAATTGGTGGGATTATTGGAACAGGAAGTGGCTGAAGCTTTCGTTTGAAGGGAAGGCTACGATGGCGCGCCTATATTAGGTACTACCAGCAAGAGACACGTCCCGGCAGCCGAGTAGCAGCCAAGACCAGTCGTTGCCGGTGCAGAAAGACCTCTCGGCCGTCAAGAACTGTCTCACTTTCGCATTCAACTCCAGTTCTGTATTCTCAAAGGGATGGCGCAGAACTTTCTCGAACGTCTGAAGCAATCGCCCGTGCTCTGCGACGGAGCCATGGGAACGCTGCTCTATGCCCAGGGCATCTTCATCAACCGCTGCTATGACGAGCTGAACGTGTCGCAGCCGGAGCTGATCCGCGCCGTCCACCACGATTATCTGCAGGCTGGGGCAGAGATTGTCGAAAGCAATACTTTCGGTGCGAACAGCTTTCGCCTGGCGCGGCACAGCATGGCGGATCGGGTGCACGAAATCAATTTAGCGGGCGCGCACGTGGCTCGCGAAGCGGCCAAGAGTTTCGACGTGTGGGTGGCCGGCTCGATTGGGCCGTTGGGGGTTCGCATTGAGCCGCTGGGCAAGACTTCGTTTGAAGAGGCTCGGACGGCGTTTCGCGAACAGGCCGCAGCCCTGATCGAGGGCGGCGTCGATTTGCTGATGCTCGAAACCTTCGGCTACCTCGAAGAATTACACCAGGCCGTGCTTGCCTGCCGGGACGTAAATCCAAAGATTCCCATCGTCGCCCAGGTCACGATCGACGAAGACGGGAACTGCCTCGATGGCTCCGACCCCGAGACCTTCGCCGCGCGGCTGACGGAATGGAATGTTGACGTTCTCGGCATCAACTGCAGCGTGGGGCCGGTTGCGATGCTGGAAGCAATCGAGCGCGTACGAGCGGCGACTTCCCTGCCCCTGGCGGCGCAACCGAACGCCGGCATGCCGCGCTCGGTCGAAGGACGTAACATCTATCTCTGCTCTCCGGAATATATGGCGAGCTACACGCGAAAATTTGTAGCGGCCGGCGTGCAACTCATCGGCGGGTGCTGCGGAACAACGCCGGATCACATCCGCGCTATGAAATCGGCGTTACGGGTCGGCGAAGCGCGCGGCAAGACCGCGGTTACGGAGGCGATTCATTCCGGCGCAAAGCCGTCCGCTCCCGCCAGCATCCCGATAGCGGATCGCTCCCGGCTGGGAGCAAAGCTTGCGGCCGGGGAATTTGTGACCATGGTCGAAATCGTGCCCCCCAAGGGCATCGACATCCGCAAGGAGATCGAGGGCGCGAAGTTCGTTAAATCCGTGGGCGTCGACGCGGTGAATATCCCGGACAGCCCGCGGGCCTCGGCGCGCATGAGCAACCAAGCGTTGTCGCTGTTGATGCAGCAGGAGGTGGGAATTGAAGCCATCCTGCACTACACCTGCCGCGACCGCAACGTGCTCGGCATTCAGTCCGACCTGCTGGGGGCGGCGGCCACCGGAATCCGCAACCTGATCTGCATTACCGGGGACCCTCCGAAGATGGGCAATTATCCCGATGCCACGGCGGTGTTTGACGTGGATTCGATCGGCCTGGTGAATATCGTCCACAACTTGAATCGCGGACTGGACCTGGGCGGGAACCCAATCGGCACCGGGACAA
>Ga0182019_10001304_pt1 | contig 12725 bp, 10 predicted proteins | sample 812E2MmetaG_FD_120483 | JGI IMG/M metagenome (GOLD analysis project Ga0182019, IMG submission 120483) | Permafrost microbial communities from Stordalen Mire, Sweden - 812E2M metaG | ecosystem: Environmental > Terrestrial > Soil > Wetlands > Permafrost | place: Sweden: Stordalen | collected...
GCCGGTTGCCGTCGAAAGCGGCGCTCAGGTCAGAAGGGAAGGTTTCCGCCAGGAACAGCTTGCCTTCGCGAAGGGAACGAAAGGGAACGGTGCAGGCGGGATTGGCGCATTTATGGAGCATTGGCTAGGTCCAGTCTTCTCTTCTGTGAACTTCGGCCAGAGAGATTGCAACGACAGTGCACGTGAGAGACCGAAGAGTTGCCGCGGACATTAGAGATTGTTGACCCTCAGTTGCAGGGAGTTAGATGTGGAAGGGTCGTCTTCATCACGCGTGCCCGAGTTGCGCTGACGGCGAGTGGTCGCGGCTGACGAATGATCGTCAATTTGCCAGCGAACATTCCGGTAGTGATGTGGATCACACCCCAATTGGTCACCGGAGAAATTTCTGGAGCGAAATGCCCAAGACTGCATTGCTTTGTCCTCCGACGTACTTTGACGTGATCGACCGTAAGAATCCCTATATGGTGGGGGCGAGCCCGGTGGACAAGGCGAAGGCCCGCGCGCAGTGGGAGGGGTTGCGGGGTGCGCTGGAAGCGGCGGGAGTGAAAGTTGAAACCATGGAACCCGTGCCGGGACTGGAAGACATGGTATTCGCGGCGAATCAGGTTTTTGTGGGAGCCCACCCGGGCATTGGGAACTTCATTGTGCCTAGCCGCATGCGGCATCCGTCGCGCCAGCGGGAGGTCGCGCACTATGTTGACTGGTTTCGGGGACGTGGGTACAAGGTGATCGAGATCGATTTCGGAGATGAGTATCTGGAAGGCCATGGCGATTTGATATGGCATCCGGGCGGGTCGCGGATCTACGCGGGGCATGCTTATCGGACGACGATTGGCGGGATACGAAATCTCGCGGAGGCGATGGGGAAGCTGGGAATTCCGGTGGTCGCGCTGGAACTGGTGGACGAACGCTTCTATCACCTGGACACAAGCTTTTGTCCGCTGAATGAGGATGCGGTGCTGGTGTGTCCGAAGGCCTTTGCGAAAGAGACTCTAGAGGAAGTGCGCGGATATTTCTTGCGCGTGCATGAGATCACGGAGCAGGAGGCGGCCGCCTTTGTCGGGAACGGGATCGTGGCGAACGGCCATTTTCTGGTGGGGCGGGTGACGGCGAACCTGGAGAGAATTCTGGAGCGGGAGAATCTGCAGGCGGTGCTGGTGGATACTTCGGAATTTGAGAAGTCGGGTGGAAGCTGTTTCTGTATGAAGTGCTTTTTGGATTAGGGCGGGAGAGGTGCGGATCTCCGGCGCTCTGATGCGGCACGTTTGGCGCTTTCGAGAATCCCTGTGGCTCTTTCCCGGGGCGGCTTCGAGGATTCGGCGCGCGATTGTAACTGGGCTGCGCAGCGTCACGCCCGCCCTTGGCGCGCTATAATGGCGCGCTCTGCAACTCTGGATGGGCGGCTCTATGACTCGCAGGTATTTCTTGCTTCTGCTTTCCGTCTTGATACTCGCCAGCGGCATACCCACTTTTTCCGAGGACAGCATTTTGGGCTTTACTCCATCCTCGGCAGCGCGCCAGATCAAGCTGGAGGAAAAGTTCAAGGCGATCCCTTCGCCGGATGAAGCGCGGCGCCAGCACCGCATTTTCACCGCCGAGCCGCATCTGGCGGGTTCAAAACGCAACAATGAACTGGCCCGCTACATCGCAGCGGAATGGCGCAAGCAGGGGTTGGAGGACGTGGTCATCCGCCGCTACGACGTGTACGCGACCGCGCCGAAGAGTGCTTCCCTCGAAATGATCGCGCCCGTCACGTATCGTGCCAGCCTGCGCGAAGAAGCCTATGATTCCGATCCCGACACCAAGAATCCGCGTGTCAGTTCCGCCTGGAGCGGAATGTCGATCTCGGGCGACGTGACCGCACCGGTGGTCTACGCCCATAGCGGGAATCCGGAAGACTACGATCTGCTGCGCAAACAGGGGATTGAGGTCAAGGGCAAGATTGTGCTGGTGCGCTACTCGAACCCATATAGCTATCGTGGGTTCAAAGCCCTGACGGCAGAGCGCGAGGGCGCTGCGGCGATCATGATTTACAGCGATCCCGCCGAAGACGGATTCAAGAAAGGCAAAGTGTTCCCCGACGGACCCTGGGGGCCGGAGAGCCACATCCAGCGAGGAGCGATCACTTACGATTTCCTGGTTCCGGGCGATCCCCTCACGCCGGGCTGGGCGTCGGTGCCGGGAGCGAAGCGCATTCCGTTGGAGCAGGCCGTGTCAGCTCCGAAGATCATGGCGCTTCCGCTCTCTTACAAAGACGCCAGGCCGCTGCTCGAAAATCTCGGCGGCCCGGTCGCCCCCGCAGACTGGCAAGGTGGTCTGCCCTTCGAGTATCACCTCGGTGGTGAACGGGTCCGGGTCCATCTCAAAATCGAGATGGATAATTCCATCAAGCCTTACTACGTGGTCGAAGGTCGAATTCGCGGCTCGGAGTTGCCTGATGAATGGGTGGTACTCGGCAATCATCGCGATGCCTGGGTCTTTGGAGGCGTCGATCCATCCAGCGGCACGGCGTCGATGATGGAGATGACGCGCGCCCTGGGCCAGTTGAAGAAACATGGGATGCGTCCGCGGCGGACTGTGATTGTCTGCAGTTGGGACGGCGAGGAAGTTGGCCTTACCGGCTCGACGGAGTGGGGAGAGCAATTTGCGGACGAACTGCGCAAGAAAGGCGTGGGCTATCTCAATGTGGACGAGGCCACCTCCGGGCCCAATTTCGACGGCAGCGCCGTGGCCTCGCTCGCTCCTATGCTGGTTGAAACCTCGCGCGGCCTTCAGGATCCTTCCGGCAAGTCACTCTACGAAGCGTGGAAGGCGAGCGCCGCGCAAAGCCGAAAAGAAGCCAAGGACAAATCCGAAGACGACCGCGAAGTTAACGACGCCAACCTGGCCGATACCCGTATCGGCAGCGGATCCGATCACACCGTGTTTCTGAACTACGTGGGCATGCCGGTGCTGGGCCTGACTTTCGAGGGACCCTATGGCGTATATCACTCGATGTACGACGACTTCTACTGGATGAACCACTTCGGCGATCCGGGCTACCGTTATCACACGCTGATGTCGAACTTGTGGGGAGTGCTCGCCCTGCGACTGGCCAATGCCGATCTGCTGCCGTTTGACTTCGCCTCCTACGGCGACAATGTTCGCCAGTTCGTTGCCGAGCTTTCGAAGGGCAAGGAAATGAGCCAACTGGACCTGAAGCCCGTGCTCGATGAAATCGGGGAATTCGAAAACGCGGGAAAGAAACTTGACGGCGCGGTGCAGCAGGCGCTTGCCTCGGGTGCAGTGGACGCAAAGGTTGCCGCCGAAGTAAACGCTGGCATGATGCAGGTAGAGCGCAACTGGCTGAACCCCGACGGCATCCCGGGCCGGCCGTGGTTCAAGCACATCCTATATGGAGCGCGTTTTACCTACGCGCACCTGGAGCTGCCGGGCTTGACCGAGGCGGTCGAGAAGCAGGATTGGGCCCAAGCCCAGCAGCAAGCAGCGATTCTGCGGGACTGTCTTGCCAGGAATACAAAACTCGTAAACCAGTTGAGCGCTCGGATCGCAGCGCACTAGCACATTCGATTCCGCCACCAGCCGGAGATGTGAGTAAAGGACATCCATTCACCAACAATCTCGACGGCCTTCATGAGCCAGCGTCTCGCGCACCATGGCCGAGTTACTTCTGACTAATCGGCGCTACCACCCACACATACTCGAGCAGTTCCGTTCCTGTATTCGTCACGTTGTGTTTTGTACCCGGTGGGATATACGCCAGCATCTTTTCGTGCACAGGCACATCGGCGCGGCCTTCGATATTCGCCAAACCCTTTCCCTGCAGAATGACCAGAGCTTCTTCGTGTTCACCGGTAGAATGCCATCCCACGCTCTCCCCCGGCCTCAGCTTTACGGAACCGCCGCGCATTCCGCTGGTCTGAGGCACCCCTTTTAGCAGCGGACAGTCCCCGCCGGCACAGTCGAGCGCGAACGTCAGGGGCTCACGCATTGCCTGTTTTTCTTGCGCCCAGATGGTGATGGCGAGCAAGAGCGAAACTCCGAGGAAAGCGAGCATCTTTGTGTGCTTCATGACTTTTCCTTCTCCACGCCAGCCGAAGTTAGTCCAGTACAAGAATGTCGCGAATGGCCATTTTTGCGCTACCGTCTAGTGCAAAAGCCAGGCAGAGGCGGCGACGAGAACTCCCGCAGTTGCTATAAACAGGCCAAAGTGCCAGAAAATGCGGCGTCCTGAGAGCAAGGTGATTGACGTGATCACCAATGCGATCTCCAGGAAGACCTCGCCGAGATCGAAGCGGTCAGCTTTGCGGCGAGTAAGTTCGGCTTCCTTTTCCAGTTCGCGGGCCTTGGCGTCGAGCTCCTTCTGCTCGTCTTTATAGCGTTCCGCTTCGCCCCGGTATTTTTCCCGCAGTTTGGCAACGCCTTCCTCATCCTTGGCGGCAATCACGGTGGTCAGATCGGCGAACAATTCGTCGGTGTGGCGGCGGATATTCTTGGCCTGGTAGTAGGCCCACTGGTCGGTGACCTTGTTCTGCAAAATGATTTCTTCGGTATGCGTCCGATGGCCGAGCAGCGAAACGGTTGCCACCAGAACGGCCAGCACCGCCATGGTGAGCGTGATGGGGGCAAGGTCGGGATGCTCCCTGGCGTGTTCGGCGTGCTCGTGCAATTCGGTGAGTTCTTCGGTCATGTTATCGGGCTCCTGTTGGTTCTCAGTTCTCTTTTCTCAGTTCTCAGTGGCGCAGGGCCTTTTCTGAGAACTGAGAACTGGCAACTGAGAACTCTCTCTGGGCTATGAGGATAAACCAAATCGGCTATTCTCCCATCACTTTAATGATCACTCTTTTGTCGCGCTGGCCGTCGAATTCGGCGTAGAAAATCTGTTGCCAGGGGCCGAAATCCAGCTTCCCGTTGGTGACCGGGACGATGACTTCGTGATGAATGATCAGTGATTTGAGGTGCGCGTCTCCATTGTCTTCGCCGGTCTGGTGATGCTGGTAGTTCTGCCGGAAGGGAGCGAGCGTTTCCAGCCACTGGTCGATGTCTTTGATCAGTCCGCTCTCGTTGTCGTTGACGTAAACCCCGGCGGTGATGTGCATGGCGGAGACGAGGATCATCCCGTCTTTGATTCCGGACTTCTTGAGCGCGCTCTCGACCTGCGGCGTCAGGTGAATGTAGGCGCGCTTGGTTTTCGTGTGCAGGGTCAGGTATTCGGTGTGGAATTTCATCGGTCTATCTTAAACACAACCCTCCCCTGTGTTCCTCTGTGCCCCCTGTGGTTATCGCTTTTCTGGGACTAGCTCGCGAAGCACGTGCTGACGAAGGCCCGAGTCTAACACCGAACAGCACAATAGATGACATCATTTGATGCTATAATAAGTGCTATGAGAACAACGGTTGCGCTGGATGACGATCTCGTACGCATCGCCCAGGAGTTCACCGGGGTGGCGGAGAAAACGGCGTTGATTCGTGAGGCGCTCAAAGCCCTCATCGAGCGGGAGAGCGCCCGCCGATTAGCATCCCTGGAGGGGACAATGCCGAAATTGAAGAACATTCCTCGCCGTAGGCCGGGGCCGAATTGATTCTCGCGGATACCTCGATTTGGATTGACCACTTTCGTTCGCGAAACCGTCGTCCTGGAAACAAAGAAATGCGGAAGCATCTGAACCAAGGGCAAATTGTGATCCATCCGTCCATAATTGCGGAACTTGCCCTTGGATCACTGCATGACCGCACCAAAACGCTTGCACTGCTGGACCTTTTGCCCCAGGTGCGAGTGGCGCAACTAAGCGAAGTGCGGCGAATGATTGAGGCCCGTCGTTTGTACAGCCTTGGCATCGGTCTGACCGACGCCCACCTGATAGCCTCAGTCTTTATCAATCCATCCACGCTTCTGTGGACAAGAGATAAACGACTCCGCAAGGCCGCAGAAGCTCTCGGCATTCACTCCAGTCTGCCTTAGAGGATTTGAGGAAACAGCCGGGGAACATGCCGTGCGTCTCCGGGTTGTTCTAGTAGGGCTGTGGGTGCCCCTTCCTTGCGTTGCAAGGGCGGGTACCGACAAGCATAAAGGGCGAGGCCCGAGGTACCCACCCTTCGCAAAAAGCACGCAAAGGATTCCGGAATACTTTGATATAAGTCCTTTAGATTCAAAGACCAAAGCAAAAAATTCCCGCCAAGCCCATGATTTCATTAGACCGGTGGGGGGGGGGTACCAAGTAGTAACTATCCTTGCGCCCCCTTTTTCTTCCATATTTCATACATGGAGCGAAAAAAAGGGCAAGTCCTGAAATAGGGGCCCTACTACCGCATCGACTCTTCGATTTCCGAGATCCAGTCGGGGCGCTTGAGCACTTCGCGAGGCTTGGGCCCGTCGGCGGCGCCAACGATGCCATCGCGTTCCATGAGGTCGATGAGGTGAGCGGCGCGTCCGTAGCCAACGCGCAAGCGGCGCTGCAGCAGGGAAGTGGAGGCCTTGCCGAACTCGATTACCAGGCGAACCGCATCGTTGAAGAGCGGATCGTTATCGTCGGCGGAAATTTCTCCGGAATCGTCGCCGGGGCCAGCTGTGCCCTCGCGATCTTCTTTGGGCGTTTCGAGGAATTTCTCCTGATACTGCGCCTGACCCTGAGCCTTCCAGAATTCGACAACCGCGGCGATTTCCTTCTCAGTTACGTAGGGAGCATGCAGACGGTGCACGCGCGCCGAGCCAGAAGGCAGGTAGAGCATGTCGCCGCGTCCAAGGAGACATTCGGCGCCGTTGGCGTCGAGAATGGTGCGCGAGTCCACTTTGGTTGCTACGCGGAACGAGACGCGAGCGGGGAAGTTTGCTTTGATGAGGCCGGTGATGACATCCACCGAAGGCCGCTGCGTCGCCAGCACTAAGTGGATGCCGACGGCTCGAGCCATCTGCGCCAGGCGCGTGATGGACTCTTCTACGTTGTGGCCGTCGAGCATCATCAGGTCGGCTAACTCGTCGATGATAATCACGATTTTTGGAATCGGGCCGTCTTCAGGATTTGTTTGATCGCTGAACAAACTCGGCGTGTCGTCGAACAGCCGGTTGTAGCTGTCGATGTTGCGGACGCCTTTGGCGGCGAGCAGTTTGAGGCGCCGCTCCATCTCGCGGACCGCATTGCGCAGCGCATTGGCGGCGAGTTTAGGCTCGGTAATGATCGGCGTGTAGAGGTGCGGGACGCCTTCGTAGTTGCCGAGTTCGAGACGCTTTGGGTCCACGAGCACGAGCCGCACTTCGTCGGGTGTCGATTTGTAGAGAATCGACATGATCATGGCGTTGATGGCCACGCTCTTGCCCGTGCCGGTCGAACCGGCGATCAGCAGGTGGGGCATTCCGGCCAGATCGGCGGCGGCGATGCGTCCATTGATGTCCTTGCCCATGGCGATCGTGAGCTTGGATTTCGAGCCGAGGAATTCCTGCGACTCGATGTTCTCTCTTAGCCAAATGATTTCGCGCTCGCGGTTCGGTACCTGGATGCCAACTGTGCTCTTGCCGGGCATACGTTCCACGAGGATGCTCTCCGCGCGCAGGGCCAGGCAAAGATCGTCGGTGAGTCCGATGATCCGGCTGTACTTGATGCCCGCTTCTGGCTTGAATTCGAATGTGGTGACGACCGGGCCCGGGTTGATCTGGGTGACTTGGCCGTGGACCTCGAACTCCGCATACTTCGCCGTCAGAACCTGGGCGACAAGCTTGAGTTCTCCTTCGTGGACGGCTTGTTGCTCGTCGGGACGGTGCAGCAGGCTCGACGGCGGCAGCTTGTAACTGCCCGCGATTTTGGGGAGGATCGTTTTCGCCTTGTGCTCGGTGTCGGCTCGCTCGGTGACTTCGATTGTGCCGTTGGCATGCGAAGCCTGCTCCGGCGGGATGACGGCGGAGTTGCCCTCGCCTTCATCGGCCAGCATGCGTTCGATGCCGGTGCGGGGCGCTGAAGCTGTAAGCTGCACTCCCGGGATTTCCAGCTCCTGACGAGAGGCTTCATGGCGCAAGGCTTCCTGACGCGGACTCTCGGGACGTACTGGCGCGGGACGCGCGGGCACCAGTTGTGCAGTGACGGTTGGCTTTTCGGCGCGGCGCTTTTCCAGTTCCTTTTGTTGACGCCTGCGTTCGCGCTCGTCCTGCCAGTCTTTCAAGCGATCTCTGAGCGCGACGACCAAGGCGAAGCGTGTAGGCGCCCAGAGTTCAATCGCCGAGAACGAGAAGGCCGTGGTGAGGTAGAGTGCGACGGCCAGAACCGTCGTGCAGACAATGTATGCACCCGCAACGTTAAGGTAACGGATTAAGACATCGCCGACAATGCGGCCAGCTAGACCTTCGATCGGGATCGCAGCCATCCAGCGGAAATGGCCGGGCAGGATGGCAAGGAGCGCGGGCACGAACATGAGCAGCCAGATTCCGCCAAGCGTCTTTGCGATCGGAGCCTGCACCGGCCGCGAACGGAACCAGCGCATGCCGAGCATCCCCATGAAGATGGGCAGCAGAAACGATCCGACTCCCCAGAATTGCAGGACGAGGTCGGAAAGATAAGCTCCGAATATGCCGATCCAGTTGCGGGCAGAGTGCGATCCGGTGAGGATGGAGGCGCTGTTCAGCGACGGATCAAGCGGCGAATACGACGCCAGCGCGAGGAAAAGGAGGAGTGCGGAGACGCACAACAGGAATCCGACGAGCTCGTTCAGACGCCGGTTCTTGGTGGGTGCAAAAATCTTCGAGAAAAATGTCATGTGGCAGCGACGGCGTTGCTGGCGAGAAGCTTATCCCACAGCGCCGTTTCGTGGCCAGAGCTTGATAATTATGACAAGAAGGGGCGCTCCGGGCAATGCGGGAAACGGGTCGGGGTGGCGAGTTGGGTACGGGCGGGATGGCTGCGGATCAAAACGTTCGTGAGCGAGAACGAAGCAGAGGCTCAACCAACGAAGGGGCGAGAGCCCTGAACGTCGGCCCGTTTAACAATTGGTTTGCCGGTGAGGATTCGTATTTTGGACCTGGCAGATCGAGATTTCGCACGCGCGTAATTGAATGATCGACCTCGGCCGCCTGGTCGTATCGTTTTCTCAGTGTTGCTTGAGTTGTTGCGGAGTCGTGCTCTACGGTCTGGCCGGGTCGGGGTTAGGAACTTTCCGCGTCAGCTTCCTGACGATAAATTCTTGAAAGAGATTGGCGGCAGCAGTGGAGCCAATCCCGATGAGCCCATTTTCGAAGGTCAATTCCGCTCCCCGATCTTTCGCTGGATAGTACAGATTTGAGATACCACCGGCCCCGAGGTTTCCGAGGATATTCGAGTAGTTTGCCTGCCAGCGTCCATTGTCGCCCTTGCACATAACTGCATTGGCAATCGCATACAGAGTCCGAGAACGTCTGCTACCGCTTCCTTTGTAAAAATAACGCGGATCTTGTTTCAGGAGCGATGGCAGTATGGCGCTTCCGAGGAAGACGCCTGTAACAAAGTCGGCATAAGCGGCACCGTAACGCTTTCCATAACCTTGTGCGCCTCGGCCATATCCACTGAAATCATCTTGCGCCTGCTCGACTCCCGCAATGCCTCCAATGAACACGAAGCTGACCGGATCCACCGTCGTCTTCCAGGCAAGTCCGAACTTTTGCTTCGAAGTGAGGGAAACTGCATTGGGGTCGTAGCTGACATAAAAATTTGGAATGACGCCGAGCACGCGCTGTTTCTCTTCAACCCTGATCTCCTCTTGTGCCACTTCGGTCTGTGACAAGCCGACCTCCACATCGGTGACCGCGGTCGCAACCTCCAAGGCAGTCTTCGGGACAATGTAGTTCTCCCCCGGATGCACGATTCCAGAAGATGTTTGCATCGCGAATCCAGCCGCCATGGTTGTGAGCTGGAAGGGGCCAGGACCGACGTTGGTAAAGGAGAATTGCCCGTCGTTGCCTGATAGCGCCCCTTGGCTTGGAGATTGCCCGTCGCGCGTAAGTGTCACACGGGCTCCGGCCACCACGGCTCCACTTCCATCGACAACTGTGCCGCTGATGCTTCCTGGCAATTGCTGTTCGGGCAACTGCTCGCCGGCTGGGGCCATCCTCTGGTTTTCCTGCCCATGTTCCGAACTGTGCTGTTCCGGAGCAGGAGCGGACAGTTGCTGAGAGGTCTGGCCTAAGCAGGGCGACGTGCAACCCAGGGTGGCAAACGCAAGAACCATGAGTCCGGACTTAAGTTGGAGGGGCATGAAAAGCTCGTTTCTCCTCTCCCCTGCTTCCGAGCGAAATCAAACGAGGTGCTCTCTTGCCGATTCTGCTTGGGTAATTCCGTTCAGCAAAGGGTCCCCAGATCACTATGATGCTCCTGGGCCGCAACCGAAGCACCGAATTCTGAAATGCACAGTGCTGGGTGCCAGTCGTCCGACTTGCGTCCTTAGCGTTGTGATTTCGCACACAGATTCCACCCGCCTTAGTACGCGAGAATACCCGCGGCCTACACGTCATGGCGCGGTCAGGGCCACGGGCTCTTTACACAATCGACTTTGTCGTTCATCATTTTCGGCGTGCGGGACTGGCGAATCTCTCCGCCGACTAAGCCGCCCCATCGGAGGGAACTTGCACCAATCCGCTCAACTGGCCCGCCGCCCCCATCGCACAAGGATCGCCCTCGGCGTTGCCCTTCTTCTCGCCGTCCTGATGCTGCAACTTGCCTTCTCCGTTCACCGAAACTCCATCACCTGGGACGAGGACGACCACATCTACGCTGGCTACATGTCCTGGAAGCACGCCGACTTCGGCCTGAACCCGGAGCATCCTCCGCTGGTCAAGTTAGTTGCAGCGATCCCGCTACTCAACATGCCGCTCAAAGTGCCCGTCCTTCAGGATCGACATTTCAAACTCGAAGCTTTCCTGGGCGGCAAAGACTTCCTTTTTAAGAACAATGCCGACACCATGCTTTTCCGCGCCCGCATGGCTGCTTCGCTCTTCACGCTGCTGCTTGCTCTCCTCGTCTTCCTCGCCGCTCAGGAGATGTTCGGCTCCGGCGCCGCCTTCATCGCCCTCGCCTTACTGGTCTTCGATCCGAATCTCCTCGCTCACGGCGCGGTCGTCGGCACCGACGCCGGTATTTCCTGCTTCATGTTCGCCTCCATCTTTGCGTTCTATCGCTATGTGAAGGCTCCATCCATGTGGCGTCTCATCGTGGTCGGACTCGCTACCGGACTCGCCCTCGCCTCCAAGCACACCGGCATCCTTGTTTTTCCCATGCTGTTCCTGCTGGCAACCTGCGAAGTCCTGCGCAGCGGCCGAACTTCAGATGCCCCAATCCGAAAGTCCGGCGCAAATCTCAATTGGGGGAAGCGCGCTCAGCAACTCGCCATCGCCCTCGTCACCATCAGTGTCATTGCCCTCACCATCCTCTGGGCCTCTTACGGATTCCGCTATCAGGCCCGCGGCGAAGGCCGCCAGTTGAATCCTCCGCTCGCTGATTTCGTCCAAGATCTCTCGCGCCCGCGCGAAGTCTGTCTGCTCCAGACCGTAGCCCGCTTCCACCTTCTCCCCGAGTCCTATATATATGGACTCGCCGATGTCCGCATCATGTCCGACTTCTACGCCAGTTTTCTGCTCGGCAAGGTCTATCCCCACGGAGTCTGGTTCTATTTCCCCGTCGCCTTCGCCATCAAATCGACTCTCTCCTTCCTCATCCTGTTACTAGCTGCGATCTGGGTCATCGCCACCGGCCGCCTGACTGCCTGGCGCGAAATCCTCTTCCTCATCATCCCGCCGATCTTTCATCTGATCATCGCCATGACCTCTGGCATGAACATCGGTGTCCGCCACATCTTGCCGATGTATCTCTTTCTCTCCGTCCTTATTGGAGGCACTGCCTGGAAACTCATCCAGCGTAATCGCCGCTGGACCTGCGCGATCGTCGCGCTCCTGGTCTTTCAGGCCAGCTCTACCTCGCGCACCTATCCCGCCTACCTCGCCTATGCCAACGAGCTCTGGGGAGGCCCTTCCCAAGTCCACCTACTGCTTAGCGACTCGAACGCCGATTGGGGACAGCAACTCAAAGACGTTAGACATTATCTCGATCAGCGCGGCACAAAGGATTGCTGGTTTGTCTATTTCGCCGAAGGTGTTGTCGACACCAGCTACTATGGGATTCCCTGCAAACCACTTCCCACCGCCGATTCGCTCTGGGTGAAAGAGCCCGCGAATGCGCCGCCTGTCATCGACGGCACGGTGCTTATTAGTGCGGGCGACCTCTCCGGCTTTGAATTCGGCGCGGGCCCCTTGAATCCCTACGAGCATTTCAAATCTCTTCGTCCGACGGCCGTCATCGACTACGGCGTGTTCGTATTCGACGGACATTTCGAGATCCCACTGGCCGCCTCCATCAGCCACTCCCAGAAGGCGCAATGGCTGCTCGAGGCTTACCGGCTCCCTGAAGCTCTGGAAGAGGCGAAGCAAGCCGTGGCCTTCGCCCCCACCGCCGTGAAACCCAACGTGCTCCTCGGCGACATCCTCACGGCGATGCAACGGCCCGATGAAGCTCGCGTGTCCTACCAGAAAGCCCTCGCCCTCGCAAAAACCATCGAACCCACGTTTCAGATCGGATGGGTGAACGGCTTGCAGAAGAAACTCGCCAGATAGACCGCTGACGGTGAAGCCGGCTCGCTCCCGTAACTCGCGGTCAGTGGCTCGAAGCCCTTAGCGCACTTGACGTTTGCTATTTACCGATGATTCCCGCCGCCCAGGC